>OCTA010002702.1_pt1 | contig 15971 bp, 16 predicted proteins | sample 1538991 | NCBI WGS metagenome assembly OCTA01 (sample SAMEA3539302, study PRJEB22396) | soil metagenome | biome: tundra; feature: field; material: soil | place: USA | collected 2010-05 | depth 0.15 m | reverse complement strand
GAGATTGGTCAGTGACTGGAGTTCAGACGTGTGCTCTTCCGATCTAGAAAACTCCGCCCACGTCGGTATACGCGGACGTGCCCGTTATCCCCACAATCGGCGCGCAGAAGTACAGCGCCGCCGCGGCCAGCACTGCGGCTTCCGGCAGTCCTAGCCGCCGCCCGATCCGCCACATCAACGGCACGGTCGCCAGCAGGAATGCGCAATGCACCAGCCTCGCCGCAGAATGCTGTCCGAAAGCGAACGCCGGCACAAACAGCATCTCGAGACCCTGCGGCAGCATTTCATAGAAGCCCACCCGGCTGGGGAACCCGCCCAAGCGGACATATTCGGCCGTGAGTCCCAGGTGATACATGCGGGCATCCGGCTCCAGTTCCGGCGCAAGGGCGTTGATCAGGTACAGCGCGCCATAGACTGCCAGCACCGCGCCTGTCAGGTATAAGGTCACACGATCCGCCCGTGCCTTCGCGGGATCCGCTAGCCGCGCCGCATCGCGCCCCAGCCGCCAGAATACCGCCAGGCAGACCGTGCCCAATAGGATGAAGGTGACACGATTGCCCACGCCGAAGACGAGCAGCACAAACACCATGCTGCTTTCCGCCGCCGCCCCCACCGCCAGCGCGATGGCCGGCGGAACCGCCAGCCGGTGCAGGCAAATGTTGCCCAGCATCCACGCCACCGCCAGCGTGAAAAAAGCGCCGCACAGGATGGAAAACAGAATCGGCAAACGATCATTGTAATCGCCGGGCTCGCAGCATGCCCGTAACGGTGCTCTACTAATGAGTAGGAGGTCCCCATGACGGCCAAAGCCAAGAGCAAGACAGAAGCTTTACCGGCAAGCGACTTGCATGCCGCCCAGCGCTATCTGGAAACCCTTCTCGACTCCGACGAGCCCCTCTCCCCGGGCGAGATCGAAGAAATTCAGGACAGCATCGAAGGCATTCGCCGCGGTGACATGACCCTGGCGGATTTCGAGCATAAGCACGGCGTCTGACGTCCGCGCCTATCTTTGAAGCAAGAACAGCGACGGGTCTCGTGGGGCAGGCTCTCAGCCTGCGCGGGACTCCCAGTCCCGCCTCAACATTTCCAACGGCCTGCCAATTCGGAGAGACTCAATAGGACAAAGCCTCCGCCAGCCGCGCCAGATCCGTCTCATCGTTATAAAAATGCGGCGACACGCGCAGATGGCCATGCCGCGCCGCCACCAGAACCTTGCGCGCCTGCAACTCCCGCGCGATGGCGGGCGCCTCCCGTCCGGCGAACCGCGCCGTCACGATCTGCGAATCGTAATGCGGGCAACTATCCGCCAGTAACACCGCGCCCGCGCCGCGCAGCACATCCTGCGTCTTCCCGGCCAACTCCATCACTCGCCGTTCGATGCGCTCCGGCCCGATCGCCTGCATCATCTCGATCACCGCGTCCATGGCATACAACAGCGCAAACGGCAGCATGCCGCCTTCGTACTTCTCCGCCTCGGTAGCGAACTGCGGCGCGCCATGGTGCAGATTCTCGTGATTGCGCCAGTCCCGATGGCTGCGCCACCCGATCACCGCCGGCGCCAGCCGCTCCCGCAACTCCGGACTGACATACATGAAACCCGCGCCATTGGGCGAGAGCAACCACTTATAAGCGTCCACCGCGAACAGATCCGGCCGGATGCGCGATACATCGAACGGCAATGCGCCCAGGCTTTGCGTCCCGTCGAGATACAGCAGTATCCCGCGCCGCCTGAGCGCTTCCGAAATCTCCTCGAGCGGCGGCCGGAACCCCGTCGCATAATTCACCGTGCTGATAGCCACCAACCGCGTGCGCGGCGTGAGGCTGTCGTAGAAGCCCTCCCAAGCCGTCTCCACGAACTCCACGCCGCAGCCGCGCAGGTGCGACGGATAGTAATAATGGTTCGGAAACTCGTCTTCCAGCGTGACGATCTGGTCGCCCGTCTTCCAATCCAGACCGCCCAGCAGCAGCGACAGGCCCGCCGACGCATTGTGAATGAACGCGATGTCCGCGGGCTGGCAGCGAATAAACTCCGCGATGCGCGCCCGAATCCTATCGCAATCGTCGAACCAGCCCATGAAATCGGTGCAGGCCAGTTCGTCCCGCCGCGCGAAGTGGTGAGCCGCTGCCTCGGCCGCGCACCGCGGCATCTGCCCGAACGTTGCCGTATTCAGATAGGTCCACTCCGCCAGCGATGGAAACTCGCGCCGGATCCCTGCCCAGTCAGTCGCCCAGTCAGTCGCCATGATGCGCCTTCGCCCGCTCAGCCACCTGCCCCGCCGCTTCACTTAGCGGTACTTCCACGGTCTTCTTAGTCCGCCGCTCCACTAACTCCACCACTCCCCCGGCTACCTTCTTGCCTACCGTGATCCGGAACGGCACGCCGATCAAATCCGCGTCCTTAAACTTGACGCCCGGCCGCTCGTCGCGATCATCGAGCAAAACATCCAGACCCAAACTCAGGCACGCGCGATAGATCTCCTCGGCCGCCTTCTTCTGCGCCGCGTCGGCCATGTTCACCGGCGTCACCACTACCGTGAACGGCGCGATCGCCGCCGGCAGGCTCATGCCGTCTTTGTCGTGATACAGCTCAATGGCCGCGCTCAGAATTCGCTCGATGCCGATGCCGTACGATCCCATGATCGGCGTCACCTCCGCGCCCTCGGCGTTGGTCACATGCAACCCCATCGACTCCGAATACTTATACCCCAGCTTGAAGATATGCCCGATCTCCACTGTCTTGCGGATCTCCACCGGCGCGCCGCAACTCATGCATCCGTCTCGCGCCTCCACCTGCCGCAAATCCATAAACTCCGCCTGAAAGTCTTCCCCAGGTGTGACGTGCCGCAAGTGATAATCGTCCCGGTTTGCGCCGGCGATCATGTTGCGCCGTCCTGCCAGCGCATGGTCCGCGAGAATACGCAGCCGCGTGACCCCCACCGGACCCAGCGATCCCGGATCCGCGCCGAACGCTTCCCGGATCTCTTCCGGACGCGCGGGACGGAACGACGGATCGCCCGCCACGGCGCCGAACTTGGTCTCGCTGAGTTGATGATCGCCGCGCAACAGAACCAGCAGCGGCTTGCCATGGGCCACCAGCACCAGACTCTTCATCTGCGAGGTTTCGGGCAGGCCCGTGAACGCGCTCACATCGGCGATCGTCTTTCTCCCCGGCGTGTGAAATTCCTCCGGCGCCAGGTCGCCCTCGGGGTCGGGCGCCGCGGGCGCGCTGGGGTGCGCGGCGGCTTTCTCGCGATTCGCCGCGTAGCCACACTTGCGGCACATCACGATGAAGTCCTCGCCCGCCTCCGATTCCACCATGAACTCGTGCGACTGGCTCCCGCCCATCGCGCCTGAATGCGCCTCCACAATCAGGTACTCCAGACCGCACCGCTCGAAGATGCGGCAATAAGCGTCGTAGTGCTTCCGATAGGCCACGTCCAGCCCCGCCGCATCCATATCGAACGTGTAGGAATCCTTCATGATGAACTGGCGCACGCGCAGCAGCCCCGACTTCGGTCGCGGCTCGTCGCGAAACTTGGTCTGGATTTGATACCAGATCTGCGGTAATTGCTTGTAGCTGCGCAGCTCGCCGCGCGCCGTGGCCGTGATCACTTCCTCATGTGTCATGCCCAGGCACAGGTCGCGCTGAAAGCGGTCCTTCAGCCGGAACATGTTGTCGCCCATCACGTCCCACCGCCCCGATTCCTGCCACAACTCGGCCGGATTCAGCGCCGGCAGCAGCATCTCCTGCCCGCCCATGGCGTCCATCTCTTCGCGCACGATGCGGATGATCTTCAACAACGATCGCTGCGCCAGAAACAGGTAGCTGTAGATTCCCGCCGCCACCTGGCGGATGTATCCGGCCCGCAGCAGCAGTTGATGACTGGCGACCTCGGCTTCGGCGGGGTTGTCGCGCAGTGTGGGTATGAAGAGTTTGCTCCAAAGCATGGGGTGCGACCAGTTTAGCATCCGGGCGCTCTGCGCGCCGGGGCCAGGGGCCTGAAAGAGGGAGTTCGAACAAATGGCGAGTCTCAATTGGTCAGAGTGCCCCGCCGTGGAGAGCGTCCCGGGCAAGGTGAGCGGCACGTGGTCTTGAAAGGCACGCGGATGCCGGTATCCGCCATCTTCGAAAATCTGGAGGGCGGGGCCAATATCGACGACATCATGGAATGGTTCGACGGGCTGGTACCGCGAACAAGTCAAGGCGGTTATCGAGTTCGCCGCCCGCAGCCTCGATAAGGCGCCCGTTGCTTAAGAATGGCGATCCGGCTCCGCCGTGGTTCTTGCGGCGCGAAGCGCGGGCGAGGTTTTTAGGTTCTCCCCTATCCCGAGCGCATTTCAAGAAGGGTCCTTTTCGCCCGGGCCTCCATCGCCACAAATGGCATGGCATCAACGGTTTCATCGCACCGAGCACAGTTCACCCTCCAGCGAGAGGCTCACCTGGGCGGGCGCCGCTCCTGCACGGTCTGGAGGAACGATGTGATCTCGCGCAGCGCGTCGGCATAGTGGCCGACCAAGGCATGACCGCCGGTTGGAAAGACGATGGCCCTGCCGTCGGGCACGCTGGCGGCGATATACTTCGCCCGGCCGGCCGTACCGAACCTATCGTCTTCGGCCCTGATCGTCAGGACCGGACAGGCGATCTTCTCGATCGGATACGGCTCGTCGGTGGCAGCAGTCTTAATGTCGAACTGCATCCCTCCGAAGCGCGGGCTTACCGGCAGAAGGTGTTCCAGAACCTGCTGCACTCGCGCCTTCTCGCTGGCTCGGCGGCGCGCACAACGCCCAACACCCGCATCTACTTCCTGGCTGGATCCAGCACGGACCGAGCGCGTTTCCACCGGAGCGCGGGGAGGCGCAAAACCCGGCGAATCCGAACAATTACCGGTGGACGCTACGGGCGCTGCTGGTGGCGCTCGATCAATGGGTGCAGTTTGACGAGGAGCCGCCGCTCAGCGCGGTGGCGTTCCCGAAGCTGCCCGGCGTGCAGTTTCCCACGCGCATCCAACAGGCGTGGCACGTAGATTACGGCGAAGAATTCCGCAGCGCGGGAATTGTGACGATCGAGCCGCCCGAAGTGGGGAGCGCGTTTCCCATGCGGTTGCCGCAGGTGGATGCGGACGGCAACGAAACGGCGGGCATCAAGATGCCGGCGACGGCGGTCCCGCTGGCGACATATACCGGATGGAATCTGCGCGCGGCGGCGATTGGCACGCCGGACGAGTTATATAGCATGACGGAATCGCACATTTCGTTCGCGCGCACGAAGGCGGAGCGGGTGAAGACGGGCGATCTGGTGCAGGGGAGATTCTTGCTGGAGCGCGACGTGCCGCTGGTCGTGGCGCGGGCCTCGGCCGAGTGGGACTTTGTGACGCGGTGAGTGCCGCTGTTAGGGCCTCATGATGGAACACCGTTTTGCTTTGCCGGCGCCGGATTGGGACTGTACGATATGTCGATGATCTGGCGTATGTAGAGAGGCGACACCGAATGCCGGAAAACGCCGTTCGAACCGGCGAGCGCCTGGCTCACAATTCGCCCCACCTCAGTACGGGTATAGGCTCTGCGGATCGATGTCTGGCCGTCGGCGAATACGATCGGGCATACAAACGGCGCGACAAAAGCCCGAAACAGGCCCAGAGGCAGAGGATGGCGGACCAGATCCAGCAGGATAAAGCGCCGGCAGAACCGGCCTACATTTCTGATGAGATTTACCAGATCCTCCTCGGAGAGGTGATGCCCAAGGTACATCGAGAATGCTACATCGGCCTGTGGAAGCTGGTCTCGGACGGCATCGGCGCGCCAAATCGGAAACGGCATGTCTGCGACTCTCGGAGGTCTGATATCAACGCCAACGACGTCGACGCGGAGTTTGTGCCGGATATCGAGCAACACACCCCCGCTCGCGCATCCGACGTCCATGACGCGACGGACCGGCAGAGGATCCCGCCGCAGAGCCGACATCACCGATGCAGTGTCCCCGAGAAAACGGTGAATCCGGGTAAGCTGGCGATACACCTGGTTAACGAGGGCGTCGGAGACCTCCGACTGCTCCAAGATTTCCTTTTGTGTTGAGCGGTTCATCGGTGTCTGACATAAACCGGAAAAAGAGCTACTTGTATGCGAAGCGCTCTTGCGATCCGGGGTGTTCCGATCCTGTCCTGGGAGTATGCTGTGACCAGTATATGGCAACAGCGGTCCGTCGCGCGCTCTTGCAAGAACATGGAAGAACGCATTTTTGGACGATTAATCACACTGGCACCACGCGTGAGGAAGTTGCGTCTGTCCGACAGATGAAGAGGGTTCTGATTCTCGGGGCGGGGCCGGCAGGTTCGGTGGCCGCCATAGCCGCGCTCGCCGAATCCGTTCCAGTAAGCGTACTGGAGAAGTCCGGCCATCGCCGGCACAAGGTCTGCGGGGAGTTTATCTCACCGGAGGCCTGTGGAATACTGGCTGAATTGGGAGTGTGGGAGCAATTCTTGCGCCTCCAGCCAACTCGGATTCGCGACTGCGTCCTGCACTTCGGGCGCGTAACCAAGAAATGGACCCTGCCCGAGTGTGGATACGGGCTCAGCCGGTATGAACTCGACGGCCTGCTTCTGCAACGGGCTATGTCCCTGGGTGCGACGGTCAGTAGACAAATCGTTACACACAACTCTCTTGGGACCAATCCTTTGACGGATGCGCAGGGAGCGGCGGGGAGAACAGCCATAGTTCTGGCGACTGGCCGCCGGGCCGTGGCTCCTCCGGGGAAACGGCTATTTGGTTTCAAAGCCCACTTCGAGGGTCCGGCAGACGCTGCGGTCGAGCTCTTCTTCTTTAGCGGGGGCTACGTTGGAGTTAGCTGTGTGGAGCACGGCATCACCAATGTATGCGGGATCGCGCCGGAAGACGCTCTGCGTGCCTGTGGTTTCCGGTTGGATGAGTTTGTGCTCCGCTCGGAAGCGCTGGCCGAGCGACTTCGGCCTCTTTCACGCAAGTTCAGGTGGCTCACGGTTGGCCCGCTGGTCTATTCTAGGAACTTCCGGTCATGGGCCGATCCGATCACTTACCCCGCTGGCGATGCGCTCGGTTTTGTCGACCCGTTTACAGGATCGGGAATTCTAAATGCCTTACTCACCGGGTGGTTGTCCGGGTCGGCCGCGGCCCAAGGGCTTTCCAGCCAGGGATATGTTGAGCGCTGCGGCGCCTTGCTGGAAAAGCCATACCGGACATCGGCGCTCTTTCGCGCGCTGCTCGACGTGGGCTGTGCACAATATTTGGCATCGCTGATTCCGGGTTCGTGGCTGTTCCGGCTCACCCGGGTTGGCCGTCTCGCAACGTATCGTCCGGGCGCTTGAGTTCGGCCGTCTCCAGGCTTCCTCCAGGCCGGCCTGATCGCTTATCCTGGGCGTAATGGAGTACTTCTTCGCATGTCCATATTGCTGGGAGCAGATATCGATGGTGTTGGACACCTCAGTGAAAGGCCAAATCTATGTGGAAGACTGCGAGGTTTGCTGCCATCCGATCGAGGTGCGCTACACGGTTCAGGATGACGCGGTGTGCGGCTTTGAAGCCAGAGCCCTTGAGTAATTCTAACCCGGCGAACCGGCGTTAGTATTCCGTTCCATTTCAGCCGGGAACCGAAGCACAGGCCTGCCAGCTCTCGCCGTTGCGGGGCTCCCAACCTCGCCTGCTCACCTGGAGCCCCACATCCCCAGTTGGGAAGCAGGAGAAACCGTAGCCGGGGACCGCTTTTTGACCGGCTAGATCGCAACTCTTCTACTGCGAGATCAATCTTCATCCGGTGATGCATCCTGACAGCACGTGTCTCGCCACAGTTAAGAAGCGAGTGCGGCGATGTCCCGCTCTTTGGCTTCGTGAGCGATTCCGTTGCTGCCAAGGCTCGGTCCTGGTAGGTTCTATTGGAGACTGGGAAAAGGTCGTAGGCGTTTTGATGGTAACGAGCTTCAAACGGCACGGCGGCCCCGCACGAAGTGGAAGATCAACGAAATCACGGCCAGGATCGATAGAACGTGAATTAGCCCACCCGCCGCATGAAATGCAGCAAAACCCAGCAGCCATCAGACAAGCAGAACGGCGAACAGAATCACGAAGATAAGTGAATCTCCTTTTCAATGGCTCCGACAGCGCTGGACAGCGACATGAAATCATTCGTCCGCGACCCTCGCTCGTCAAGTGATCAAATATGGTCAAATTGGTTCGCCCGCCCGAAATGCCGGCCGCGGACGCCTCAAGGCCGTTTCCGCTCGCCTGCTGCACCAGGGAAAGAAATACGGCCTGCGCCTAACAGCAATTCTTGCCTTATGGACAGCAGGACTTGCATTGCTTGAGCTTGCGGGAGCGCGGGTTTCTACCGCATGTTCGCCAACATCAGCTTTGGTCCCCAATCTGCACTGCACTGGATGGAGGGAAGGTGCGAAATGATGACCCTAGGGTGAGAACGACGACCTGTTCGAAACCATTCCTGGGCGCAGGCGTTAGAAAGGAACTGCCATGTCATTCGGGATTTACATTGTCGGCTTCTTGATATTAATTGGCGGGCTAATCTACGGAGCCGCAATACTGCATGTCGCTGCGCATTGGATCGCAGTGGGCGCAATTGTGCTCGTGGGCCTTGCGATTCTGAAGGGCGTCCAAGCCACGCGGGGAAGAGATCCATCGAAATAAAACGTGGGTGTCGCGACTGTATGTGGGCGGTGCGCAAGGGCAAGGCGCGGGTCTGATGCGGATCAATATGGATCGCTTAGTCTGGATTAACTACAGATCGGGAAGGGCGGGGAATCATTCTTCGAGGGGCTTGCAGTCTAGCCGGCTCATGGCATGGCCCTGTCGGATTCCGGCCGGGAGACCCGCGGTTTTAGCGATGGCGATCTGCTGCGTGTATGGCGCAAGTCTTTTTCTCAGCGGTTGCAGAGCCGGCAAAGACAAGGTAAGCGCACCCATCGAGCAAAGCAAAGACATAGCGCCGGCAGCAGTCCAGGTATCGGGAAATAACCAAACGCATGTGGAGATGGTCAACGTTAATATTCACCTTGATTCGGCCTTGATTCTGCACATACACTATTTGTCAGGCCAGTTTCTTCCCACCAGGAAAGGGCAACCGCCCGCTTTCGACGACAAGCTGTCCTACGTTGTAGCGATCGATTCCGCAGAGGTTGGCGTCAGCGCCGCCAGCATGACCCATGCCCTGAACACCTACGTGTTTGGTGCGCAAGACGCACCGCTTAAGAATCTGACGCTCAGCATCCAAGGCAACCAGATTAAGCAGGTTGGTACGCTGAACAAAGGGATCGGGATTCCCTTTGAAATGACCGGCACCATGAGCGCGACGGCCGACGGGAGAATCCGCATAAAACCTGCGCAGGTGAAGGCGGCTCATCTGCCGGTTCAGGGTGTAATGAAACTGCTCGGCCTGGATATGGCTAAGCTGGTCAACACCCGCAAAACTAAAGGTGTGAGCGTAGAGGGCAACGATATCATTCTGGATCCGGCCCAGATGTTGCCGCCTCCCCAGATGCGTGGCCGCATCACCGCCGTGAGCATTCAGGGCGACGACATCATCCAAACATTCGGCCCGAGGCGAAAACTACTGGCCGGAAAGCTCTCGGGCGGCAATTACATGGCGTATCGCGGCGGTGTGCTGCGGTTTGGCAAACTGACGATGAATGACGCAGATATGCAGTTGATCGATGCGGACCCAAGCGATCCGTTCGACTTCTTTCCGGACCATTACAAGGATCAGTTAGTGGCAGGTTACTCCAAGACCACCGCAACCGGCGGACTGCTTGTCTACATGCCGGACTATGGAAAGATTTCGAAGCCACAGTCGCGGCACCTGGCGGAAGTGAAGCCCGCCGACCGGATAGTATCTGTTTCAAGATTGCGTTAAGTTAAAGCCCCACATGCTCAGTCGAAATCCGTGGGCCATTGCGGATTCCGGTAGTGCTCGAAGAAGCGGTGGATTTGCGCGGCCGTAACGCGCGTGGTCGAGAGGGGCGGCAGGCGGTCTTCGGCGAACCAATCCACGCCGGTGGTTTCGTTGCTCAGCGCCGGCTCGCCGCCGATCGGCTCGCACTGGAAGAAGAGCTTGTACGCGTGGAACGGGATGGGCGGGTGGCCGTGGCGATTGCGGTCGTACACCGCCAGGAGTTTCACCGCACGCGTTTCGTAGCCGGATTCCTCGCGCACCTCGCGCACGGTGGCGTCGGCCGGAGATTCGCCCACATCGGCCCATCCGCCGGGCAGGGCCCAGGCGCCGTCTTCGCGCTCCTGGACGAGCAAAATTCTGTCTTCGCGGAACACGGCGGCGCGCATATCCACCTTGGGTGTGGCGTAGCCTGACTGGCCGGCAAACAACTCGCGGATGGGCGCGATGGGGCTGGCCGATCCGGCCGCCATCATCTCGGCCGCGATTTCGCGCACGGCCTCGTAGCGATCGAGATCGTATTGGTTCGGCGAATAGGCGAGACCGCTTTGCGCGATCGCTTGCAGGCGCTGGGCCCAATCGAGCCAGGTGGGTTGCCCCATAACACAGGCTATAACACAATCGTGGGGCGGCCAGGGCCGGCTGAAAGCTGGCTGCGGCCAAGATTGGCCGCCCTCCAACCTGTACTACCACTCTTTCCAAAACAGCTCGGCGTCGGACCGGCGCACGTAGTTCGCGTCAATGGCTGCCGGGTCGGCGGCTTGGCCGGCGCGCAACCGTTCGCAGGCGATGCGCCCCACCGCCGCCGCCAGTGCGCGAGGGGCCGTAGTCACAGCGGCTCCAGCGAAGCGCGTGCCCGCGAGGGCCGGTGCGAATGGACTGAAATCCGTGGCCACGAACTCGATTTCGCCTTCCGGCAAGGTGTGCAACCAGGCCGTGAACGGCATCACGGTTTCGGGCGCCACCGCGCGGCCGCAAGCGTCGTATACGGCTCCGTAAACTTCGCCGCGCCGCGCATCCAGCACTACGGCGCGCAACGCCGCCGAGCCAAATGTGGCCATGGCCGCCAGGTTCGATACCGCCACCGCGGGCTTGCCGGTGGCCTCCGCGAGTCCTTTGATCGAAGCCAGTCCGATGCGCACGCCGGTGAACGATCCAGGACCGGACGCCGCCGCGAAGCAATCCACTTCCGCCGCTTTCGAGGCATGCCGCGCCAACAGCTCCGCGAGACGGCCGAAGAGAACCTGGCCGAACCCCTCGGGCGAATGCAGCAGCATCTCCTCCAGCACCTCCGGGCCGCGCAACAGCGCCAGGCTGCCGAACTCGTGCGTGGTGTCTACAGCCAGGATGAGTTCGGTCACTTGTCGAGCTGGTAAGTCTTGTCCACGCTATAGACTTTGCCGTTGGCGTTCATGCCGTAGAGGCGCAAGGCCATCACCGCCGGATAATTTACGGCGATGTGCGGCGGGAAGCTGACGGTGCCTTTTTGGCCGGTTCCGACGACGCGGTATCCCTCGCCATCGACGGTGGCCTCGCCGGTCCAGAGCCACATCATGCTGCGGGTGGCGCGCGTTTCCTTCTTGAATTTGGCCTCGAACCAGGGCAGCTTGGTCTCCGAAATCGCCGTATCCGCGGGCTGCGCGATCTCGAAGGGCACTTTCTGGATGCTCTGCTCCACCACTTGCATGTCGATGCGCCGCGACTCGAACTTGTAAGACTTCAGCATGCCCTCCTTGTGAGCTTCGCGCGAGACGCGCAACACCCAATCGTGCGAGTTGTCGGGCGGCTGGCCGGTGAAATGCTCGCCGTGGTAGCCTTTCTTCTCCTTGAGTTCGTCGCCGTCGATCGGGTTGATCCAGGTGACGTCGTAACTGTGGCTCTCCACCCGCAATTCCACGGGACCGGGTTTTTCCACGTAGACGATATATTCGACTGCTGAGATGTCTTCGCCTCCCTGGCTGGCTTCTGCGACCGCCAGTGCGCGGCCGTTGTCCACTTCGAAATAGGGCTCCAATTCCCAGTGGCGGCTGCCCGCAAAAAGGTTGTACCACGCGGTCATGGCCTTCGCGCCGGGCGAGTCCAGGTAGCGCGCGTCGACCGGGATGGCGCCAGCGCCGGCCGTGCCGCTATTAAAGTAAGTCGGGTAATCGCCGTCCATGGCCGCATTCCAGAGGCGATGGCGGAAGGCGTTGCTATCCACGTCGTCCGGCTGCGACTTGCCGGCGCCGCTATCCTCGCCCGCGAATTTCAGATTGACGAAGGGCGTGGGGAAGAGCTGACGCTCGACGGCGCAGACCTGGTCGTCGCCCGTATGGTGCGCCACGAAGTCCATCCAACCGTCATCCATCAGTGCACCGGAAGTCGCCAGGTTGCCGCTGGTGCGGGGATGCTGATAAGGGTCCATCTGCTTCAGCAGCCCGCCGATTTCCTTCATTAGCGCGCGGCCCGTGTCGTAAGTTTCGAACGCCTGGACGCCTTGCCAGGTGACATTCATGCCCGCATAACGCGCCACGATATAGCCGATGTAGCGCTGCCGCTGCTGCCAATTGGGAAACAGGCGCGCGAGCTGATTTTGCGGTCCGGCGAGGATCAGGTCGGCCACGATGCCCTTCTGATTCATGTAGCGGATCGACTGATCGAGGTGCTGGAAATGTTCCGGGTTGGGCCGGTCCGGCGAGGGGAAAATGCGGGCGGCTTGTTCGGCGGTGCCCAGCACCAGGCCGCGCAGGTGATTGAACCTTTGCGCCGCGCGGGCATCCACGATGCGCTGAAACAACGCCTGGTCGAGGAAGGCGAAGGGGTACAGCGTGTCGCCCATCCAGAGGTGCGGTTGGTGGCCGAGTCCCCCGGTCCAGGCCCAATGATGCACGTTGGCGGCGCGCACGAACCCGGGCGCCTCGGATTCCGCCGCGGTGAAAGAGCCGGTCTGGCCCTCCCAGCGCCGGACATTGCTGGTGACGAGCCAAAGCCATTCGCCCGCTTCGGTGGGAGTGAAGCGGATCACCAGCCGCTGGCCGCCATCCCAGAAGGCAGGCAACTTAAAGGTACGGAAGTGGGGCGAGCGAAACTCGGCGGACAAGTCGACATCCGCGTACGGGTTGGGGTGCGCGGCGGCTTCCTGCGGATTCAGGTCGAAAACGAATTCGCACGGCGTGAAGGCTGGCGTGTTGTTGCAGGGCGCTTGGGCAAAGAGGGACAGCCCAACTGAGGCCAGCAGCATCAGGCGAACGAGAGGCATTCTTCTAGTGTAGTGTCCAGGCGACAGATGGACAAGTTAAGTCGCGGCGAGACCGAGGCGGATCGCTTCTTGCCCGAGGGTCTGACGCTTGATCGATACGAGCAGGATCTCATCCGCGAGGCGCTCCGCCGCGCCAATGGCAACAAGAGACAGGCGGCGGGGCTGTTGGCCCTGACGCGCAGTGCGCTGCGGTACCGGCTGACGCAGGTGGGGCTGGAATCTTGCCACGCCGCCGGAGTGTCCACACGAGGCCGACACGGCCCGGTGGAAGCGCGCGCCACGGCTCATTCACACCGCAGTTTTACTGCGGTGTGAGCTTGAATACTACGCCGCTAGACTCTCTCCCCCCAGAGTAAGTAGTGCCGTAGAGATTGCCTGCCGAATCGCGGATCACGCCTGCGTAGAGGAGGGTCCCACCGGTGGCCCGGGGAAAGACATACAACACCGTGAACTGGCTGGCCGTATCCAACTCGTACACCCAGCCCAAGCCCGTAGTCCCGTAAAGGTTGCCTGCCGAGTCGAGAATTACTCCAGCATATGGGAAGAGCGGGTTGCCCCCGAATGTCCAGAGCACCGTCTCCTGGCCAGCGGAGTCCAGCTTATATACGACTCCGCAGCCTGGGCCCATGCCCCCAGAACCGCAGTAGGGGAAGTGGCCGTTGTAGGTAGTCCCGTAGAGGTTGCCGGCCGAGTCGCGGATCACGCCTGCGTACGGGTTGCCCCCGTCGGCCCCACCCGTGAAGGTGTGCAGCACCGTCTCGTGGCCGGACGTATCCAACTTGTACACCACTCCACAGCCCACCGGGCCCTCGCTATAGCAACCCGGTGTGCCGCCGTTGAAAGTGGTCCCGTAGAGGTTGCCCGCGGAGTCGCGGATCACCCCTGCGTAGGGTGCGCCCCCATCGGCTGAGCCCGTGAAGCTGTACAGCACCGTCTCCTGGCCGGACGTATCGACCTTGAACACGACGCCCCAGCCCGATGCCCCGCCACGGTATGTCGTTCCGTAGAGGTTGCCTGCAGAGTCGCGGACGACACCGGCGTAAGGGTTACCACCGTCTGCCCCGCCCGTGAAACTGTACAGCACCGTCTCGTGGCCGGACGTATCGACCTTGAACACGACGCCCCAGCCCGATGCGCCGCCCGCGTAAGTGGTCCCGTAGACGTTGCCGGCCGAGTCCCGGATCACACCGCCCCAGGGGCCCGATCCATCCACCGCGCCTGTGAACGTGTACAGCACCGTCTCACCCGTCGTGCCCAGCTTGTATACCACTCCAGCGTTCGCTGGGCCGCCTTGTGGCGTGGTCCCGTAGAGGTTACCAGCCGAGTCGGCGATCACACCGCTGGTGGGGTAGCCACCATCGACCGCGGCTGGAAATTTGTAAAGCACGGTTTCCTGGCCGGCCGCACTCACCTTGTACACCAAGCCCAGGCCCGCATAGCCGCTCGCCGTGCCACCGAAGAAAGTAGTCCCATACAGGTTGCCGGCCGAATCGAGGATCACCGCCGAGAGGGGGAAGGCCCCATCGGCCGCACCTGTAAAGCTGTACAGCACCGTCTCCTGGCCGGACGTATCCAGCGCGAACACTACACCCGGGCCCGCACTGCCATTCGCCGTGCCGCCGTTCCCAGTGGTCCCGTATAGGTTGCCGGCCGAGTCGAGGACCACACCGGCGACGGGGAAGCAGCCATCAGCCCCGCCCGTGAAGCTATACAACACCGTCTCATGGCCAGCCGTATCCAACTTGTAGACCACACCCGCGCCGAAGCCTGCGCCCGCGCCCGCCATGCCGCCGCTGAAGGTAGTCCCATAGAGATTGCCTGCCGAGTCGCGGATTATAGCGTTGGGGCCGCCCCCATCGGCACCGCCAGTGAAGCTGTATAGTACCGTCTCCCGGTGCCGGCTGGATGCATCCAGCTTGTACACAACGCCGGCGCCCGCTGTGCCGCCGTGGTAGGTAGTCCCGTAGAGGTTGCCGGCCGAGTCGCGGACCACGCCTGCGTAGGGGGTGCCCCCGTCCGCTCCGCCTGTGAAGCCATGCAGCACCGCGAAGTGGCCAGTTGTATCCAGCCTGTAGACAACGCCCGAGCCCGTTGAAGCAGTCCCGTAGAGGTTGCCGGCCGGGTCGCGGATCACACCCGCGTCGGGGTAGCCCCCATCGGACCCACCCGTGAAGCTGTATAGCACCGTCTCATGGCCCGTAGCATCCAGCTTGTAGACCACGCCAAAGCCAGAGGTACCGCCGCCAACCGTAGTGCCATAGAGGTTGCCGGCCGAGTCGCCGATGACACCGGCATGGGGGTTGCCCCCATCGGTCGATCCCGTGAACGCGTACAGCACGCTCAGGTGGCCGGTCGTATCCAACTTGTACACACCGCCGGCGCCAGCGCCGCCGTTGGTAGTGGTCCCGTAGAGGTTGCCCGCCGAGTCGCGGATTACACCTGCGTTGGGATTCGCTCCCTTAGGCGGGTGGGGCTCGAAATTGTGGAGCACGACTTCAGTCGCCGTCTGCGCCTGCGCTGTTCCAATGGCGGCTAACGCGCACACAAGCCATAGCAGGCCAGTACGCTGTTGCAAACGCGTGGAGCGATCCTTGCCGCACGTTAACGGCGCCAGCATATCGCGTAAATGGCGCCAATGGTTGACCGACATCCAAGGGCCGTCTCGCTGTATCTTTGTCATAAGTGTCCGCTAGAGCACACCTGCTGCCCGAGCAGCACCAGCATACACCCGGCTTAGGCCGGAAGCAAGCGGTAGTCTTGTCTCATGCAAGATGAGCCTGGAGGGAGGGGCTGTTTCGCATACAAGAT
>OCTA010002699.1_pt1 | contig 15980 bp, 10 predicted proteins | sample 1538991 | NCBI WGS metagenome assembly OCTA01 (sample SAMEA3539302, study PRJEB22396) | soil metagenome | biome: tundra; feature: field; material: soil | place: USA | collected 2010-05 | depth 0.15 m | reverse complement strand
TGCGGCGGAGGGCCGATCGTGGCTACCATGATCGCTGCTGAGCGACTGGGAGCGAACCAGGCCAAGGTACTCCATTACGCGAATACGGGTGATGTCACCGGCGACCACAGCCGCGTGGTCGGCTACGGCGCGGTCGCGCTGGTGAAGGCTGCGGGCGCGGCCAAGACCGACGATGCGCCGTTTTCGCTCACCTGGCCGGAGAGGGATGCGCTGCTCAAGATCGCGCGCAAGTCAGTCGAGACCGCGGTGCGCGATGGCAAGACTTACGAATGCTCGACGGGCGGGCTGGAGGCGCTGGCGCAGGAGCGCGGAGCGTTCGTAACTTTGACTAAGAACGGAGAGCTGCGTGGCTGCATCGGATCGGTAGCGCCGGTCAAAGCCCTGTACCTCACCGTGCGTGAGGTGGCGGCTCTGGCGGCGCTGAGAGACACTCGCTTTCTTCCGGTCACCGCGAGCGAACTGAGAGACCTACAGTACGAGATTTCGGTATTATCCCCGCTGCGCCGCGTGATGGACATTCAGGAGATCCGCGTTGGACATCACGGCTTGCTGATCCGCGCGCGCGGCCATGAGGGCTTGTTGCTGCCGCAGGTCGCCAGCGAACAGAAATGGGATCGAGCGACTTTATTGCAGGAGACTTGTCACAAGGCCGGCCTGCCGGGGCGCGCGTGGCAGGATGCCGACGCCGATCTCTTCCGTTTTACCGCCCTGGTGTTCGGCGAGAGCAAGCCGGTTACGGCGCTCATTCCGCTGGATCTTTTCCGGCATCCGCAAGCATGGCCATCGCCCCCGCAGCCAGGCTCACCAGCGCCGACAGCAGCGCCGTTTTAAGAAAGCCGAATACGGGAACCAACCAGACGCTAAACAAAACTGCGCACAGGCACGAGCCGGCCAGGTCGAGCGCGTAGAGCGTACCGGGACGATGGGGCGCGGAATTGTTTGTGTGTGTTCCGGCGAAGAAGATCCGGCTGGCAAGCGCGAATTCGTATCCGCCTAACATACCGGAAACGAGCGCTAGGGCAGGGAATGCAAGCTGGCTCGCGACCAGGGTTAGTAGCGAGCTGCTGGCTTGCCCGATTGCCACGAATAGCCCCAGCAGAACGAGCGGCGCCGCCGCAGCCAGCAACTGCGTCATGGCCAGCACGCGCATGCCGCCATGCGTCGCACGCCGCAACTCGAGCCAACTCCCCAACGCCATTCCCGCCATGAACGCCGCGATTAGCACGGCGAGTTGCTGGTACACGTAGCCGTACACCGCCTGGAACGCCAATAGCAGCAGCATCTCTAGGCCGATCATGGTGAACCCAGTCGAAGCCGTGCAAAAGCCAGTCGCGAATTGCGATGTGGCGCACGCACTCTTGCGTGCCGTGTCCGCACTCATGCGGACACGTCTTCTGGTCGCAAAGCGCCCGCCCACCACCAGCAGCGCCAGCGCAATTGCGACCGTGGCAAGCACGGTTCCGAAATTGACTTCGGCCATCGCACGAAAAAGCCGGCGATAGCCCTGATTGAATTGGCTGCTCCACAATGCCACGTCGAAATAATAAGCTACCGGCGCAAAATCGCGGTTGAGAGGTGTCGATGTCAGCGGCCGGATCTGGGTGTCCAGGTCGGCCATGCGGTCCGCCGTCATGCGAAACGGGATGAAATATTCGCTGACATAGCTGGTTTCGAGATGGCGCGCGTGCAGGCGCGCCAGCAGCTCGTCTGAGCCCGAGGCCAGCACGCCCGCCTGCCGTGCCGCGAAGAAGTGGACCGTCTCACCTGGAATGGCAGTGACCGCCGGGAACACCGCCAGCAGGCTCTTATGGATGGAGCGCAGGAATTGCCCGAGCTCCGGGCTGATGTAGTCCTCCGATGACCTCAATTGGAAGGAAAGGAGACCGGTCGGTGTGAGCTTTTGCGACGCCTCGCGAAAGAACTCGACCGTATAGAACCGGTTCAATTGGGCGTTCTGCGGCTCCGGCAGATTGACAATCACGACATCGAAGGTGGACTGCGTAGTTTTCAAAAATAGCCGGCCATCGGTCACATGCACGTGCACGCGAGGGTCGGCGCGCAGGGCGAGCCAATGGTTCGGAAAATACTCTCGCGCGAGCTCCAGAATGGCGGGGTCGAGCTCCACGTAATCCACCCGTTGCAACGTGGGGTGCCGCAGAGCCTGGGCGATGCTCCCGTTGAGCCCGCCACCGATGAGCAGGAGACTGCGCGGTGACGGATGCTCCAGCAGCGCGTAGTGGACGGCTTCCTCGGCCGCTGGCGGATCGGGCACGTTGAACAGAACCACGCCGTTTTCGTAGACGCTCCGGCTCCCTTCCGTGCCGACGACGGCCAGGCTGCCGTAAACCGAGTTGCGCGTCGCGACCAGGTGCAGGCCGCGCCAGAAGTGCGCCTGGGAGATGGCTTCCAACCTTTGTGGCCAGCCGGAAAACGCCAGTACGGCGGCAATGCCAACCAGGCCGCCGATTACCGCGCGCCGCAGCGGCCGGCTAGTGATGGCAAGGCCGCATGCAGCCATCAGATTCAGCACGGCCAACAACCAGGCGATGTCGAGCGAACTCAAATACCGGATCAGCATCAATCCCGCCACCACGCCGCCGCCCGACGAACCGACGGCTTCCCATAGGTAGACCGAACCGGTAGCTTCGCCCGCGGACGTGGTGGCAGCCGTTTGGTAAACCTTGCTGCCTGCCGTGAAAAGGGCTCCCGACAGAATGCAGAGTGGGCCAAGAACGGAAAACGAAGTGAGCAGCATGGCGCCAGGCCCGAGCACCTCGCCCGGTACCGTTTGCAGAAGGCCCTTTGCGGCACGCACGGCAAGGATGGTACACGGCAGGATTAGAGCGATGAGCACCTGGATGGCGGCCATCAGGCGGCGCGGTTGTCGAGCGTGTGCGGCAAAGTGCCCGGCCAGGGTGCTGCCGGCGGCCGTCCAGAAGAACCAGCTTGCCAGCATCAGCCCGAGGGAAGTCTCGTTGCCGTAGAAAACCACCATCAGCTCGCGCAGCAGCACGATCTGAGCGATGGCGGCCGTGAAGCCAATCAGGATAAGAACCGCCCGAGCTCCGAATCCAGCCTTCACACCTCCAGGATTAGACGTAAACTGGTCTTGAAGTCAAAGGCGCACCAGCCATGGATCTCGAGGCGACACCGGCGGGACGGCGCGAAGCGATGATCCGCCTGCTTCGTCTGGGTGGCTTGGCGACCGCTGCTGCAGGGCTTGGTGTATGGCTGAACGGGCGCGGGCGGCACTTGGCGGCACCGGCCGCAGCCGCCGTGCGCACGAACTTTCAGGTTGCAGCGGAAGCGGCGCTGCCCGAGATGGTGGTCGTCCAGGGTGACGACCCCGCGCAGATGGCGCGGCGGGCAATCCAGGAACTGGGAGGCATCCGCCGCTTCGTCTCGCGCGGCGACGTAGTCGTCATTAAGCCGAACGCCGCCTGGGACCGCACGGCGGAACAAGCCGCTAACACCAATCCGCAGGTGGTAGCGGAAGTGAGCCGGCTTTGTCTGGAGGCCGGCGCCCGGCGCGCAATCGTGACGGATGTGAGCATCAACGACCCGCGGTCGTGCTTCGCGCGCAGCGGCATTGGTGCGGCCGCGCGCGCGGCGGGGGCCGATGTAATTCTCGCCGAGGACCGCCTGTTCCGCGAAGTCGATCTGCGCGGCGAGGTGCTGAAGTCCTGGCCGGTGCTGGAGCCCTTTCTGAGCGCCGACAAGATGATCAACATTCCGATTGCCAAGCACCACAGCTTGACCGGCGCCTCGCTGGGGATGAAGAACTGGTACGGCATCCTGGGCGGACAGCGCCAGCGGCTGCATCAGCAGATTCACGAAAGCCTTGTGGACCTCGCCGATTTCATGCGGCCCACGCTGACGATCATCGATGCCTATCGTGTGCTTTTGCGGAACGGGCCCAGCGGAGGCAATCTCGCGGACGTGGTGATGAAAAACACACTGATTGCCGGAACCGATCCGGTCATGCTGGACGCGTACGCCGCCAAAGCCTACTGGGACCTGGATTGGCACACGCTCCGATATTTGCATCTGGCCAGCGAGCGCCAATTGGGAACGGTGAGTTTTGAGACAGCCCGAACCCGCTTTGTGACGCTGTGAACAAGGGCTGGCGTCACGTTGCCGCTTATCCGACTCGCGCCGGCTGGCCCACAGAATATTCGATGAAATCTCGGCGCTGGTTCAGCGTCCAAGCTAGAGGATGTATCATCGAAAGATTCCGGTGACTCGAGGCGGAATATTGAAGTCGGAGGGTTGGCAGGCGGAAGCGCCTGCCCCACGGGCTTCAGCAATGGTGTGATAGAACATCTGAAATCGGAGGACAGTTCCCTTGGCACTTACGATAACCGGTCTATCCAAGACGTATCCGAACGGCGTAAAGGCGCTGAAGAACCTTTCGCTCACCATCGGCAACCTCATGTTCGGGCTTTTGGGCCCGAACGGAGCGGGCAAGAGTTCGCTGATGCGCACGGTGGCAACTCTACAGGACCCCGACAGCGGCTCGATCGACCTTGACGGGCTGAACGTGCTCACCCAAAAGGACGAGGTACGCAAGATCCTGGGTTATCTGCCGCAGGAGTTCGGGGTGTACCCAAAGCTCTCCTCTTACGACATGCTGCAACACCTGGCGGTGATGAAAGGCGTCACCAACAAGACGGAGCGCAAGCAGATGGTGGAGGCTATTCTGAACCAGACCAATCTGTGGAATGAGCGGAAGAAGGCACTGAGCACCTTCTCGGGTGGAATGAAGCAGCGTTTCGGCATTGCCCAGGCTCTGCTCGCCAACCCGAAGCTGATTATCGTCGACGAGCCCACCGCCGGCCTTGACCCGGCGGAGCGCAACCGGTTTCTCAATCTGCTCAGCGCCATCGGCTCCAATATGACGGTCATTCTCTCCACCCACATCGTCGACGATGTGCGCGAGCTCTGTCCCCGCATGGCCATCATTTCGAACGGCGAGCTTCTCCTGGAAGGCGCTCCGGCCGAGGCGCTCGAATCCCTGCGCGGAAAGATCTGGTCCAAGGTGGTGGCCACGGACGACGAGCTCCGCGCGCTGGAAACCGCCTTCAACGTCATCTCGACTCATCTGATCGGCGGCCTGCATGAAGTCCGCGTCTACGCCGAGTCCAGTCCCGGCGATGGCTTCCGCCCAGCCGATTCCGGCCTCGAAGACGTCTACTTCCTGAGCCTCGCACGCCAGGCGCAGAACTAATCCGCAAAGGAGACTTGCGACATGACGATGTTCCGGGAGTTCTTCACCTTCGAGCTGAAGTTCCGCTTCAAAAGCCTCTCCACCTACGTTTACTTCGCCGTCTGGTTCGCCTTCAGCTTCCTCGACATCGCCGCCGAAGGCTTCGGTCCGATCGGCAGCTCCAATGGGAAGGTGCTGCTCAACGGTCCCTATGCCAACATCTATAACGACATCGGTATCAGCTTTTTCGGCATCATCGTCATCGCCGCGATCTTTGGCACTTCCATTCTGCGCGATTTTCAGCGCGACACTGTGCAGATCCTATTCACTAAGCCCATTTCGAAGGTCGCTTACTTGGGCGGCCGCTGGGCCGGCTCGTTCGTAGCCACGGTCTTCGCTTTCTCCGGGCTGCTCTTCGGCGAATTCTTCGGCACGCTGGCCCCCTGGGCCGACCACGCCCGCATTGCTCCCAACCACCTCTCCTGGTATCTGCAGCCGTTCTTCTCGATCGTGGTTTTTCAGATCTTCTTTCTCGGCTCCCTTTTCTTCCTGGTCGCCGCCCTGTCGCGCAAGATCTTCATCGTCTACCTGCAAGGCGCGGCGATTTTCATGCTCTATCTCACCGGCATCGCCATTTTCAGCGCCAGGCGCTCACTCGAGCACTTCTGGTCCGGCATCCTCGACCCGATTGGCTTCCTGTACCACGATGCCATCACTCGTTACTGGACCGTGGTCGAGCGCAACACGCTCCTTTACTCCTGGTCGCTCGGCTCCGCCAACGGGGTCTTCCTGTATAACCGCCTGCTCTGGGGCTCCGTAGGCCTGCTTTCGCTGATCGCGCTCTGGAGGCTTTTCCCGATGTCGGTGGAGGCGCTGACCGCCCGCTCCAGCGGCAAACGCGCCGCCCTGGCCCGCGAGCAGGACCTCGCCGATGTCGCACCACGGCGCAGCCTGGTTGCGGCAAAGTTACCCGCGGCGCACAAGGTCTTCGGCTCTGCGACGACCCTAAGGCAGCTCGCCTCGCTCACCCGCCTGCGCATTTCCAACATCGTGCACGAGGTCCCATTCTGGGGTCTCCTGATCCTGATGGCCGGCATCGCCATCAACAACGGCCACTACGCGGGCCGCGTCGGCGATCAGAACGTCTGGCCGGTGACTTACCTGATGCTGCAATCCGTCGAAGGCGGCGCCATCCTCTTCCTCTACATTGTCGCCGCCCTCTACGCCGCCGAGCTCATCTGGCGCGAGCGCGACACCCACTTCGCCGGCATCCACGATGCGCTGCCAATTGCTGAGACCACCGACTGGTTCTCCAAGCTCTTTGCCCTCTGCTTCGTCGAGCTGATCCTGCTTACCGTCACCGGCGTCTGCGGCATCCTGATGCAGACGATCGCCGGCTATTACAACTATGAGTTCGCGCAGTACGCCAAGGAGCTATACCTGGTCACCTTCCCCGAGGTGCTTACCTTCGCCCTGCTCGCACTTTTCATCCAGACCGTTGTCTCGAATAAGTTCATCGGCCACGGCATCGTTATCGGCGTCTTCGTCCTGGTGCCGATTCTCTTTAGCTTCGGTTGGGAGAATACCCTTTATCTTTTCGGCAACACGCCACCCTATACTTACTCGGACATGAACGGCTACGGGCACTTCGTGCCTGCCCTCTTCTGGTCCATCGCCTATTGGCTTTCCATCGCCTGTTTGCTGGCCACGATTTCCATCGCGCTGGCACGCCGTGGGGCCGACGACGCCTGGCCGGCGCGCTTCCGCCTGGCCGCGCAGCGCGCCCCCCGGCTCATCCCCGCGGCAGCGATCTTCTTCCTCGCCGCCGTTGGCAGCGGCGCATGGTACTTCTACAATTCCCACGTGCTCAACCAGTACCTCACTGCGCAGGACCGCCGCGACATCAGCGCCACCTATGAGCGCGACTTCAAGAAGTACGAGCACCTGGCGCAACCCAAGATCATCGCCGTCGACGCCAATATCGATATATTCCCCGAGCGCCGCTCCTTCTCCGGTTCCGGCAATTTCGTGCTGCAGAACAAGACCGCACAACCGATCAGCCAGATCCACATCACCAACTCGCAACAGTCTGTTTCCAACGTGCGCTTCGACCGCCCGTTCCACGTCGTCTCGACGAGCCCCCACGCCCTTTACACGATCTACCAGCTCGATACGCCGCTCGCTCCGGGCGACAAGCTCGATCTCACCTTCAACGTCGGCTACACGAGCCGCGGCTTCAAGGACGGTAACGAGCGTCCGGAACTGGCCTACTCGGGCACCTTTTTCGACGTCGATTACTTTCCCACCATCGGCTACGACATAAGTGTGGAGCTGGACGATCCCCGCCGCCGCCGCGAAGAGCGCCTCCCCGAGCAGGAATTGCTTCCCCGCCGCGGCGACCCCGCAGGCTCTGTCACCAACCTCTTGAGCGCGCAGTCCGACTGGATCAGTTACCGCACAACCGTCAGCACCTCCGACGACCAGATCGCGCTTTCCCCCGGCTACCTGACCCGCGACTGGCACGCCAACGGCCGCCACTATTTCTCTTACGACATGGGGAACGTCAAGACGCTCGACTTCTTCGCCTATGTCTCTGCCCGCTACGACGTCAAGCGCGAAATGTACGCCGGCGCCGCCAATCCGATTTCGATCGAGGTCTACCACACCCCCACTCACCTCTACGACGTCGACGACATGATCGGCGCATCCAAAGCGGGCCTGGCCTACTACGAAAAGAACTTCAGCCCCTTCCAGTTCCGCCAATACCGCATCCTCGAATTCCCCCGCTACCGCAGCTTCGCACAGTCTTTTCCCAACACGGTTCCCTTTTCCGAAGGCATCGGCTTCATCGGCCGCGTCGAGAAGCCCAACGATATCGACTTCGCCTACTTCGTCACCGCGCATGAACTCGGCCATCAGTGGTGGGGGCACCAGCTCGTCGGAGGACGCGTCGAAGGCTCCAACATGATGGCCGAGACGCTCGCCGAGTACTCCGCCCTGATGGTCATGCAGCAGAAGTACGGCCGCGACAACATGCACCGCTTCCTGAAGCACGAGCTGGATCGCTACCTGCGCGGCCGAGCCGGCGAAACCCGCCGCGAGCGCCCCCTCGTTCTCGTCCAGGCCGAGCCTTACGTGTGGTATCAGAAGGGCGGCCAAGTCATGTACACGCTCGCCGATTACATCGGGGAAGACAAGGTCAACCTCGCCCTCCACGACTTTCTCATGGAGTATCGATACGCCAACGCCAACGACTCTCAGTCCGGCCCGTATCCCGACACGCGCCAGTTCGTCGAAGCCCTGCGTGCACAAACGCCCGCCGAGTTGCAATACTACATCAGCGACGCCTTCGAGAATATCGTCCTTTACGACAATAAGGCTGTCTCGGCTACGGTCACGCCCACTCCGGACCACAAATACAAGGTCACCCTCAGCGTGCAGGCCCGCAAGATGCGGTCCGACGGAAGCGGCAACGAATCTCCCATGCCGCTTCATGACCTCATCGACATAGGCGTCTTCAGTGGCAAGAAGGACGAAGAGAAGCCGCTCTCCCTGAAGAAGGTGTGGCTGACGCAACCGGCGCAGACCTTCGAGATTATCGTCGACCAGGCGCCGACGCGGGCGGGTATCGATCCCTACAACAAGCTCATCGACCGCGACTCGGATGACAACATGGTGGATGTAACCAAGCGATAAGGGCTTGGCGAAGCTCCGGGCAATCGCAGAGTGTCGTGCGCGCGAAGAAATGTCGAGATGACTCTCGACACAGCAGGCTTGACAGCCCGCGCCACGCCGGCAGAAACTGGGAGGAACGCTTGAGGCGGGCTGCTGGCTACGCACACAGGTATACCGCCGCGGACCACGTGTCGTCCCTCTTGAATCTGATTGAGCCGGATGGAGGCAAAAGTATGGCTGTGCCCGCTCTCATGCGCTCGTTCCGCAAACGGGATGAGGAACTGGACCGCTACATCAATCTCAAACTCGCGGCGCTGGGGCTGCCGGTCAGCCGGAACGCCGCCGGCGCGGATTTTCTCGAAATCGCCGGGCCTCTGCTGCGCAACTACTGCCAGAAAGACCGGCAACTGGGAAACTGGCTGTGCGCGAGCGATAGCCGTATCCAGGACTTTCTCGACTCGTACCTCGGTAACGTTTGTCCTCACGGCGCGGCGCGGCTCCCGGCCAACACTTTTGTGCTGGACCGCGAGGGCATGGCCCGCGTCTTATCGTTGCCCGTGACCTCGGATGTTTTTTCCTCGCCCTACGTGAACTCCTATCGTCTGCCCCAGGGCGTGCTGCACAATCCGCGAAGCGACCGGCGGACTACACAGGGGCTATTTCACATCGCGGAGGGCGGGTTTCCGGTTCCAGCCGACAAAGCTGCCGTGCCCAAACAGGCTTTCGCTGCGCTGTGGAGCGCGGCGCTCAATCCTCCGGCCGATCTGCTGACGTTGCCGTTCACCGCCGATGAAGAGAAGCCGGCACGCTGTTTCGTCTCTCTGCTGCTGCGGCCGCTGGTTTGTCCGGCGGCCGGCCGTGAACCGGAGAAGACCATGGAAATCCGGTTTATCGCGCCCGGCAGTCTGGTCAGCAACCTCGATTTTGTCGAGAGCATTTTCGGCAACGGCGGCGATCCGTACCTTCCCGAAAACGACGCTGGGCTCGACGCGGCGCATTGGACCGGACACACCGGCTGTGTCGTGCTGGCGCCGCACCTGGTGGGCATTCGGAAAAAAGCTTTGGGGCTGCCGCATGCCGGCGAGGCTACCCAGCGGCAGCGGCGCGACGGAATGTGCTGGACCGACGAAGACGAACCCTATAACGGCGGCCGCGCGTTCAAGGTAGCGTGCCGGGATGCGCGCGGCGTGATGGTCACGCTGATCGCGGACAACTACTACGGGTACTGCAAGAAGGAGGTGAAGACGCAGATCAGCTTTGCGGCCAACCTGTTCGGTTCGTGCGAAGAGGAGCACGCGGGCGGTGCGCTGGCCTTTGCTACGTACGTGCTGGGACAGGATTTCTTCGCCGATCGCACCGTCAGCCTGAAGGCGGCCACCTTTGCCGACGTCACGAATTTGCTGGGGGAACTGATCGCGCCGCAGGCGGACGGCCATGCCGTCGACCGGCGTTTTCCGAACGTCTACTATGTGCCTGAGGACGCGAGCTTCCACGCGCGGGAAGGATTCGTCCGGTGGCGGCACGGCGACGCGGACGCGCGGCTCGCTTTGCGCGCCGAGGACGTGTACGTTCTGCCCTCCGGTTACCGCGTCAGACTGCAAAAGCAGGTGGCCGGCACGGCATGGCGCCTGGTGGGTTCGCGGCCGCGCGGAACTCTGTGCCATAAGCCGTGCACGGTGTCCGGCGGTGGCAAGTCCGAGATTTCCAAATCGATCGCCGATGCAGTGCTGAAGGGATCGGTTTTCGTGAAAGACTACCATCGCGACATGGACCAGGTGGCTGGGGTTCTGGCGGAGGATTTTTCCGGCATCTATCGTCAGCGGCCCCCGGATGAGCGCTCGCGACGGCCGATCCTGAGCCCGGCGCGATCGCTTGGGTCGGTGATCCAATTGCTGACGCCGTCGGCGGACTACACCGACCGGCACAACGCGTGGGCACGCCAGCTTTCGCAAACCGTACGCCAACTGGTCTTCACACTGAAACGTTACTACCAGCCCGACTGGGGCGATAACTGGCGCGAGCATTTTACGGTGGACCGGATCAACGGCTTTCTGGGACACGAACTGAAATTCGACAATCAGAAACTAGTGTGCAATTACTTGCGCGTAGGTTACGATCCGGAGGGCGCCTGGCGGATTTACAAGCTGCGGCCGGATTTTAGTCCTGCCGAGAAAGTGCAGATGGAGGATGACATCACGGCCTCGATCGTGCTCCCACGGCGGGCCCTCAACGACCTTGACCCCGAATACGACAACCCGAGCGTCAAACTGGTGGCGAACTGCGAGCGCCTCCTGTTCCAGCGGCCCGACAACGCGATCCAGCGGGGAGTAGACACGCAGGCGGAGGCGGATATCGCCGGCCCGGGGAATTTCCTCTCCAATTTCGAGCCGATCTCGATCGACGCGGCGCGGGCCCTGGTGGAACATGTGGTCGAGTTCGATCAATACTCCGAGCCGATGAAGCAGCTTCTGAAGAGTTTCGTCGAGCGGCCCGAGACGGACTACGTGGTTTCTTCGGCCCACCCGCGCCTGATCCACGGAACGCGCTCGACGAACCCTCGGTATCTGCAGCGGCGGCCCGATCTCAAGAATCCGATAGAACTTTACCTGGCCCAAATCGCCGCTCGCCTGGCGAGAGGAATTCCGGCGGAGCGGCCGGTTTACCTGCCGGTCAACGCGGTGCTCGCGGGAAGAAGAAACAGCCCGGCGGATGCCAAAGCAGGTCTGCCTCCGCTCGCTGTTTACAGTCCGATCCATTACCAGGAATTGCCGGAGCTGTTCATGGATTTCATTTGCAGCCTGACCGGCAAGTCGCCGGCGACAACCGGCTTCGGCAGCGAGGGCGCGCTTACCAAGGCCGCCTTTAACGCGCTGCCTCCGGTGGTGGATCTGAACAACGCCCTGGTATCGTTCATCCTGACCGGGTACGCCGGATTCACTACCTCGGCGGGCTACATAGGGCCGCATTACCGGGTGGATCACGACATCAGCCTGCTGGTTCCCGAGATCTGGTGCCGGATGCGCGTGCACGAGCGCGACCCCGGATTTCTGCTGGCCCATGGATACCTGGAAAAGGTTTGCGATTTCTGCGTGGACGGCCGCACCGTGCTGGCCAGCCGCCTCGGCTACCGGATTACGCCGCTTTTCGTCGACCGGTTTCTGGGGCGGCTTTTCGAAACGCCGGACGCCGTATTCACGGAGGAGATGTTGCGTCCGGAGAAGCAGGACATCGTCCAATTCGCGGCGGGTGTGGATGCCATTGTGGAAGCCCAGACGCGGGTAGCCCGGCAGTACTTCGAGGATGGCAGCGTGGAGGCGGCCTGCCCTCCGCTTCGCGCGCTGCTCGAAATCATGGCCGAGGGGTCCTCGCAAGGGAAGGGCGTCGAGGATACCGAGGTACGCCGCATGTTCACGCGGGAATATCTGATGGCGAGCGATTGGTATTGCGAGCGGTTGCGCGCCAAACAGACGCGCGACGTCGCGCTATGGACGCGCCACCTGCGCGCAATCGAGGCATTTCGGGATAGTGGCGCCGGGTTCGAAGGTGTCGATATCGAATCGCGGCTGGCCGATTCACGCACGCAACTGGCCCGGGTGAGTGCGCCGGAATACCTCAGCGAGCTTGAGGGCACGATCGGCGCGGATCCTTTCTGCGGGGCAACGAAGTAACGTGGCGCACGCACGAGTGCGTGCCGTGTCGAGACTCTTCTCGACACCTGCCCGGCGGTGCGAAACCAGGCGTCGGCAAGAGTGCCGACGCGGCACGCATGAGTGCGTGCGCCACGTCGAAATGGCAAGGTTAATTCCCGTCAGGCCCTAAGTACTGCGCCCGTTCGATCGCATACTTCACCAGACGGACGCCTTCGTTTTCAAATTCGGAATCGAATTCCAGTCCGAGCTTTTGCATAATCCGCGTCGAAGCTATGTTTCCCGGCATCGCAATCGAAACGATTCGGCTCAATCCCACCCGCTCGAAGGCGTCGCGTAGCGCCGGCACGGCAGCTTCAGTTGCCAGCCCACGGCCCCAACACGGCCGTGCCAGCCACCACCCGATCTCGGGTTCCTTTGTGCCGTGCCAGAAGCCCACTCCACAGAAGCCGATCGGTTCCGATCCAGCTTTTCGAGCAGCTTCCACCGGCAGAAGCCTTGCGTGCGGTACAGCTCTATCTGGCGGTCAACGAATGACCGGATCTGTTCATCGCTCCAAGGCACGCCGCCGGTGATATAGCGCATTACTTCGACGTCAGTCGCGATCGGGCGGAACGCGGTCCAGTCGGCGCTCTGCCAGGTGTCGAGGATAAGCCGTTGCGTCTCCAGAATCATACGCGCAACCTCCTATGGGAGCTTCAGTGTTTCGATTCGAATCCTGTGCGTGGTTTCTCCGGAGCGGCAAAAACAAGCGGCGTCGAGCACACCGAGCTTCAGCGTGTGAGGAACTCCCATTCCAAAGGAAGACGGTAACTCATTTCGACGCGTGGAGAAGACACTAGGGGCTCAGCACGAGGAGCTGATCGTAAAGGATTCCGCTGACGGCCAAGCCTCCGCATCGTGCAATTTCGGGCGGGGTGAGGCACAATCGGGATTACGGTCTGCCGTCGGAGGGAACCAAATGCATAGGGGGTTGAACTGGAGCGGCCAGGATCGCGCGAACTCTCGCTAGCAGAGTCTTTCCGTCGAACGGTTTTGGCAGGAAGGGCAAATTCGCATTTTGGCTGACGATCTCGCTCACGTCTGCGCCCGACATCACCAACACCTTGATTCCGGGCCGCTCTTCGAGCAGATGAGCACACAGGTCGGTGCCGTTCATGCGGGGCATTTGCGCGTCCGTAATTACCAGTTCTATCGATCCGGGGTAACGGCGCGATAGTTCCAACCCCTCGTGACCATTGGCGGCGGAAAGAACCAAATGCCCGTCTTGCTGTAATAGCAAAGTGACCAGATTGCGGACCAGCGCCTCATCGTCAGCGACCAGGATGACGGACTGGTGCACCCCCGAAGACCGAAGGTCCGGGAGACCGACAGGCAGGCTAATCCCCTCAACGTTCCATCCAGCGGGCTTTTCTGTCATAACCTCAATGCATCGGCGTGCCTCCGATTCCAACTATGAGAAACAGAGACGGCACGCCCACGCGCGATCGGACACGCGGATTCCCTTCAGCCGGCGCTGCGGTATACGAACTGACCCTTCGGCTCCAGCCCGTTCCGTTCGACGGTATCCGTGTATGGCATCTTATGATAGCAAGTCAACATTCTGGCGTCTGGTCAAAATTGCTCATATGGCTGATTTGGCAGATAAAGATCCTACCGGCTTGTCAAGGGCGTTGCGTGGTAGCAGGCTCAACCGAATCAGGCCCGTTGCTCCGGTGCCGCTTGATTTGGTCCACAGAAAATGCGATAAACGGGAATGGGGCAAGCGGCCACGATCGGCGGATTCCGGGAAAGAACTCCAGCCCTGACGAGGCAACGTGTGAAACCGAAAACAAAGTCCAAGCCACCTTTCGATTTGAAGGTCTTTCTGAACAAGGCGAACGGCGGAAGGACGGTTGCCGAATACCGTGCCAACGAGCGCGTTTTTGTCCAAGGCGAGACTGCAAACGCCATTTTCTATATCAAGAAGGGCGAGATCAAGCTCACCGTCCTTTCCAAGCAGGGAAAGGAAGCCGTCGTCGCTATTTTAAGAAGCGGCGATTTCTTTGGCGAAGGATGCCTGGCGGGACAGCCGTTACGTATGGCGAGCGCCGTTGCGATGTCGGAGTGTTCCGTCATGAAGGTGGAGAAGGCAGTCGTGCTCCGTCTCCTTCACGAAGAACCGTCGTTCGCGGAACTGTTCATGGCGCATCTTCTCTCCCGCAACATCAAGATTGAGGAAGATCTGGTCGATCAATTGTTTAACTCCAGTGAGAAGAGGCTGGCACGGGTGCTCCTCCTGCTGGCGAACTTCGGGAAGGAAGGTTCACCCCAGACAGTCATTCCAAAGATCAGCCAGGAAACGCTGGCCGAAATCATTGGCACGACGCGGTCCAGGGTTAGCTTCTTCATGAACCGATTCCGCAAGCTAGGATTCGTTCACTACAACGGCGGCCTGGAAGTTCACAGCTCATTGCTGAATATCGTCCTGCACGACTGAGCGCAGCCGGCGCAGGCGCGGTTCGCGCGGATAGATATCACAGTTGGGAGGAAGCCAGGGCCGATACGGGATTGTAAGGCCTTTCCGGTGCCGAATTGAGGGAGAGATCACCGACAACTTAGGATCGCTACAAAGCGGATAACAGTATTGTAATTAGCATGCTTGAATAACGATAGGTGCTAGTATCGTGGCATGGAACTAACCCACGATGAATTAGTGAGCGTGGTTAAGAATCTCGCGCGGGTTGTTGTACTAAACCGGGTGGAGACGGAGGCTCTTGGCGTCGCGCTTGGTGGTGCGGGTTTAGTCTCATTGGTGGCACGCCAGAATGTATTGGAACGCTATTCTGAGCTATCGAGTTTGATAGACGAGGGCACTCAGGACGCATTTTTCCAGTTGTTTGAAAAAATAGTTCCCAATCTGTGAACGTTCACACACAATTCTTTCCTAGCGCAGCGGCCCCGAGGCTAAAGATTTCTGAATTTCGGACGATTCAGGTAAGTGGCTGAGGTGTCGATGGAACTGCTGGTCGCGCGGCAACCGATTTTTGACGCGCAGATGCGCGTGTTTGGCTACGAGATGCTGTTTCGCTCGAGTAGCCTGAACGAATTCGACGGGACGGAAGAAAATGCCGCCACGGCCCAGGTCATCAGCGCGGTTTTCGGCTCGGCGGAGACGGATCAGTTGACCGGGCGCAAAAACACCTTCATCAATTTTCCGCAGAAGATGCTGCTGGACGGCACGGCTTCCATCCTGCCACCACAGCAGACCGTGGTGGAGATTCTGGAGAACGTGGAGGCCGACGAGGATCTGTTGGAGGCCTGCCGCGTGCTGCGCGACCGGGGCTACCGGCTGGCGCTCGATGACTTCACGGTTCCGGAAAAAGTGGAAGCCTTGACTTCCATCGCCGATTTCCTTAAAGTGGATTTCCGGGCTACCAGCGTGGCGCAACAGATGGACGCCGCCACGCGAT
>OCTA010002698.1_pt1 | contig 15981 bp, 7 predicted proteins | sample 1538991 | NCBI WGS metagenome assembly OCTA01 (sample SAMEA3539302, study PRJEB22396) | soil metagenome | biome: tundra; feature: field; material: soil | place: USA | collected 2010-05 | depth 0.15 m | reverse complement strand
ATCCAAAATATCGTTGATTACGGCAAGGAGCGATTCGCCGCTAGAAGCGACAATCTCCGCATATTGGCGCTGCTCGGCATTCAGTTCGGTTTCGAGCAGCAGACCTGTCATGCCAATCACGCCGTTCATAGGCGTTCGGAGCTCGTGGCTCATGTTGGCGAGGAATTCGCTCTTGGCCCGGTTGGCATGTTCGGCGGCTTGTTTGGCCTCGCGTATGGCTGTTTCGACCTCTTTACGCTCCGTGATGTCGCGGGCAACGCCGAGGATCGCGCGGGCTGCTCTTTCGTAAGGAATCACGACCGTTTTCGTCTCGACATCCACAAATTTGCCGGTCCTGCACTTCAACCTGAACTCGATGCCGTCCTTAGAGACGCCAGTTTTTTCCAGTTCCTTGATCGCCTGCAGAGCCTTCAGCGTCTGGTCCGGGCCCAGTAAGAAGGAGAAGTGGAGGGAGACGATCTCTTCCCGACGATAACCAAGCAGTTTCAATGCGGCCGGGTTAACATCCAACAAATTGCCGTCAAAATCGTGGATATATAGGCAGTCGAGCGAACGTTCGAAGATCACCTGAAACCGTTGTGCGCTCTCGCGCATCGCCCGGTCTGCCCGGCGCCGCTCGCTGATGTCATGCGCGATCGTGGCCGCTCCGACCACTTTCCCCTTAGCGTCAATGATTGGTGAAACGGCGAGCGAAACGTCGATGGCCCGACCGTCTTTTGTTAAGCGCACCGTCTCATAATCTAAGATCTTTTGTCCTTCCTTGACGCACTCCAGAATCGCGCCCGCCTCGCCGCTCCGATCCGGAGGCAAAAGAACGGATATCAGCTTTCCAACAGCCTCCTCCGCCCGGTACCCATATAGCTCTTCCGCGCCCCCATTCCAACTGGAAATAGTTCCCTCGGGCGTTATGCCGATGATGGCGGCCCCGGACGACGCTATGATCGCGGCAAGAAATCTGAGCGATTTCTCCTGTTCGCGCTGTTGCGTCACGTCCTGCTTCAGGGCGATGTAGCGTATGATGTCGCCCTCTGAATCCCTAACCGGAGCGATGGTCAGTTCCTCGGTGTAAAGAGAGCCGTCTTTGCGCCGGTTGATCAACTCGCCGTGCCAATTGCGGCCGGCGGTAACGGTCTTCCATAAGTCCGCGTAATAGGACGGCTCCTGCTTGCCCGATTTCAGCAGGCGAGTGCTTTTCCCGACAATTTCCCGCGAACTGTACCCGGTCATGCTGGTGAAAGCGGCGTTAACGTACAAAACATTGCCGTCGCGGTCGGTAATTACCACCGCCTGGCCGGCTTGGTTGATGGCTTCCGCCAATCCGATTCCGTTGTTTCCGGCGCCAATCTCGGCAATGGCAGGCGGCACGGAATGTTTCGATGCGGATTTCATCTTCAAAGGGTCTCGGAATCTCTTATCGACGGAAAGGCCTATTTCTTCGGTCTCAATCATTAAGCAGAGCTGAAATCGGGGCGATGCCCATTCGATCAGCCCTGAAACGTTGGCTGACGCTGCGTGGTCAATGAGGGTAACTCACTGGTGCGCTATGCATTACGCTGCTAAGTAACGATGTGGATTGTTCATCTCGCCTTACGGCGGCCTTACACCTTTGTCGTTTTCTCCGTTCTCATTCTGATTTTGGGCGCGGTCGCGGCGATTGTGAGCCCCAAGGATATTTTTCCTTACATCGACATTCCGGTTGTCAGCGTCGTTTGGACCTATAACGGCTTAACGCCCGACGATATGGAAAAACGGGTGGTCACGGTGTGCGAGCGCGCCATGACTACCACCGTGAACGACATCGAGCATATCGAGTCGGAATCCTACGTGGGCGTGGCGGTCATTCGTGTGTACTTCCAGCCGAAGGTGAGGGTGGAACTCGCGGTATCGCAAATCACGGCCATCGTGCAAACCATTCTGCGCGTTTTGCCTCCGGGCATTTTTCCTCCCAACATTTTGAAATACGACGCCTCGAGTGTGCCCATATTGCAGCTTGCGTTGTCAGGTCAAGGCCTAACCGAGCAGGATTTGTACGACTTGGGCTTGAATTTCATCCGTACTCGTTTAGCTACCGTCCAAGGCGCTTCCATACCTTTGCCCTGGGGCGGCAAGAGCCGCCAGATTATGGTGGACTTGGATCCAAACGCGATGTACGCGAAGCATCTTTCGGGGATCGATGTCTCGAATGCCCTGAATGCCCAGAACCTCATCCTGCCGGCGGGAACGACGCGCGTTGGAAATCTTGAGTACCTGGTGCGCGTGAACAGCAGTCCGCTGACGGTTTCCGCTCTCAACGATTTGCCTGTGCGGGCGGCAAATGGGGCCATCGTTTACATGAACGACGTGGCGCAGGTACGGAACGGCTTCGCGGTTCAAACGAACGTGGTGCGCGAGGATGGCAAACGTTCGGCCCTGCTTGAGGTGCTTAAGAACGGGCAGGCGTCCACGCTCGACATTGTCACGGCGGTCAAGAGGGCGCTTCCCAGAGTGCGCGCCGACCTGCCGAGCGCGCTGAGAATTACCCCTTTGTTCGACCAGTCGATCTTCGTTCGTAATTCAATCAACGAAGTGCTGCGCGAGGCGGGGATCGCGGCCTTTCTGACGGCGCTCATGATTCTTTTGTTTTTGGGGAGTTGGCGGAGCACGCTGATTGTGTGTATTTCGATTCCGCTGTCCATTCTTACGTCGGTGTGTATTCTGGCGGCGCTCGGTGAAACGATCAACGTGATGACGCTGGGAGGCATGGCGCTGGCGGTGGGAATCCTGGTGGACGATGCGACGGTCGAAATCGAGAATACCCACCGGAACCTGGAACACCCGCACAATCCGCTGGTCCATGCCATTTTGGACAGCGCGAGCCAGGTGGCGGCTCCGGCGCTCGTTTCAACGCTGTCGATATGCATCGTGTTTCTTCCGGTGCTGCTGTTGACCGGAGCGGCGAAGTTCCTGTTTACGCCTTTGGCCATGGCGGTCGTTTTCGCCATGCTGGCGTCGTACTTTCTGTCGCGAACGTTGGTGCCCGCGATGATGCATTATCTATTGCCGGCGGAGGTGGCCCTGTATCAACGTGAGGAAGGCGCAGAGGAGCCGAGAGAGGCGAAGAACTGGATCTGGCGCGTTCACCAGCGTTTCGAACACCATTTTGAACGCTTTCGCGGAGGATACAAAAACGCCCTGGAGTGGAGCCTCCATCACCGCGCCATCGTGCTAACCCTGTTTGGAATCTTTGTCGGGGGCTCTTCTCTGTTAACGCTGACGATCGGGCGGGACTTTTTTCCGTTTGTCGATTCGGGACAGATGCGCTTGCACGTGGTGCCGCCTTCCGGGACGCGCATAGAAGAGTCTGAAATGATCTTTGCGGCGGTCGAGGCGGAGATTCGTAAGACACTGCCGCCAGACCGCATCGAACTCATTCTGGACAACATCGGGCTGCCGAACGGCGGCATCAATATCGCGTTTGGAAGCAATGCCACGATAAGCAACTCAGACGGAGATATTCTGATCTCGTTGAAGCCTGGGAAGAAGGAAACGCAGGAGTTCACACGACAACTGCGTAAACAACTTGCGGCGAAGTTTCCAGAGGAGACGTTCTTCTTTACGCCGGCTAACATGACCAACCAGATTCTGGATTTTGGATTGCCGGCGCCAATCGATCTCCAAGTGGTGGGTCGCAATCCGCAGCAGAACTACGAGATCGCAACCAGACTGCTCCACGAAGTCGAAGCCATTCCCGGGGCCGTGGACGTGCACATTCATCAGCAGATCTACTATCCGACATTGATGGTGAATGTGGACCGCGCCAAGGCGCAACAGATCGGCATGCAGCAGAAGGACGTGGCCACCAGCATGTTGATCTCGCTCTCCGGCAGTGGACAGACTGCCCCAAATCAATGGCTGAATCCGCAGAACGGCGTCAATTACCAAGTGGTCTCGCAAACGCCGCAGTATCGCAACGACTCGTTTGAAGCGCTGCAACGGACACCGGTTACCTCAGCCGCTGGAAACAACACGCAACTGCTGGCGAATCTGGCGACTCTGAAGCGCGACAGTTCGCCGATTGTGATCGATCACTACAACATTCAGCCGACTTTCGACATTTACGCGGACGTGGATCGGCGCGACCTGGGCGGCGTGGCGGATCAGATTCACAAAATCATGAAGCAGGAAAACAAGCTCCCGGGCGGCACGGTGATCGATCTTCGGGGCGAAGTGACGACCATGGAGGAATCGTTTTCGCGGCTCGAGATAGGGATTGGTTTCGCCGTGATTGTCGTTTACCTGCTGATGGCGGTGAACTTTCAAAGCTGGCTCGATCCGTTCATTATTCTCATGGCCCTGCCGGGCGCGTTTTCGGGAATTCTATGGATGCTGTATCTGACTCAGACCACCTTCAGCGTGCCGTCTCTGATGGGCTCCATCATGACGATTGGGGTGGCAACCGCCAATTCGATTTTGCTGGTGGTGTTTGCCAATGACGAAAGGGCGAACAAGGATCAGTGGGAGGCTTCGCTTTCGGCGGGCGTGACGCGCTTGCGTCCTGTTTGCATGACGGCGCTTGCGATGATCATTGGAATGTTGCCAATGGCGCTCGCATTCGGCGAAGGAGGCGAACAAAACGCGCCACTGGGCCGGGCGGTGATCGGGGGCTTGATGGTTGGCACGGTCAGCACGCTCTTCATCGTCCCCATCTTCTATTCCATGCTGCGGAAACGCGCGCCTATCGATTACGACGAGAAGATCGACAAAGAATACCGGGGCGAGATTACGCCTGCTGGCGAGCCTATTCGGCAAGCGGGCGCTGAGCGTCCAGAAGGAGCGTGAGGATGGCCGGCGCTAACGACTTGATGGCGGAGACATCCGATCGGTCGCCGACAGAGCAGAGACCGTCGCGCCCCGGACACTCCTGGTCCGCCTGGCTGCTATTTGCGGTGGCTCTGGCGATTGTGGCGGTGCTCATCGTGGTATTTGGGTGGCTGCCGCGTCACAAGCAGGAGGAAAAAGTCGCGCAGGAGGCGAACGAGAGGACTCACGAGAAGCCCAAGGTAAACGTAGTCATCGTGAAGCGAGCGCCCTCGGCAAGCGAACTAATGGTTCCGGGCACCACGCTCGCGTACACGGAAGCGTACGTTTACGCGCGAGCTTCCGGATATGTGAGCCGGCGATATGTCGATATAGGAGATCGGGTGCGCGCGGGACAGCTTCTGGCAACCATCGATTCCCCAGATCTGGATCAACAGGTGGCGCAAGCGCGGTCGAACGTGCGACAGAGTGAATCGACTGTGGCGCAACTGGAAGCGCAGCTGCATCTGCAGGCATTGAACTGGGACCGGTACAAGGTGCTGGTGACGAAAGGCGTATTCTCGCGGCAGCAGGGCGATCAGCAGGAAGCCGACTTCCGGGTCGCCGAAGCCAACGTCGCGGCAGCCCAAAGTACCGTACAGGCGAATAAGGACAATCTGGAACGCCTGCTCGTGCTGCAGCGGTATGAACAAGTCACGGCTCCTTTTAGCGGCGTGATTACCGCCCGTAACGTAGATGTGGGGGCTTTGATTTCGGCCGCGGGTTCGGGTCTTGGCGTGTCGTCGTCACCGTCGCAAGGAGGCACCACGCAGTCCGGAGCGCAAGGGAACAACGAAGGATCGTCGGGGAATTTGTCGGCCTCGTCCGGACCCGCCACGGGAGGTTCGCAAGGCGGCGAAATGTTCGGCATGGCCGCCGTTGATCGCCTCAGGGTCTTCGTCTCCGTTCCAGAGGCTTATGGCCAGGCCGTTCGCATCGGACAGCGGGCGCAACTCTTCTTTCAGGAAACTCCCTCGCAAGAGTTTGAGGGGCATGTGACAAGAACATCCGCTTCCATCGATCAGAACACGCGGACTCTGCTGGTGGAAGTACAACTGGCAAATCCGCAAGGACGTTTGATGCCGGGCATGTACGTGGTGGTGAACTTTATCGATGTGCAGGGCGCGAGGCCCTTGATGATTCCAGGCGAGGCGATTGTCGTGCGCAACGCCAAGCAAACGGTGGCGCTGATCCAGAACAACACCATTCATTTCAGTCCGATAACAATCGGCAGGGACTATGGGGATCAGACCGAGGTTGCCAGTGGGCTCAACGAAGGCGATGTCATTGCGGGGACCGTCAACGACGAGGTCCGCGACGGGGTTGAGATCGAACCACAGTACCCGCCGCAACCGAGCGCGCCAACGGCGGGAGGAGCGCAGCAGGATCGCGGCCAGAAGGGGCAGTACGGAGAACAGGGGCTTAATCATAGCGCCCAGAAGGCCAACAAGGCCGGAGGCTCGAAAGGTCGATGAGGCGGGCCTTCCTCGGAATGGTCGTTCTTGCTCAGGCTGTTTTATGGGGGCAAGTCTCGCCGCTGAGTTCCATCGAAAACGACAAAACACAACCAAAGGAGGCGCATGCGGATCTGCCGCGCAGCTATTGGCTGTGGAACCTTCCTTACCGGCAAGCCTCGGCGCCTGCGTTGACCTTTGGTCAGGCGACGCGCGCGGAATCGCTGGTCCGGAACGGGGCGCTTTATTTGTCGCTGTACGACGCACTGGCGCTGGCGATCGAGAACAATCTGGATGTTGAGGTGGCGCGTTACGGGCTTTCGATAGCCAATACCGAGCCGCTGCGCGCGCAAGGCGGGGGCAACCTCCGCGCGTTGGATTTTACGGTTGCGGAGAGTCCGACTGGGGTCGGCGGTCCGGGTAGTCCGCTGTTGAACAGCGCAGCCGCCACCGTCACGCCAACATCCCCGACGGTCAACGATCTTACATCCTTGAACATCCTCAGCCAGACGGAAACAAATCTCGGAGTACAGAGTCCGGCGGGCTTTTCGACGGGGCCTACCGTCCCGGCGCTCGATGCGTCACTGGTCGGCCAAACGACTTGGTTTCAGAGATCGAACTCGGCGGTGCTGACGACGGGCGCTATTGGAACCACGTCCTCGACGCTGCCTGCCACCTCATCGACATTGAATTTCGTCACCGCGAATTATGCGCTGGTGCAAGGCTTCGGCACGGGCACGCAAGTCGAAGTGGATGTCAACAACGCGGCGCAGGTTCTTTACGGCAGTGTGGGTAGAATAGATCCGTTCTCGGCGCCCAATACGTCGGTCACCCTCACGCAGCCTTTGTTGCGGGGGTTTGGAAGAGACGTGAATCTGCGGTACTTGCGGATCTCGAAAATCGACCAGCGGATATCGCGATTGGTCTTCTACCAACAGTTAATCAGCACTGTGTATGGAGTCAGCCGGCTCTATTACGACCTGGTGAGTTTGAATGAGAACGCGCAGGTGAAGCGCCAGACGCTGACGGCGGCGCGGAAGCTGTACGAAGACGACAAGGCGCAAGTAGAGCAGGGCACGCTGGCTCCGATTGGACTGACCCAGGCGCAGGCTTTGGTTTCGTCGAGTCAACTGGATCTCATTCAAGCGGAGGGGCTGGTTCATCAGCAGGAAGTGATACTTAAGTCGCAGTTGGCGCGGCGGGGCTCGGCTGATACGGTGTTGGCGTCGGTGCCTATCGTACCGACGGACCCTATCGCTATCCCGGCGGGTGACGACCTGCCGCCGCTCGATTCGCTGGTCAAAGAAGCGCTATCTAGCAGGCCGGATCTGGCACAGGCCGCCCTGCAGGTGGAGAGCGGCCAAGTCTCCGTAAGAGCCTCCAGCAATGCGGCGCGGCCCGAGATCGACGTCATCGGCAATTACCAAACACGGGGCAGCACGGAGGTTCCTTTTACCACGCTTGGCACGGCGGGAACCGGTCTGATTGCGAGCCCAACCGATCTGGGCGTTGCGGGGCTGCGGTTGTCGCAGATCTTCCAGGCCGGTGTTCAGATCAACTTGCCGCTGCGCAATCGGGCGGCTGAATCCGACGCGGCTCGCGATCTGCTGGAGTTGCGGCAGGCCCAAGCGAGAACGCAGCGGCTTGCCAACCAGGTGCGTGAAGAGGTGGAGAACGCCGCTATAGCTTTACAAACGGCGCGCTCGGCTTTAGATGCGGCGAAGCAAAGCCGGATTTACCAGGAGCAGTTGGTGGACGCGGAGAAGGACAAGCTCTCGGTGGGCGCATCGACGAATTTCCTGGTGGTGCAGCAGCAAAGCTATTTGGCGCAGGCGCTATCGACTGAAGTGGCGGCGCGCAGCGTTTGGGTGAAGGCGCGGGTGGCTTTGGACCGAGCGGTGGGGGACCTCCTCGTTAAGAATGGGATCGACTTCACCGACTCCGTTTTAGGGGTCCTGCCGCCTGCGCCGAGGCAGCCTTAAAGAGCTCTTGGGAAGATAGAGTATGACGCAGAGCGGCGTGGAGACGGAAGTCAAAATCCGGATTGCCGATCTTTCCGGGGTGCTGAGCCGATTGCACGCGCTGGGCTATACCACATCCGTCGATCGCCTGTTTGAAGCGAACACGCTCTACGATAAGCCGGAGCAGGACTTGCGGGAGCGGGGCATGCTGCTGCGGCTGAGGCAGGCGGGCGATAAAAAAGTCATTACCTGGAAGGGAGTTGGGCAGGCGGGCCCACATAAGAGCCGGCCTGAAGTTGAGACCAGTGTTGGCTCGCTAGAGGCTGTGGCGAAAATCCTGGAACAGCTTGGGTTTTTTCCGCAATTCCGCTATGAGAAATATAGAACCGAGCTTACCAGCGCGAGGAGCGACGAGGGCACCGTGACGGTGGATGAAACGCCCATCGGCAATTTCATTGAACTGGAGGGCCCGGCCGATTGGATCGACAGTACGGCGCGGGAACTGGGGTTCGAGGCGGCCGATTATATTCTCGACAGCTATGGCAAGCTTTACCTGACAGACTGTGAGCGGCGCGGCGTGGGGCCCACCAACATGGTTTTCGCTTCCTAGCGTATTCGGACATTCATGATGAACCGAACACCTGACATACTGACGGCCAACGCGGAAGCGATGGAACGCGCCACCTCCGATCTCGACAGAGTGCGGGAAGAGATCGGCAAGGTAATCATCGGCCAGAGGGATGTCATCGACGGGGTGCTCACTTGCTTGGTGGCGGGCGGCCACGTGCTGCTGGAAGGCGTGCCGGGATTAGGGAAGACGACGCTGCTCCGCACCCTTTCGCGCGTGCTGCATTTGAGGTATTCGCGAATCCAGTTTACGCCGGACCTCATGCCGGGCGACATTGTCGGCAGCATGGTTATGGAGAGCGACGATGACGGTCACAAGCGGCTAACCTTTCAGCACGGGCCGATCTTCGCGAACCTCGTGCTGGCGGATGAGATTAACCGCGCCACGCCGAAAACACAATCCGCGCTGCTTGAAGCGATGCAGGAACGGACAGTCACCAATGGCACCTCGACCTACGAGCTTGACTTGCCGTTCCTGGTGATGGCGACGCAGAATCCCATCGAAATGGAAGGCACTTATCCGCTGCCCGAAGCGCAGCTCGACCGTTTTCTAATGAAGATTCTGGTCACTTATCCTTCACGGGGAGACCTGAACAGGATTGTGGAATTGACCACTCAGCCGCAGGAAACGGAGCTGAAACAAGTAATGGATCGCGAGCAGATTGCGCAGTTGAAGGCGATTTGCAGGCAAGTGATTGTCGCGCCGCACGTGCAGGAGTTCGCAATCGATTTAGTAATGGCCACGCAACCTGGCACGGCCGGGGCTCCGGAAGTGACGAATCGATACATCCGTTACGGCAGTTCGCCGCGCGGAGCACAGGCGCTGATCGAATGTGGGAGAGTGCTGGCCGTGATGCGGGGACGCCTACACTTGAGCATCGACGATGTGCGCGAAGTTGCGCCGTCGGTGCTTCGCCATCGCATCATTCTGAATTTCGACGGCCATGCGGATGGCGAGAGCAATGAGACGGTGCTGCAGGCGATTCTGAACGGTGTGCGCAGCCGGAACTAGAGCCGCTCCGCAAGATTGCCGATATGTCCGAGCCGCTGGTCGATGTTCGGTTTTTGGAAAAGTTGGAAAGTCTGACGCTGCGCTGGCAGAAATCTTTCAACGGTTTGGTGGGTGGGCACAACCGGTCGCAATTTGCAGGCCCGGGCCAGGAGTTTTTGGACCACCGGAATTTCCACCCAGGGGACGATCTGCGAGCGGTGAACTGGCGCGCTTATATGCGCTTCGAGAAGTTCTTCCTCAAGACGTTTCAGGTGGAACCGCGCGTGCCGGTGCGCTTGCTGTTGGATGTCAGCGCCTCGATGGCTTTGGGCGGCGGCGCCGATGCGACCAAATTCGATTACGCCAGAAAACTGTCGGCGGCATTGATCTATATCGGGCTGGTGCGGCTGGACAGCATCATGCTTCAGCCTTTCGCAAGGCGTTTGTTGAAGCCGCTCTTGTGCAGCGGAGGCAGGCATCGCTTTCAGCCGGTCGAAAACTACCTGCGCGCCTTAGCGAACGGAGGGGAAACGAGCTTTCACGAATTGGCGCGGCAGTTTCTCGGCGTCTACCCGCAGCGCGGACTCACGGTGATTGTTTCGGATTTCCTGGAAGGCGCCTATTGCGCTCCAGCGCTGCAGTACATCGCGGATTTCGGGCACGAGTTGCTGCTGGTGCATCTTTGGACGGAAGAGGAGCGCGCGCCCACAGACAGAGGAGAACTGGATTTGATCGATGCCGAGTCGGGGGAGCGCCTGACGATTTCAATCGACGATCAGGCCGCGCGCAGGTATACGGAAGCATTCGACAACCACGCGGAGTCGCTGCGTAAACTTGCGTTGCGGAATGGCGGGCGATACGTCGGGTTATCGACGCGTGTTCCCGTCGATGAAGCGATTTTCGGGCCGATGACGATTGTGCAAGGAGCGCGCTAGGGCGTATGGTGTTCCTGAATCTTAGCTTCCCCGAATTTCTTGCGCTGCTCGGAGCTCTAGGCGGGATCATCACCGCGTTGTATTTCCTGGACCGGAGCAGGAGACAGAAGACAGTCTCGACACTGCGCTTCTGGTCTCAGGGAAGGGAAGTCGAACCCCGGCGCAGGCGAAAGCGCGTGCTTGAGCCATGGTCGCTGCTGCTGCAGTTGCTGAGTCTGCTTTTGCTGTTGCTCGCGATTGCTCAGCTGCAGTGGGGATCGAAGGCGGACGGCGGGCGGGATCACGTGCTATTGCTGGATACTTCGTCGGCCGGCGACGTACGAACTGGCGGGGGCACGGTCCTCGATGCGGAGAAGAAGCTGGCTGTCCGCTACGTGCAGCGGCTTAACCCGCGGGACCGTTTGATGTTGGTCCGAGTGGATGCGCTGGCAACCCCCGTTACTTCGTTTACCTCCGACCGGGCTGAGTTGATCGCTCGGGTGAATGCCTCGGTCGCCAGCGCGTTGGCGTTGAATATCGGACAGGGCCTCTCGTATGCTAGCCAGGTGGTAAATTCCGGAGCGGGAACTCCGGGCGAAATCGCCTATGTGGGGCCGGGACGGGTGGGCGAAGATCCGTCCGACGTTCCAGTTCCCAACCGCTTCCGAGTAATTCCCGTGGCGGCGAGGAGCGAGAATTGCGGCATAACCGGCATCAATGTCGAGCCCGGCGCTGAAGCGGACGCATGGCGCGCCGTGGTGGTTTTGAAGAATTACGGCACACAGGTTCGAACTTTGCGGCTGGCGGCACGGTTCGCTTCAAGTTCGTTTACGCCTCGGACAGTCTCCCTGCGTCCCGGTGAAGACCAAGAGATCGCCTACGGGTTTGTAACGAATGCGGCTGGCCGGTTCACTGCATCGATCAGTCCCGGAGACGACTTTCCCGATGACGACAGCGTGGCGATTGAACTGCCGAAGCGGCACGCGCCGCGCGTGTTGGTTTATACAGCAAGAGCCGAGCTGTTCAGGCCGCTGCTCGAAACGAGCCGGCAACTTGAAGCCACCTATCTGCCGCCCTCCGCTTACAACCAGGAACGGGCTTCGGACTTGGTGATTCTCGATCAATTTGCACCCCGGATGCCGCCTCGCGTTCCGAGTTTGTCAATGGATCCGCCGCGGGAAGGTGCGCCGCTTCCCGTAGTAGCCGTCGAGACAAACCAGCCGGTTACGCATTGGAACTCCGCTGTCGGGCTGGGAGGAGGTTTGCGGGCGCGCGACGTGCATCTGGCCCGCGCAACGGTGTTTGAGACGTTCGAAGGCGATCTGGCGGTAGCCAGCGTTGCAGCGGGTGCGGTCGTGGTCGCGCGCCCTGCCAGGGCGGGTAGATCAAAGATGGTGGCGATCGGTTTCGACGTGTTGAGCGCCCCGCTGAGGTTTCAAGCAACCACTCCGCTGCTGTTTGCGAATATGTTGCACTGGCTGGTTCCGGAAGTTTTTCACGCGGAACGCTTCAGTGCGGTCCAGGCGGGATTGGTCGAGGCAGGTATCGAACCGGGCGAGCCGGAGGACACCATCCGCGTCAGCGATGAAGGCGGAGCTGCGGTGCCGTTCACGGTTCAGAAGAACAAGCTGCGGTTTTTCGAAGCGCGGCCGGCCGTCGTGCATGTCACCTCAGAGAAGCGAGAGCAAGTCCTGTCATTGACGCTGCCCGAAGTGGCGGCATTCGATTGGAAACCGGCCGGGCACACAGCGCGCGGGCTGCCCCCCGTTCCAATGCTCGTCCCGAGCTCAATCGACTTCTGGCGCTGGCTGGCTGTTCTCGGCGGAGTTGTGCTGGGCATCGAGTGGTTCCTGTTTGCCCGGACGCGCGTCCACCCCGTTGGTATTGCCATTAAGTTGTTCAGTCTTGCCGTGTTGATCCTGGCGCTATTTGCGCCGAGTCTCGTTATGCCGGGGACGAAGACCGGTGTTGTCGTACTGGTGGACGTCTCAAACAGCATTACATCCGCTGCCCGCGCCCAGGCGGCGATGCTGATCTCGGAAATGAAGAAGCACCAGCGCGGGAACTGGATGCAAGTGCTTCCCTTTGCCGCGCACACGCGTCCACGGCTCCCGGAGGAAAAATCGCACACAAATCTTGAAGCTGCTTTGACGGAAAGCATGGCGGCCATGCCCAGCCAATATCTGCCCCGGCTGGTTCTTCTCAGCGACGGCAACGAAAACCAGGGGAGCGCGGCCCGCGCGATGGCGGAACTTGCCGCGATGCATGTGCCGGTGGACACTGTCTCGTTGGCGGGTGGCGCTCGGAACGGACTCCAACTCGTCTCAGTCTCGATGCCGCGGCAGGCGTATGCAGGCGAGCAGATTCCCATCGAGCTCAGCGTCGAGAGCCCGCTGGAAGCGCGGGCAACTGTTGAGATTTCCGCCGAGGGCAAGCCGCTTGGAAAAAGCGTCGCTGAGTTGAAAAGGGGCAGTAATGCCTTGCGCGTTCAGGCCCGGGTTGAGGCGGCCGGAACCATCTCCTTGTCTGGTAACGTTCAAGCGACGGGTGTCACTGGCGGTCAATTCCAGCGCGCCCTCAATTTGAAGCGAGCCACGGTGCTCTATGGCTCGGAAGATCCGCCGCAATCCGAGAGTAATCTGCTGGCTACCTTATCCGAAGCGAAGTTCAACATAGTCCGCCACCTGTCGCTCATCGATACTGGACTCGCCGACGTTCAACTTGTCATCCTAAACAATCTCGACCTCACTGCGATGCCGGGGCAAAGGAAAAAGAAGCTGGCGGAGTATGTCAATGCTGGCGGCGGTCTGCTGCTGATCGGGGGCGAGCGTCAGACTTACAAAGAAGATAAGGATCTGGATGCGCTTGACCGCGCGCTGCCCGCTAAGTTGGCTCCGCCGAAGACGCCGGAAGGTATCTGCGTGGTGTTGATCGTTGACAAGTCATCTTCCATGGAGGGGCGCAAGATCGAACTGGCGCGGCTCTCGGCCAGCGGTGTTGTGGACCATCTGCGCCCCATCGACACCATCGGCGTGTTGATCTTCGACAACTCTTTCCAGTGGACCGTGCCACTGAGGCGCGCCCGGGACAAAGCCGGGATCAAGCGTTTGATCGCCGGAATTACTCCCGATGGGGGAACGCAGATCGCTCCCGCTCTGGCCGATGCCTATCGACGGGTTCTGGCGTCGAAGGCCGGTTTCAAGCACATCGTCCTGCTAACGGATGGAATCTCGGAAGAGGGCGACAGCGTGGAACTCGCTAAGGAAGCGCTCTTCCACCAGGTGACAATCTCGACGGTTGGACTGGGGCAGGATGTGAACCGGTCCTATCTTGAAAAGATTGCCGGAGCTTCTGGTGGCCGTAGCTACTTTCTCAACGAGCCGCAGGGATTAGAGCAGATTCTGCTGAAGGATGTACAAGACTACAGCGGCACGACGGCGGTTGAAAAAGCCCTCAAGCCGAGGGTGGAAGAGAAAACGGAGATCCTGAACGGCGTGGAAATGGAGGACGCGCCGGCTTTGAAAGGCTATGCAAGATACATTGCTAAACCTGGGTCCGATCTGGTGCTTAGTATCGGGGACGAACCGCGCGATCCGTTGTATGTGCGCTGGCAGTACGGACTCGGGCGAGCCGGTGTGTTTGCCTCGGATGCCAAAAGCCGTTGGGCACAGTCGTGGGTAACGTGGCGGGGGTTCGATAAATTCTGGGCTAATGTGACTCGGGATTTGTTAGCGCGCCGTGAAAAAACGCAGGCTACCGTTGAGTTCGATTCAGCCACTAACGATGTACTGTTGACTTACCAAACAGGCGCTGCGGCGCTGCGTGTTCCACCAGTCTACGCGCTGGGGCCGAACGGGTTTCAACGGCGCATCGACATTCAAAAGGCAGGGTCTGGCTTGTACAAGGGGCGGCTGCATACCGGGCCGATGGCCGGCTTGCTTCGGATACGGCCAGAGGCGGAATCCCGCGATTTTGTCGAGACGGGAATCTACATAGAGGACCAGGAATCGCGCGACAGCGGCGTGAATGAACCGCTGCTGCGGCAGCTTGCGGCGGTAACCGGGGGCCGCTACAATCCGCCGCCGGAGAAGGTTTTCGATAACGATGGAAGATCGCTCAATGCCAGCCTGCAACTGTGGCCGGGTTTGCTGGCGCTGGTCATCGGACTGACGATTACGGAACTGCTGGTTCGTAAGAAGATCCTACACGCCCCAACTGTAATCGGGAACCGTATGTTTCATCGCGTTGTCGCCTTCAAGCAGGCGCATAAGCTCCAGGCGTAGCGCGTCAACCAGGGCGCGCCAACTCGCATCGATTACGTTGTCCGAGATGCCGACGGTGGCCCAGCTCTTTAGATGATCGGACCATTCGATCAGAACACGAACCTTGGCCTCGGTTCCCGCCTTTGTCCCCAGCACGCGAACCTTGTAATCGGTCAGGCGGACATTCGCGATGGCCGGATAGATGGAAGCGAGGCACTGCCGCAGACACACGTCGAGAGCATGCACGGGGCCCTGGCCGATGGCTGTCGAAGAATGAATGTCCTCGCCAACGCGCAGAGTGACGCTGGCGGTTGTGACCGTTTCCTCGCTGGCCGCGAGACGGTTGGGGCTTCCCCCGTGCAGCTTAGTCGAGACCTCGTAGCCAACGACAACAAAGGGATGAAACTCAGGATGCGCCGCTTCGCGGGCCAGCAATTCGAAGGTGCCTTCGGCCGTCTCAAAGTCGTAACCTTGATGCTCCATGTGCTTCATGCGGTCGAGCAAGGTTCGCTGCGCCGTGTCGTTGAGCTGCTCGCCGATACTGAGTTGCTTCAGCTTGTAACTGATATTGCTCCGGCCGGAAAGATCGCTCAGGAGAACGCGCTGCCGATTGCCGACTGTCTCCGGTTTGATGTGTTCGTAGGTTGTCGAGTCCTTCAGAATCGCGCTTACGTGGATGCCGCCTTTGTGCGCAAAGGCGCTTTGGCCGATAAAGGGCTGTTCATGCCGCACCGGAAGATTCGCCAACTCGGCGATCAGACGCGCGGTGCCCGTGAGGCTTCGCAGTTTCTCGCGTCCGATAGTGGTGTGCCCGAGCTTCAGTTCAAGATTCGCGATGACCGAGCAGAGATTGGCATTGCCTGTGCGTTCGCCATAACCGTTCATGCAGCCCTGAACATGGGTGACACCCGCCTCAACCGCGATGAGCGTGTTGGC
>OCTA010002695.1_pt1 | contig 15996 bp, 17 predicted proteins | sample 1538991 | NCBI WGS metagenome assembly OCTA01 (sample SAMEA3539302, study PRJEB22396) | soil metagenome | biome: tundra; feature: field; material: soil | place: USA | collected 2010-05 | depth 0.15 m | reverse complement strand
CCTCGTCGGCGCATCGTGCACCGCATTCCGCAGCCGTCCTTCGCAGGCCCTCTAGTCCCCATTCCTCGCCGTCCGGATTAATTGCTTCGATCACGCCGTCTGTGTAAGCGAGGACCATATCGCCGGGATGAAGCGCAGCGATGCCTTCCTCGTACTTCCAATCCGGAAACATCCCGACCGGTGCGCTGCCCGTTTCAAGCCACAAAATCGATTTATCGCGGCGAATGACCATTGGCGGATTGTGGCCCGCATTCACATACCGGAGCGTGCGCTTTCCGCTGTCGAAAACGCCAAAGAACAAGGTGGCATAACGGTCGGCCAGCGACGATCCGTATACCTGGCGATTCACTGCATCGAGCGCTGCCGGGCCGTTATCGCGAGCGAAAAGAGAGGCCCTCCAAAGGGACGACTGGACATTTGCGATCATCAGCGCCGCCGCCAGACCCTTGCCGGATGCATCTCCGACTGCGATGGCCAATCTGTCGTTCGCCAACGAGACAAAATCATAGAAATTACCGCCCAGTGCGTACACCTGCCGGCACTGCGCGCCGTAATCCAGCGCATCGATTGCTGGCGGCGAGTGCCGCATAAACCGGCGCTGCACTTCGCAAGCGGATTTCCACTCGCTGCAAGGCCCCACTGGAACTGTATGTCTCGTCATCGTTTGCGCCTCTCGCAGGAAAGTCGATCCACAAGTCGTGAGGTCTACAAAACCTTGCGGAGTTTTTCAAAAACTCTTTGTCCTGCGATGTCGAGAATTCGCCTTGTGCTACGACTCCTCTGTGAAAGCGCCGCAACGGGCGACGCAGGTAAAAGGAGCACAACACATGAAGTACATTTTGATGATGTACGCGCCTAAGGCCGGCTTTGAAACGTATCGCGCTTGGTCTGAGAAGGACGTGCAGGCGCACTTCGCAGTTTTACGGGCCATCGGCAAAGACTTGGCTGAATGCGGCGAGTTTGTGGCCACCGAAGGCTTGGCTTGGCCGGAACAAGCCAAGCTTGTGCGCACCGGACACAGACGGCGTGTTTCCCGAATCGAAGGAATTTCTAGCCGGCTATTGGATCGTCGATGTCGAGACTCCGGAGCGTGCTTATGAAATCGCCGCGCGCATATCGGCGGCTCCAGGCCCGAGCGGGATCCCGACGGATATGCCGATCGAAGTGCGCCAGATCATGACCGGGAAACCCGCTGAACTGCCATGACGGACGGACGGCCGTGGGCGCGAAGTTGAAAAAAGAGAAATCCAAAAAGAAGATACGACACGAGGAGCATGGACATGAAGTACATTCTGATGATGAACACGATGAGGGCCGGCGAAGGGATTCCCAAGTGGCCTCAAAAAGACCTCCAGGCGCACATCGCATTTATGATGAGCTTCAATAAGGAACTCCGCGAATCTGGCGAGTTGGTGTCGGCGGAAGGTTTGGCTTTTCCAGGTGAGGCCAAACTCGTGCGCGCCGGCGACGACGGGATGCCGGTGACCGACGGAGTGTTTCCGGAAAGCAAAGAATTTCTCGCCGGCTACTGGATCGTCGAGGTCTCGAGTCCTGAGCGGGCCTATGCCATCGCGGCGCGAGCCTCGGCGGCGCCTGGACCCGGCGGGGCGCCTCTGAAGATGCCAATCGAAGTGCGGCCGGTGATGAGCGGCCCGCCTCCCGAGATGTTGTAACGGACCCGTCATGACACCCGCGCCGGCAGCCTTCGCTTTCGAGCATCTCCTGCGTGACCTGGCGCCGCAGGTGCTTGGGTCGGTGATCCGCCGTTTCCATGACTTCGCCGCCGCCGAGGACGCGGTTCAAGAAGCGCTGGTGGCAGCCGCGATGCAATGGCCGTACGAGGGCGTTCCCGAGAGCCCACGTGGTTGGTTGATCCAGGTCGCTGTGCGGCGCATGACCGATTGCCTGCGCAGCGAAGGCGCTCGGAGGCGGCGGGAGGCTGAGGCGGCGGCCGAACAGTCCAGCCCTCTGGCGTCCGCGGCAAACATTGAGAGTGAGACGGATCAGGACGACACACTGACGCTGCTCTTTATGTGCTGTCATCCCTCCCTGACTCCGGCGTCCGCGATTGCCCTTACCTTGCGGGCGGTGGGCGGCTTGACCACCGCTGAAATTTCCAGCGCCTTTCTGGTTCCCGAGGCAACCATGGCGCAGCGGATCAGCCGGGTTAAGCACAGCATCAAGGCTTCGGGCGTGCCGTTTCAATTGCCGACTAGCGAAGAGCGAAGGCAACGACTCCGCGCCGTGCTGCACGTGCTCTATCTCATTTTCAACGAAGGCTACACCAGCAGCGCGGGGCCGCATTTGCAGCGGCTCGAACTGTCTCGCGAAGCAATCCGCCTGACGCGATCCGTTCATAGCCTGCTGCCCGATGATCCGGAAATTCTGGGATTGCGCGCGTTGATGTTATTAACCGACGCGCGGCGCGCGGCGCGCGCCGGACCCGACGGGGAGTTGATTCCTCTGCCGAAACAGGATCGGAGGTTGTGGGATCGGGCGCAAATCTCCGAAGGCGTCGCGCTCCTGACTGCTGCTCTTTCGAAAGGCTCGGTCGGCGCTTATCAGTTACAGGCTGCCGTCGCAGCCGTTCACGACGAAGCGCCCCGAGCCGGGGATACCGATTGGCCGCAGATCCTGGCGCTCTACGAAATCCTGAAACGCATTTCCGACAATCCCATGGTGATCCTGAATCACGCCATTGCCGCAGCCGCCGTGCATGGCCCTCTCAGGGGTCTGGAATTGCTCGGAGCGCTCGACTCCGATTCGCGAATTGCAGGCCATCACCGCCTCGCCGCGGTGCGCGCCCACTTGTTTGAAATGGCCGGCGACCATCAAGCTGCGACAATGCATTATCGGATTGCCGCCAGCCGGACCACCAGCATACCGGAGCGGAATTACCTCATTACACAGGCGGCCCGACTAGGCGAGAGCACACCGGGCGGCGATCCATTTTCAAATACGATGGAGTAATGCCACTGAAGTTCACGGCCTCTTATCTGGAGGATTCGCTGGAGTTGTTCCGCTATTACAAGAAGCTTGCCGAACGCGCCATGGACCAGGTTACGGACGCGCAGCTGTTTGCCGCGCTGGATGAAGAATCGAATTCAATCGCGATTGTGTTGAAACACATGGCTGGCAACATGCGATCTCGCTGGACCCGTTTCCTCACCACCGACGGCGAAAAGCCCGACCGCGATCGTGATCGCGAATTTGTGGAGCCGCCAGCTACCCGAGAAGCGCTATTGCAGATCTGGGAGGACGGCTGGAAACATGTCTTCCTGGCATTGGAGCCGCTTTCGGATGCGGATCTGGGGCAGACTGTCACCATCCGCGGCGAAGAGCACTCGGTGCTGCAGGCGATTAACCGGCAACTGGGCCACTACGCGATGCATGTGGGGCAGATCGTATTGCTGGCGAAGCATTTCGCGCATGACAAGTGGCAATCGTTGAGCGTTCCGCGCAACCGGTCGGCGGAGTTCGGCCCAACCAGCAAGGGCGGTCCGCAATTGCACCGGCCCTCGGCGCCCCGCTGACATTTCCGCCTTAAGGCTGAAGAGTATTATTGACGGCGGCGCTTCTCGCCGGAGGACTTGTTTGCGATTACTCCCAAGACGGAAATTTATGCGGACCTGCTGCTAGTTTGAGGAGCGGCAAGTTTGCTGGTGCGGCAAATTTGCGGGTGCGGAACCCCTCGATTACCCGTCGGGGCGCCTTTCTACGAATGGCTGAAGGCGAAGCAGAATCACCTTCAAAAAGATAAGGGACGATCAAGTACTACCCTCGGCGGAACACGATGGGATTGTGGCCGGTGGCTTTGGATCAACCCGTCCCAAGGTTCGAAGGATTCGGCAGCACGAACCGACAATTGGTAGACACTGCCTTGAGCACAGCAATTTCCACAACCGGGAGTAATTCGCATCAGAAACTTGTAAAGCTCAAGTGGGAACTTGGAAAAAGGCGTTACCGGTGATGACAGAATCAGCATCAGGGAAGAGCCCACGGGGAATCCCTGCCTCGCAGACATGCGTGTAAATATTTAAAGGCACAGAAAGGCACAGATAAAGAAGTAGAGCGAGTTGCGATCGTTTCTGTGCCTGGTGGAAACGTCCTGCTGATCTATGGTTCTGGCATCGCGGCGGGCGGGAAGCAATGGTGGGACCTTAGCTAGCTAGCTAGCCACTTCAAGCGAGTACATTAGACGCCCAGGGTGTTTGTGTCGTCCCACAAAGGACCCTTTGTGGGATTTTTTAAGAGATCAGCGAGGCATAAGTTTTGTGGTCGCCAATCCAGAACCACAGCTATCCGTCCGACCGTTTAATCGCAATAGCGCGATAGTTCAACGTGACGCGGGCCGACCGGATTTCCTGCCCGAGGCGCTCTCCCGCCTTCTTGAATTGCAATGAAGGGTGCCGCGCGTTAGCTTTCATTTCAGCGGATTGCGGATTTCCTGCCGGGAGCGCACCGTATTCCCGCCAAAACTCCGTAACAGCGCGATGCTGCATACAGCGGCTAAAGCGGTTGAATTCGACCGTTCTTTTCGTCGTCCAAAGCGCGATGAATGGCTTTGTCGAGACGACCCGCCGCAAGGTCGGACTGAACGTAAGTATCGATGGGCTGGGGATGATGTTGGTCAAGCCACAAGTACAATTCCTCCAACTCTTGCGGCGTGAGGGCGCCTATTGCGCGTTCAATTTCCAGGACTGTGTTTAATAGCCATGGCCTCTTCGCTATTTTACCCAGGTGACGAGATTAACGTCGTCACTGAGATAACAGATCGTCCATTATTTGGTGGTGTAGTAACGTCCGGACGCCCTACTTTCTGGACGAATCCGGGCGAGCCGTCAGGCCGGCGCGCTGGGAGGCCACTTGCGCCTGCGCTTGCCCAATCAAATCGGGCAGTCCTTGCGCAAACGGCGAGCCCGGTGCGTGCTTAGCGTAGGCTTGGTAAGCCGCTTCGAGAAACGGGAGCGATTCTGAAAATCTGTGCTCGAAAAACAACACCTTGCCGAGCGTGCTCTGCGCTTGGGCCAGATCTGGATTGGCATGCTCGGCACGCAAGATGTCGAGTATTTCTCGACAGGTGGATTCGGCTTGCGGGAGACGGCCCGCGGCTTTGTAGGCCAGAGACAACGGCCCCAGAATATCGACCAGGTAAGAAGCGTTCCTTCCCGCATACGTTTTTCGTGCGAGGACAAGTCCGGCCTCGAGCCGCTGAATTGCTTCTTTGACTTGCCCAGTAAACACAAGCGTGTAGCCCCATTTCCCAAGGACGGCGAGAGACAGATCGAAGCCGCTGCCCAGACAATTCGACACATGCAGATAGTTGACGCGAAGCATCTTTTCGGCTTCCGCGAATCGTTTTTGCGACCGGTACACATGCGCCAAGGCAATGGCGGGGATCGCGGCTTCGCACATTTCGACCGGCAGGCCATGGTAGATGGCCAGCGATTCATTGGCGGCCTGCTCGGCCTCGGGCAAGTGTCCGCGGATGCTGGCAGCCCAGGCGAGATTGCCTATAATGCCGGCTCGATCAAAGGGCGGTAAGTCATAGGTTCGAGCAAATTGGGCGGCTTGTTCCATGGAACGAACCCCTTCCGGGTTGTCAGGCTGCGTAAGGACGATGACGTAACCGAGCGCAAGCGCCGCGTAGGCCTTCGATTTCCCGGAGGCCGCCGGGCTGGCACTCCGCTTCACCGCCTCGCGAGCGACGGTGATGGCTTTCTCCTGGAGCCCATCATCCAGGTATTGGGGCGCGAGGCCGGCAAGAGCTTCGGCCTCTGTCTCGGCATCTCCGACAGCGCGCGCGTCGGCCAGCGCTCTTTCATAGACCGGCGTGGAAGCGGCGGAGTTCCCGCTATCGCGCAGAGAGTCGGCGAGCGAGCACTCCACTTCGGCCAACTGGTGTTTGTCGGGGACCAGCAGCGGCGCGAGTTTGGTGCCAGTGGCAAGAAAATCCGAGACGGTTGAAACCTGCTTGCCGGTGGCGTTGGAATTAGCCAGCCGGAAAAGCTGGCTCATGAAGGCCTGCGTGCGTGCGGCGCGTGCGCCTTCCTGAATGGCGCGTTGTTGCTGGACAAGCGCATAGACCAAAGATCCCGCAACGGCGAATAGCAGCAAGGATAAGGTCAGCGCCTTGCTCTTATTTCGGCGGAGGAACTTCTTCAGGTGATAGACGGTGCTCTGTTTTTGCGCGAGGACAGGCCGCCCGTCCAGGTATCGTTCGATGTCTTCGCAAAGTATGCTGACCGAGGCATAGCGCTCCCGCGGACGCGGGCTCAGACATTTTCGAACCATAGTCGAAAGATCGCCGGCGAGCAGCGAACGCAGGCGGTTTTCGGAAACTCCGCGGTTTTGAGCAGCCTCTGGTGTAAGAGCATGGGTCAGCGGCGCGGGTTCTCTTTCTTGAACGGCGGATTCGATCAAGACCGCAAGGGAGGACTCTCCGGCGGGGCGACGCCCGGCCAGTAATTCGTAGAGAATCACCCCCAGTGAATACACATCGCACGCCGTGGTGACGGGCTCATTTCGCAATTGTTCGGGGCTTGCGTAAGCAGGCGTAAGAGGAACGGTGGTCGTCAGTTGGCCTCCCGCTTCGAACAGTTTGGATGTGCCGAAGTCGAGGAGTTTGGGTGCGCCCTCCGCTGTCACAAGAATATTAGACGGCTTCAGATCGAGATGAACAACCAGGCTGCGATGAGCATAGGCGACTGCGTCGCAGACTTTCAGAAAGAGCCGCAGCCGATCCTCGATGGTCAGTTTGCGTTCATCGCAGAGCCTGTCGAGTTGCCGGCCGGCGACGTACTCCATCACTAGGTAGGGCCGCCCCTCTTCATCGAAGCCGGCATCGAGCATGCGAACGATGTTCGGGTGATCGAGCGAGGCGAGTATGCGCTGTTCGCGTTGAAAGCGATCTACGAACGAGACTTCAACGGCGGCCGGGTAGAGCATTTTGAGAGCCGCCTTTTGCCGGATGCCCACCACTTCTCGCTCGACCAGGTAGACAGTCCCGGCTCCCCCGGAACCCAGGCACTGGATGACAAAGTATGGTCCGATACGACGGAACTTTTCCTCCTCCGCGGGCTTGGGCGCGCAGGCGCGCGTCTCTTCATCCGAAGCTTGGAGTAGAGCGCGAACGCGCGCGCGCAGGCCGGGATTCGTACACTCGTCGGCGAGCACACGCTCGCGTTCCTGCGGCGGAACGTCCCGGAGCAAGTGGAAAAGCGACTGCAGATCTTGCCAATAGCGCGCGTCAGCGTTCATGGGACCTCTCGTTTAGTGGTTAAAGCCGAACACCGTGAAGTGATGTCAAGAGGAGGAGGGCCGGAGCTTATCGAAGATCCAGCCGCGCACGAAGCGCAGATCGCGATCTATGGTGGCTTTAGAGGTTCCCAGCAAGTCCGCCGTTTCATCGGCGGTAAAGCCCAGGAAAAAACGCAACTCGACCGTGCGGCACTTGCGTTCGTCGATCGCTTCGAGTTCGTCTAAAACCCGATCCAGGTCGAGCATCTCGGGACTCGCGGCGTTGACCCAAGCAAGTTCCTCGTGCAGCGGGACGGCCGATCGTCCGGGATCGCGCTTCCACCGCCCTTCGTGGCGGACTTGATCCACGAGCACGCGCCGCATCAAGCGGGCGGCCAAACTGAAAAAGTGCTGGCGGTCTTGGAACTGCAGGCGGCGTTGTTTGATCAGCTTCAGATAAACCTCATTGACCAAACTCGTGGGTTGAAGCACGCCGGAAGAGAGGCTGCCGCTCAGCAGCGCGTCCGCGATATGTTATAAGCTGCGGATAAGCCAGCTCAAAGAGAGGATCGAGGACAGACCGGTCGCCAGCGCCCCACTTGCGGAGCAGTAGTGTAATATCGCCGGGATTGTCCACCAGGAGACTTGAGTTTAGTACAGCGGCAGGCGCTGCGTCGATAGGGCTCGTAAGCAGGCGGGCGGATCTTCGCGGGCTGTCCAGCACGTCCAGCATCGGATCGGTTGCCATCCCGGGTCTTCAGTTTACCGTTTCCCGTTGCGAAACCTGCAATTCGCGGCAGTGTAGCCCGCGTAGCCTTTTTGCCGGCGCTCCCGGCCTGCCGCGATGCGTTAAGCACCTCAAAGAACTTTGAGTCGTTTTGGGATGTAAAGACGCGTATAGGTTGGCGGCAGACTTGGCCACGTTTTTCTCGGCAGGGCGCGAGGATGACACGTGGCAATGGTGACGAAAGGCCCCGATGTTGCTTTCTCTAACACATCTCTTCTCAATGGCGGGCTCTGAAGAGCGATCATGAGCCATTTCTCGCCGGTTGATTGGGTCGCTTTCACCCGCGGCCTGCTGCCGCCATCAGAGAGTCTGAAGATTCAAAGTCACCTTGATCACGGATGCGAAGAGTGCCTCAAGTCTGCCGCGGTGTGGCGGTTCGACCAGCGCTCAACGCGCGAAGACGAAGAGTTCGCAAGAGTAGCCGAGGTGGCGGCCAAGGTGCAAGCTGCGTACAGCAAGGCGAGAAAGCTATTGGCGGAAACCGGCAATGAAACATTACTGACCGAGCTCGACGCTTTGTCCCGGGCGCTCGATCAACTAGCCGTCTTGGCAAGAAGCCGCAAAAAACCTTCCCCCAGCGGATAGACAGGCAGCGACGTCTGTTCTTCGGTAATACTCGCATTATCGATTGTTCTAGTACCTTGGGTTAGAAACTGATACGCTAGAAGTCTCTCTCGGGAAACCTTCGGAGGAGGAACAGGAAGCCGTTGCGCATCTCTGGGCTAAGTCTTTTGAGCGAAAAGGGTCGTCTGCCTGGCTAAGTTTCCGCGCAAGGAGACCAGGATTGCTTCACTTCGTCTCCAGCGAGAGTGCGCCGCCGCTCTCGAAACCTACATCTGCGAAGCGGATAAGCTCTGCGATATGTTGCTTTGCTCAATCAATGAGCCGGAAACCGTGGCGGATCGCCTTGCTATAATCGCGCAGCGAGATAGTGAAAGTCGAGCACAGGCCGAGTATCAGCGTGCACGGAAGCTCCTGCTTCACGCCGTACATCTCAGTTGCACGACAAAAACTCCCCAGCGAGTTCTGCGTCGGGTTGGATCGGGTGACAGCTATCGCGCGTCGTCACAAATACAGGCGAGTCTAAATAAAACAGTCATGGACAACGACGCTCAAGGCGGTGATGGCGCCCCAAAGCTGCGGTATATCAATGATCCTTCCTTGCTCCGTAACCGGCTGCGGGGACTGGATATTCCTCCCCCAGGCCCAACCGTGGCCGCAACTGATAGTAGTTGATCGAGTAGCCGGCGGTCTCTGTTGACGGCGGCGTTTCTCGCTGGAGGACTTGTTTGCGATTAGTCTTGAGATGGAATTAGTCCGACCTTGCTCGCTCGCGTGCGGAGGCGCAAGCTCGCTGGTGGTGCGGACCCTCAAACTGCCCATCGGGCGTCAACTCTATGCAATTTCCGCCGAGTGCCCCCCGTTTGCAAGGCGAAGGTACCGCCACTCCCACGGAATAGGGCCCGGTAGCACATTCCATGCAAAGCGATCTTCGAGGCTGCGAAGAGTGCCGGCGTAAAGCTTTATTTCGTTGAGCAGGAGCAAGCCTTCGAGGACATGCCTCCGCTTGAGGCGATCAAAGCCGACTACGATCACCTGCACTGCATCAACGCCTGAACCGGCTGATTCCATCCGCATGGAATTGATCGATTTCGGCGAGTCAGTGCGCGGAAACGAACACTTCAGCTCAATTAAACACCTTGAAAAACACTGAAATCGGATGGCCCTAAGTTTGCGCTAAAAGCTGGGAACAGTCTGCATGACTTAAGGAGATGTTTGTGTTTCTTTCGGGGTTCAAACAGTTGCCGCGGCGCTTACTTGCGTCTCCGGGCTTCACGTCAGCCGCCTTGATCACAGTTGCGGCCGGCATCGGCGCCAACACCACTATCTTCGGAGTCGTTGATGCGGTGCTTCTCAAACCGCTGCCCTACCCCGATCCTGGCCGCTTGATTTCGGTGCGCACGCCGCTCCCGGATTAAAACATTCCAGAGCTGCCCACTTCACCGTCCACTCACTTCACCTATCGTCGAGCACGGTCATTCGTTCGAAGACATCGGCCTTTGGACTGGCGATTCCGTCAGCATCACGGGGATTGCCGAGCCCCAGCAAGTTGAAGCCCTTGATGTCACCGATGGGGTCCTTCCGCTCCTTGGCGCTCGCCCGCTTTTGGGCCGTCTTTCAAAGGCCAGGATGACGCCCCTCATGCCCCTCCACAGCACTGCTCTCGTACGGATTCTGGCAATGGAAATTCGGCGGCGATCCCTCCGTTGTCGGCCGACGTCTGATGATTGACTGCGAAGCTCGCGAAGTTATCGGCATCCTGCCGCGGACGTTTCAGTTCCTCGACCGCAACCCAGCCGTAATCCTGCCCTTGCGCTTCAATCGCGGCAAGCCGTTTCTGGGAAATTTCAGCTATCAGGCGATTGCCCGTTCGGCCTGATCGGTTTCCCATTACTGACAAGCCTGTTCGCCGCGGCCTCGCTCCTGGCTACGGTGCGTATTTCGCAGGCCGATTTGCTTGTCGCCAGCCCGCGGTTGATTCCCGCGAATCGTGGTGGGCGAAGTTCACGAAACGGAACCGGCCCGAGTGTTGCTAGGAGCTTGGAATACCGGACACTCAGGCGGGTTGGCAACCATCCACGCCAACGATGCGGTGAGCGGCTTGAGGAAGCTTGAAACGCTCATCGGCGGACACAGCGCTTCCGCGCGCGGGCAAATTGCCTGCGCGATCGACGTTGTCATTTTCATCGGCGGGGAGCAGAGTCTTGCTGTGTGACTTGAAAGGGAGGACAACATGAAGCAACAGATTCGTAGGGCAGTCAAGCAAGTCATTGTTTTCGCCGCCATCAACGCACCGGCGGGCGGGGCCGATTGGCGGCAACGCAGGCGATCTCGGCGCTCTCGACGGAAGTAGCCGGGCCGCTCGCTTACGGGCTTTCGCTGATCGCGATTGTCGGCACGGCGGTGAGTTGGTACCGGCATCACCACGACAGGGGGCACTTGCGCAAGGAGGAATGGGCGCACTCTTCACGGGCGGCGTGGCATTAGGCGCCGCTTCCCTGCTCGGCATGATTCCCGGCGTTGCCGGAGCGTTGATCTAGGGGCGAGATGGACATCCCGGCTCAGTATTGCGCCCCTTCCATGCGAGCTCCAATCGCCCGCACCTCCTCTTGGGCTGCGAGCCTACTGCCCTCGCCGCCGCTCTCGTTCTGTGCTTCGTGATCGGCTACTCGTTCCTGACCTGGTGGGGGCGCCGGCGGGGCGGTCTTTCTCTTTCCATTTCTGCGCCAAGGTCTGCGAGAGATGGCTAAGGACGATCCCATTGTGTTGACGGTGCATTCGAATTCGCAGCGCTACCGCCAGGGGATCTGGACTGCCAAGCCAGTGCGCGCGCGCCGCGTTGGAGGACTTAAAAGAGGCCATGTTTATCAAACCGAAAACGCGCGTTCGATTTCCGCTATTGCCAGCAGGCGCAACTGCTCGCCGCGTCTGACCTGTCGCCGAAGACCATTCAGAAACATATCGACAACATGTGGGCCCTGGGCGGGGAGTTCATCCGCGACCTAAACGACGATCCTTCTCTGAGAAAGAAGCCCCTGAACCGAGTCCTTTCACAGATGATCGAATACGGCGGGCCGCTTCTCTACCTCGGCGACGAAGATCAGCGGCGATCCTTCGATTCCACCTGCCGGAAGTTCCGCCGCTTCCTTACCGAGACGGCTCGCTGACGCTCGCCCTCACCCACAAATTTCCCTGACGAGCCAAATATCTAAACCTCGAAAATCGTTCCGCGCCCCAGGAGCATTTGCGGATCCAGCCGGCGCTTTACCTCGCGCATGGCTTCGATATCTTGCGACGGGTACATCAACCGCAGCAGATCGGTCTTGGTCTTGCCGATGCCGTGCTCGGCGGCTACTGTGCCGCCCAACGAAACCGTGTAACGGGCGAACTCATGAATCAACTCTTCACCGCGCTTCGCCTGCTGCGCGTCTTCCGGAATCAGGTTGACGTGATTGTTGGCATCCCCGGCGTGGCCGAAGATTGTATGTTGTCCGGGGAACGATTCCTCGCAACGTTGCCGGTAATAGGAGTGCAATTCGCGGTGGCGTTCGATGGGCACAGCGAAATCCGTGGCGAATTTTGGGAAGCCGTTGCGCCTCGCGCGATCGACAATCATGGAGGGCAGCGCGTGTCGAAACTGGCGGAAACGCTCACGCTCCGAGGCGGCGAATCCAAACCACGATTGTTCTAAGGCGCCTTGCTCTTCTAGCCGGTCTGTCCAAAGATCAACCTCCTCATTGTCCTCGGATTCCAGGTTCTGTTCGATCAGGATGGCCGCACTGGCGCCCGTCGGGATCTCGGGATAAGACGGGCGCAGAAGATTGAGCCCGGCGTCGTCTATGTACTCCAGCAGGCGCAATTCCGGAACTGGACGCCAGGCATCGACGGCATCCAGCGCTTGTTCATCGGAGGGGAAGAACACGACTCCGCTCAGAATAGCGGCGGGCTCGGCAAACAGCTTTAATTCCGCCTCGGTAACAATGCCCAACGTCCCTTCGCTGCCCGCCAGCAGGTCCACCCAGTCAAGCGACGGCTGCAGGAAATAGCCGGCGGCGTTTTTTGTCGTCTTTGGCAGCGCGATTGGACGGACGGGAAAATCCACCTTGTCGCCGCGCTTGTATTCCACCGTGCGACCGTCCACGAACGTCACTTCGAGCGTGAGCACGTGGCGGCGGACGGACCCGTAGTGAAAGCTGCGCGCCCCTCCGGCGTTGGTTGCAATCACGCCACCGACTGAAGCTGAGGTCTCGGTCGGATTCGGCCCGAAGAACTGCCGGGTTTTGGCGGCTTCGACGGCGAGCTCGGCCAACGTAACGGCCGCGCCGCAACGCGCCCGCCCATTTGCGATCTGAACCGCGCGGAATCGCTCCAGTGAGATAACCCATCCCCCATGCGGCACGCGCGCGCCCGTCAATCCAGTGCCCGCGCCGGCAACAGTCAGTGGCACGCCGCGCACCGAACAGAGGCCCACGATCTCCCGCACTTCCGCCGCGTTAGCAGGGACAACCACCCGCTCCGCAGCGCCTTGGTAGCCGGAGGCGTCTATCAGAAACGGCGCGGCATCGGTGGTCGCAAAGGGCATTTCCTATAATGGCGGCTGCGAAGTCATCGCGCCTTCGGAAGCCGACCCTACAAGCGCAACATATTTCGCCATTACGCCCGAAGTGTACTTGGGCGCCGGCCGCACAAAAGCTGCCAGCCGCGCTTGCAATTCTTCAGCCGGGATGTCTAACGTCACCTGCCGGGTCTCGATATCGATGGTGATGGAGTCGCCTTCGCGCACAGCGGCAATAGGCCCGCCCACGGCAGCTTCGGGAGCGACGTGGCCAACCATAAAGCCGCGCGTGGCTCCGCTGAACCGGCCATCCGTTACCAGCGCGACGCTGTCCGAAAGTCCCTCGCCGACGATAGCGCTGGTGACGCCCAGCATCTCGCGCATGCCTGGACCGCCGCGCGGACCCTCGTAGCGAATCACAACAATATCGCCGGGCTGAATCTTGTGCCCCATCACCGCCGCGTGCGCTTCCTCCTCCGTATCGAACACGCGCGCGGGGCCCGTTTGAGAGGTGCGGTTCAGGCCGGTCACTTTTATCACGCACCCTTCCGGCGCGAGCGATCCTCTCATAATGACGATGCCGCCGGACTTCTTGATCGGGTTATCGAGTTGCCGGATCACATCCTGCCCCGGCGTTTCCTGCACATCCTGGAACTCTTCGCGGAAAGTCTTGCCGGAAACAGTGATCGCATCGGGATGCGCGAATCCTCCTTCAAGCAGCCGCTTTCCAATGATGGCGATGCCGCCCGCCTTGTAGACGTCGGCCGCGTTGTATCTGCCCGCCGGTTTTAGATCGGCCAGCAATGGCGTCGCGTTGCTGAGTTCCTGGAACTCATCGATGGTCAACGGAATCTGCGCCTCGCGCGCCATCGCGAGAAGATGAAGAACGCCGTTGGTGGAACCGCCAGACGCGGCCACGCTCGCAATCGCATTGTCGATGGAAGCGCGCGTCACAATGTCGCGCGGACGAATGTTCTTCCGCACCGCGTTCATGATTACTTCGCCGCAGTGCCGCGCGGCATCGTGCTTGCGGTCATCCACCTGCGGAATCGAGTTCACGTCGCGCGGCGACAAACCGATAATTTCCATTACGGTAGACATAGTGTTCGCCGTGTACTGACCGCCACAAGCGCCGGCTCCGGGACACGCCGCATTCTCTATCGCCAGCAATTCTTCATCGCTCATTCGGCCCGAGGCGTTCGCTCCGACGGCCTCGAAGACATCCTGGATCACGATGTCCCTGCCCTTGTATCTCCCAGGCAGAATCGTGCCGCCGTAGAGGATCGCCCCCGGCACGTTCAAACGGAGCAGCGCCATCGCCGCGCCGGGGATTGTCTTGTCGCAAGCTACCAGCGCCACGATGCCATCGAACATGTGCCCGCGCGCGACCAGTTCGATCGAATCGGCAATCACTTCCCGGCTGATGAGCGAAGTCTTCATGCCCTCCGTGCCCATCGTGATGCCATCGCTGATCGCGATCGTGTTGAACTCCATCGGCGTGCCGCCCGCCTCGCGAATCCCTCTCGCGACATCGACGGCCAACTCCCGCAGATTGTAGTTGCACGGCATCGTGCCGATCCAGGTATTCGCGATCCCGATAATCGGCTTCTTCAAATCTTCGTCGGTAAAACCAATGCCTTTTAGATAAGAGCGCGCCGGCGCACGGTCCCTGCCCTGCGTGATCGTGTAGCTTTGAAGCTTCATAGAAACCTCTATTAGATCAGGGCGGCCCGTTGAATTTTAGCACCTTCGCCTCAACCCCGGAATGTCCAGCGCAGTTTTGGTTGCGGATCGCTTTGAGCGAGACCGTTTGAGATCTCACGCGCAGAGCCGTTCTTTTTTATCTGGCGGTGAGGGTGAAAGTCAAAACCGGGCGCGCGTCCGCAGGCCAGTAGCAGGGGCAACAGTTTCTAGACCCTGCTCGCGATCTCGAGAACCGTCCTCTGCTGCTTGATGTTGCACGCTCTCCTCGATTCGTCCGACGAAGGTACGCTCGAGACCTCTTCTGACAGGCGACATTCTCCCTGCTTCGCTCGACTAATAGCCGGAGTCGTCCCGGCTATTTGACTATCAAGACATTGGACTCTAACCCGACATATCAAATATGAACGGCCGAGTCTGGTCCCACCCAATCGAACAATCGAAACACCGAGAAACCGGTTTGGCTGGAATGTTGCCTTTCGGAGGAGTACGATTATGCGACCATTTGTTACATTCGCCGAGGTTTGCTCCGGGGGAAAGGAGGATTTCCTAAGAATGGCTGATTGCTCACTTTGCGGTTGGAATGTCGGGCAGCCTTCTCAAGACGAGAGGGCTACCTCTATTTCGAGCAGTTTCGTTGGCGGCAATACCCCCAACTTCGGAACGTCAGGATGACTGTTCAAGACGCCATGACCGATAGGCGTTGAGGATAGCCCAAAGATAGCCCAAACCGCGACGACATTGTGCTGATCTTGATGTATCTCCTGATATCGGGAAGGCTCACGATCATGGCGGCCGTAGCTGCGGCGATTGCCAGACCGACCTAGAGACTGCCAACATCTCAATAAGTCTCGATAGAATACCCGTCGGAAACTTAATCGTCTCTCGATGAATTACGCACCGACCGCTCCGAGCGAAACTCCCGACCTCGCCTTCCTTGATCCCGACACTAGAATCGAGCGGGCGGAAGCCGCTCTCGCAGAGGAGCGGAGTATCTCCTCGGCCATTCTCGATACGGTTCCGGCGCTCGTAGTTGTGCTCGATCCCGAGTTCAAGATTGTCCGGTTCAACAAGTCCTGCGAAGTAAGCACCGGTTATGTTTTTAAGGAACTCAAGGAGAAAGAGATCTGGCCATTGTTTTTCGCGCCTGAGC
>OCTA010002694.1_pt1 | contig 15996 bp, 19 predicted proteins | sample 1538991 | NCBI WGS metagenome assembly OCTA01 (sample SAMEA3539302, study PRJEB22396) | soil metagenome | biome: tundra; feature: field; material: soil | place: USA | collected 2010-05 | depth 0.15 m | reverse complement strand
ACCGCTTTCCGCGCGTCGCCGCGTGGATTGCCGAAGGCGAGCCGGTGGAGATCACGCGGGCGGGGAAATTGTTTGCCCGCCTTGTGCCGCCCGCGCCCGCCAAAACATCCAAGCTCGTCAAACCCGACATCATGGCGCGTTTGAAAGAGACGTGGGGCGACCGCATTTTTTCCAGCAAGGAAGTGGCTGAAATGCGCGCGGCGGAATTGGAAGGCGAAGAAGGATGATTGCCTTTCCTGACACGTCGTTTCTGTGCGCGTTTTACCGGCGGCAGGACAATTCCCCGGCGGCGGCGGCGTATTTCAAAGCCCTGCCGGAAGCCCTGCACGTTTCCGGTTTGCTGCTTTACGAATTCCGCCAGAGCGTCCGCTTTCAAGTCTGGTTGCACGGGTGGAACAAAAGCAAAGGCTACGGGGAAAGCAATTTGCCGCCGAAACCTGCCAACGCCCGCAAGCGTGGCGTGGCACGGCTGCAAAAGGCGGTGACGTTGAAACCTGAATTCAAAGAGCTTTGGGAGCGCATCAAACACAAGACGCGATACAGCGTTGAAATTGATTCGGAAGTTTTGATTTCAGAAGTTCTGGCGAAACTGGACGCGGTGACGATAGCCCCGCCAAAGGTGACGGTGAAAAAGGCGAAAGTGGTTGCCGCCGATGGCGAAGATAAATTTTCGGCTGTCCTGACGGGCAAAAGCGAAAAATCTTTGACGGTGAAACGGGATGAATTGCCAAACTTGGTTGAAGTGATGGCAAGCCTGATGGAAAACACAACGCCCCCCGTGCGCCTGACGCGACGGACATTGCTGGAAATTTTCAAGCGGACGAAAAACCAAAAGGCGGCACTGGCAAACCCGCATGAATTCGCAACTGTGGCCGTGCGTTTCATCAAATATATTTTGGCCGAATTGCTGGTGAAGGGCATCCGTTACGAGAAAATAAACCAGTGGTTTGAAATGACGCAGTTGGACGAAGAAATTTTGTCATGGCAGGATTATCTGATTCCGTCGCCGACATCGGTTTATGACCATGTGGCTTGGCAGTCGGCAATTGAGCGTGAATTTGTCGAGGGCTTGGAACATGACAAACGGGTGAAAGTTTATTTGAAGTTGCCAGCGTGGTTCACCGTGCCAACGCCTGTTGGCGAGTATAATCCAGATTGGGCAATCGTGATGGAAGACCTGGACGCACACGGCAAACGGCAGGGCAAAGACTTGCTTTATCTTGTGCGCGAGACGAAAGACGCGAGCCGCCCCGAAAGTATGCGCCCGAATGAAATCCGCAAAACAGTATGCGGCAAGGCGCACTTTGAAAAGGCACTGGGCGTCAGTTACCGCGTCATGAAAAGTGCGGCGGAATTGCCGTGAGAGAGCGGCTCTCGTCGCGGCGGCCAATTGAAATGCAGGACAAAAATTCATCATCGTTCAAATGAAATTCAATTTGATTTGCGACGAAAGCGGCACGAGCGAGCGTTACTTGTCGGCGGGCTGACGTTGCCGCGCACGAATTACGAGGCGCTGGCAAAAGAACTGGCCGCGAACGCCCCGGCGTATCTGCGCCCGTCCGCGCAACTGAAATTGCTGCACACCGCCGCCGATTGCCTGACCGTGCTGGAACTCGCCGTGAACTGGGAAGCCGAAAAACTCTACGGCGTGGAAGGACTCGGCCCGTTTGATGAATTTTAATCCCGAACTCCAAAACGGGGCGTGTTCCTGAAATCCTAAAAACTCACAAAGTCATTGATTTTATTGAAATTGGTAGCGCGCACGGGAATCGAACCCGTCTTTCAGCCTTGAGAGGGCCGTGTCCTAACCGATAGACGAGCACGCCAACACTTGAAAATCTTACCGGCGAAAAATGTGAAGTCAATTCACCGCTACGATTCCACGTCTTCGCCCAGCTCGACGTTCCAGTAGGCGAGGTCCACAAAATGCCGCCAACTGTCGTGCCGGTGCAGCGTGAAGTTGACCTGCACGAACGGACGCCATTTCGGGCGCTTGGGTTTGCGGACCAGATTCATGCCGGCCTCGAACGGCGTGCGGTTGGACTTGCGCGTGTTGCACGCGATGCACGAACACACGATGTTTTCCCAACTGGTCGGGCCGCCGCGGTCGCGCGGAACGACGTGATCCAAGTTCAGGCCGTCGCGGTCAAAAACTTTGCCGCAATACTGGCAGGTGTTTTTGTCGCGCTCAAAAATGTTGTGCCGGGTGAATTTCACTTCCTTCTTCGGCATCCGGTCATACATGAACAGCAGAATGATTTTCGGCACGCGGATGCGGAAGGAGATGGCGTGGATGGATTCCTCGTGCGGTGCGCCGGCGGAAACGTCGCGCCATTCCTGAAAGCTGAAGGTGCGGAACGAGCCGTCGGGATTGTCCAGCACGACTTGCGCGTGGCCTTGAAAGAGCAGGGTGAGCGCCCGGCGGGCGGTGCAGACATTGACTGCCTGCCAGAGCCGGTTCAACACGAGCACATGTTGGTTCAATGCGGATTTCATCGGCGCGACGGCAGGAAAATAGCAAACCGGCTGCCGGCGGTCAACGGCTCTTGCGTTTCGCCGGAGTTTAATTTTCCGCCGCAAATCATTTCCCTCTGTGAACGATTTGGACTAAATTGGGTCAAATTGTGCCAAACATCATGTTACAACTGAAAAAATTCTGGCCGGTGCCGTGCAGCGTTGCCATCGGGCTGGTCATCTGGGCCGGCTGCGAGACGGGCCAGATGGCGCCGCCGCCCGCAGTGGCGTTGCCGGCGAACAGCTTGAAGCCGGGGCCGGACGACCCGCGCATCGCGTTTGTCGCGGCGCGGCTGCTGGAGGAATATCACTATCTGCAGCACCCGCTGGACAAGGATCTGTCGGCCAAGTTTTTTGACGGCTACATTGATTCGCTGGATTCACGGCACGAGCATTTTCTGCAAAGCGACCTCGCGGAGTTCGCCCCGTTTCGCACGAACCTCGACACGCTGACGCTTGGGCGCAACCTCACGGCGGATTTGTCGCCGGCGTTTGCGATTTACCAGCGCTACCAGGAACGGTTCCAGCAGCACACCGCCTATGTGAATGAATTGCTGCAGCAGGACAAATTCAAGTTCAACACCGAGGACAAGATCCAGATTGACCGGCGGCATGAGCCGTTCCCGAAGGATCTGGCGGAGGCGCAGCAGTTTTGGCGGCAGCATGTGCGCTATGAGTATTTGCAGGACAAGCTGGGGCGCGAAATCTCCGAGACCAATGGCGTGTTCACCATCAAGCTGCAGGCGGACGCAAACACCAACATCATTTATTCGCTGCAAAAGCGTTACCGCTGGAACCAGCACCTGATGACGAACCAGGACAGCGACAGCGTGTTGTCGGCTTATTTGAACGCGCTGGCGCACGCCTACGATCCGCACTCGGATTACATGAGCGCGCCGCACGCGCAGGATTTTTCCATCAGCATGAATCTGGCGTTGTTTGGCATCGGCGCGCAACTGACGGAGGACGACGGCTATTGCACCATCCATGCGCTCGTCGCGGGCGGCCCGGCGAGCAAAAGCAAATTGCTCAATGAAAAGGACCGCATCGTCGCCGTGGCGCAGGCCGGCAAGCCGCCGGTGGACGTGGTGGACATGGAGCTGGAAAAAGTTGTCCAGCAAATCCGCGGGCCGAAGGGCACGGAAGTGCAGTTGACCATCACCTCTGCGCCGGATTACACGACGCGCAAAGTGATCAGCCTCGTCCGCGACGAAATCAAGCTTGAAGATTCGGAGGCCAAGGCCAAGCTGATTGAAATGCCCGACGACCACGGCGGGACGAACCGCATCGGCATCCTTGAGCTGCCGTCCTTTTATGCGCCGGTGGATTTCGCGGCCAACAACGGCCACGCCACGCCGAAATACACTTCGGTGGATGTCGCCAAGCTGGTCAAGAAGCTCAAGCAGGAGCATGTCGCGGGCATCATCATTGATTTGCGTTACAATCCCGGCGGCTCGCTGGAGGAGGCGATCAAGTTCACCGGCCTGTTCATCAAAGCCGGCCCGGTGGTGCTCGCCCGCAATCCCGACGGCCAGGTGACGGTGGATTCCGACAACGATCCGCAGGAGCTTTACGACGGCCCGCTGATGGTGATGATCAACCGTTTCAGCGCCTCGGCGGCGGAAATCGCGGCGGCGGCGTTGCAGGATTACGGTCGCGCGCTGATTGTCGGCGACACGTCCACGCACGGCAAAGGCACGGTGCAAAATTTGAACCCGCTCAAGCCGTTCATGCTGAACAGCACGAACGATCCCGGCGCCCTTAAAATCACGATCCGGAAATTTTACCGCGTCAACGGCGCGTCCACGCAGCTCAAGGGCGTGATGCCGGACATCGTGCTGCCGGACGTGCTGAATTACTATGCCCAGATCGGCGAAACGAACCTCGACAACCCGCTGCCGTGGGACACGATCCAGCCGGCGAGCTACGAGAAATTTAACCTGGTCCAGCCATACCTCGCCGATTTGCATAAGCATTCGGACGCGCGCATTCTCACGAACCGCGATTTCGCCTATGTCCAGCAGGACATCGAACAATATAAGAAGACGCAGGCGGACCGGACGGCCACGCTCAACGAACGGGAGGCCATCAAGGAACGCGAGCGCGTCGCCCTGCAAAACAAGGCGCGCGACAAGGAACGGGACAGCCGTCCGCTTCCGGGCCTGAAAATTTATGAACTGACCGTCAAGAACTCGACCGAGCCGGGACTGCCGGAGCCGAAACCGTTCTTCACGACGAACTACGACATCAGCACGCTCGCCACGTTGACATATAAAGACCTGGATGTGAAGAAATTTTTCGGCACAACCAATCCGGTTCATCAGGCGGCGACCGTTCCTAACGGCAATGTTGTTTATGTGTTTACGAATTTCTTCACGGCGGGTTACACGGCGGACTTTGCGCATTTTTTCCGCACGAATTATCCTGATTTGACGGATGTCAAATTCATTTATACCAACTCGCCGGCCACCAACATCATTGCCGAGCAGCACACCATTTCCACGAACCAGATCTTCAAGCCGGTGGTGAACAAGACCTACTCGCCCGACCCGGTGAGGGACGAGTCCGAGCGCATTCTCGAAGATTATATTTCATTGCTGCCAAAAGGTGGTAGTTTGACGGTGATCCCATAAGCATTTATGAAAATATCCATCGCGTTTGTGTGCGTGCTGTTCACGACCGGGACCGTGCTGGCGCAGAATTATTACCGGGCCGAGCAGCAGGCCAGGCGGGACAGCGCCCAAAATGACGCGGAGCAGCAGCGGATCCAAAAGGCGGCCAGCGAACCCGCCGGCGCGCCTTCCGCCCGCGCCGCCGCCGCTGCGCCGGCTGCGCCCGTTGATCCCGCTTTGCAGGCGACATTGAACAACGTCGCCGGCTTGCAATCCGATTTTGCCGCGTTGAGCAATGTTGCCGGCGACAAACCTGATCCCTCGCAAAAAATTTCGTTGCTGAATAATTTGTCCCAGGCGGCGCAAGGCACAAAGGCATCTTCCGCGTCCGTAAAAAAACTGGCCGACGATCTTTTGACGGCGGTGGCCGGGAAGAAAAAACTGGCGGCGGCGCAGCAGACCAAGCTCGCGCGCGAGGTTCACGCCCTGTTCAACAGCGCGCATCTTTCGGCGGCGCAGCAACAGTCGCTGTTGACCGACGCGCAGAAAATCCTCACGGATGGCGGCGCTTCGCTCGACGACGCTGTGAATGTCGTGACCGACCTCAAAGCGGTGGCCGCCGAAACCAAGTAGCCATGCGGCCCGTCAAGTGCCCGACCTGCAAAAAGTCCGGCGACTGGTTGGCCGGAAAATACGGCCCGTTCTGTTCGCATCGCTGCAAGCTCATTGACCTCGGCAAATGGTTCGGCGGCGAGCACGCCATTTCCGAACCGCTCAAGCCGGAGCATTTTGAAAAATACGCCGACCTGCCGCCCGGCGAGTATCTCGACAAACCCGAAGCGGAATGATCGAAAATGGTGTAAGCTTCCGCCGTTTGGGAACGGCGGCTGAAATTTTTAAAGGTGGCAACAACACAGATGCTTTCATTAACACCCGGCTTCAGCCGGGTGATGAAAGCGTCCAGGAGAGTGAGCCGTTTCAACGGCTTGCCGGCGCGGGAAAAACCGTTGAACCGGTTTTTGACATCTGTGCCGGCCATCACCTGGCTGAAGCCCGGTGTTAATGAAATTCGTTGCTTATTTATGGAAAGCTAAATGATTTGAGACGTTGAAAACAAAATGAAGCACGCCATGATAATTCTGCTGGCCGCCAGCGCGGTGAATTTTTCCTGCTCACGCCAAGTTCAAGCCATTCCACCCACCAAGCATTTTGAAACCATGAATACTCCCGAATCAAACCCGACCAACAAAACTGAAATCGCCGATTTGGGCGGCGGGTGTTTCTGGTGCATAGAAGCGGTTTTCGAGCGGCTGCCCGGCGTGGTTTCCGTCACCAACGGATTTGCCGGCGGCACCACGGAGAACCCGACCTACCGCGAAGTTTGCAGCGAGACGACCGGCCACGCCGAGGTCACGGAGATTGCCTTTGATCCCGCGAAAATTTCCTACGCGAAGCTGCTCGAAGTTTTCTGGCAGGCGCACGACCCGACCACGCTCAACCGCCAGGGCGCGGACGAAGGCACGTCGTATCGTTCCATTATTTTGTATCGCGACGAGAAGCAGAAGCTGCTCGCGGAAAAATCCAAGCTGGAGGCGCAGAAGGATTTTCACAATCCCATCGTGACGGAAATCGTGCCGCTCAAGAAATTTTACAAGGCCGAGGATTATCACCAGCAATACTACGACAATAATTCCAGCGCCGGTTACTGCCAGGTGGTCATCGCGCCGAAATTGTCAAAACTCGAGCACAAGAAAGTCATTGAGCCGACTCCGCAAACGCAGACGAAGTGACCGAGTTGACGGATTGATGGATAAATGGATAGGTGTGTGCGCTGCCAAGCCCATCAATCCATTCATCCATCAATCCAATAATCCAATTCATTTCGTCATCGGCCAGCCGGCGGCGACCATGCCTTTGTAGCCGCCGATGAGCGAGTGGACTTTTTTGTAGCCCATCTTTTGCGCGGCATCGCACGTCATTGCCGAGCGGAAGCCGCCGCCGCAATACATGATGATTTCCGTATTCGCATCGGGATAAAGTTTTTCCAGATCGCGCTCCAAAATTCCCTTGCCCAGATGCACTGCTTCGGCCGTGTGGCCCGCCTGCCATTCGTGATCCTCGCGCACGTCAATCAAAACTGTTTGGGGATGCGCGGTGAGTTTCGCGCGCGCCTCGGCCACGCTGATTTCGTTGACGTGCTTCTTGGCTTCGGCCACAAGCTTGAGAAAACCGGTTGAATGATCCATGGGGAGTGGTTAGCTGACTGTCAATGACCTGCGTGTCAATGTGGGGCTGGTGATGCGGTTTGCATTTCCTCGGTCACATGGGCGGCGTTGGCCAGCGGGGCCGGCAGCGTGATGGTTTTTTTGGTCATTGAGTTCCTTCTTTTAACTCCAAACATTTGGTTTGTCAAACCCGCCAGCAACAATCTAAGCCGGCTTCTTTCGACTCCCTCGCTGAAGCTTCTCCATTTATTCCGTCGTGACGTTCGGGGTCAGGCTCAGGCTGAAATCGCCGACGGCCACCTCCAGCGGCTGGCCCGTGCGCGTGACGATTTGTGTGATGGACAGGTCGTGAATTTTGCCCGTGGCGGTCCGGGATTTTAACGCCAGCGTGAGCTGCACATTGTGGCTGTCTATCAACTTGGGTGTGAACGTGCAATCCTTGCCGGTGCCGAGCTGCACGCAGGTTTCGTAATGATTGGTCAGCGTCAATGCGCCGAGGTCGCGGGAAACCATGTTGGTTTCGGCCTTGCCGCCGGTCACGCCGGCGGAAAGTCCATGCGCCGGCGTTTTCTGCTGCGGAGAATCTTTATGGCAGCCCGACACAAGCCATCCGACCAGCAACAGCATGACGGCGGCGGAGATTTTTTTCATTTCCATGCCGCTTGGAAAGCAAAAGTCAGGCCGGATGTGAAAATACGTCAAATATCAAACCTTACTGCCTCCGCATGTCCAAAAAATAAAAGAACTGTCTCAAATCCGGCCTCAATCGGCGTGGTCGAAAATCAGGAGGCTCTTGCCATCCTTGATCGTGAGCCGCAGGCCGTCGGTCGTGGCGCTCATGAATTTTTCCTGGCTGTTGAAGGTGACGTGCAGCGTGTAATTCGTGCCGTCGAGGCTCCAGTCGCCCTTCCAGTTTTCAAACTCGGTCGTGGACGGCTGGCCGGCCTGGGTTTTGAGGTGCGGCAGGCTTTTGATGAATATCTGGTTGTCGCCCGTCAGCAGCACCTGGGTTTGCGCGTAGGCTGTCGTCATCCAGGCGCGGATGCTGCGCATTTCGCTCGCGGGAGTTTTGGGCTGGCTCTGGCGCAGCCAGGCGAACATCACGCCCGCGTTGCATTCCCAGTTGCCCAGGACTTTCTCGCCGTCATACTTCGCCGACTTGCCGGTTTGCAGATAGGCCGAAAAGTCGTCCAGTTGGTTGGTCAAGGTTCCCCACAACTGTTTGGAAAGTTCCTTGTTCGCCAGCAGACTCTGCACGGATGGCGCGTTCGCGATGTCGCCGAGCGACGCGCCCGCGGCCAGCGCGTTGGTCAGCGCGGGATCGGTCACCAGTGATTGCATGTCGTCGCGCTGCCACAACGACGTCAGCCCCGGATACCCGGCCACCCGCGCGCCCAACTGCGGGTTCTGCAGCAGCAGGCCCGACAAATCCGCCAGCTTGTAATACACCGGCGGCAGCGTGCCCACCGCGCTCGCCGTTTTGGCGAAGCCCGTGGACTGCAAATCTTCCCCCAGCTTGTTGACCAGCCGGACGGTCAGCGGCTGGTTCGCCGCCGTCGCCGTCATCTGCGTGGTCCAGTAAGTCAGGTTGAAAATAAAAAAACTGATCAGCACGAAATACGCCGCGCCGTTCATCAGGCCAATGCAGATGCCCAGTCGCGCCGTGAGCCGCGTCCACAGGGCCAGGCGCAGTTCGCCCGCATCGTATTTGTAAAAATGCTCCACGCGCTGATGCACCTTGTGCGCCACGATTTTCAACGGGATGGACGCCAGGATAAAACCGGCCAGCGGGGCCAGCGCCCATGCCGTCACCGGGTTGGTCGCGCCCAAGTGCGGCAGCAGCGGATGCAGCAGCCGGCCCAGCGGCACCGCCAGCAGCGCGGCGAAGATGATGCCGCCAAACGCGAACGCCGCGCGGATCGCGCCCTGCCGCCAGCCGGCCAGCGCCACCGCCGCCATCAACAAAATCGCCAGAATCCAAATGGTCATGCATCTATTAAAAATCATCCCGCCAAAAATGCACGACGAAAATGACGGGCGGTTGCCCGTGATGGACAGTGTCGTGCGGCGACATTGTCTGCCCGCAGAGCGGGCACCAGAGACTTGGCAATTCGTGACGCGTGGACATTCCGCCGCCTGACGCTTCGCTCGGCGATGGGATTGTCGCAGCGCGACAAACTCCACCTGACGTTGGCAAAGCCCGCCGCACCGGTTATGTTGGCCGCGTGCAAATTTCCATCATCGTCCCCGCCTTCAACGAGGAGAAGCTCCTCGGCGCGTCGCTGGCCGAGATCCGCGCCGCCGCCGGTGCCTTCACCCGGCTCGGCTGGGAATTTGAACTCCTCGTCTGCGACAACAATTCCACCGACCGCACCGCCGCCATCGCCCGCGCCGCCGGGGCCAGCGTCGTGTTCGAGCCGGTCAACCAGATTGCCCGCGCGCGGAACACCGGCGCCGCCGCCGCCACCGGCGACTGGCTGATTTTTGTGGACGCCGACTCGCATCCCAGCGCGGAACTGTTCGCGGAGGTGGCCGAACAAATTGCTTCGGGCAAATGCTTGGCCGGCGGCGCCACCGTCCAGATGGACGAACAAAAATTCGCCCTCGACGTTGCCATCGGGCTGTGGAACTGGACGAGCCGGTTGAAGAAATGGATGGCCGGCGCGTTTATTTTTATCGAGACGGCGGCCTTCCGGCAGATTGGCGGGTTCAGCCGCGAACTGTTTGCCACGGAGGAATTGGACTTGAGCCAGCGGCTGAAGCAGCTCGCCCGCGGCACCGGCCGCCGGATCGTCATTCTGCACCGGCATCCGATCAAGACCTCGGCGCGCAAGCTCAAGCTCTACACGCTGCGCGAAATTTTGGGTCAAACGGCGTGCGCCATCTTCCGCCCGCGCCGGACGCTGACCAGCCGCGCGGCCACCTTTTACTGGTATGACGGGCGGCGGTGAGGGAATTGGGGAAACCTTCAACCTGCCTGGTGGAAAACTTCTCATTAACACCCGGCTTCAGCCGGGTGTTGAACTTGGGTGCGAAGAAAAACCGTTTAAACGGTTTTCCTTTTTTTGGAGGCCGCGTCCACCGCGTTGAAACGCGGTGCTAATGAGAAAAGATTTTTACCAAGCCCCTTCGACCGGCAACGCCCCACGCTCAAGGAAGCGGTCGCGTGCCCATTCAATGAATGTTCGATGTTGAATGTTGAAAGTTTTTTTAGCTCAAGCCGTGGCGGTGTTTGGGGTGGTGGCAAAAGCATCCGGCGCGGAACGCCGCTGCCCCGAGGCCGGGAAACCAATTTCGCAGCCTATCACGCTGTTAGGCGGCTCAACTTCGATAATGCCCAGCAACATACTTGAAAGTCTTAACTCGCCTGTTATCTTTATCGTAAATCAATATGTGGACCCACGAATCTCCCTTCATGCCTATCTTTATCTTGATGGCGTGTTGGCCCATGTCGCCCTCAAAAAATGAAGCAGGATATGGCCCAAGATTTTTTATTTCTTCGGTTGAAAGATTTCGCATGCAATTTTGCATGTAATTGTGATAGTCGCTGCCAATTGACTCGGCTGGAGCTTTAAAGGCCTCATGGAATCCTGTCAGCGGATCGGGTGTAGGCTTCGATGTTGTGCATCCAAGACCACAAACGAAAACCATAAGCAGGCAATAGGTTATAAGCTTCGTAATTTTCATATGCTCTTGTGGATACTCAATAAGTGTTCGACAACATATTGATGGCAACACTATTGGTGGAACCATCGGCTGCAAGCCTGACCGTGGCCTCAATATCACCTGGAGCTAACTCTCGCCAGATCCAATGACCTGATTCAAAAGCGGCTGGCCCTCCATCGTGAAAAGGCTGGCGGTGACAAATAGCGGATGCCTTGTCGTTGGCTAACCGCATAGCTAGTGCCTTGGCCCGCTCTGGGGTCAGCAACGCGCTCGGTCGCGAGCTTACGCAGCCGATAAAAACAAACCCCAAAACTGCAATCAGTGATGTTTTCATAAAGTATGCGTGTAGCCGCCTAACATTTACATAGGACTCAGTTTTTGTAGACTATCCGGTTTCATGAGAATCAGGTTGCGCGGGACGTAAATCGTTGTCGAGCGGATTATTTTGCGCCTGCTGACCGACGATTTGTTTTTAGCAAAGGCGGCAACCCAGGCGGCCAAAACCATCCACCAGAATGTCAGCCAGGCCATGTTAGGCGCAGTCATGCTTCAACTTTTCGGGTCAATCTGCGACTTCAGCTTCTCGATCTCCTGCTTCAGTGCCGAAACCTGACTCAGCGCTGTGATCGCAAAAATCATCGCTGTGATCGCAAAAATAAACCCCATCATCCCAAATGTGAGTCCAATTATTTCCATATCTTTGATTTCTCCTTTTGTGTTTTGATGCGCCTAACTATGTATTCAGCGGCGTTGCGTGCATGGGGGCGTGCAGGGTGGTTTTCACGGCGGCCTTGGTGAGCATGGTTTGATGACAGCAGACGCGTGAATTGCTGGCAAAGCTTATCGCCGGAAGGATTTCTCAAGCTTGATTTTCGGACCGCCTTTTCAGGCCGGGAGATTCTTCTTCCCGCCGGCGAAGTAGTCGAGGTAGCGGACGAGCTGTTCCTTCATTTCCTTGCGCGGCACGGTGGCGTCAATCAGTCCGTGTTCGACGAGGAATTCGGCGGTTTGAAAACCGGGCGGCAAATCGGCGTGCGTGGTGTCCTTGATCACGCGCGGGCCGGCGAAACCAATCATGGCGGCGGGTTCGGCGAGAATCAGATCGCCCAGCGCGGCGTAGCTGGCCATCACGCCGCCGTAGCTGTTGTTGGTCAGCACGCTGATGTAGGGCAGGCGGCTTTTGGCGTGGTAGGCGAGGGCGGCGGAGGTCTTGGCCATCTGCATGAGGCTGAACACGCCTTCCTGCATCCGCGCGCCGCCGCTGGTGGAAATGATGACGACGGGCCAGTTGCCTTCCGTGCCGCGTTCGATGAGTCGCGTGAGTTTCTCGCCGACGACCGCGCCCATCGAGCCGCCCATGAAACCGAAATCCATCACGCCCAGCGCGACGCGGTGCGCGCCGATTTTGCAGACGCCGGTGACGACGGCGTCGTGAAGCATGGTGGCCTTGCGGTCGCGCTCGAGTTTGCTCTTGTAGCTGGCGAATTTGAGAATGTCCACGCTGGTCATCTCGGCGTCCATCTCCTCGAAGGTGCAGGTTTCGACGAGGGAATGGATGCGTTCGCGGGAGCCGATGGGGAAATGAAACTGGCACTTGGGGCAGACCTTGAGGTTTTCGTCGAGTTCCTTGTCGTAGATCATCGTGCCGCAGGTGGGGCATTTGGTCCAGAGACCTTCGGGGATGTCGCGCTTCTTGGTTTTGGTCTTGCTGGTGTCCAGCTTGGGCTTGACGTTGAAGGTCGTCTGGGTGTGATGGATCGGCGGGGGCGTCAACGCCGGCTCGATCTGGGTAAAGCCGCCAATCGTCTTTTTCATGAACTGCGTGGTATCCATTGTCGTGACAATAATCAATTCAGAGGCCGCGTGCAACTGTCCAGACGCCGACTTCCGCCGCGCCCGCGCCGCGCAACGCCCGCGCACACGCGCTGGTCGTGGCACCGGTGGTGAAAACGTCGTCCACCAGCACCAGACGCTGCTCCGTCAGGCACAGGCCGCGCCGGACGGCGAAAGCGTTTTGCATGTTCGTGGCGCGCTGCTCGCGCGTGAGCAGCGTCTGAGTGACGGTGGGATTGATGCGGCGAAGCAAGGTCTCGTCCAGCGGAATCCGGGTGGCGCGGGCCAGATGCGCGGCGAGCCGGCCAGCCTGGTTGAACTCGCGTTCACGCAATTTCAGCGGATGCAGCGGCACCGGCACGATGAAATCCCATTTCTGTTCGCGCAACGCCGGCGCGGCCTCGCGCACGAGCAGGTCGGCGAGGAAGCTTTCAAACCACAGGGCGCGCGAGTATTTGAAACGGTGGATGGCTTCCAGCACGACGCTTTTGGCGACGACCGCCGAGCGCGCGAAGCTGAAGTGCAGCTCCAGCTCGCGGCAGTTGGTGCATTCGAAGGTCGTGGTCAGGTCGCCCGCGAACGGCAGGCCGCAGCGTTCGCAGAACGGCGGGCGGATGAAACGGACGTGCGACCAGCAGTGCGCGCAGACAAACCCGTCGCGCGCGGTGGCGCGCTGGCCGTGGCAGAGCTGGCAGATTTCGGGATAAGCGAGGCCCAGGCCGGCTTTGAACCAGTCCTGCGCCATGCCCGCAACCGGAGTCATGCGGAACAAATAATTTTTTCCGGCGGCGGCGGGAAGACAATTCGATAAAAAAGTTTTGTTCGCGGCTGCTGCCGTCATGTGGTAAAAATAAATAAACAAGATGGCACGGGCATCCACAACCAACGAAGCGGTCGCACCGGAGAAATTTGGGCGCTTTTACCTGCGCGAACTTCTCAACAGCGGCGGCATGTCGGAGATCTGGCTGGTGGCCGACGGGCGCGGCAAGCCGTTCGCGCTGCGCAAACTCAAGCACGAACTGCGTTTCAACTTCACGGCGCGACGACGCTTCATGCGCGGCTGCGACGTGTTGTCGCAGTTGACGGAGAGCGATTACATCGTCGGCTACGTCGAACACGGCCGGGCGGAAGGCACCTGCTATCTGCTGATGGATTACATCGAGGCGGAAAATCTGAAGGTGCTGTTCGCGCGGCAGGATGCGCTGCTCACGGACAACGTGGCGCAGATTTTAATTGATGCCGCGACGGGCTTGAGCCACGTCCACGAGAGCGGCTACATGCACCTGGATTTCAAGCCGGAAAACATTCTCATCACGCGCAACGCGGCGGTGCGGCTGATTGATTTTGACATGGCGCAGCCGATTCCCGAAAAGCCGGTGAAGTTTTCCAAAAATCCCGGCACGCCGAGCTACATGGCGCCGGAGCAGTTGAAGCGCGAGCCGATGGACGCGCGGGCGGATATCTTTGCGTTTGGCGTCTCGGCGTATGAACTGCTGACGAACCACAAGCCGTTTCCCGGTGAAACGCCGGCGGAAATTCTCGCCGCGCAAATGCAGCCGTCCGGGCCGACGCCGTTGCGCGAACACAATCCCGATGTGCCGCCCGCTTTGGAAAAAGTGGTGTTGAAATGTCTCGAACGCGATCCCGAACGCCGCTATCCGTTCAGCGGCGTGATGCTGCGCGACCTGCAAAACGCGCTCTACGTCTGAGCATTATTCATGCGGCAGCGCACGCTGGAGTGGCGGCGGCTCAACCGTAGGACAGGCGTCGCGCCTGTTTCCATCTTAAAAATTTCACTCACCTTTGGTGTTCATAATTCGCGCCTTCAAACCACGCCCTGCGGGCTGCTGATTCAAAGTTAGAGACAGGCGCGACGCCTGTCCTACAGCATTGTTCCGGCCGAATCCCGCCAACCGCCGACGCTATTGCGCTGAAATGAGAAATTTGGCAAAGGCTGCTTCCGGTGGCGAGGTAAAATCGTATTTCCGCTCGCGCCAGACAAATTGAATCCGGCCGGCATGAAGCGCGTGCTGCGGTAGAATCAGGCGGGCGCGTTGTTCATCCGTCAAACGGCCTTCCACGAGGGCGAGGTATAAATCGGGATCGCCGCCGTAAATTTTGTCGCCCACGATGGGATGGCCGAGATGCGCGAGGTGGATGCGAAGCTGATGCTTGCGGCCGGTGTGTGGAATCAAACGCAGAAGGGAAAACGGGGCTTCGTGGCCGCGTTCGTGAGAACGCGGCTGATCAATTTGCTGTGAACTCACGTTCACTGCCGCCCAAAATCTTCTTTCCACGAAAAATTCCGTTTGCGCCGGTGCGCCGTCGGGGCGGACGCAGTCTTTGATGGCCACGATGCTGGCTTCGTCCTTGCCGAGCGGCGCGTCAACGATCCCTTGCTCCGCCACGACGTGGCCGTGAACGATGGCGCGGTATTCTTTTTGCACGGCGCGCGTTTCCCAGATTTTCCCCAGCTCGCGCGCCGTCGTGGAATTCTTGGCGATGACGACGAGGCCGGAAGTTTCGCGGTCGAGGCGGTGGACCAAATAAGGTTGCAGGTCGCAAGTTGCTGGATGCCGGCTGAAATACATCCGCGCACGGCTGATGAGGCTGGAGTATTCGTCGCCCTTGGTCGGATGGCAGACCAGATCGGCAGGCTTGTGAACTACGAGCAGGTCGGCGTCTTCGTGAATGACTTGAAACAACTGGATCATGGAATCTTTTCTGGCACCGGAGCCGCCGGTTTTTGCGTGAAGCAGGATGAATGAAGATTGAGAAAACCGCCAGCGCGGTTTCAACACGGTTGACTTCTGCAAGCCACCTTCTTCATTCTACCTTTGAACAATGCGCCGCAATCTTGTCATCTGTCTGCTGCTGGCCGGCCTCACCCTGGCGCTTTACTGGCCGGTGCGGCAGTTTGATCTGATTCATTTTGATGATCCGCTGCTGCTGACGGAATGCCCGGAGGTGCAGGCGGGGCTGACGTGGGCAAGTGTAAAATGGGCGTTCACCAGCGTGGTCATCGCCAACTGGCAGCCGGTGACCAACCTGTCGTTCCTCGCGGTGTCGCAATTTTTCGGCACCGCGCCCGGCGCGCATCATCTGGCGAATGCCGTTCTCCACGCGGCCAATGCCGGTTTGCTTTT
>OCTA010002693.1_pt1 | contig 15997 bp, 17 predicted proteins | sample 1538991 | NCBI WGS metagenome assembly OCTA01 (sample SAMEA3539302, study PRJEB22396) | soil metagenome | biome: tundra; feature: field; material: soil | place: USA | collected 2010-05 | depth 0.15 m | reverse complement strand
CAGCAACGGCTCGGGGTCCTCGTAACGGGTCCAGAGCCCTTCGAGGTTGAGGACGCCCACGCCACCGAGGTGGCCGATCTCTATGGCCGTCGCAGGGCTCACGACGCCGTCCATCGCGGCGGCCATCAGGGGAAGCTCGAAGCTGAACGCGTCGATCTCCCAGGAGATGTCGACGTCCTCGGGGTCGCGCGTGCGTCTCGAGGGGACGATCGCGACGTCGTCGAGGCCGTAAGCCTGCCGTCCGGACTTCCCGATCCCGATCTCGACCTCACCCACGCCGGCCCTCCCGTTCCGCTATCACCGCTACTCCAAGCGCGCCGCACCAGCGACCGGGAAGGGTTGAACCCCCTTCGAAGCTTGGCAACACGGTTGAGGCTACTTCGGGGCCGACCGGCGCAGCGATGTCGGGCTCGGGGACCGCTGGATCAGCGCACGACGAGGCGCGCGGCAAGAGCGAAGGGAAGCGCGGCAAGCGTGAGCACAACGGCTCGCAGCCACAGCGGCGAGCCGGGTGCCGCGAACAGCGCCTCGTGCAAGGCGTTGACGGGGACGTTGGGAAGTGTGCTGTGGCTCGCGAGGATCCGCGGAAGGAACGCAGTTGCGATCAGCGCCGAAAGTGCCGCGAGTGGCGCGGCGACAAGTGGCCCCGTTGCTGCCAGGGCGATCCCGGCCGCGGCGAACGCCAGCACGGCGACCCCCGCAGCGACTCCGTGGGGCAGGTAGAAGAAGGCCGCGACGCCAAGGGCCGCGACGAGCACACCGGTCACTGCACGCAGGCGCAGCGTTCCCCGCGCTGCGTACATGAGCAGGAGCGCCGTCACGCCGGGCACGAGCACGGTGAGAACTGCCGTGGTCCCGTTGACGACGCGTAGGGAGGCTCCGTGGCTGGCAGCGGCATGGACGAGCGTGCGCCCTCCGGTGCCTACGATCCGCTCTGCTGTGTCCGAGAGCGACGTGGCCGCGCCGGCGAAGTAGGCGAGCTTGCCGACCCCGACGGCAATCCCCACGGCGATCCCGAGAAGGAGCCAGATCCTGCCTTTGCCTGGCCGGACTCGCGGCAAGCTTGCCTCCTCAACTCGAAGCTACGCGGCACGATTGTGTCAGCCTGCGAGTAGGGTCGCCACGTCCTCGACACTCGAGATCGGATGCGACGCGGCCGGAGCCGCCGCGGGAGGTTAGTGCTATGCGAATCACGCGTTTTGGCTTGCAGATCCCGAACTTCACATTTCCCGGCGTCGAGGATGGAGAGCTCTTCGAGCGGATCGCCCAGATCGCGGTAGCGGCCGAGGAATCCGGGTTCGATTCGGTGTGGGTGATGGACCACTTCTACCAGATCGCCAACGTCGGACCACGCACGGACCCGATGCTCGAGGCCTACACCCTCCTCGCAGCCATCGCCGCCAGTACCGAGCGCGCCGGCCTCGGAGCGATGGTGACGGGGGTCACCTACCGCAACCCCGCGTACCTGGCCAAGGTGGTGACGACGCTCGACGTGATCTCCTCGGGCCGTGCCATCCTCGGCATCGGCGCGGCTTGGAACGACGACGAGCACGCAGGTTACGGTTTCGGTTTCCCGTCAGTCACCGAGCGCATGGAGCGTCTCGAGGAAGCCCTCAAGATCTGCAGGGCCATGTTCACCGACGAGGCTCCCAGCTTCACCGGGCGGCACTATTCCATTGCGGGCGCGCTCAACCGGCCCCGGCCGATCCGGCCCGGGGGCATTCCGATCCTCGTCGGCGGCAGCGGCGAACGGAAGACTTTGCGGCTGGTGGCGATGTATGCCGACGCCTGCAACCTCTTCGGCGACGTGGGGACTATCCGCCACAAGCTCGAGGTGTTGGATCGCCATTGCGAGGCGATCGGCCGAGACCCCGCAGAGATCACCAAGACCCGTCTCGGCGGGCTCGTCATAGCGGAGACCAACGCCGAGGCTGAGCGCAAGGCAGGCCTGATGGCCGAGGCGCGCGGCATGGACCCGGCCCGCGTGCGCGACTACCTGACGGTGGGCGACCCGGACTCGGTGTGCGAGCAGTTGGCGAAGTACTTCGACGCCGGTCTCGACGGGATGATCTTCAACATGAACGATGCGCAGGACCTCGACCCTGTCCGCCTGGCCGGGAAGACTCTCAGCTCCGCTTTCGCCTGAGCACACGCCTGGAGGCGACGCTCAAGCAGAACCGGCCGGCATCAAGACGTCGTGAGCCGCGTCGCGCACGAGAGCCCCCAGCTCCGCGGACGGCACGTCGGGGAACACCTTCTCCGAGAGAACGAGCGCGCCCATGACCGCGCCGAGGGCGCATGCCATCCGGACGCGGTCGCGCAGCGCAATCTCCGGATTCGAGAGAACCTGCTGGAACAAGGCGTCCACGTCCTCGTGGGCGGCATCATGGCGCAGCCGATGCAACTCGTCGAGGGCGACCTGGTTGCGCTCGAAGAGGACGAAGAGCGGCCGGTGCCCCAGTATCTGGTCGATGAGCCGATCCAGGATCCCGACCGCTAGCTCGGGAGACATCTCCGCCGGGTCGATCCCGCTCAGGGCCCCGCTCCCGAACTCGTGCAGCCGGAGATGGAGCTCGATCAAGATGTCTTCCTTGCTGGCGAAGTGGTAGTAGATAGCCGCCTTCGAAAAACCCAGTCGCTCCGCGATCTGGCGCAGCGAGGTCTTCTCGTAGCCCTGCTCGGTGAACAGTTCCAGGGCGATGTCGAGAATCCGCTCCCGCGTGCTGTTCTCCTCAGCGAGCCCCGGTTCCGGGTCCGGCCCCGGCTGTGTCCCGGTCCCCGTCCCCGTCTGCGACATGGGCTTGACCATCTCCGTCATTCTACTTGACAGCAGGTAAGTAGGGCACTTACCATGCGGCAAGTTAGTAATCCTCCCAGAAGGACCGGCTCAGAACTCATGGCGAGCGATTCGATGATCCAAGCCGAAGGCCTGAAGAAGCGCTACGGCGAGACGGTCGCCCTGGCCGGGATCGATCTCGACGTGCCCGCCGGCGCCATCCTCGGCATGCTGGGACCGAACGGTGCGGGGAAGACCACCGCCGTTCGCATCCTGACAACTCTGGCCCTCCCCGACGGGGGTCATGCGCGAGTCGCCGGCTTCGACGTCGTCACTGAGGCGCCCCAGGTCCGGCGCAACATCGGTGTCACCGCGCAGAATGCGACTCTCGACGAGATGCTGACCGGTCGGCAGAACCTCGTCATGATCGGGCGCCTGAGCGGACTGCACCGCGCCGATGCACGGAACAGGGCGCTCAGCTTGCTCGAGCAGTTCGACCTCGCCGATGCCGGCGACCGGGTCTTGAAGGGGTACTCGGGCGGAATGCGCAGGCGCCTCGACCTCGCGGCCGGCCTCGTGACCCATCCTCCGGTGCTGTTCCTCGACGAGCCGACCACCGGGCTCGACCCGACCAGCCGGGTGCGCATGTGGGGCGTGATCCGAGAGCTTGCCGCCGACGGCGTCACTCTCCTCCTCACCACGCAGTACCTCGACGAGGCCGACGAACTTGCGGACCGGATCGTGGTCGTCGATCACGGCCGGGTGATCGCCGCCGGCACGGCCCCGGAGCTGAAGACGAAGATCGGAGGCGCACGCCTCGAGGTGACTCTCAACGCGCCCGACCCCGCGGCGGTCGGGGCGCTCGAGCCATATGTCGACGGTGTGATTCAAGTCAGCCACGACGGCCGGCGCCTGCGGGCGCCGGTCCGCAGTGGTGACGGATTGGCGACCACGATCGTGCGTGCGCTCGACGAGGCGGGCATAACCGTCGATGACGTGGCCCTCCACCAGCCCTCTCTCGACGATGTGTTCTTCGCCCTCACCGGCCACCCGATGTCAGAGCGTGCGAGCGGTGGCGAAGACGAGGCCGAACCGTCCGACGCCGATATGGAGGTCGCGTTGCCATGACCGTTGTCGCCACGCGGCTCGCGCCGGCCGTTGCGCCATCGCGCCGGCATCGACTGGTTCGCCAGCTCAGCAACGTCGCAGTGCTCACCGGGCGCAATCTGGTGCACATCTCGCGCGAGCCGCTGCAGCTGTCGGACGTCACGATCCAACCCGTGCTGTTCACCGCGTTGTTCGTCTACGTGTTCGGTGCCGGGGTGGTCCTTCCCCATGGAGGCACCTACGCGAGCTTCGCGATCGCCGGCATGCTCGCGCTCAACCTGACGACCTCGGCGATGGGAACGGCGGTCGGGCTCAGCGACGACCTCAACGGCGGGATCATCGACCGCTTCCGATCGTTGCCGATGTGGCGGCCGGCAATCCTCGTCGGACGGTCTGTCACGGACCTGTTGACCGCTGTGATCTGCACCTTCTTCGTCTGCGTGACAGGCCTGCTCGTCGGCTGGCGCCCTGAGGGCAGCGTGGCGTCGACAATTGCCGGCTTGGCCATCTTCCTGTTCTTCAGCTACTCGCTCTCGTGGGGCTGCGCGTGCCTGGGCATCCTCAGCAAGGGCCCTGAATCGGCACAAGGCGTCGGGCTCGTCGTCCTCTTCCCTCTGGCCGTGGTCTCCAACGCGTTGGTCCCGACCGCTCGCATGCCGACTGTGCTGCGCGCAGTTGCCGACTGGAACCCGATAAGCGCGGTGACCGCGGCGTGCCGTCAGCTCTTCGCCAATCCGAACCCTTCCGCCTCAGTGCACTCCTGGCCCATGCAGCACGCCATCGTCACCTCGCTCGTGTGGTCCTTCGGGCTGCTTGCCATCTTCGCCCCCCTGGCCGCCCATCTGTTCGCCCGGCGCACACGCGGCTGAAAGATCCTCAGGGCAGAACCGGCAGGCTCACGCACCGCCCCAGCAAGCGGAGAAACAAAGCATCGAGCATCTGGGCCGTCGCGCCCCAGATCACGTCCTCACCCAAATCGAAGAAGTGCATGGTCCGAGCCGGATCCTCGTCGCGGTCCCATCGCTCCTGCCAGTAGCAGCCCGGGGCGACAAGCTCTGCGAGCGGCACTACCAGGACACAGTCGACCTCGTCGGGGTTCGCCTCGAGAGTCGGCCGACCCCGCGCGGCGACCACGAACGGAAGGATCGGAACCGAAGGTCGGGGACGGCCCACGCTCGAAAGCTCGCCGAGCACGTCGACGGCATCCGCGCGCAGCGCCACCTCCTCCTCCGCTTCCCGAAGCGCTGCGGCGAGCGGCGCCTCGCCCGGCTCGATGCGGCCGCCCGGGAAGGCGATCTCACCTGGGTTCGCGCGCAAGTGTGCCGCCCTGCGGATGAGCACCACCGACACGGCCGAATCGCTGCCGCGTTCGTCACTGGGCACGAGCGTGATGAGCACGGCCGCACCGGCTGCACCGGCCGCGACCGGCACGCGCTGAGTGCCGGGGGTGGGCGCGCCAGCGGCGAAAACGCCCCGCGCGGCGCCCATAGTCAGCTCCGCGACCAGATCCGCGACCTCGAGCCCGTCAAATAGAGGGTCGATCCGCTTGGCCCATGAAGGCCGGGGAATCGCTTGCCGGATCACAGCGCAGTGTAAACCGGAGGCCCAACGCGCCGGCAGCCGGGCACGAGGCCCGGCTGCCGAAGTCGCGTCCTTGAGGCCGCGGGGACAGGAGCTACATCATCCCCATGCCGCCGCCGGCGCCCGCCATCGCCGCAGCAGCGTTGTCGGACTTCTCCGGCTTGTCGGCGATAAGCGCCTCGGTGGTGAGCAATAGGGCGGCGATCGACGCCGCGTTCTGCAACGCCGAACGGGTGACCTTCGCCGGGTCGATGATGCCTGCCTTGACGAGGTCCTCGAGCTCGCCCGTGAGAGCGTTGAGGCCCGTGGTGCCCTTTGCACGCTCGACCTCTCTCACCATCACGGCGCCCTCGAAGCCTGCGTTGATGGCGATCCACTTGAGCGGCTCGGCGAGCGCACGCCCGACGATCGCTGCACCGGTGGCCTCGTCGCCGGTCAGACCGGCGATCGCCTTGTTGACGGCCGCGCGGCTACGGATGAGGGCGGTGCCGCCACCGGCGACGATGCCCTCCTCGATCGCTGCACGCGTCGCGGAGAGCGCGTCCTCGATGCGGTGCTTCTTCTCCTTGAGCTCGATCTCGGTCGCCGCGCCCACCTTGACGACTGCTACGCCGCCGGCGAGCTTGGCGAGCCGCTCTTGGAGCTTCTCGCGGTCCCAGTCCGAGTCGGTGTCCTCGATTTCCCGCTTGATCTGGGAAATCCGGCCCTTCACCTCGTCGGTGGCACCTGCACCGTCGACGATCGTCGTGTCGTCCTTGGTGACCACGATGCGCCGCGCCCGACCGAGCAGGTCGAGCGACGTGTTCTCGAGCTTGAGCCCGACCTCCTCGGAGATGAGCTGGGCGCCCGTGAGGACGGCGATGTCACCGAGCATGGCCTTGCGCCGCTCGCCAAAGCCAGGTGCCTTCACCGCGACGGACTGGAACAGGCCACGGATCTTGTTCACCACGAGGGTGGCGAGAGCCTCGCCCTCCACGTCCTCGGCGATGATCAGCAACGGCTTGCCCGACTGCATGACCTTCTCGAGGACGGGCACCAGGTCGTGGACCGAGGAGACCTTGCCGTTCACGATGAGCAGGTAGGCATCCTCGAGAATCGCTTCCTGGCGCTCTGGATCGGTCACGAAGTACGGCGAGAGGAAGCCCTTGTCGAACTGCATGCCCTCGGTGAACTCGAGCTCGAGCCCGAAGGTGTTGGACTCCTCGACCGTGACGGTCCCGTCCTTGCCGACCTTGTCGATCGCATCTGCGAGAACCTCGCCGATGGAGACATCCGCTGCCGAGATGGCAGCGACCTGCGCGATCTCCTGACGACCCTCGACTTCTCTGGCCTGGTGCTGGATCGACTGGACCGCTGCAGCAACAGCCTTCTCGATGCCACGCTTCAGCGACATCGGGTTGGCTCCGGCTGCCACGTTGCGAAGTCCCTCGCGCACCAGCGCCTGGGCGAGCACCGTCGCGGTGGTCGTCCCGTCGCCTGCCACGTCGTTGGTCTTCGTCGCGACTTCCTTCACGAGCTGGGCGCCCATGTTCTCGAAATGGTCCTCGAGCTCTATGTCACGGGCGATCGTGACACCGTCGTTGGTAATCGTCGGCGCACCGAACTTCTTGTCGAGCACGACGTTGCGGCCCTTCGGGCCGAGGGTCACCTTGACAGTGTCGGCGAGCTTGTTGACGCCGATCTCCAGCCGGCGCCTCGCATGCTCGTCGAAAACAAGCATCTTGGGCATCAGTGACTGACCTTTGCCAGCACGTCACGGCTCGAAAGGATGAGCAGCTCCTCGCCGTCGTGGGTGATCTCGGTACCGCCATATTTCGAGTAGACGACCTTGTCGCCGACGGCCACGTCCAAGGGGACGAGCTCGCCGGTGTTCTCGGTACGCCGACCCGGGCCCACCGCGAGAACTTCACCCTGTTGGGGCTTCTCCTTCGCCGTGTCGGGGATGACAAGGCCGGATGCGGTCGTCTCTTCTGACTCGCTCGGCCGAACGACGATGCGGTCGTCCAGGGGCTGCAACTTCATTTCAGGGGCCTCCTGTCTGGCTCCGTTAGCACTCTCGACTTACGAGTGCCAACGATACCGTCAGTGAGCGCCTCTGGCAACCTCGCAGGCAGAGTGCTACTTCGAGCTGCGAAGCTGCAGGTCAGGGACTGCGCCAGCGTCGAGCGGCGTCGGTCCGGACCGCTCGAGCTGAAAATAGCCGGCCGCCGCGATCATGGCGGCGTTGTCGGTGCACATCGCGCGGCTCGGGAGATACGACATCATTCCTCGAGCGGCGAAGGCCTTGGCAAAGCGTGCCCGGAGCGACGAATTGGCCGCTACTCCCCCGGCCAGGCAGGCTCCCCGCGCCCCGATCTCGGTGGCCGCCGCGACAGACTTCGCGACGAGCACGTCGACCACCGCCTCCTGGAACGAAGCCGCAACATCCGCGTTCGTCGCTTCCGGATGGGCCCGGACATAGCTGACGACCGCCGTCTTGAGCCCGGAGAACGAGAAGTCAAAGGCCCCGGTGGTCGACGCCCTGGGGAAACGGATCGAGGCGGCGTCGCCCGAGAGGGCCAACCGGTCGATCTCCGGACCACCCGGGTAACCGAGCCCCAGATAGCGGGCAACCTTGTCGAACGCCTCGCCTGCCGCGTCGTCGACCGTGGCCCCGAGCACGCGATAGCTGCCCGGCTCGTCGAGCGCGACGAGCAGCGTGTGGCCTCCTGACACGAGGAGGACCACGACCGGCACTTCGAGCGCGGGCGCCTCCAACATGGCCGCGTACAGGTGACCTTCTAGGTGGTTCACCCCGACGAAGGGAACGCCCCAGGCGAGGGCGAGCGCCTTGGCGGTGCTGACGCCGACGAGCAAGGCTCCGATGAGCCCGGGGCCGATCGTGGCCGCAACGGCATCGATCCCGAGCGGGCCTTCAGGGTGCTCGAAGCTACGCCCACGGCGGTCGAGGCCGGCACCGGCCAGGGCATCGGTAACGACCGGCAGCGCGAGCTCGACGTGCGCACGCCCCGCCAGCTCGGGCACGACGCCCCCGTATCGGGCATGCAGGTCCACCTGGCTCGAGACGATGGAAGTGACGACCGTCCGCCCGCGCTCGACCACCGCCGCAGCCGTCTCGTCGCACGAGGTCTCGATGCCCAGGACGCGGCCGCGGGCGGTCACTTCTCGGGCGCAGCCGGTGCCTGGCCGGCGCCATGTGGCGGGCCTAGCGGCCTGAGCCGAGCTTCGATCCCGTCGAGGCGCAGGCGGTAGACGTCGGTGTGGATGTCGTGAGCCCACATGACAAGCGCGTCCTCGTGCACCTCGGAGTAGTAGTTCTTGCGGACACCCGCGGGTACGAAACCGAACTCGTGGTAGAGGGCCTGAGCGCCCACGTTCGACACCCGAACCTCCAGGGTCAGATGCTGTGCCGAACGCTGCCGCGCCTCGCGGGCGAGCTGGAGCAGCAGCCGGCGTGCGACACCGTGGCGCTGCCATTCGGGTGCGACGCCGATGTTGGTCACGTGCGCCTCGCCGACGACCACCATCATGCCTGCGTAGCCGACGACATCAGGCCCGACACAGGCCACGTAGTAAGCGCGCGTCGCCGGCTGGGTGATCTCGCTCAGGTAGAGCCCCAGCGACCACGGGCTGGGGAAGATCCGCCGCTCGATCGCGATCACGCTCTTCAGGTGCGACCTCCGCATCGGTACGATCTCGACGGCCGGTTCGGCTCGGTCGTTCGTGCCCTTGGACTTCCGCGAGGCGCCGCCCGGCCGGCCTGAGCGCAGGCGGAACATGGCGCGCACGCTCGTCACTCAGCTCACCGCCTCGCGGCCCTGGCGCGAGCTCCAGTTGATCCGCGCGTCGGCCTCTCGCCCGTAGAAAGGACGCACAGCGGCCGGATCGCAGCAACGCCCGTCCTTCATTGCCGCGATCGCCAGCACGGCCAGCGAGGCTACTGGAGGAGCGGCCAGCTCGGTTCCCCCGAATACCGGCGCGGGAACCAAGGCGCGTTCGAGCAGCTCGCGATGGCGCAGCGCACCGTCGCCGACGAACAGGACCGGCCCAAGGCCCACTACCAGGCCTGCCAGCCCTGCCAGCTCGGTCGCGAGCTCGGCCGGGGTACCGACACGAACCTCCGCTGCAGGACTTGCCGGCATCAGCCACGCAACCTCGCCGCGGCGCATGTCGATGACAGGTATGACGGTTCCGATGCCCCGAGGGCAGGCAGCTCTCAACACCTCGAGGCTCGTCGCTGTGACAACTGGGAGCCCCAGGGCACCGGCGAGCGCCTTCGCCGCGGCGACGCCGACTCGAAGACCGGTGAAGAGCCCCGGACCGATGTCGACCGCTATGGCGTCGAGCTCAGCTGGCGTGACCCGCGCGATCCGGCAAGCGTCCGCGATCGCGGGATGCAGCGTCTCGGCCTGGCGACGACCGGGACGAGCCGTGACGCTCGCCAAAGGGCCCGACTCGTCGGCGACTGCGGCCCCGACCTCGATGGTCGCCGTTTCGATGGCGAGGATCCTCACCCTGCGCCCACCTTTCCCGCGGCCACCGCTTCGCTGAGAGCCCCGACCCGTGAGGTCCAGGACGCGCCCCGGGCCTCGAGGGCAATGGTCCGCTGACCGTCGGCCCGGCCCCAGTCGAGACGCACCACGAGCGCGTCAGCGCCGTAGAGCGGCTCGGCCGCTTCCCCCCATTCGACGATCACGACTCCGCCCTCGTCGAGCTCCTCCTCCAACGCGAGGTCGACGACCTCCTGCAGGTGTCCGAGGCGCCAGAGATCGACATGGGTCACCGGAGGTGAGGTCCGGTATTTGTGGGCGAGCGTGAACGTAGGGCTCGTCACGGGCTCTCGTCCTCCGAGCGCCGCCACCAAGCCCTGGACGAACGTGGTCTTCCCGGCGCCGAGCGACCCGACGAGCAGCACCACGTCGCCCGCGCTCAGAAGAGGTGCGATCCCGGCACCGATCGCCCGGGTCTGTTGCGCGCTCGCGGTCGAGACCGTCGCCTGGCTCTCCATCAGGAGGTCCGGCTCACCGTCTGTGGGAGCCTCACAGGAGGAACTTCTTTGCCCGTATGAGATCGGCCCGCATCTCGGCGACAACGACGCCGCCTCCCCGAAGCGCATAGGCCGGGTGGAAGGTCGGGACCAGCACCCTCGATCCATAGGCGTAGGACCTGCCGCGCAAAGAGGTCACGCCCTCGGTGACGCCGAGAAGTGTGCGACTCGCGAAGTTGCCGAGCGAGACGATCACTTTCGGTGCCACGAGCTCGACCTGGGACTCGAGGAAGTGGCGACAGGTGGCGACCTCGACAGGGTCCGGGTCCCGGTTGCCAGGAGGCCGGCACTTCACGACGTTCGCGATGTAGCAGCCGGTCCGGTCCAAGCCGAGCTCCTCGGCGAGCAGCCGGTCGAGCAGTTGACCGGAGCGCCCGACAAAAGGCTCCCCGGCCAGGTCCTCCTCCCGACCCGGTGCTTCACCCACCAGCATGAGCGCGGCGGCGGGGTTCCCCGCTGAGAAGACCACCTTGGTCCGCCCGGAGGCGAGGGGGCAGGCGACGCAGCCGAGCGCCACCGCCTCTAGGTCGGCGAGGGTCGTCACTAACCGATGATCGTAGCTACCACAGCTCTGAGCGAGGCGGGGGCCGGGGCGCTAGGTTGCACCCGAGCCGGGATGAGCCAAAAAGGGGTCCAGTGCAGGCACTGCTGTTCCAACACAACCTTGCGAGGGAGGCCGCTGCGGTGATCGGCGGCCGGGTCGACAAGCGGGCCTTCGTTTCGAGGTATGCGCCGATCAGCCTGGAGGAGGTCCCCGAGCCCGTCCCGCCTGCTGCCGGCTGGGTCAAGTGCGAGACCGTCATAAGTGGCATCTGCGGCTCGGACGCCAAGCAGATCTTCCTGAACGGCCGGCGGGACAACGCTCTCACTGCGCTCGTCTCGTTCCCCCACGTCCTCGGTCACGAGGCGGTGGCACGAAGGCTCGACACGGGGCGCCGCGTCGTTCTCAACCCCTGGCTGTGGTGCACGCCGCGCGGCATCGAACCGCTGTGCGAAGCCTGCGCCATGGGGCGCTATCCCTGGTGCCGGAACTTCCGGAACGGGAACCTCCCCGTCGCCATCCACCTCGGCAACTGTGCGGGCGCTGCCGGCGTGCATGCGGAGCGCTTCTGCGCGCATGAGAGCCAGCTGTTCGACGTGCCCGAGGCCCTGAGCGACGAGGCCGCCATCTTGTCCGACCCGGTCAGCGTCTCGCTCCGGTCGATCCTTCTCAGCCCTCCGGACACCTCGCTCCCCGTGCTCGTGTACGGATCGGGCACGCTCGCGTTCGCCGCGATCGGGCTGCTTCGCCACCTCTACCCGGAGCTCGAGATCTGGGCGGCCACGCGTCCCGGCTTCCGGGCTTCGCTCGCCGCGAGGCTCGGCGCGGACGCCGTGCTGAGCTGCGAGCCCGACAACCTCGTGCGTGGGGTATCGCGCCGGACGGGCGAGACCGCGCTCAGGCCGTGGAGCGGCAAGGAGTGGCTGCAGGACGGCCCGGGTGTCGTCTACGACACGATCGGCAGCACAGAGACCGTCGAGACGTCCTTGCGTCTCCTGCGCACCGGCGGCACGCTCGTGGTGAGCGGAGTCGAGCCGCCCAAGCGCTTCGAGTGGACCCCCATGTATTTCAAGGAGCTTCGGGTCATCGGCTCGAACGGCTTCGGCATCGAGGAGGTCGCCGGCGTCCGCAAGCACGCCTTCGAGCACTACTTCGACTTCACCCAGGCCGGCTTGGACCTCACGGCGGTCGTGACCCATCGCTACCCGTTGGCGCGCTGGGGCGAGGCGGTGCTCACCCTTGCGGACTCCAGGCACACCGGGGCCGTCAAGGTGCTCCTGCAGCCGTGAGCCTCAGCTAGGGACCACCCGGACCGACAGCGCGTCCAGCAGGTCGTCGATCTCCTCGCGCCGCTCGTACATGAGCATGTGTCCGGCACCGTCGTACTCGAAAAGGCTGGCGTGAGCGAAGCCGGCGGCCAGTCGCCGCGCGAAGAGCGGGGGCGTGAGGTGGTCGCTGGTGCCGACGGCCACGACCACGGGCACCTCGACGTCGTCGAACGCCGCCCTCTCCTCGAAACCGAGCACCTCTCCGACAAGCCCCGTGAACACTTCCGGCTCAGTCGCCCGGAGCATCCGGAGCGTCGCGGCGACCTCCACCGGGCGAGGCTGGCGCCCGAAGCCGAGGCGGGACGCGAGGTACCCGGTGTCGCCGGTCGGCAGCGTCGGCCGGCCCGGGCGCCAGATGCCCACGCCGGCACCGGCCACCCGGCTGACCGCCGCCGCGAGCCGGCCCCAACTGGGAACAGGTAGACCCAGTCCACCGCTGGTCCCTATCAAGGCGATCCCGCCGATCCGCGTCCCGAGCAGGTCCGGGTGACGCCGGACCAAGCGCAGGCAGACCATTCCGCCCATCGAGTGGCCCGCCAGCACGATATGTCCGAGATCGAGCGCCGCCAGCACTTCGGCCACGTCGTCGGCCATCGCCGAGATGGTGACGCCCTCGAGGCCGGCGGTCGAGAGCCCGTGACCTCTGAGGTCGAGCGCGATCACGCGGTGCGTCAAGGCGAGGTCGCGCAGCTGATAGCTCCACACGTCCGCCGAAAGGCTGGCTCCGTGCAGCAACAGCAAGGGCGGGCCTTCGCCGCTTTCGATCAGGTGAGACTCGCCTCCGTCACGCATGGCGAGCACACGGTGCACGACGTCGTCGGGCACCAAGAGCTCCGGATCGTCGGGCGCAGCTGAGCCCTTGTGCCGTCTTAGGTACCTATGCGAGAGGGCGTAGGCGACTCCCGCCGCGCTGAAAACTCCGGCCGTCGCGTACGCGACAGCCCGCTTGCCGCTCGTCGCCACTAGAGCGGTCCGGCGGCGCCGCGAACGTGCCTGCGGGGCAGGCGGGGCCCGATGCGGCAAAGGATCTCGTAGGAGATCGTGCCGATCCGGTCGGCCCATTCCTGGGCGCTCACGGTCTCGGCACCCTGGGAACCGATCAGCACGACCTCGTCCCCGCAACGCACACCGGAGTCCGGGCCACAGTCGACCAGCAGCTGGTCCATGGTCACCGTGCCCGCCACTCGCCGGCGGCGGCCGCCGACTAGCAGCTCGCCACCGCCTTCGAACAGCCCTCTCGGAACCCCGTCGGCGTAGCCGACCGGCACCGTCGCTATGTCAGCCCTCTCCGCTAACGCGTACGCCCGTCCGTAGCTCGTCCGCTCCCCCGCGCCCAGATCTCGCACATGGCTGACCTGGGTCTTCCATGTCAGTGCCGGCCGGAGCGCCCCAGCGCCGGCCGCCTCGATCGGCTCGGGGGAGACGGCGGCAGAGGGCAGGTACCCGTAGAGGGCGATCCCGCAGCGGACGAGGTCGTAGCGCGACGACGCGTGTGCGATCGCTCCTGCCGAGTTCGCGGCGTGAAGCCGGGCCGGTGAGGGGAGCCCGGCCGCTTGCAAGCTCGAGCGAAGAGCGTCGAAACGCGCCAGCTGCTCGCTGGTGAAGGGGTCGGCAGGCTCATCTGCGACCGCCAGATGCGTCCAGAGGCCCGCGTAGCGCAACTCCGGCGCCTGGACGACCTGCTCCACGATCAGACGTGCCTCGCCGAAGTCGGCGCCCACCCGGTGCATGCCGCTGTCGAGCTTCACCTCGACGTCGACCCGGCGCGAAGCCCGGGCGGCCGCCCGGCGGAGCGCGCTGAGCCCGGCCTGGGTGTAGACGGTCGGGATGAGATCGCGCGCGACGACTTCTCCCATGGCCTCCGCAGCGGGCTCGGAGAGGAGAAGGATCGGCACCTCCAGCCCAGCCTCGCGTAGGACTACGCCTTCTTCGACGAGCGCTACCCCGAGAGACGTGGCACCACCGGCGAGCGCGGCGCTCGCGACGGGAACCGCCCCGTGGCCGTACCCGTCCGCCTTGACGACCGCGCACAGGGCTGCTGGCGAGGCGACGGCCTTGAGCACGCCCGCGTTCGACGAGATGGCGTCGAGGTCCACTTCTGCCCAAGCGCGACGTTGCCAGCCCTCAGCCATGGGCGCCCGAGATCACGATCGCGACCAGCTCGGGCAGGTCACCGGCGACGAGGCCCTGCGCGAATCCGAGGCCGGCTGCGCGCCCGTGCACGTGGGCCGCGAGAGCGGCGGCCCGCAAGGGATCGACACCCCTGGCGAGAAAGGCGCCTACCACTCCGGACAGCACGTCACCGGTCCCGGCCGTCGCGAGACGAGCCGATCCGGACGTAACGAGGAAGGCGTGGCCGTCGGGCGCGGCGACCGCTGTCGTCGATCCCTTCAGGAGCACGATGGCGCCGAGGCCGTTGGCGAGCGAGCGGGCCGCCGCGACACGGTCGCCACCCGGGCGGCTGTCCGCTCCCGATGCCGTGGCGGCGAGCCGCGCGTACTCGCCGTCGTGCGGCGTGAGCACCGCTGGGACCTTGCGCCCCGCCAACACCTCGCGCCCTTCCTCGAATGGGCCGAGCGCTCCCAGCCCGTCGGCGTCGACGATCACCGGGACCTCGGCTTCGGCGACGAGGCGACGCACCGATGCGACGACCCCCGGCTCTGACCCGATCCCGGGGCCGATCACCAACGCCCGGCACCTGCGCAACTCGCCCAGCACCGCATCCGCGAAATCCGTCGCCGGCACCGACAGCGCCACAGCTTCGGAGGCCGGCAACTCGTCCGGCGACGCGCCCGGGACACACCAGCGCACCATGCCGGCTCCTGCGCGCTGAGCGGCGCTGGTCGAGAAGCGGGCTGCTCCGATCATCCCCGGCGACCCTGCGACCACCACACATGCCGAGCGCCACTTGTTGGTCTCCGGCTCGCGGGCCGGAAGCCAGCTCTCGATGTCGCCGTCCTCGACGAGCCACAACTTGCCGGGAGTCACGGCGATCCCGATCGGTGCCACCTCGACCCGTCCGGCGAGCGCGGGACCATCACCCATCAAGAGGCCCGGCTTGAGGGCCGCCATCGTGACGGTCTCGGTGGCCGAAACGGCGCCCTCACAGGCGAGACCGGTGTCCGCGTCGAGACCGGACGGGATGTCGATCGCGAGCACCGGGGTGCCGGCCGGCACTGCCGGAGCGCGGTACTCGCCCCTGAACCCGGTCCCGTAAGCGGCGTCGATGACGAGGTCGCAAGCCGGCAGCGTCTCGGGCAGCGCGCCGGGATCGAGATTGGTGACCCTGACGCCGCGGCGACGCAACATGGAGGCGGCCACGCGCCCGTCGTCGCCGTTGTGGCCCCGGCCCGCGACGACGACGACCCTCTTGCCGTAGCCACTGCCCAATAGCCCGATGGCGGCATGGGCCACAGCAGCGCCCGCACGCTCGACAAGGACGTCGAGACCGACCTCGGCGATGGCAGCTTCATCCGCGGCCCTCAGCTCGTCACGGGTGTGTACCGGTTGCATGCGGTGTTTCCTTCAGTCCGCCACGACGACCGCGGTCGCGACCGAGTCGGTGTGGGTGAGCGACACGTGCCAGGACCGGATGCCGAGCGCTTCAGCGCGGCTGG
>OCTA010002691.1_pt1 | contig 15998 bp, 19 predicted proteins | sample 1538991 | NCBI WGS metagenome assembly OCTA01 (sample SAMEA3539302, study PRJEB22396) | soil metagenome | biome: tundra; feature: field; material: soil | place: USA | collected 2010-05 | depth 0.15 m | reverse complement strand
CAGCGGCAACTTTCGTTGTCTGTTGCTGGTGCAGCAGGAAGTAAGGCGCGCCTGGTTCAAGTGGCTCCGCCGTCGGAGTCAAAGAACGCGTCTGAATTGGGAGAGGTACTTGGAACTACTCAAGCGTTTCCCTCTGCCGCCTGAACCACTGCTACACGACACCAGCCCAAGCGACCCCAGCAGAACGGCAAGTGCACGTTCGGCCGGTTGTGCCTCTGTCTCCCCAGTTGGAACCGTTCGGCTTTCTCGGGGCTGGCGAGCGCGCGGTGCTGACGCTGGAAGCCGCTCGCGAAGGCACTTGGCTTCGCAGCCTCGACCATGCGCAACGTGAAGAAGGGCACCAAAGGCGTCAGCGCCAGTATGGCCTTCCGTGTGGCGCGGTTGACTGCGGTCCCATTCGACGATCTGCTAGCTGGCAAGTACCCGCCGGTCGGCGCGTGCCCTCACTGTGGGCATGTGGCCACAGCTATAAGTCCTACAGAGAGTCAGAGATGATCTGGTCTACTACCAGATTGTACTTTTCCCCTGCCAGCCTTTGACATTCCTCCAACCGCTCTTTGGCTTTAGTATGGGCCGACTCTACACGCTTGAATTCAGCATCTTTGGCAGCGAAATCCTGGATCGTATTGAGCGCTTGAGTAGTGCCTGCGACACCTAGAATATCTAGGATGCGTTTTTCAGCGGAAATCGGTTTTTCTGTTTTCGGTTTTGCATTGTATGTGTCAAACGCTTTTTGGGCTTCTGCGTAGGAAGCAAGGGCTTCCTTGAGGTTCTTGAATGCCTCAGCACATGTAGAGATCTTCTGACTAATGACGGCGTGTCCTACAACCATGTTCCACCAAGCCAGATGATCACCGATCATCTCGCCAACGTCAACGGGATGGCTCTCGTGCTCGTGATCGGAAAAGCGGCACCCTTTGGGCATCACTGGCCACTCGATCCGCTGCCCGGCAATTCCACGCGCTGCCCGGTATTAGCGGTCATGACGCGAATCTCCGGGCAAAGCCAGACGCTCTAGGTTCTTGGAACCCGACGAGACTTCCTGGGAGCCTCTAGGGCCTCCGCCCACTTCTCCCGGAGAGCCGGGCGCGCGATTGCCAGGACGGCAAGGTGGGCTAGGCCACAGCCGCGACCGTCATGTGGCCGAAGCCGTTCCAGGCCAGCGCGGGCGATGCGCAGAGCAGGCTGGCGATCATGGTTGCAACGGCGCTCTTTCTCATCGTCTGGTTTTCCTCGTGGCTGTCAGTAAGGCATTCCCCAACAGCGCCGGCCAGAAATTCCGCTGCCACAATTGCGGCAAGGTCATACAGTCGAAGGCCGTAGGCAATTTGAACCGGAGGCACGCGACCATGACGGTCACGCTGCTTGGCTCGCACTCACGAGCATGAGCAGGTAGTCGACCCAGACCAGAGCCGTAAGAGATTTGTCCTTCGTCCCATAGGCAGTGTCAACTCCGTGGAGTATGGCGTGCCGACTGAATCGTGGAAGTGGGGCTCCGTCGCCATGGATGAAGTGCTTGAATAGATAACCGTTGATGAATTGGTCGAGAACAGGTCCATACAGGTTCTGGGTTTTCCGGAACCTTGAAAGATAGCCCAAAAGATCACTCTGCTTGAATTTGCCGGAATGGTGAAGCGCGCGAGCGACGATGTCTGCCGTCCATGTCTGCTGTTCATGTCTGCTTGGCGAAGGATGGGTATAGGGATACGATGGCCACCGCAGTAGTCGTGCGCGAAGTGCTCTCCCGCGCGAATCCATGTCAGTGCCACCCGCTAGAGTCCAGTCACGAGCATTACCTACACCCCACCGAAGGAGCGACCATGTCAGAGACTCGCAGTCTTGATCTCAGCACCCTTCAAAAAGCAGTAGCTGGAGACGCAGCAGCGTTCCGGTGCGTTTCCGATCTCGAACCCGCTGGCGGCCAGGCGGACAAGGTGTTTCCGCCGACCTACGCCGGTGGAAAGTATGCGCTTGAGGAACGCAACATCGGCGGACAGCGCGTGAAGTGCGTGATCCTTGACTCGGTGGCTTCGCAGGCTAACCGCGCCGAACTTGCCCTGCTGGACGCCGCTCGTCGAGCCGAGATTGAACTGCCGGTGATCGATGTGGACTTCACCGAGCATTTTCCGGACATCCAGAAGATTTCCAGCCTCGAAGCTCCCCACCGCATCGCCGACGCCATTCTGCGCGACTCGCTTATGCCTGACGGAAAGACGCGCTTTCGCGACGCTCCCGATGGCAAGAGCTTCACCGATGCCACTCTCGCCAACGCCACTTCGCTGTTTGGGATCTGCCCAACAGCGCTCGTTTTCGGCATGTGGGACTCAACCGGGCCGAAGGGCGGTGGTGGCGCGAAGTTTCCGCGTGTGGCTGTTTCCGAAATCGTTGGGATCGACGTAGAAGTCGGCTGCAAGACAGCGAGCCGTATCGACCCACTACAGATCCAGAAGGACTCGGGGCTCATCTACGAGGCACAGGGGGGAGGGTGGACACTCGACCCGGCAAAGGCCGGGAAGGACAAGAACGGCAAGCCCGTGAAGCTCGGTAAGGATGGTAAGCCGTCGGAGGCGAACCACGGCAACATCGCCCCCACGCTCACCGAGGATGGCGGCGGCGTGACGCTCACGCGGGCTCTTCAAACCACCACGCTGTCTCTTCCTGGTCTGCGCCGTCTCAGGTTCCCCGTGACTGGCAAGTCAGGCCCGGAACAAGAGAAGTCCAACGATGCTGCTCGCACCGCGCTCGCGGCGCTTGCTCTTTGCGGTGCTGTCCTGGCCCAAGACCGCGGACTCGACCTGCGCTCTCGATGCCTGCTGGTCGCGACCAAGGTCGCGCAGTGGGAACTTCTCGGCACTCCTGGGAGCGCCCCAGCCACGTACTCGCTCACAGGCAAGGAAGCTGCGGCTTTGCTCAAGCAGGCTGTCGCGGCTGCCCTAGCCGCGGGGTTGCCCTGGAAGAAAGAGGGATTGACCCTCAAGCCTATTGCTGACGTTGTGACTCTGGTCCAAAAGAGCCGCGAGCTTGCCGCAGCCTCGGTTTCCGAGGGCTCGTGATGTTCGCCCTGGCAGTCCGTTATCTGACTGGCCGGGCCGTAGCGACACAGGTGACGAAGCGGGAGGCTGCCGAGTGGCCTCCCCACCCCGGTCGTATGTTCATGGCTCTCGTCGCTGCGTGGGGGACCCGCGGTCGGGACAAGCGCGAGAAGGATGCGCTCGCTTGGCTTGAGACTCTTTCGCCGCCCTCCCTTCGGGCTCCCGGGTGCGGAAAGGCGGATGAAGCGATCAAATTCTTCGTCCCGGTCAATGATGAGAAAGGCAACCCGGATGCGAGGCGCAAGGCAGAGCGCCATTTCCCGTCTGTCGTCCCAGACGAGGACACGGTCTACTTCATCTGGTACACCGATGTTCCAATCGAGCATCGGGCGACGCTGGCTGAACTATGCCGAAATGTCACCTACCTCGGCCATTCCTCGACGCTGGTCCAAGTTTGGCTCGCGGACGAGGCACCCAAGCCCACCCTGGTTCCCATCGAGGGCAACGCACCGATGAGGTTGCGAGTGGCCAAGGCTGGGCGGCTCGACCAACTGATCGCGGACTTCGAGACCACGGACGCGGAAGGGCGCCCGAGTGCGCGCCGACCAGGACCGGGTGCGTGGTCTGGCTACGGGCCACCGCTGACCGCGCAGGGCGATGTTCTGGCAGGCGACTTCGCAGGCGACTTCTTGGTTCTTCGCCGCGTTTCTGGAAATCGCCTCGGTCTTGTTTCCACGCTCGCGTTGACCGGGGCCATGCGAGGCGCAGCCATGGCAAATGCGGCGCAACCACCGTGCGAGATCCTTTCTGGCCACACGGCTGATGGAAAGCCCACACGCCGCGCCCACGTCGCCTATGTTCCACTGGCCGATGTTGGGCACGAGCACGCCGACGGACATCTTCTCGGTATGGCGGCAGTCTTGCCCCTGGGACTTTCCCCGGCTGAATCCGAGGAGTGCGTTCGAGCGATTGCCCAGGTCCAGCATTTGACGCTGGGCCGTATCGGGACATGGGATATAGAGGGCGAAGGCGCTGACGGAGAAGGCCGGGTCGCCCTGAATGCCCAGACATGGCTCGCACCATCACGACGCTGGGCCTCGGTCACGCCCGTTGTCTTGGATTGCTTTCCCAAGAAAGACGGCGATGCAGAAGCGTCGGTCGCGCGTGCGTGCGAGCGTGTGGGGCTTCCTCGTCCGGTGGCGGTGACGGTGCATCCTGTGTCACTACATCTAGGGGTTCCCACAGCGCGCGAGTTTCCTTCGCTGCCAGCAAAGGAAGGAACACCCAGCCGCTGGCATGCTCACGCAGGAATCCTTTTTGCAGACGACGTGGCTGGTCCTGTCCTTCTCGGAGCGGGCCGATTTCGTGGCTACGGCTTCTTTCGGCCCCTGCGAAGCACAGGTGGTTCACAATGATCCCTCTCACGGCCGGCTTCTTCCCGGATTTCTTCCAGGCTCTTCACGGCTGCGATCCCTTTCCGTGGCAGTCCCGGTTGGCGACGCAGGTTCTCGAAACCGGCTGGCCGTCTGTCATCGCGATGCCCACCGGCAGCGGCAAGACTGCATGCCTGGATGTCGCCATCTTCGCCCTTGCCGCCGAGGTGGGGACGGATCGGCCACGACGACAGGCCCGGCGCATTTTCTTCGTCATCGACCGCCGCATCGTCGTTGACGAGGCGTACTCCCGATCAAAGAGGATCGCGGCGCGCTTGGCCGAGGCAAAAAACGGCCTGCTCATGCAGGTTGCGGATCGGCTTCGCACGCTTGCAGGCCCTGACGAAGTACCGCTCGCCACGGCGATCCTCCGTGGCGGCATCTACCGCGACGACCGTTGGAGCAGGAGCCCATCGCAGCCAACGGTTGTGGTTGGCACAGTCGATCAGGTCGGGTCGCGCTTGCTCTACCGCGGATACGGCTTGTCGCCGTCAGCCTGGCCAATCCATGCCGGGCTGATCGGAAACGACTCGCTGATCATCGTGGACGAAGCACACTGCTCCCGCCCGTTTACTCAGACCCTCGGCTGGGTCGCCCGCTATCGGGGCACGCAGTGGGCTGAGAAGCCGTTGAATTTGCCCTTCGACGTGGTGACCATGACGGCCACTCCGCCAACCGAAGCCGATGTGTTCAGGGCACAGGCCGAGGATCTGGCGCATCCGGTACTTGGTCGTCGCCTGGCTGTCTCGAAGCCGACACGTCTTGTGGTTGCCAAGCCGAAAGACGAGGGTTTCGTTGCGACCGCCGTCGATCACGCCGTGGGGTTGGCCAAGGATGGCGCCCTCGTCGGCGTACTCGTGAACCGGGTGGCCAGCGCACGGGCGATATTCGAAGCCATCCGGCAGCGCACGGCGGACTCGGGAAAGAACAAGCTCGATGCGGACGTGATCCTTCTGACCGGGCGAGTGCGCCCCGCAGACCGCGACGTTCTGCTTGAGGCGCATGCCGACCGGATCATGGCGAAACCGGGTCGCGCTCGCGGTGCCCGAGCGATGGTGGTGGTTGCCACCCAGTGTCTTGAAGTTGGGGCCGACATTGACTTCGATGCGCTCGTGACCGAGTGCTGCCCATTCGATGCCCTACGCCAACGCTTTGGGCGTTTGAACCGGCTGGGCGCGGCAGATTCCTCGCCTGGCGTGGTGGTTGTTCGGCCCGACCAGGCAGAATCGAGCGAGGATGATCCTATCTACGGTGCCGCGCTCGCGGAAACGTGGAAGTGGCTGGGCGAACACACCACGGGCGAGGGTGCTGACCGGAAAGTGGATATTGGCATCTCGGCAGTCGAAGGTCTGCTGGATGGCGGACCTGACGCCAGAGCGGATGTGCTCGGGCGAACCTCGCGTGACTTGCCCGAAGGGCCGGTGGTGTTGCCGAGCCACTGCGATTGCTGGGCGCAGACTTCGCCGATAACGAGCGCAGATCCAGACCCGTCGATCTACCTGCACGGGCCGAAGATGGGGACGCCGGAGGTTCACGTCGTTTGGCGAGCCGACCTTGACCAAGCGGATACCGCGTCCTGGATCGAGACAGTGGCCACGTGCGGACCGGCATCGGCGGAAGCGGTCGCGGTGCCGCTGTATGCAGTCCGCGCATGGCTGAATCGAGCAGCGGCGCCCATCACCGCGGATCTCGAAGGGGTGGCTGAGCCCGACGATGACGAGGAGCAGGGTGAAGGCGGTCGCGCATGCCTGCGCTGGCGCGGCCCTGATTCCGAGGACACCGAGGTTGTCATTGATTCGAAGGGGATTCGACCAGGGGACACATTGGTGGTTCCCGCTGCCTACGGCGGCTGCGATGCCTTCGGATGGGCACCCGAGATCGAGGAAGCGGTGGCCGACTTGGGTGACCAGGTGCAGGCCAAGCGCCGACGCGCAATCATCCGAATCCAAGCCGCACTTATCCGTAGCTGGGAGTTGGCCGACGAGACGCTGCGCCAGGAGATGAAGGCACTGGCATCGGTGGCGCCCAGCGATGATGCGGTTGAGAACGAGCAGCTTCGCGCACTACTTGCGCGAGTGGCGAACGATCCAGGCGCGGAGTCATGGCTTCGTCTGGCTGCTGGCCACCTGGCTCGCACGAGGCGGTTGCGGGTTTCGCTGCATCCCAGCGGGGCCGGGTTAGTCGTGTCCACTCCCGTGCCGCTGCCTGCGGGTGGCGATGCAGACTTCACCGACGAAGACGCCACCGCAAGTGCATCCAGTCACGAGGTTGCCCTGGACGCCCACCTCAAGCGGGTCGGCGCCCTGGCCGCACGGTTCGCTGGACTGGGCGGGCTTTCGCCGGAAGTCGTTTCCGACTGCGAATTGGCCGCCCGGCTGCACGATGTTGGGAAGCTAGACTCTCGCTTTCAGGTTTGGCTGCACAACGGTGACCGGCTGGCGGCTGCCCGTGCGGCGACACCGCTTGCCAAGTCAGGGTCGGTTCCACGCACGCCGAAGGCCATCGAGGCGGCAAGGTCGAAGGCTTGCTATCCCAAAGGCGCGCGCCATGAACTGGTGTCGGTGAAACTCGCTGATTCGGCATCGCAGGCGTTGGCGGGCGCGACCGACCGGGATCTCGTGCTTCACCTGATCGGGTCGCATCACGGGCGGTGTCGGCCATTCGCGCCAGTTGTCTTTGACGAGAAGCCGGTGACGGTCGCGCTCCCAACCGAGAAGACGGAAACGTCAAGCGCCACCGGCCTTGAACGAATCGACTCGGGCGTTCCCGAAAGGTACTGGCGGCTGGTGCGCCGGTATGGATGGTGGGGGCTTGCGCTGCTTGAGGCGATAGTGCGACTGGCCGACCACCGTGTGAGCGCACAGGAACAACAGGAGGCGGGCGAATGACGACCTTCGATCTCGACGGCCTTGTGGCAGACAACCCGCTGGCGTTCATGGCGGCATTGGGAACGCTGGTCGTTGCCGACCGGGCCTGGCCGGGTGGGCAGGTTCAACTTGCCTGGTCCGAACGCGCGGGTGCTTGGCGACCATGGCTCAAGGTGCCTGGGGAATCTTCCCGCGAGGAGCTTCTGGCGATGCTGCACGCCGGGGTACACCGAACCCCGAAGGCGGAGGATGGAAAGGCGCTTCGGGTGCTCGACAGGGTGGTGAGGGACGCGAAGACGGAGTTGAAGGAGGCTAACGACGTTTTTAAGAATCGCCTCAAGGCAAAGGTCTTCAAGCGAAACAGCCCCGAGGCGGAGGCGTTTCTGGCGACCGAGGTGGAACCTCTTCAAGCGAAACTGAACGAGGCGCAGAATTCCAGGGCCGTCGCCGCAGAGGCCGGAGCGACGCCGGATCTCACCACGGCGCTCGGGCCAAACTTGAAAGTCCGCCCGGCCAGTCTAGCGAAATTGGCCAGACAGGCGGCGCTTGCGGCAACCCCGACGGATCGCCGCGCATCCGATTTCTTTGCCGCCTTCGGATGCGAAGCCATCTTCGACAAGGATGGAGTCCTCACCCCGACACGCTTCTCCAAGCAGAATGGGAACAGCGGCAAGAACATGCTGATGGACATTGGGTTGCTCATGGGGCGGGTGTCTCGGCGCCAGATCGAGGAAAGCCTTTTCGAGACGTGGCGCTACCAGGACGACAAGTACAGTCTTGGTTGGGATCCTCGGGATGTTCGACCGTACGCCCACCAGGCCGAGAGTCCCGACGCCGGATCGGTGACAGTGCACGGAGCGAACCTCTTGGCCTACGAGGCACTGACGCTCTTCCCGGCAGTTCCGCGTGGACGCGCTCTCGTGACCACGGGAACCGTGAAGCTCGAAGACGCGGAAGTATTCACCTGGCCGATCTGGGAATCGTTCTTGCCGGTTTCAGTCGTGAAGTCCCTCGTCGCCCATCCAGGGTTGGCCGCCGATGCTCCGGACAGGGGCCATCTCAAGGCCATGGGCGTGGTCGAAGTCTATCGTGCTGACCACGTTACCGTCGGTAAGTCGCAGCGGTTTCGGTCGGCGCGACCAGCGTGAGAAAGTCACCATGATTCCCCACGAGGGCCAACGAACGGCGAGCGTTTCCGCTGCGGACGGCGTTGTGACGGGCGACATGGTCGCGCAGTACGCCTACTGCGCCCGCAGATTCCATCTTGCCTACGTGGAAGGCCGGTGGGCGGACAACGCCAGCACCGACGAGGGGCGCTGGCTGCATCGACGAGTGGATGCAAAGGACGAGGTGCTGCCTTCGGCGGTCGAGGCCGCCGACGATGAGGCCCCCAAAGTGAACCGTTCGGTGAGCCTTGCTGACGATGTGCTCGGGTTGTTCGCGAAGCTCGATCTGGTCGAAACCAGCGTCTCGGATGGTGTCGGCCTCCGAACTGCGGTGCCTGTCGAGACGAAGCGGGCGGCAGCCCCCGAAAACGCCGAGGGTAGCTGGGAACCCGAACGTGTGCAGTTGATGGCACAAGGACTTGTCCTTCGGGCGCACGGCTACACTGCAAATCATGGCATCGTCTACTACGCAGGTTCGCGCACGCGCGTTGAAGTTCCGTTCGCGTCGGAGCTTGAGGCCCGAACGCGCGAGATCATCGCCAGCATTCACAGGGCACTCGATGCCCATGGCGGCCTTCCTGCGCCGCTTGACGACAGCCCCAAGTGCCGCGGATGCTCTCTGGCTGGTATTTGTTTGCCAGATGAGACGCTGGCGATGACCCAGGTCGCCGAGGTTGCAGGAGTGGACGGTACCATCAGGCGGCTATACCCCGCACGTGACGACGCGGTCCCGTTCTACGCGCAAGAACAAGGCGCCTATGTCGGCAAGAGTGGTGAGGCTATCCGAGTCACCCTGGCCAAGCAGAAGATCGGCGAAGCCCGTCTCAAGGATCTCAGCCAGCTTGTTCTCTGTGGAAACGTGTCGATCACGCCACAGACTCTTCATCTCTTGTGTGAGGCCGGAGTCCCTGTCGTCCACCTTTCGCTGGGCCACTGGTTCTACGGCATCACAGCGGGGAGTGGACTTCGGAATGCGTTTGACCGTGCAGCGCAGTTCGCTGCTGCCGCCGATCCCGCACGCGCGTTGTCGTTCGCAAAGGAGTTCGTATCGGCGAAGGTCCAGAATCAGCGGACCATGTTGCGGCGCAATGCCGCACCAAGCCCAGATCGTGCGCTTGGTGAAATGGCAGTCCTGATTGGACGAGTCGCGGAAGCGCATGACATTGGCACGCTCCTCGGGATCGAAGGTGCCATCGCTGCCTGCTACTTCGGTGAGTTGAGTTCGATGGTTAGACCGCCGAAGGCTTCGGGCAACGAAGATCATTTGAGCGGAATGAGCTTCGATTTTGAAGCACGTAATCGCCGCCCGCCACGCGACCCAGTGAACGCTATGCTTTCGTTTGGCTACGCGCTGCTGGCAAAAGAATGCACGGTCGCTCTCCTGGCCGTTGGCCTGGATCCGTACTGGGGTTTTCTGCACCAGCCTAGACACGGACGTCCTGCTCTCGCCCTCGATCTGATGGAGGAATTCCGTCCCCTTGTAGTTGATTCGGCGGTGGTGACCGCCATCAACACCGGAATGGTCGCGCCCGGAGACTTTCAGCAAACCGGGACCGCTTGCGTGCTTGAGGCCAGCGGACGCAAGTCTTTCATCCGAGCTTACGAAGCACGCCTCGACCAACTGGCTACCCACCCGATGTTCGACTACAGGTGTTCGTGGCGACGGCTCATTGCGCTTCAGGCACAGATTCTGGCGAGATGCCTCCGAGGTGACATTCCTCGATACCAGGGAATGACGACAAGATGACCATCTCACGCAGCCGCTATCTAGTGACCTACGATGTTGCAGATGATAAGCGTCGCGACAGGGTTCATCGAACACTATTGGACTTCGGAGATGCCCTACAGTTCAGCGTCTTTCTTTGCGACCTGAACGAACGCGAGAGGATCGATTTGCGTGGGCGACTTGGTGACGCTATCCACCATAGGGATGATCAGGTTCTGGTGGTAAGACTCGGCCCAGCAGATCGGGATGCTCGGGAGATCATGGAGTCGGTTGGCCGCGCTTTCGTCGTACCCTCGCGGGTGGTTGTTGTGTAGCGAGCGGCAAGGTGATCGCAAACATGGGCACCCCGCTCGATCTCTTTGAAATCTCAATAGCAATTCAGGTTCGAGGCGATGACTTTGTCTGCACCCGGTCGCCGTCCAAACCAGGGGTGCTCGAAAAGGCGGGGCTATCTTCACGAAATCATTCCGAGTATCCTGGTGGCGGTTTCCGCGCCCATCGTGGCGCGGCCTCATTGAAGCTCCGGCGCTGCGACCTCGTTGACCTACCCGACAGAGGGTTTCCGCGCCCATCGTGGCGCGGCCTCATTGAAGCAGAATCAGATTCCCCGACAAAAGCGGACATCTTAGGGTTTCCGCGCCCATCGTGGCGCGGCCTCATTGAAGCTGTCGGCATGCATCGGACATGCGACGGGCCCAAACGTTTCCGCGCCCATCGTGGCGCGGCCTCATTGAAGCTCGGCCGTCGCCGGACGCGTGCCGCTGTAGAGGTTGAGTTTCCGCGCCCATCGTGGCGCGGCCTCATTGAAGCCGCAGTATTGTTACGGGTCAAACATTCCAGATCGAGGGGTTTCCGCGCCCATCGTGGCGCGGCCTCATTGAAGCAACGTGATGACGACCGTGCGCGGGGTCGTCGTGATGCCGTTTCCGCGCCCATCGTGGCGCGGCCTCATTGAAGCAATGAGAGACCGGCAATGATGGAAAGAAGGAAACGCTTGTTTCCGCGCCCATCGTGGCGCGGCCTCATTGAAGCACCAAGGCTGGCTACTGGTATGACCTGTACATCAAGTGTTTCCGCGCCCATCGTGGCGCGGCCTCATTGAAGCATGGTCGCGGGAGGCGTCGAAAGGTAGAACATGCGGGTTTCCGCGCCCATCGTGGCGCGGCCTCATTGAAGCCCGACAAAGTCCGCTGACTTCATCCACACCTGTGGAGTTTCCGCGCCCATCGTGGCGCGGCCTCATTGAAGCAGGTTGCCGGTTGCGGTTGCATAGGGCAGGGGGAGGTTTCCGCGCCCATCGTGGCGCGGCCTCATTGAAGCTGGCGGTTCAACGGGTTCGGAGCGCGCATCAGAATCAGGTTTCCGCGCCCATCGTGGCGCGGCCTCATTGAAGCTCGGAAATTACGTAGGTCAATCCGTCCCAGTGTGCGGGTTTCCGCGCCCATCGTGGCGCGGCCTCATTGAAGCGAACAAGTCAGTGCAGGCAAGCGAGATTGCACAACGACGTTTCCGCGCCCATCGTGGCGCGGCCTCATTGAAGCCTCAGCACGGCGGCCGGGAAAGAAACGGACTGCTTGAGTTTCCGCGCCCATCGTGGCGCGGCCTCATTGAAGCAACCCCTGGTTGATTTCCAGGAATGTCCGGTCATGCACGGCGTTTCCGCGCCCATCGTGGCGCGGCCTCATTGAAGCCTCACTTGGCCGCGATCTTCCGTGCTCACCTACGGGGTTTCCGCGCCCATCGTGGCGCGGCCTCATTGAAGCAACATCTCGGCTCGGCAAGGGTTGAGAAGCGCGCCAAGTTTCCGCGCCCATCGTGGCGCGGCCTCATTGAAGCAAGCCAATGCCTGCCAGTGGTGCATTTCTCTTTGGCGAGTTTCCGCGCCCATCGTGGCGCGGCCTCATTGAAGCATCGACTGCGAAGGGATCCCGGATAGTGACGATCCCGTTTCCGCGCCCATCGTGGCGCGGCCTCATTGAAGCTTGTAGATGACGTCCCAGTAGGTCGTGTTCTGCTGAAGTTTCCGCGCCCATCGTGGCGCGGCCTCATTGAAGCGGGTTCGGTGGCCAGACCTACCTGGTCGAAATCAAGAGTTTCCGCGCCCATCGTGGCGCGGCCTCATTGAAGCACGGGCAAGGCCTTCACAATCGAGGGGCTCTAATGGTTTCCGCGCCCATCGTGGCGCGGCCTCATTGAAGCGTTACAAGCAGCGGCGTTGTCAGTGCTGACCGTGGGTTTCCGCGCCCATCGTGGCGCGGCCTCATTGAAGCCAAAACGACGACTACCAGGACAACACGTCCACCCTGTTTCCGCGCCCATCGTGGCGCGGCCTCATTGAAGCAACCTTGGCGACCTCGGGCAACGCTACTGTGGACAAGTTTCCGCGCCCATCGTGGCGCGGCCTCATTGAAGCACAACGTCGCAAGTTGCAATCTTTGGTAGTTGGCGCGGTTTCCGCGCCCATCGTGGCGCGGCCTCATTGAAGCGAGTAGTCGCCCGAGCTGGCCGCCTTCGAGGAGTCGCGTTTCCGCGCCCATCGTGGCGCGGCCTCATTGAAGCAAAACGTGACCGGCGCGCAGCTACAGGCCCGTCGTGGTTTCCGCGCCCATCGTGGCGCGGCCTCATTGAAGCCAGCAGTTGAAGACCGTGAGAATCGAAGCCAAATCTGGTTTCCGCGCCCATCGTGGCGCGGCCTCATTGAAGCATCCCCGATCCATCCCACAAGCGTCGGCGCTCGTCACGTTTCCGCGCCCATCGTGGCGCGGCCTCATTGAAGCACGTTTGGGTGTTCGGCGTTGTCGAGGTACGGTTTCCGCGCCCATCGTGGCGCGGCCTCATTGAAGCCGTTCTTGTGGTCCCCGCAGGAGTTGGGAAATGAAGTTTCCGCGCCCATCGTGGCGCGGCCTCATTGAAGCGTGCATGATCTGCTGCGAGCCATCCGGGCTCACTTCGTTTCCGCCGTGCTGGCTACTCGTCTGACAAACCCCTAAGAAGCTCTTTCTTGTCGTGGGCAAGGCTGTCGGGATCCATCATCAAATCGGGCCGGACGTTCGCAATAGCGTTGGCCAAGCTCCTAAAGCTTTTGAAGTGCGCGGACTCGCTTGGGCAGCTGGTAGCCTCGCGTTCGAGAAGCCTGAAAAGTTCGAGGTAGCTCTTGGCGGCCTTAATATCACTGGCTAAGCTGGGATCCATCGTACCCGTTGCGAGCACAGCCTTTCCCGTCGGCTGAGCTAGGGCAGCATGTCCACTGGGGATCTCGGTCGATTCCTCCTGGTCGAAAATGAAGATCGTACTCGGTCCAATTGCAGTCAGATCGCCGTCGTGATGGAAGCACGCTAGGGTATTCTCCTTCAAGATGGAAGCTAGCCGTCGGGCTCGACGAGCAAACCCGATTGCTCGAAGGCTTGGATCTTCGAGCAGCACGCTCCAGGGTTCACGATCTTGCCCTTGCCTGCGACCAATGAAAAAGCGTCGTGGGTGTGGCCGACGATGAGCACGTCGGCACCGGCGGAGTCGAGCAGCCGGCGGCGCAGATATGGCCCGGTGGCCTCCGCTCGAATCCCCTCCATGTCCGAACCCGGCCGCGCGTGCCACATGGCCACGCGCACGGAGGCTGCGCCTCGACCCGCGAGCTCGGCGGACCACGAAGAGGGCAGGGTGGTCGTACCCACTAGCTCGTCAGCTCACTTGAGGGCGCTGTTAAGCAGATTCGCCAACCGCGCCCCCGCCAGTGCCACACGCTCCGCCGCGACCGCGCCTGCCGCTCTTTCACGCCTATCTCCGCTCTGCGCGTTTGCGGCCACGCGGTAGCTTCGTCGCCGCGCGGATCTGACTCGCGGCCCTCAACATCTCCAAGATCGGCGCTCGCATCTCCAGGCTAATGCCCGCGAACAGCGGGTAGGCTTCCGCCGCGAACGCCTTCTCATCCTCCAACTCCCGACGTGCGTCCAGGAAGATCTGGTCGAGCGACAACCCCAGGACCCTCGCGATACGGACGGCCACCTCTAGCGACGGCTGCCTTCGGTCTCGTGCTCCTCGCGGTTTCTTCCCTCGGCTGCACCAAGAATGAACTCCGCGGGGATAAGTACCCGAACGGCAATATCAGATGGGGAGCATCCAGTGTCTCCGCCCACTTCTCCCGGAGAGCCGGACGAGCGATTGCCAGGGCGGCCAGGTGGTCTAGTCGCTGGCTTGCTTGCCCCTTGAACTCGGTGGCGGCCGGAGCCAGGGGTCCCGGCGTGGGCGTCGTCGACGACTCTCCCGAGGACGACTCGAACGGCGACTCGGCAAACGGACCCGTCACGGTGACGAGAACGCAAACCGCGCTCGACACGGTCAACGGTGGACTCTTGGGACCGGGCGGTGTACCCGTGAACGTCACCCAGAACAACGTCGCTGGGCAAACCTTCCAGCAGCCCGACGGCGGCCTCGTGCCGACGTACGACGGTGGAGCACACTAGGTTTACCCTTCCTCTCGCAAGGAAAACGGCCACCTCGTAAGGTGGCCGTTCTTGCGTCAACCAAACACCATACCTAGCCTGGACACTCGGCACAGCACGGATTAGCGTCAGCGCAATTGTTGAGCGCCGTGGTCGCGGCCGTACAATCCGAATTCATTGCCTCCTTCAGACAACTGTCTAAGTCTGTTGATGCAAGACCAGTACACCCACAAGCCCAGGCATTGGGACATAGTCCACCATCACGCTGACCGTTCGCCCATCCGCTGCCGAAGACCGCTGCCGCCTCGTTGCCACAGCTCTGCTCGAAGCAAGAGAGACAAGCGACGGAAGTAGGAGTAAGAGAACACGACTGAAACACCGGGCCACAGGTACTGCTAGTGCTGGTACCGCCGATACCACCGGTGCCGGTACCACCGGTGCTGATACCACCGGTGCCGCCGGTGTTGATGACGACTCCGCCCGCGCCACCGATTGGGTTTACGACACTTCCACCTGTGCCACTCGTTCCGCCGGTGCCAGTATTGGACGACGCGGTTCCCACACCACTCAAAGCAACGGTGAGGCCGGAGGTGATGCTGAGAGTGGCAGTTGCTGCGCCAACCTTATTCGGCGCGAAGATTACGCAAACGTCGCATGAGTCCGAGGTTGAACAGTAGAGAGGTTGAGCACTGAACGCACAACCGGCCGCACAACTAGTGTCGTTCAAGACCTGCGGAAGGGTCGCAGATCCAAGAATTGTTGATGCGTTCGGACCAGTAACAGTCATGCATCGACTCGGCGCTGATCCCACTCCCGTATTGCCAAAGTTTATGGTATTGCCGTTCGCAGTCAACCCGTTGCTGCTGTTGTTGCCCGTACATGCAGTGCCGCATGGAACCGCGTCGATGCAATTGGTGACCGCCGTGTACGCAGTCTGACAACTCAAGGTGCTTTGCTGGACGCAAGTGTCCATGCCCCCGTTACCGTTACCGTTGCCATTGTTGGCACACGAACAGGCCATGAGGTTGGGACACTGCCCGCCGTTGAACTGGCTGTTCACGTAGCCGCCGCCGAAGGCCGTCGTCGTCTCGCTGTTGCAGTTCTGCTCGATGCAAGCAAGACAAGCGGCGGTGGGAAGACACGACTGCCCCGTCGCACCACCGACGGTACCGCCGGTACCGCCAGTGCCGATGACGACGCTTCCGCCGGTGCCGACGATTCCCACAGCGCCGCCAGTGGCGATGACGACGCTTCCTCCGGTGCCGACGATTCCTACAGCACCGCCGGTGCCGATGACGACGCTTCCTCCGGCGCCGCCGACGCCTGAGTCTACGA
>OCTA010002690.1_pt1 | contig 16000 bp, 12 predicted proteins | sample 1538991 | NCBI WGS metagenome assembly OCTA01 (sample SAMEA3539302, study PRJEB22396) | soil metagenome | biome: tundra; feature: field; material: soil | place: USA | collected 2010-05 | depth 0.15 m | reverse complement strand
CAAAGCAAGTGAAAACAGTAGCCAGCAAAATGTTGCGGCGAGGATTTTCCACTTCCTCCGACATCGTCGAGATGCCGTCGAAACCGATATAGGTCAGCACCGCGATCGAGGCGCCGTGGAACAGGCGGCCAGGCGTAAACGTGGAAGGATCGTAAAACGGAAGCAGCCACTGGCCTCCCACCGGTCGGGCCGCCATTGCGATGTAACGGATCGCATCCGCAACGAAGATAACCACGACAATGCCCATGCCGAGAGCCAGCAGTGCATTCACGCGGCTTGACGTTTGCACGCCGCGCAGATTGAGGCCAGTGAACACAAGAACAAAAGCCACGGCCCAGGCCGCATAGGGAATCTGCGGCAGGATGTTCTGTGCGGCTGCGCTGCACCACACCGCACAGATAATCGGATTCAGCATGTAATCCATCAGCATGGACCAGCCCACCACATAGCCGGCGAATGGATGAATCTCCTTGCCCACATATGTGTAAGCCGATCCTGCGCTGGGATAAACGCGCGCCATCCGGCCATAGCTCACGGCGGTGAAAAGCATGGCCACCATCGCAATCAGGATGGTAGTGACCACATGTCCCCGAGCAGCATTGCTCACCACGCCATAGATGCTCATGGGTGCAGTTGGCTGAATAATGATGATGCCGTAGAGAATCAGGTGGTGAAGCTTCAGCGTGCGCTGAAGCCCGGGTGCAGCCAGATCACGTTCTCCGATCGCATCCATGCTTGGTGAGTCCTCTCTTCTTGCTGCGTTTCTTCAGGAGAATTCAGAACCTCGATCACCTGCCAAGCACAAACCCGCATGCACCCGCATAGCGCGCAAGAGACTCCCGCACCTTGTGATGAATGATCGCAATCGGGTTGTTGTGTATCTCCCCGCCTCGAATTGCCTCTGCCTGCCGGGGGAGGTATTGTGCCACCAGAGGCAGGGGTGCCGGAGATTCATGCAGGTTATGTAACAACCGGGCAAGAGCTTTGGATATCTCGGCGTTGGGCCAATAGTAGCGGATACGATCGCTCAGACTGTACGCCCTTGCGAAGCGCACCTGCCTCTCATCTCCATGGTAGTAACCCTTCCAGTTTTCAGGATTCTCAACCATCACTCGTTCGATGATGGCACGGATCTCCGAACGCCGTTCGCCGGAAATCCATTCCTCCTCAATGCGGGCCAGACCGAATATTCCTTCCCTCAACATGAATGTCAACTCCGGGCCAACTTTCAAAATGCCAAAATGGCCGCTGACGAGTTGCCGCAGAGACTCCGCCGTCTGATAGTCGGTGGAATGAGCCTCGAAGACAATGCCTTTCTGTTGAAGGATGGCTTGAATCAGTTCCGCAGCTTTTGCCGGTACATAGTCCGCGACGGTCTCATTGCCGAACTCAACTCCCGGCTGAACAACAACACCAACGATCCGTTCCCAGGCTGACAGCAGATTCCTCCGCGAAAATGCCCGATGGTGCACATCCAGCGTTTCCTTGAGGCTCGCCGTGGAGGTGACTTCGATCTCCATCTCCTCCTGCGCCCCACCGGGGGTCGGCACCTCGGTTCCGATCACATAGACCGGCTTGTGTGACGCGGCGGGCGCTGACGCTTCCGCGATCTCGCATAGCCTTGCCGCGCGCTCTGCGATCTCCTCGTTCGCGAGGATACGCGGGTCATCGCTGCAACGCATGCTCGCATCGAGGTGAATCTTGTTGAATCCCGCCGCCGCGTACGCCGCGACCATCGCACAAGCTTTTTCCATGGCGGCTTCCGCGGACTGTGCGCGCCAGGGATTCGGACCAAGGTGGTCTCCGCCCAGAATCAACCTCTCCGTGGGAAAATTGCTTTCTTGGGCAACGGTGTGTACATAGTCCCGGAACTGGGCCGGAGTTTGGCCGGTATAGCCACCGTCCTGATTCACCTGGTTACAGGTCGCCTCAATCAGCAGCGGGCTTTCATCCTGTTTCGCCTGCGCGAATGCTGCCTCAAGTACGAGACGATTTGGCGAGCACACCGAGTAGATGCCTCGCCTTTTGCCTGCACGGTTTTCCTTCAGCAGGCAACACATCTCTTCCACTGCGGAATGCGGCGCGGCTGATGGTTCAGCCGTTGATGTCTTATCCGGTCCTTGCAAAATTACCTCCATTCATTCATGTCCATCTTCGACGACAAATCGTGTCAGGACTCAACTGCATAACTCCGGCAGACGCTCACACCGAGAGACTGAAATCAGGTTTCTTGCGGAGCTTATAGCACGAGAGTGTTTTCCCGCCAGTGCCGCTCAAAAAAACTCTGGCGGTATGAAGAGTCGCTGAATGCTTCTGTCCCGCCGGAACGCGTGACGGATAAGCCGCCAGCCAGATTTCCGTAGGCCAGACAAGTCTCCAGGTCAGCCTTGCGCACCCACTGATGAAGAAAACCCGCATCGAAAGAATCACCGGCACCCACGGAATCAATCACGTCGACTCGGAGCGAAGGCAGGTCGATTCTGCGCCCTTCGGTGTAGGCAGATGCCCCGCGCGCTCCGCGCTTCACAATGAGCAGAGGCACTTTGGCTGCGATGTGCTCCGCGGCGGCTTCAACTTTTGCGATCTTTGCCAACTCATCCTCGGTGCAGAGTAGAACGTCTACAAGCGGCAGCACATCGTGGAGCACGCCGCCCCACTTGTCTTCCGGATCGTCGTTGGTATCCAGGGAGGTGGTCAGCCCGCGTCGCTTCATTTCCCTGAATAATTCGGGGATATGCGGTGAAAGCTTGCGATGCAAAAAGAGCGAGGATAGATGGAAATGCCTGGCTGTGGCCAGGTAGTCAAGGTCCAGATCTTCGATCCCCATTTCAAACATCGCGCCAGGATAAGTGAGGATGCGGCGTGTGGTTGTGAGCGGAAGAATGAGAGTGATCCCCGTGCCGCTGCCGGAAGAAGACCTGACGACGCGCTCAACCTCGACGCCCGCCTCTCTCAGCCTCTGGCAGCACATCTCCCCCATTGCATCGCAACCGATGCGCGAGCTGAAGGTTACCTTGCTGCCGAGGCGCGACAGATTGTGCGCGAGAATGGCCGAAGAACTACCGAGTGTAAGGGTAAATCCGCTGGCTAGAACCTCGCGCTCTTCCGGCAGTTCATGTGGCAGACCGTAGAGAATCAAATCAGGATTCAGTTCTCCCACAATCGCGACGTCTGGGTGGCCCACAGTATCCTCGTCTATCCCTTTATTCACCATTCTCGTTGCGTCCATACTCTCCATCGATCCGGTTGTCGAACAGGCATCGTTCTTTGCGCCCGGATACCGACTGCGGCGGAATGCCTTCGCCGTGCGCCATCAGTAGAGCGCCGGATTGCCATTGTGAGGGGCTCGTATCAAACGCCATTAGATCACTCGGGACGCTTCTTGTCGGCCGGAACAAACCTTGTTGCGATGTTCCCGGATATTTTGATCTTGACGTCCTTGGAATTCGCCGATGCATCAAGACCCGTTGCGGTCACATGCAGGTCGTATTCGCCTGCGTGCGTATAGGCGTGCTGGGCCTTTTTCCCATCCATAGCGGATCCATCACCAAAGTCCCAGTGGTACGTGAGCACCGGCGCCTCGTTAGGCAAACCCGCACCGCTGAAGGCCAAAGTCTCCCCTGCCTTGCCAGCGGTTGGCGATTGCACCTCAAATGCAGGCGGGGCCGCAGGCACAGAATTGTCGATCAGCTTCAACATACGAACTGAGTGCGCCGGCTGGACCAGGTTGATCGTGTCCGAAGAATAGGTGCAGCAGCTTTGATCGCCGAACACTTCCGTGATCTTGTAGCTGCCTGTCTCCTTCAATCCAAGACTTGTCAGATTGATAGCGCGCTTGAGCTCACCCTCCGTCCAATTGAAGATGGTAAGAATGGACTGATGCTGGGCTTCCTTCAACAGAAAGATGCTCGGCTGCAAATCGCTTGCTGCGTAGGTCATCAGATCGGTGGGTATGGATGAATGGCCGAGGTGGGCCATGTCAAGAATATCCGAATTCTTAACCAGCGACAGCCGCTCCTGTGACGCTCCCAGGGTAGGCAAATCGTCTCCAAGCTCAAACATGCCCCCTGCCACCGCTGACAGAGCGATCGAAACCTTTGCTTCTTCCAGACTAAGTTGACGCTGTCCTCCGTGCCATGACTGGTCATCGACGGTCTGAGTCGATACGGTGAATGCGTCCGGGTCGGCAACAAAGAAATTGCGATTCATGTAGTACCTTGCAGCGATACCCGAAGCCGCGTCTCTTGAAGCTCCAAATGTATGTCCCGTGTCTTGAGAGATGCGCCCAGTGTCCACAATCCCAACCGGGTTGAGCATCGTACTGCCGTCCTTGTCCAGAACAACGTCTTCACCTACCGTGCTGCGGATAATCTTCAAGCCGATCCGCTGCGCTTCCAGGGCGGTCGTGTTGGGGCGGTAGTAGGCGCCTTCGACAGCCGTGTCGTCCATGAAATCCATCTTGATAAAACGGACGCCCCAACTGTAAAGCGTGCTGTACGTCTGCCTGAGGTAGTCCTGGGCGCCAGGGTTGGTTGTGTCCAGCACATACAAGAGATCGTTATGATTGGTTACGTCGCCAATGTGGATCAGCTGACCAGCGGCATTGTGAAGCAACCAGTCTTTATGATTCTGGTACACCCACGCGCGCTCCGATACTTCAAAGGGCGCTGTCCACACCCCAAAGGTCAGGCCGCCGTGGCGCACCACGTCTCCAACATAGCTAAGCCCACGAGGAAATAAATTCACGTCAGGCGTTGTGTATTCGCCGCGCGCGTATTGGTACCCCTCATCGATCTGATAATAGTTATACCCACTTTGCTTCAGGTTTTCTGCCAGCCACTCCGCATTGGTAATCGCGGCTCCCTGGTTGAGTCCGAAGTAATAGGCAGTCCAACTCCACCACCCGATTGGGCTCGGAGCGTCCACTCGAGCTTTATGCAGCAGCTTGATTGCACGGCCGTATTGCTCCAACTGGGCATGATAGTCGGTCCTCACGGCAAACATGAGGCGCTCGGACGACAAGCTGTCTCCGGAGTTGACAGGCAGGCTGAGACTCACCTGTTCAGAGGCCGGCGAATGCCTGAGCGATTCCTCTTTCATAATCTCAGTCGTGCCCGTGGCCACAGCTTCATAGGAAACGATCTGCGCGCCTGCGCCCGTCGATTGCTCTTTCAGATGAAAAACGGTCAACAACCGGTCTGAAGTTAGCGCGCCAAAGAAGAGGCTCTGTTTGCTCTCGCGGTTATAGATAAGCTGGCTTCCCACGGCTCGGTGCATTCCTTTTCGGCCGTCAGCGAGTTCGCGAATCGCGAGTTGCGGCCGGTCCTCGCTATAGCTATCGGACAGGATGCGGTCCGCGGAAACCGGACCATTCAGGCTGATGACTGGCGCATCCATTGCGTGAATAGTCCGAATCGCCTGCACTGTGATTGCTCGACCCGCAGTATTGAGCACCTTGACTTCAAGATCGCCCCACGACTGATCGTGGTACAGACGCAAGGTGCAAACCAGGTCCGGCTTGCCCGGAAGCCCGGTATGCGTTACGGTCAGCATCGACCCTGCCCCAAAGTCGTCATGAAACTCGGACTGCACCGTCTTGTGTTGAGGATATGCGGACGATCGCAGCACCTCTGAATCGACGTCAGCCTCAACACCGGAACGCAACACTGTACCGGGAATGCCGGCCTGCACGATCGAGTAGGATCCGTCTGAGTTGATTTCGACAGAGAGGTTTTTCCCCTGGATCGACCCTAATGCGCGCATCCCGTCGTGGGGTGTCGCCTGGTCGGCTTGGCTTGCATATGCTTGGCATCCAAAGGCGACCGCGCCGGCAGCGAGAATCGCACACATAATCCATTTACGCCATTGCTTCATGTATTCCCCTTGGTTCCTTGCCACAGGCACTGCTAGGAGCGCATTCTATGGCCTCTCCCGTTCGGTCCGGCCCATACGCAAGCATCTCAGCCTCTGTGTTTTGGCAGAAGGCGTAAGCTTTTCTGGCCTCGCTGGTAATGACTTGCCAATCTCCGCGGAGTTGGCCTGAAACAACAACCCGGTGGCGAGGATCCCCGCCTACATCCCTATTTTCACCCGGTTCCGAACCGGCGCTGCCCGGTTCAATGAAGGAGGTACCCAATCCGGCCATCTGAGACGCCTGATCTGCACGCTGCGATCGCTTTCGCTTGAGACAAAAATCGAAGACAAACGAAACGCGTAGGCATGTTTCGTAATATTATGCAGGACGCTTATTCGTGTCAATGATAAACTTCTCGCAAATTCTATAGACCTAGCAACGAATGGGTCCTCGTGATTGCGGGCACTTTACGCATGACCATACGGGCACGCACCCTCGCCTATAACCCACTTTGAATGAATATTCTATCAATGTGAAAAGTCTTCCTTACCCAGGCCTTTGGTTTCTGCACATCTGCGGCGCTATCGGCCTGTCCTAAACAAGAACGGGGCAAAGGTAGAGCGGCATTTGTGCGGACATCTCATCGCCTTATTGGGCACTATCGCGGCACACCGGCGAGTTTGCTGCATTCGACAACAAAAGCACACCCATTATGCAACCGGAGCGAGAGGATTCTTCTCAAGCTCTACCGGTGTTCCCAGGTTTCAAGTTCTTTTTCCGATGCTTGGAAAACGAAAGCTTGACGGTTACGTAGTGCGAATATATTCTTTCGTAGGGCTTCATATTGGATCGCTTAGCGGAAGAAGGACCTTTCACGAATTGAAGGTACCCCAACGGAATGGAGTTTAGATGTCACACGATCACAGCGCGCAAGCGGAGGCTGGCCTTCACACCGCTCCTGAATACACCATGCCGGAAATCCTTCGTCAGCCTCTTCTTTGGCCGGTCACGCTGAAAGACGTTCGCACCGCATCGGAACGCATGCAACTGCCAGCGAAGCTTCAAAATGCTCGTGTTCTCCTCACCGGGGCAGGAACTTCGGCCTATGCAGCTACTGCCGTAGCTTCAGCGTGGCCCCGGGCATCTGCCGTCCCAACCACCGACCTTCTGGTCGATGCAGAACGGTACCTGGTGGATGTTGACGCAGTGATCTCTCTGGCCCGGTCCGGCGACAGTCCGGAAAGTACCGCTGTTGTCGAGCGTGTTCGCGCGCTTCGGCCTGACATTCTGCAGTTTGCGATTGTCTGCAATGAAGATGGCGCGTTGTCTCATTCCAGTCTCGACGGCCTCATTAACCTTGATCCGCGCACCAATGACCAAGGCCTCGTGATGACCGGTTCCTTTTCCAATCTGGTGTTGGCCGGACTGGTTCTGGCCCAGACGGACGCAGTCGCGTCCACGGTGGACGAGTTGAGCACGCGCGCGACTGCATTGCTGCCCGACATCGATCGAGCATGCAGGCGAGTGGCGGATCGCACCCATGACCGGATCGTGATTCTGTCCTCATCGCCCCTGCTTGGATGGGCACGTGAAGCCGGACTCAAGACGCTCGAGATGACGGCAGGCCGCTTCCCCGTCATCACCGAAACACATCTGGGACTGCGGCATGGCCCTATGTCTTTCATTAAGCCGGACACACTTGTCCTTTGCCTGCTATCCAGCGATCAAGTGCGCCGCCGTTATGAGGAAGATCTGGTCTCCGAGCTTCGTGCGAAAAAGATTGGATACCTGGTCGGCATCGTTGATCCAGGCGCTTCGGAAGGTCTATTCGACGAGATCATTCCCGCAGTGGCTCCACAGACTGTTGACGCTCTGCGCACGCCCTATGAGATTTTGGGTCCGCAGTTGATCGGATATCACTTGAGTCTGCGGATCGGATTAAACCCGGATAACCCAAGCCCAAACGGCGTAATCAACCGGGTGGTTCAAGGCGTCAGGATTCATCCGCCTTATCCGTTGGAAGCCATGACTTCAAGCCAGTAACCGGTTTTCCGCATCTCGATCGCGTTCGAACCATGGGCCTTAGCGCATATAGCAGTTGTTGATCGTTCATCATCGGGAGGTGCCTCTCGGAACCAGGTCATCGTTTCGGCAGCTGAGTTATCCCATTCCTGAAAGCTACTGAACCGCAGAATCTCTCGAAGAGTTTTATTTGGGATCGATGATGTGCGGAAGGCTGATTTTGTTTGCAATAGCAACATAAGCGTAAGCTCTGTCAGGGAAGCGCCAACAATCGCGAACCCGAGCAGCAACGGTCTCTTCGGGAATAATCGAGCAACTTATAAGGAGCCACAATTGACTGAAGAAACGGTCCAAGCGAAGTACTGCCAGGTGGGGAGTTTGAAAGTAGAGGTCCATCCTACTCGTGAAGCATCCGGCGCAGCTGCTGCGCGAGCCGCGGCTAAAGCACTGATCGAGTCGGCAAGAACTCATGAATCGATTGGGGTGATCTTCGCTACGGGAGCTTCCCAGTTCGAGACTCTGAATGAACTTACCGGCATAGCAAACCTTCCCTGGAACAAAATTCGCGGCTTCCATATGGATGAATATGTGGGTATAGCTGCTGATCACCCTGCCTCATTCCGCCGCTATCTTCGCGAGAGACTGACGGAACAAGTGAAGATGAAAACTTTTCTTGAAATCGATGGAAGCACGAAGGATCCTGAAAAGACTAGCCGCGAGTACGCCGACGAGCTCCGTTCCGCCGATCCGCAACTGTGTCTCCTCGGCATCGGAGAAAACGGCCACCTGGCCTTCAACGACCCTCCAGTAGCGGACTTTACCGACCCCGTGGATATTAAAGTCGTTGAGCTTGATGCCGCATGTCGGCAGCAGCAAACAGCGGAGGGCTGGTTTAATAGCGTTGAGGACGTTCCGCAATATGCAATTACGCTAACAATTCCTCCTTTGTTGCGCGTGCCCAAGCTGATTGTCTCTGTGCCAGGGATACGCAAGGCGAAGATCGTTCGGCGTGCATTCACAGAACCAATCTCCACAGCGTGTCCGGCGACGATCCTCCGCACTCATCCAGATGCAACCGTCTATTTGGACTTTGAATCTGCGAATGAGCTGGGCGAGGTTCTGGTTTCTCAATGAGCCTATAACTGTGGCGGGTACGAGCCAACTGCACGAAACAACGATTATGGAAAGGATAGGAGTCTTATGACAGACGAGCCGATTTCCGGAACCGATCGTAGAACATTCATGAAGCAGGCCGCGGGCACAATGGTGGCGGCAAGCATGAGCGCCAAATCCTATGCGCGTGTCCTCGGAGCCAACGATCGGATTCGCCTAGGTCAACTCGGTTGCGGCGATCGCAGCGAAGGGCATGTGCATATGGTCTCGCTTGCAGCCAAACAGATGCCAGTGGAAGTGGTCGCGGTCTGCGACATCTGGAGCCTGGCGCGGGAGCACCGGGCCGCCCAGGTGAAGCGAGCATTTAACCACGAGCCGCAGAGCTTTAAGTACTCCGAACAGATGCTGGAACTAAAGGACCTCGACGGCGTGATGATCGCCACGGGTGATTTCCAGCATGCCAAGTTGTGTGCCGAGGTAGTGAGAGCGGGAAAGGACTGCTACGTCGAGAAGCCCTTTGCCAACGTGCTTTCCGAGGCCATTGAGACACGCGACCTGGTGAAACAGTCAAAACAAATTGTCCAGATGGGTACACAACACCGCAGCCAGCCTTATCCTCTTGCGGTGCGGGATATCATACGTTCCGGGCGAATCGGCAACATTGTCCATATCGAGCAGGAATGGAACGTGAATGAAGAGCGATGGAGATTTACTCCGATGGACACCGGCATCAACAAGGAAAGGCTGATGGACCTCCACATGAAGTGGAAACAATGGCTCAATGGACAAGCCTCGAAGCTTCGGGAAGAAGACACTGATTGGAAGCGGTGGCTGCTGGGGAAACCGGATCGCCCGTTCGATCCTCATGTGTATCTCGAATTCAGACTTTATAAAGACTTTTCCTCGGGCATCTTCGACCAGTGGCTCAGCCACGGCTGCGACATGGTGCATCTTTGGACTGATGAGACATATCCGGAAAGCGTCGTTGCCAACGGGGGCATCTTCACCTGGAAAGATGGACGGGACAATCCCGATACCTGCGTCACGGCTATCGTCTATCCAAAGGGATTTCTCTATACCTACAAAACGATCTTCGGCAACAGCTATCGGAGTTTTTCCAGAATTAATGGACGCGACGGCACTATTGAGAATTATGGAGGTGAGGGAGCTTCGCTGTTTATGGTCACACGCGAAGGGGGAAGGCAACATTACGATCCGTACGACTCAGGCCCGGTCTACACAAAACTCCCCATCGTGGGACCACCGGAAGATGGTGAGGAGATTGTGCATGTACCGGGGGCACCTGCGCCTAACTCACTCGGGCCCGACGATGACGATGTAGGTCATCTGGTGAACTGGCTTCAGTCGATGCAGACGCGCACGCAGCCGAACGCCACTGTCGATCATGGCTTCTCGCATGCGCTGGTTTGTATCATGGCGGCCCAGTCCTATTGGAGCGGCAAAAAACTGTACTGGGATCCGCACAACCAGCAGATCGTGGATCATCCGGTCGGAGAGAACGCGTCCGAGAAAAGCTGACGGAAGAGCGAGAGGCGATGAAGCCATTGAATGCCATGCAGCAAGCGGAGTCATCGAGCAAGCCTCGCGGCACGGGACGGGTAAGATGGTGGATCGTCTGGACACTGTTTTTCTCCACCGTGACCAACTACATCAGCCGTCAGACCTTCTCTGTTTTAGCGCCGTTGATTTCGTCGCAGTATCATCTGACGCACACGGACCTGGCTAAAATCCTTGGCGCGTTTCAGATTTCGTATGCAGTGACCTGGCTTCTGGGCGGCATCTTTCTTGACGCCGTAGGGACGCGTCTCGGCTTGGCGCTGGCTGTCGTCTTCTGGTCCATCATCAACATTCTCACTGGTTTCGCCTCATCGGTCTTCGGCTTCGCGTCTTTCAGGTTTCTCCTAGGAATTGGAGAAGGCTTTAACTGGCCCGGAGCCAGCAAGACGGTTGCCGAGTGGTTTCCCAGCCAGGAACGCAGTCTCGCTGTGGCCATATTCGATAGTGGCTCCAGCGTGGGCGGAGCCGTGGCGGCCATGGCGATTCCATTGATCGCTTTGGCTTTTGGTTGGCGATCTGCCTTCGTAATTTCAGGACTGCTCGGCTTTGTTTGGCTGCTGGGGTGGTTGCGCGTCTATCAACCGCTGGACCGCCATCCGCGCGTGACGGCGGAGGAGGTTGCATATATTCGCTCCGGCCAGGAAATTCCTACTATCTCCGCGGAGCGCGGTCCCAGGCGTTGGCTTCAGCTCGCACGAGACCGAAATGTATGGGGCATCGTTCTTGGCCGCGCACTCACTGACCCCATCTGGTGGTTCTATGTTTTCTGGCTGCCGCAGTACCTGAGCGATGCGCGCGGATTCAGCTTGAAGCGCATTGCCCTCTTTGCCTGGATGCCCTTTATCGCGGCCGATATCGGTAACTTCACAGGGGGCCTGATCTCCGGGTATTGCATTCGCCGAGGTGTCTCCGTGGTGAAGGCTCGCACATGGGTCTGCGCCATCAGTTGCCTCCCGATTCTTGCAGGAATTCCCGCCGCCGGCGTGCACAACATCTATGCTGCAATGGGATTGATTTGTTTTGCTCTGTGGGGTTATGCGAGTTGGTCCACCATGGGCCTCACGCTGCCCTCCGATCTGTTCCCTCAAGATGTGGTGGCAACAGTTACCGGACTCAGCGGACTGGCCGCGGGCCTGGTTGGCGCCGTCTTTACCATTGCTGTCGGAATTCTGGTCGATCGCTTTTCTTACGCTCCCGCTTTTCTGGTCGCGGGGTCGATGCCTCTTTTCGCCACCGCTTTTCTCTTTCTATTGATTCGCCCACCCATCAAATCCCCAACCGCATAATTGCCCCTACGACTGCGCAATCAAGTGCCAATATTGACGGAGCCGGCGGCTGGAAAGGTGAACGCGCCACCTCGGAGAGATGGACCGTTATATGGTCCCCTTGTCGACAGGGCCGCGTTTCGGCGTGGGGAGGGACACGGAGTCCTTTACGGTAACTGAGGAATCTTTCTCGAAGGAGAGGCCGTCTGCACCCTCCACGCGAAGATGAACCGTGTAGCTGCCTTCACGGGTATACGTGTGCGTGAGTGTGGCGCCATCCGCGATCACTCCGTCTCCGAAGTCCCAGTGATAGCCCAGTGCCGGAACATGGTCTTCGGACGCGACAGCTGCAAAACGGAGATCTTCGCCCACTTTGCCTGTTGCCGAAACTTTGGCGGTGATGGAAGGGGCCTGCGCGGCGATGGACTCATCCAGGATTTTGAGCAACGTTACAAAGTGGGCGGGCTGGTTCTCAACGCGCAGTCCAGTGGATTCGAAGGCGGGTTGTTGTTCTGGCTGGAAGACATCGATTACGCGATAGCGATGGTCCGGCGCGAGTCCCAGGTCGGAGAAACTGAAGGCATGCGAATTTGGATGCTCCGTCCAGTTAAATACAGCCAGCATTGCCTGCCAGGAATCTTCCCGAAGCAGAAAGATTCCCGGCTGTTCGTCCGCAGGGCGAAATGTCAGCAGGTCGAGAGGTAACGCGGCATTTCCGAGTTTAATCATCTGCAGAATATCGGGATTGGTGACCAGTGCAAGGCGGTCCGGGTCCTGGCCCAAAGTAGGCAGGTCATCGCCAAGTTCCAACATGCCGCCCGAGACCGCTGCCAGCGTGACCGAGACTCTGGCTTCATTCAGCGTAAGCGGCGCTTGAATCTGGCGTTCTTCGATCATCTGACGCGAGATCGTCAAAGCATCGGGATCGCTGAGGAAGAAATTGTGCTGCATGTAGTAGCGCGCGGCAATGCCAGGAGCCGCCTCCTTGCTGCGCTGGAAGGCGTGACCGGTATCCTGCGAGAGACGTCCTTCGTCGACTAGTCCAACTGGATTCAGCATGGGGCTTCCATCCTTGTCCAGCAGAACGTGTTCACCCACTGCTTCGCGAATGATTTGCAAACCAATCCGTTGGGCTTCGAGCGCTGTCGTTTGCGGACGATAGTAGTAGCCTTCAATGGCGGTGTTATCCATGAAGTCCAGCTTTAAGTAAGCCGCTCCCCATTCCTTTACTAGCATTTGATAGGTGCTGCGGAGATACTGCTGCGCCTCCGGATTGGTTGTATCCAACACAAACAGAATTTCTTTCCCTGCTTCGGTCCCCACCCCAATTTGAATCGGTTCGCCCTGCGCGTTGTGCACCAGCCAGCCCTTATGGTTCTGATATACAGAGGATCGATCACTCACCTCAAACGGAGCGGTCCAGAATCCCATTTTCAATCCCAGGTGGGCTACGTTGCGAGTCAGGGGAACGAGTCCGTTCGGAAACTGGGCGACGTTTGGCGTCGTGTATTCTCCGCGCGCATAAGCGTATCCAAGATCAAGATGAAAATAGTCGAATCCAAGATGTTTCAGGTGCTCTGCGAGCCATTGCGCGTTGGTCCAGCTGTTTCCCTCGGTGATGCCTGAATAAAAAGCTGTCCAACTCCACCAGCCAAGCACGGGGCCCGTGCTGAGGCGGCTGTGGTGCAGTACACGAATGGCGGAGCCGTAAGTGTCAAGAATCGAGTAGTAGTTATTTCCCAGGGCAAACATGAGGCGCTCAGAGCCGAGCGTTGCATCTGGCGCAACGGTGAGGCTGAGTTCCACAAGGTCTTTTGTGGGGCTATGCCTTAAGCCCGATTCTGGATCAGTCGCCTGTATTTCAGTAGTTCCTGTCGAATCGACTGTGTATGAAGCAACTCCTGCAGAGTGCTCAGCGTCAGAGTTCGTCTTCAAATGCATGATGGTTAGAAGGCGGTCGGAAGTAAGTGCGCCAAAGAAAATAGACTCCTTGCTCTCCCGGTTATAGATGAGCTGACTGCCGACTGCACGGTGCATCCCGCCGGGGGCCTTGCCCAGGTCGTATATTTTCAACGGGGGCCAGTCTTCGCTGAAGCTGTCAGAAAGAACCCGATCGTTGCTCGCGGCCGTGCTCAAGTCAAGGGGCTGATCCCCAATCGCTTCCACGGAGCGGAACGATTGCACGGTGACAGCTTTCTCAGTATGGTTCTGGATCTCGATTCGAATTTCGCCGGCATCGATATTGTCGTAGAGCCGAATCACATAAAACAGGTCCGGCCGTGTGGGAAGTCCGCTGCACCTGACCGTAGCTTCATGGCCGTGTCCGAGAGCATCGTCGAATGAAGACGCGCTGATCTCGTGTTGTGGATAGTCGCTTGAGGTGACCCAGTTTTCATCCACTCTCACAGCAACTCGAGCGTGGATCGCGGAATGATTCTCCTGCCCGATCTCATAAGAACCATCCTCAGAGTGAACGATCACGAATTCCTGCTTATTGCGCAGGGTAGTGTCGCCTGCCTGAGCCAACTGCGCCATGCTCAGGATTGTGGCCAAAGCTCCAATTCTGATTGTCGTCCGTCGACGACCTCTTGCCTTTGCTCGCAAACTCTCCAATTGAAAGCCCTCAACTCCGATCGCTGAGTGAGGTGATCGTTCTTGACGTATTGTGATCATATCTGACGTTTTTTACAGTTCTCTCGCACACCCTGTCAAGCCGCGGCCTTTGAATTTGCCGCTTTTGCAGCTGTTGAAACTGAATCAGCTTAGGCGCCACTCTCCCCTGGATAGACGAAGGCTGCAGAGAAGTGCATTGCTAATTCAGATGGCTGAGTATGGACCTGGGGAGAAAAGGTGCCTTTCGGCCTTCGCTATTTTTCCTATTTGCGGGTGGGTTTGCCTCCTGCGACGATAACCTGCACACCGAGATCTTTGAGAGCTTGCAGATCCGCCGGCGAGGTCCCGGAATCGGTGATGAGTGTAGTCAACTCCGTGACGGGCCCCACGTAAGCAAAACCCTGCTTGCCGAATTTGCTGTGATCGACCAGCGCAATACGCATTCTCGCGGACTTGATGATGGCCTTCTTGATCGTTGCCTCGGCATGGCTAGCCGTTGACATGCCATACCCTGGATCGATGCCACTCACCCCCAGAAAGGCCTTGTCGACGCGAATTTCACTCAGAGACCGTTGCGCCCATACCCCCGACAAATACATCCCGCTGCAGGTCGCCTCCGGTGCACATCACATTGATCTCCGGATACCGTTGCAGTTGGCAAAGAATAAGCGGTGAATTTGTGACCACCGTCAGTCGATTCCGGTGCTGCAGCCTGAGAGCGACCTCGGAGACAGTGGTACTCCCCTCCAGAAAGATAGTGTCGCCGTCGAGAATCATCTTCGCCGCCTCGACCGCGATCACCTGCTTTTCCTGGCGATTCGTGCGCCCCAGTGTTTCATACGAAGGCTGGAAATTAGTTGTGGGAGACTTCGAGACTGCGCCCCCATGGGAACGAACCAGCAACCCCTTGCGTTCGAGATCCGCCAGATCCCGCCTGACCGTCGCCGCCGTCACGCCAAGAATCTCTATTAGCTCCGAAGCGCTCACAGTGCGCTGCCGCGAAAGGAGTTCGGAAATTCGAAACCGCCGTTCATCCGCCAGCAAGGATTGGCTCCACTTCATAGGTTACGCAATGGTCACTTTGAGCGGACCAGCAGGAATGTAGTCAGTTAAAAGGTGCTCTTCTTCATCGAGTCCTGCACCTTAGACGGCATTCGAACCGATCTCCCGATCTGCACCATACTGCCCCTTTCGAGAACCTCATTGGGCATTTCGGTTCGATTGGAAGCGAATCGAATTGATTATGACTGACTTACTTCGTCTCTGCAATTCATTTCAAAAGGTATTGTATCCAGAATTGCCAAAGAAATGAGCACAGAGACGTATGAAAGTGCAACACAGAGGCGCAATCGTTGTGTCAAAGCAAGGGACAGATACGATCGATCACAGGTGAACAATTTCGATCATAATCGATTTGACAGGGGATTGGACTCCAGATACTCTTAGGCGAAATGACAGGCGTGGAGGGGTAGGGTCTTGAGTGATTTTGGAAAGAAGATTCGGCTCAACCGGATTCTCAACGAGCCGGGTCGCGGTACCCTGGTGGTGGCTTTTG
>OCTA010002688.1_pt1 | contig 16012 bp, 9 predicted proteins | sample 1538991 | NCBI WGS metagenome assembly OCTA01 (sample SAMEA3539302, study PRJEB22396) | soil metagenome | biome: tundra; feature: field; material: soil | place: USA | collected 2010-05 | depth 0.15 m | reverse complement strand
TGAGCACGGCGGAGCGCTCCGAAAAGATCTCCGGCGGGACTTTCGACGTGACGTAAGCGAGACGATCCCTCACCCCGTCCAGAGACATGGCGGCGGCGACGGCCTGAGGCGCGTCCCAGTGCCCGAGTTCCTCGTAGTGTCGGGTTAGCGCGCGTCGCACCTCGGCCTCCACCGCTTCAGAAGGCATCTCGTTCGGCACGACGAGGATTCTAAGGCGCGCTTCGGCGCAGGCGAGCCGCCGTGAGATTCTCACGCCATGCAGTGGTCAATGAGACATCGCTTCGGTGCAGCGGCCGTGCTCACGGCTGCGCTCGCGATTCGGGCCCCGCTCGTACTTCCGTCCCTGCCCTATCTCGGTTACGTCGACGAGGGGCATGTTCTCCATCCCGTCCTTACACTTCTGCGAACCGGCGGCTGGGACCCTCAGTGGTACCTGCATCCCTCGCTGACGATCTATCTGATCACGCTTCTCGTTCATGTCATGCGCCCCGTCTATTTCCTGATGCACGGACATTCGCTGCTCCAAGACCTGCCGATCGGCGCCGATTTCTACGACCTCATCTCCCCTCCCGAGGTGATCCTCGCCGGCCGTTGCGTTGTGCTCGCGGCGAGCCTCGGCATCGTCGCCCTGGGAATGGTCCTCGCGCGCCGCATGGCGGGCCAGCGGGCGGCACTCGCAGTAGGAATCCTCCTGGCGCTGTGCCCGGCACTGGTCCAGCGCGGTGCCATCGTAATCGTCGATACAGTCGCCGCTCTCTGTGTGCTCGCAACGCTGCTTTCAGCCGTTCGTCTTCGCAGCGCGATCGCCGATGGCGGCGCGAGCGCGACAAGTGCACGCCGCGAGGCATTCGTCGCTGGGCTCCTCGCAGGGGCGTCGGTTGCCGCAAAGTACCCGGCGGGGTTGGTCTTTCTCGTCGTCTTCTTCGCTCTACTCGGCCCGAGGCACGAGTGGAGATCCCGCGGCCGACTTCTTCTGTTTGCCACAACGGGTCTCTTCGTGAGTGCGTTCATCGGAATGCCCGCCTTCGTGCTCCGGACGCGAGCGGTCATAGCTGCCCTCCTCGAGCAGTCACGCCTCTATGCGACACCAGCGCTCTTTTCCGCCGGGGGTGGGGGCGCTGGACTCTTCAGACAGGCCCTGAGCCCCGAGGAGCTCGGCGCTGTCGTGTGTGCGCTCGGTGTGGCGAGCTATCTGGCTCTGCTCTGGAAAAGAACCACGCGGCCGGTCGCGCTCGCATGGCTGGCATTCGGGGCCGCACTCATTCTTCCGCTACTCGTCCATTCATACCAGCCGTTTCGTTATGCCCTTCCGCTCGTCCCTCCACTCCTGATCGCGGTTGCGGCCTTCCTTTTTCCGGCGCCACCCGGCCCGAGTTCCGCTCGCGTCGCTGTCGGCGGCCTCGTCCTTCTTTTCGTCCTCGTGAGTTTCGTTCCCGGCCTAAAGTGGACTTACCGCGAGCGAGGCGTTCGGGACTCGCGAGCCGTCTTCATCGACTGGCTCGTCACGAAGGCCCAGCCGAGCCATAAAGTGCTCTTCGTCCGCGAGCTCGCCTTTCTGCCTAAGGAGCTCGACCGCGTACCCGCGACCGTCGTCGTCGCTCCGTGGGTGGAAACAAGGACACTTACGGAAGGAGGAACCTTCGACGCACTGGTTTACGGCAAGTTCGATCTCGCGGGCGCCTTGACGCCTCGGGACAGCCGGGTATCGGACCTGGCGCGATTCGAAAGCTGGCTCGAGACGTTGACGATCGAAGCTCGATTCGGATCCAACCCAACTCCCATCTACACAAATTTCTGGAGATCAAACGGAGAGCTCATTCTGGTGGCCATCCGTTCGAATTCAGGCGAGCTTCTCCGGCACGCACTGCCAGTCTCCGCGACGCAATGAACGCGCTGTCCGATCACGTCACCTCTGGTCACCCGCGAAAGAGGAATGCCTGGCTCGCGCGAAACACGAAGGGCCCGGCGAACCGGGCCCTTCGAAGGAACCGAAGCAGTTAAGGACGGAGCCTATTTCTCGAGCACCACGACGACATCCACCGGGGCGCCGATGCGCACGGTGATGTCCACGGTCTTCGACTTGTAGCCGGGGCGCGCAACGGTGATCGAGTGCGTGCCGGGATCCGTGACGACGCCGCGCGGATTGGCGGCGAGGTCGCCGCCCGCGCCGAGGTACTTGTCGTCGACGTAGACGGCGGCGTCCTCGGGCGTGACCTTGAACCTCATGCGCGCGCGGTTGCCCGCTGGGCGCGGAAGGGGCTCGTCGCGAACGTCGACGCGATCTTCGGGGGCACGCTCGCGCGGCGCCGGGGCCATGCCGCGATCGCTCCATCCGTCGTCACGCGGCGTGGGCGCGCGCTGCTGGAGGCGACGCGGCGGCGGCGGGGCCTCGTCGTCCGCCCCGGGGCCGCCCGCCTCCGGACCGTGCTTCGTGAAGACGCGGCCCAGGGGAGTGCCCTTCGACTCGGGAGGGAACTGGTCGAGCGCGCTCTTGCCGGGCTGGAGCTTCAGCTTCTGGTCGACACGCACGCGCTGGCCGCGAGAGACGTCGAGATCCGTCGCGAACGTCTGATACCCCGGAAGGCGGAATTCGAGGTGGTACTTCCCGGCCCCGAGGTAGAGGTAGTCGGGCGTGCCGTCGAAGTCGTCGGCGGTCCCGATGTACTTGCCGTCGAGGAAGACCAGCGCCTCTTCGGGCGAGACGTCGGTCTTGACGATCGCGTAACGGTCGGTGCGCGCGGACACGCCCACGCTTCCATCGGCGCTTCCCTCTCCCTCGCCGTCATCGCCCGTCACGACGTAGACGCTCGGGCCGCCCCACCACCACGAGGAGTAGAAGGGGTCCCAGCCCCATCCCCAACCGTACGGGTAGTAACCCCAGCCGCCGCGGCGGAAGCCTCCGCCATGCCACCCCCCGCCGTGGCTGCCACCGCGGAACGCGACGCTTCTTTGGCTTGCCGTGTGAGAGCTGCTCGCGCGACTCCCACCACCTCCGGCGCGACTCCCACCGCCTCCGCCGTGACTTCCACCGCCTCCGGCGTGACTTCCACCACCTCCGCCTCCATGCCCGCCGCCCTGTCCGGCGGAGCTGGCGGCGCGAGGGATCAAGAGGAGAGCCGCGGAGAGCGCGGCGCAGACGACGAAGGCCGGACGGATTCGAGTTGAAGAGTGAATGACCATTTTGGGGCTCCCGGACGGGATTTCGGTCCCCATCCCCTGGACAGCATTGCAAGGACCCTGCCCAAAACCTCGGGCCCGACCGTCCCCTGTCCCGGACGCCATTATCCCCCCGTTATGCCCGGGGCGAGCGGAAGAAGGCCTCGGACGACCCCTCCCGGGTCACTCCGCAGCCGGAATCCGCCAACCACCGAGTACGCCTCGACGGCAAGGACGTCCCTCGAAAGCGTCATCCTGCGATACGCGCTGAGACCCATCGCGAACCCCGCGTAGTCGCGGGCGTCCGCCTGGGACACGAATGCGTCCATCGCGCGCTCTTTTCGGGCCCGGAGCCGCGTGATGTCGACGAGAAAATTCGGCCGGAACGGCTGGGAGAGCTCAAAAAACGCCACCGTCGTTGCGTCCAGCGCTCGCACGGCCGGGTCCGAGGCAGGACGCGCCGCGACCCGGAAGAGCGCCACGGCGACGGCGCGATGGTCGGGATGGGTCTCGACCGGCGAGGGAGCGAAAACGAGGCCCGGCGCGGCCTCGACCAGCCATCGGGCGAGCAGCGCCTCGACCTCCTCGAGCCGGTCCCTGAGGCCGCGATCGAGAAGGCCACCCGCATGCACCGTCCCGCCGCCGAGCGCGTCGAGAGCCCGGCGTGATTCTTCCATCCGCGTGGCCGCGATGCGCCCGCGCTCTTCGGCGTCGCGCGCCCCCGCCGCGCCGTCCGTCACGAGGACGACGTCGAGGCGGGCCCCGCGGTCGAGGAGGTCCGCGAGCGCCCCGCCGCAGCCGAGAACCTCGTCGTCCGGATGCGGAGCGAACACGACGACACGGTTCGCGACGAACGTCGAAGCCTCGTAGGGCACGAGATCGCGCTCGTTCGGAAAATCGGAGGACGGCATCCCGGAAGCTTACCGCCTACAATGAGATCGGTGGTCGATCAGGCAGGCGCGCCGCGCGTCTCCGTGCTGCTCCGGACGAAGGACCGGCCGGGCCTCCTCGCCGAGGCCCTCGACAGCCTGCGCGCACAGACGTTCTCCGACTTCGAGACCGTGCTCGTGAACGACGGCGGCCCGATCCCCGCGGCGCTGCTCGAGCCCGCGCCCGGACGCGCAATCACAGTGCTCGCCCTGCCCGCGCCCGGCGGGAGAACGCGCGCCCTGAATACGGGCCTCTCGGCCGCCCGCGGGACGTACGTGGCTTATCTCGACGACGACGACCTCTATCTGCCGGCTCACCTCGAGACGCTCACGCGTTTTCTCGACGGCAGCGACGAGTACGGCGCCGCCTATACGTCCGTCCGCCAGATCGAGCAGGTGCTCGGCGACGACGGGCGTTACCGGGACGGGCGCGAGATCACGGTCTACGGCAGGCCGTTCGATGCCGCGCGTCTCCTCTACAAGAACGACATTCCCCTCGTCGGCTTCGCGCATCGCCGCGCGCTCGCAGAAGAGGCCGGCGGCTTCGACGAGACCTTCGATCAGTTCGAGGACTGGGATTTCCTCATCCGCCTCTCTGCGCGGACCCGGTTCCATCACCTGCCCTCCATCACCGCCGTCTACCGGCTGCGGAACGACGCGTCGAACATCACCGCCGCCCAGCCCTGGCACTCCGCAGACGCGCAAACGGGCCGCCGCCGCCTCTTCGAGAAACACGCGGCCCGCCGGTCGGCTTCGACCGAATTGGCCCTCGTCGACAGCCTCGAGAGCGACACGTACGCCCTCCGCGACGCGGCCGCGGCGTCCCGCGCGGAGGGCGAGACGCTCCGGGCGGGCCTCGCCGCAGCCACCGCCCGCGAGGCCGAGCTTCGTGCGTCAAGGGACCACGCCGCGCGCCAGACCGAGGAGTCCGCCACCCGCGAGCAGGCTCTCGCCGCCGAGAACGTCCGCCTCCAGGCCGAGGTCACCCGTCTTTTCGCGACCGTCGACGCCATGAACCGCTCCCTCGCGTGGCGCCTCTTCACGCCGTGGTGGAAGCTCAAGGAGCTCCTGAAGCGATGACGGTTCCGACCGGCGGCGTGCGCTGCGACCTCGTCATCCCGGTCTATAACGCGCTGCGCTCGACACGCGACTGCCTCGAGAGCGTGCGCCGCTTCGCCCCTCCCTGGGCCCGCATCGTCGTCGTCAACGACGGGAGCGATGCCGTGACGACGGAGTTCCTGAGGGCGCAGGGTGGAATCGTCCTCCTCGAAAACGAGGTGAATCTCGGCTTCGTGAAGACCGCGAACCGCGGGCTTCTCTTCTCGGACGCGCCGTGGGTCTGTCTCCTCAACTCGGACACGCTCCTCACGGAGGGAGCCCTCGAACGCATGGTGGCGGGCTGCGAGAAGGATGAGGCGATCGGCCTCTGCTGCCCGCTCTCGAACGGCGCCGTGAACCTTTCCGTGAAGCTTCCGCCCGGCGCCGACGTCTTCTCCTTCGCGCGCCGCGTCGCGCGAACCAGCCCCGCGCGGTATCCCGACGCGACGACGATCGTCGGCTTCTGCCTCCTCGTGCGGCGCGAGGTCATCCGAGCGCTCGGCGTCTTCGACGAGGTCTTCGGACGCGGCTACTGCGAGGAGACCGACCTCCATTACCGGGCGCGTGCGGCGGGCTGGCGCTGCGTCGTCGCGGATGACACGTGGATCCACCACCGCCAGGGCGCGAGCTTTTCGGACTCCGGCGCGCGCACCGCTCAGAACCTCAGGATTCTGATGTCCCGCTGGAAGGAGAGGCACGAGAAGGAGCTCGCCGATTTCAACGGCAGAAACGAGCTTGGCGCCGTGCGCGACGCCGCGACGTTCGAGTGGACGCTGAGAGACCCCGAGCCGGCGGCTCCGTACGACGTCCTCTTCGTCCTGCCGCTCCTCGGAATCTACGGAGGCGTGGCAACCGTCCTCGAGCTCGCGAACGCGCTCGTTCTCCAGGGCGTCAACGCCGGCGTCGTCGTCCTCGAAACCGTGCCGCCGGAAATCGAGATGGAGCTCTTCTTCCGGCCGCTGCGCCTCTCGGCGGCCGAATTCCTCGAACGCTGTCCGCCCGCGAAGCTGCTCGTCGCCACCGGATACCAGACCGTCGCCCACGTGGCGGCCGCCGCGGCGTCCCGCGGGATCCAGACGGCTTACTTCGTCCAGGATTACGAAGGCTGGTTCGGGTTTGACTCGCCCGAGTACGTCGCGCGGACGTACGACCTCATTCCCCGCATCGTCACGGTCTCGACCTGGATCGCGCGCGAGATCGAGACGCGGCACGGACACGCCGCGACCCCCATCCCGATCAGCGCGGATCCCGACGTGTACTACCCGCGGGGGGACCGGCCGGCGGCTCCCCCCGTCCGCATCACGGCGATGCTGCGGCAGGACGAACGCCGCGGCATGAAGTTCCTTCTTCCCGCGCTCGCCGAGGTCGCGAACCGGCCCGACGTCGAGATCGTCCTCTTCGGGCACGCGACGGTGCCGGCCGACGCGCCCCGCTTCCGGCACGCGCATCTCGGCACGCTGCAGCGGGACGCGGTGCCGAAGCTCCTCTCGACGGTGCACGTCGTGATCGATCCCTCCCTCTTCCAGGGCTTCGGCCTCATCGGGCTCGAGGGCATGGCGAGCGGAGCCGCGTGCGTCCTGACGGACTCCGGCGGCGTCTCCGAGTACGCGGTCCAGGACATCAACGCGCTCCTCGTGCCCCCGCGGGATTCGGGAGCGCTCGCGGCGGGCATCCGGCGTCTGCTCGACGACCCGGCGCTCCGCGAGCGCCTCGCAGCCAAGGGCGTCGAGACGGCGCGCCGCTTCACGTGGAAGCTCACGGCGACACGTTTCCGCGCGTTCATGGACGGGCTCCCCCCCGCGCGGGAAGTACCGCCCGGCGAGCGCGCCGCGCTCGAGCTCCTCGCCTTCGAGCACCGTACGCGCACGAACCTCGTGGCCGAGCGCCACGAGCTCGGGAAGACGCTGAACGCGATCGCCGGTTCGCGCGTCTGGAAGGCCGCGCAGCTAGCGCGCCGCGTGCTTCGCACGCGCCTGGGAAAGGCGCGCTAGCAGCTGTGAGTGATGGGGAAACACGGTCGTGTTTCCCCCCGACCCCCTTCACCGCTCGAGAAACGCCGGCGCGTCAGTGTCAGGAGAGCGCGCCTTCGGCAAGGACGCGGCCCGTCGCGACGTCCACGGCGCGTGCGTACCACGTGGCGCCGCCGAAGCCGCGCCTGACGTCTTCCGGCGGCTGCCAGGAGCCGCCCGAGGCGTGCGGATCGAGCGCGAACGCGCCGAAATCCCGGACGGGCGAGAGCGCGATGGCGGCGGACGGCGCGTCGAAGAAAAGGACGCCGTTCGCGAGAGGCGCTGGAACGGGAACGCCGGCCGCCCTCGACGGCACGGCCGCCGCGAGAGCGTCGAGCGCGCGCGGGCCGCGCGCGCCGAAATGCGTCTCGAAGTAGCGGCGCTCGGACGCCGCGAACCAGCCCGCGGCGCGCGGCTCGAGCCGGGCGCTCTGGTTGTAACGGTGGACGACGCGCGCGGCACCGACGCGTGACAGCCGGCCCCCGGCCATCCTCAGGCGCCGCTGCCAGTCGTTCTCCTCGAAGTAGAGGACGTAGCCCGCGTCGAAAGGCCCGACGCGCTCGAGCGTCTGCCGCGACACGGCGACGAACGCCCCCGAGAGGGCGCTCGCGGGGCGAGTCTCCCGGCGCTCCGTCCCGGCGGCCGCCTGCCGCGCGCGCCGGAACCGCCGCCGGAAGGCCGCTTGAGCGCCCGCCTCCGGGAGCCGGCGGCGCGCGAGATCGAACGGGTGTGGCTCCTCGGCGGGCGGCAGATGGAGCGTCTCTCCGTCGTCGAGAAACAGGGCCGGACCCGCGGCGACGAGGGTGCCACGCGCCTCGGCCGCCAGCGCCGCGAGCGCCCCCGCGCGGACGACGACGTCGGGATTCGCGAGGACGAGGATCTCCCCGCGCGCGACTCCGATTCCGGCGTTGAGGCCGCCCGCGAAGCCGAGATTGCGGCCAGGGTCGACGACGCGATCGGCGGCCGACGCGAGGGCGCGCGCTTCCTCCGGATCGCCCGAGTTCACGACGGCGATCGTCTCGAGCGTGAGGTTCGCCTTCGCCGCGTCCCATCGCAGGCTTTCGAGCGCGCGGGCGGCGAGGCCCGCGGAGCGGTAGCTCACGACGACCGCCGAGATCATCGGCGCTCCCGCTTGGTAGACTCGCGGTCCGCGTGCGCATTCAACTCCGGCCCGCCACGCCCGCTGACCGGCCGGCTCTCCTCGACCTGTTTCGCTCCGCTTTCGAAGCCTCGGCCGATGCCGCGGACTGGGCCTGGAAATACGACGCGAACCCGAACCCCGGCGTCTCGGCGCTGGCCCTCCTCGGCGATCGCGTCGTGGGCTTTTACGGCGGGTTCGGCACGCGCTACCGCGGTGCCGAGGGGAACCTGCCGGGCGTGTCGGCGGTCGACGTCATGACACATCCCGACGCGCGCGCTCTCTCTCATCGCGCGCTCTTCCAGGACCTCGGCGAGGCCTACTGCCGCTTCAATCTCGAGGCGGGCGTCCCCTTCTACTTCGGCTTTCCGCACGAGCGACATCGCAGGCTCGGCGAGCGGCTGCTCGGGTACCGCTCGGCCGGACCGGCGGGCGAGTGGACGCGTCCGCTCTCTTCGCCCCCTCTTCTCGGGCGCCTGCGCCGGCGACTCCTGCGCGTTTCGACGGGCGATGCGCTCTCCCCCGCGCACGCTGCTCTCGCCGAGGCGCTGCACGCGCGTCCCGGCTGGCGGACGGACCGCTCGCTGGCGACGCTGAGCTGGCGTCTCGCCCGGCCGGGCGCCCGGTACCGTGTCCACGAGCTGCGCGACACCCGCGGCCGCTCGTCGGGCTACGCGGTCGTCCGGACGGTCGGAGAGCGCGCGCTCGCCGTGGACCTCCAGCTCGCCGACGAGGAGTCCGCAGCGCTCGCCTACCTCGTCGACGCCGTCTCGGAGGCCGAGCGCGGTCGAGGGACGACCTGCCTCGTCGTGCGCGCGCCGCGAGATACGCGTCTCGGCACGCGACTTCTGGAGCTGGGTTTCTCCCGCGCGGCGCCCACCACGCACTTCGAAGTCCGGCCGCTCGACCCCGCGTTCGACCTCGCGCGCGCCGCGCCCGCCTTCGACTACCGGTTCCTCGATCACGACATCTTCTGAGAGAAGAGCGCCTCGAGCCGGTCGAGGACGCGATCCAGCGAATAGCTCCGCGCGACTTCCATGCCGCGGGCCCTTCGCTCTGCCCACAGATCCGGCTCGTCGAGGAGCCGCGCCGCCTCGCGAGCCATGCCGGAGGCGTCTCCCGCGCGCACCCGCGCCACGGCGTCGGCGGGAAGCGGCGCGAAGGACGGAATGTCGGTCAGGACGACCGGCACGCCCGCGGCGAGCGCCTCGAGCGGCGGAAGCGGGAAGCCCTCGGCGTCGAACGACGGGTGCAGGAGGACGTCGAGGCCGTGGTACCACGCCGGCATCGCGGCCGCGGGAAGCGCGTGGGAATACGCGTCGGGCGCGCCTCGTGCCCGCTCGGCCTCGGTGAGCGGCAGCGCGCTGGCGCGGTGCAGGCGCACGTCGCGGCCTCCTTCCCGAAGCTTCGCGACCGCGCGGAGGGCCACGCCGATCCCCTTCAGGGGAGCCTCGAACGGGCCGACGACGCCGAGGACCGGGGGGCGCCTCGGCCGCGCGCGCTCCGGATCGGGCGGCGCGAAGTCCCGCGCGGAAATCGCCTGCGGCAGGACGTGAAAGGGCCCCGGATACCGCCCTTCGAGAAGCGGGAGAAGGTGCGCGGAGACGAGGAGCTTCGGGATCTTCTGCCGATAGGCCTCTTCGATCTCCTCCAGCCGGTGAAAGGTGTGCGGGTGGGGCGCCTCGTAGCCCTGGCAGAAATGGAAGATGCGCGCCGCGCGGCGCGCGTTGACGACGGGGACGACCGTCGGGAACCACGTGGCGACATGGACGTCGGCCTCGGGAAGCGTGGACGCGTCGAACGCCGGGACCTCGTGGACTCTCACCGGAACGTCGAGCCAATCGTGCCGGCCGTCCCGCGTGACGAGGACGACGTCGTGCCCGCGCGCCTTCAGCCCCGCGGCGTGCTCGACGACGACCTTGACGCCGCCCGACAGCTCGAGGGACTCGAGGACGTACGCGATCCTCATCCGGGGCCGTCGCCGCGCGCGGGGATCGACGTCCAGGTCGCGGGCAGGCTCATGAGGCCGCTGCGCCACGTGTCGGACTCGACGTGGAACGTCCGGTCGCTCCGCGCGTCGAAGAGCGCGAGGGACTTCTCGTCGGCGAGATAGGCGTAGACGACGAACTCGCCCTTCCCGAGCGGAAGCGCGTCGACGCCGATCCGCACGCGATACGCCGACTGCCCGGCGAACGGCCCCGAGCCGTCGAGCCGCGAGTCGGCCGAGAAGCACACGACATTGTCGCGCGTGGAGACCGCGAGATGGATCTGAAGCGGCCGCGCGGGATCGTCGGCGGTGAACTCCAGCTCCACCCCCCACGGCTCTCCCGGCCGGAACTCGTCCTTCGGCGTGCCGTCGGCGTCCGTGACGACGACGTCGCGAAATCGCCCGTGTGTTCCCGCGACCACGGCGGCCTCGGCGCCGTGAGGCGCCACGAGGCGGTCCTTGCGCGCGAGGAACTTCTCGTACTCGAGGACGACGCTCTGCGCGTCGCCCGCGGCCTCCACGCGGCCCGCGTTGAGCCACAGCGCGCGGTCGCACAACGTCGACACGTAGTACATGGCGTGGCTGCAGAAGAAGATCGTCTTGCCCGAGGCCTTGAGCTCGAAGATGCGGTCGACGCACTTCTTCTGGAAGCGGCCGTCGCCTACGGCGAGCGCCTCGTCGAGCAGGATCACGTCGGGCAGGACGGCCGTTGCGACCGAGAACGCGAGCCGCATCTGCATGCCCGAGGAGTACGTCTTGACGGGCCGGTCGAAGAAGTCGCCGAGCTCGGCGAACGCCTCGATCTCCGGCAGCGCCGCGGCGACTTCCTCGCGCGACAGTCCCGAAAGGGCGGCTTGCAGGATCGCGTTGCGCCGGCCCGTGTCCTCCGGATGGAAGGCCGTCCCGAGCTCGAGGATCGATGCCACCCGGCCCGGCAGGCTCACGCTGCCCGACGTCGCGGCCGTGGTTCCCGCGAGGATCTTGAAGAGCGTGCTCTTGCCCGACCCGTTCTCGCCGATGACGCCGAGGACCGAGCCTTTGGCGACCCCGCCTGAAACGTCGTCGAGGGCCCGCACCTCGACGTGCCGCGGGCGGCCTGTCAGTACCTCGACGAGTCGGTCGCGCGGCGCGGCGTAGTGGCGGTAGACCTTCGAGACGTTCGTGAAGGAATAGGTCGTGGGCGTCTCGGGCATGGACCGGGGGGATGTTAGCCGTCCCGCGGCCCGGGCGGCCCTGAAAAAACGGCCCGGACTCGGGATCCGGGCCGGGATCGGGAACGGGCCCGCGGGTGCGGGCCCGGGGTCTGTCGGAGGTCAGGGCGCGGGCTGGGCCTTCACGAAGGTCGGGCCGCCCGAGGTGTTGTCGATGATCGTCGCGTAGCCACTCACGGTCACGCCATCGTCGATGTTGTCGACGACGATCGAAAGCCGGCTCAGGTCGCCGGAGAGGCCGCCGAAGAGCGTCCCGTCGCTCACCTGCGAGAAGCCGTCCACGAGGACCGGGATGTCGCGGAGCTTCGTACCCTGCGGCGAGTACACGTGGACGTTGACCCACTTGCCCGCGGCGCCCGCGACGACGAAGAGCGCGAGGTTGGTCCGGTAGGCCGTCGTCGAGGCGAGGCCCGTCAGGGCGAGGCGTTTGTACGCGCCCGTCTGGCTCGCGCCGTCGAGCGGGGTGTAGCCCGGGATCTGGAGCCCGACGTGGCCGTTCGGCGTGTCGTTGTACGTCTCGCCGAGGACCACGAGCGGGTCGGAGTTGGTGTCGCCGACAGTCGGCGAGACGTCGAGCCACGAATTCAGGTAGCTTGTCGCATCGTCGATGGTGATTTGCCCCTTGGCGGTAAGCCAGACCTTGACGAAATCGTCCCAGGACTGGGTCTGTCCCGGGGACATCGCGACGTCGCCCGCGATGCTGATCTGGCCCGCGCAACCACTCGTGTCGCAGGGAACGTACGAGAAGACCATGTGGACCTTGCGGGACCCGCTCGAGGGGTTCGAGACCGTGACCCGGCTCCTCCAGTGCTCGCCGTTCGCCCCGATCAGGCGCACGATGCCGGGGATTCGGTACGCGTTCGACGGCGGCTCGGTCGGCGTCACGACGATCGCGTCCGTCGAGTGTACGTCGATGACGCTCGCCCACGGGTAGACGGCGGTGCCCTGCAGGATCTTCACCTTGACCGTGTAGAGATCGCTCGTGCCGGCGTAGCCCGCGTCCACCAGGGCATTGTTGATCTGGAGGGACTGGTAGGGCTGCATGTCGACGACCCTCGACGCGAGCGGCGCCGCGGTCAGCCCGTCGAGGAAGTCGATCTGGATCGTCGGCCAGTCGTTGTTGAGGTTCACGAAGCCGAGGTTCGTGTATGCGTCCGCGTTCTGCCCCAGTCCGATCAGGACCGACGCCGCCGGAGACGCCTGCGGGGAAACGCCGCCGGAGACGGGCGTCGGGGGCACCGAGAGCCCGAACGTGCCCTTCGTCGGGTCGCCGTTGTTGAACGTACGGGCCGTGATGACCGGGGGCAGCGGTGCAAAGTCGCCGCGCACCATGAGAGCACCGTAAGCCCCGAGCGGCTGGCCGAAGAAGCTGCCGAGAACGTTGCCGGATGCGACGGAGCCGAGCGGCCCCACGGGGATCGGGGTCCACGTCAACTTCGAGTAGTCGTCGACCGGGTTGCGCGCGTCGAGGAACGCGACCGAGTACGTCGCAGTGCGCGTCGTGTCGGGGTTGAAGATCGTGACGTCGGACTGCCAGATCGTTCCCGGGATCTGCCCGGTCACGTAGGCCATGCCGGCCACGACCCACATCGGCGGCTCGGGCGGCGGGAGGACCGTGAGGGCCAGCGTCGTGCTCACGTTCGCCGAGCCCGCCGTGACCGTCAGCGTCACCGTCCACGAGCCCGGCGCGAAGGGGTGCGTGGCCGTCGAGCCTGTCGCGTGCGCCGTGCCGTCGCCGAAGTCCCAGAGATACGCGTCTACCTGGCTCGGAGGATCCAGGGCCGTAAAAAGAACGTTCTTGTTCGGCGTGACGTTCGAGGGGACGAAGGGCGAGCTGTCGCCCAGGTACTGCGGAGAGAACCCGCCAGAAGGCCCTGTCACGTTGATCGTGTACGACTTTGAACACTGCGAGGAGCCGTCCGCGCTCGGGATCGTGAGCGTCACCGTGTAGTTGCCGGCCTTCGTGTAAACGTGCTGCGGCGTCTGGGTGTTTGCCGTCCCGGCGTCGCCGAAATTCCAGGACCACGACGAGGGCGCGCCCCCGAGGTTCTGCGTGAACCAGAGGCTCCAGCCGACGTTCGCAGTGAAGCCGCCCGTACCGAACCCGCCCGCCCCCTGCGTTGGCGCCCCGCGGACGGACGTGCCCGCGGGGTACTGGATGTCGAAGTCGAAGGTGGGGCAGCCCCCTCCTGCGGGGGATCCCGTGACGGTCACCGTCGCCGTCACGGGGCTGCCGTAGCCGTTGAGCGTCAGCGTATAGGTGCCCGGATTGCCGTAGCTGAGCGTGAAAGACGGCCCGCTCCCGCTTTGCGGCGTCGCGCCCGGCGCGCTCCACGTGAGATTCGGAGTCGCGATGTCCAGCGCGTTGTTCACGTAGGCGTTTGCGTTGATGGCCGTGCCCGTGGTGGTGCCGACCGACCCCTTGTCCGAACACCCAAAGCCCTGACTGCAGTTGAACCAGATCTGCTGGTTGCCGCTGGAGCCGCCCGTGACGGTCACCCAGGCCGTTCCCGAGGCGGGGGTGGTCTGGCCGTCACTCACGGTGCAGGTCGCGGTATAGGTGCCCGGGCTCGCGAAGGACTGGGAGATGCTCTGGCTGGACCCCGATACCGCGCCAGACCACGAATAGGTATAGGGGCTGCCGGAGCCTCCGGACGCAGAACACGAGAAGGAGACGTTCGCTCCGACCGTCGTGCTCGACGGGTTGGCGAACGCCGAGACCGAGATCGGCACCGTGCGCTGGTTCACGTGGACCGTGCCCGTTGCCTGGGTCCCGTAGCCATTCATCGTGACGGTATACGTGCCCGCCGCCGCATACGAGAAGGCGGGACCCTGCGTGGCACCCGCCGACGCCGGCGAAGCGCTCGGCATGCTCCAGGAGTCCGGAGGCGTCGAGAGGAGGGCTCCCTGAGAGTAGGCGTACGCTGTTACCTGGTCCCCGGTGTTTACCGTCGTTGAGCCGATGTCACAGCCGCCGCCACCCGGCCCTCCGCCTTGGGGGCAGTTGAAGCGGATCTGGGGGACCACGTTCGTAACCGTGACCGGGAAGGCCGTGAGTCCGGCCGGATCCGGCCAGTACGTCGTCCCGGTCGTGTAGTTCACCATGATCTTGAGGAGGTAGTTGCCCGGGGTGCCTGGAACCGGAATTCCCGCCGAGGTTGCGGGAGAGCCCGTGATCGGGGGAGGGTCAATCATCGCGGGCCACGGCACGTAGTTGTCGGCGCACGGGGACAGGCAGAAGCTGTACTTGTAGGTGGCGGTGATCGAAGAACCGCGCTGCGAGCTGTTCGACACGCTGAGCTGGGAGTTCGTGATCGCCGTGACCGGGCCGGTCGCGCTGCCGTTGACGGTGAACACAGGCACGAAGTCGGTGACGGTGTACGTCCCCGTGGTGGTCGTCGTGAAAGCCTGATCGACGAAGTACTTTGCCGTCAATGAATAGGCGTAAGTGCCCTTCGTGTTGTAGGGAGCGGGCGGGGCGCACGAGATCGTGGTGCAGGATGCCGTGAGGTGCTGAGCGTCCGGTCCGAATGCCCACTGATAACCGGTCGGATGACCGTCCGAAACGCTCACGAGCGGCTGCCCGGACAGAACCTGCGTCGACTGGAGCTTCGCGGCCGGAACTTTCCAGTTCAGTGTGAACAGGCTCGCGCCCGCGCTACCGAGAGCGTTGTTCGCCTCGAACGCGAACGTGAGGGGCTTCGCGAAGCCCGCCGCGGGAGTCAGGGTGAAGTCGGCCGTGCCGCCCGCGAAAGCGCCGTTCGTCGTGACCGAGGCCCAGCAGCCCAAGCCGCTTCCGGGGTCCGGCGTGGGGCTTGCCTGATAGTCACAGGGGCCAACGACCGTGATCGTGGCCGGCGGGGCGAGCGGGTTTCCGAATGCCCCGTTGTCCGGCGCCCTGAGGCGCGGGGTCACGGCGCCGCCGTCGTCGTACGGGACACTCACGTGGAAATCGAAGTCGAAATTCCAGGGGAACCCCGTCCCGCCGAATCCCGTCAGGGGCTGACTGATCGGCGACGGGTTGACCCTCGGCGTGATCGTGATCTGGTCGCCCAGGAACACGGTGTCGTTGTTATTGAGCGGCGCGCCCGCCTGGTTGACGAACGTCATCGAGGCGACCGCGGGCGCGTTTTGAGAGACGCAGGACATCGGAACGATCCACCCCGTAATGCCACTCGGAACGTACGCGTAAATCTGTCCGGCCACGGTCCCCGCCACGAGCGCCGGCCGGCCGGGGGCGAATCCGGGTGTCGTCACGTCGAAGAAGCCGGACGCCATGCCGAACGCCGGAGCTGGTGACGTGTACTGACGGTACACTCCCGAAGCCGTCTTCACCCACATGAAAGCGAAGAGGTTCCCCGCGTTGTCGGCCGCGAGGCTGTTCGTGCCCGCGGCGGTTTCCCCGGTGCCCGGATAGAGCGAACCGACTACGGTCGGCGCCCCCCCCTGCACTCGAATGAGGGTCCACCCGGCGTGCTGCGAGT
>OCTA010002687.1_pt1 | contig 16020 bp, 8 predicted proteins | sample 1538991 | NCBI WGS metagenome assembly OCTA01 (sample SAMEA3539302, study PRJEB22396) | soil metagenome | biome: tundra; feature: field; material: soil | place: USA | collected 2010-05 | depth 0.15 m | reverse complement strand
GTTAAGTGCAATGTGATCCAGTGATTCTGGGACAAAGTCTCATTGTGAAGAATGTGGGCAGTTCCGCCATTTGTGCTGACGACCGCGTCAATCCGCCCATCATTGTCAATGTCGCCTATGGCCATTCCCCGCCCCACCCACGCGTCATGAAAAATATCTCCTGAGATCGACGACACGTCCGCAAACTTCCCCAGGTTATTGCGTAGCAACAACATGGGTTCGCGATAACGGAGTTGGGGGGACACCACCTGGATGTTGTCCATATCGTGTCCTTGCGCGATCAGGAGATCCTTCCAGCCATCATTGTCGTAGTCCAGAAATCGCAAACTCCACCCCGAGTGGAATTGCGACATGCTGCCAATGCCGGTCACCAGGGAAGCGTAATTAAAGCTTCCATCGCGGTTATTCTGATAGAGGGCGTATCGTTGATTCGCCAAATCGGTGACGACCAGGTCCGGCCACCCATCGTTGTCGTAGTCTTCAAAGTCAACGCCCATCCCGGCGTACGTTTGCCCCTCGGAATTCACAGCCACGCCGGCTTCCAGACCGACTTCCTCGAAAGTCCCATCCGGCTTCTGGTGAAACAGGAATTCAGGCATCGAGTCATTGGCGACGAAGAGATCCATGCGGCCGTCCCGGTCGTAGTCACCTATGGCAATTCCGAGAGCCTTCGCTGGGTTATCTAAGCCAAGTTTATGCGCCACTTCGGTGAAGTGGCCGTTGCCATCGTTGTGATACACGAGCATAGTAATGGGCGGAAAGACGTCGGGGTGGCAGATACCCCTATATCCTTCCCGTCGTTCGCCACACCACACGTCCTCCCAATCCCACGTCACATATCTGTCTACGACCAGGTCAAGTCGGCCATCATTATCCAGGTCGACCCACGCTGCCGAGGTTGACCAACCACCGCCGGCGACTCCCGCTTTATCCGTTACATCGGTGAAGGTGCAATTCCCATTGTTGTGATAAAGCCGGTTGCCCCCATAGGCCGTGACAAACAGATCCTCGAATCCGTCGTTGTCGTAATCGGCGACGGCGACCCCCATCCCGTAGCCCACACCTTTGAGTCCCGCCTTCTCGGTGATGTCCTCAAACGTTCCATCCGCTTTTTGGTGGTACATGCGATTCCAGTCTTTGGGATCGGCCTTCTGCGGAATGTAGCCCTTGGGCGTGGGGTCGGAATACTGCGCTCCATTGACTAGAAACAGGTCCAGCTTTCCATCGTTGTCGCAATCGAAGAGAGCCACGCCCGATCCCATCGTCTCCAGCAAATACTTGCGCGTGGTGTGCGGAGCCTGGTGCAGGAAATGCACCCCCGCCTTCTCGGTGATATCGACAAAGCGGCCCGGAACGTCGGACGGTTGTACAGCTGGAGCCGGTGCGACGGAACCAGGGGCCGTAGCCTGTGACGACGCGATGGAAACCAGGCTCAAACCGAATATTCCCCATGAAGCACTACGGAAGCAGAAGCGCCTCAGTTTCATGGTGCGCTCCTCGGCACATTTGAATCATCCTTAGACGGTGGCGTGATCGGACAGGATCCTCCACCGCACATAGCGGCTGTAATGCCCTTGCCCTCTTCGATGGTGTAAATGCGATCGACTGCGGGCAGCTTCACCGTTTGGGTTGCTCCGGAAGGCCAATGTATCTCGGCAGTCCCGGCATTCGTCGAATCGCCAAGACCGAAGTGCGGCCGCGGATCATTGGTGGAAACATAGCTTCCGCCGCTCAATATGTCCTGGCGCTGGCGCACGCTGTCGCCCTTGAGGTAAACGGTGGTACCCACCGCATCCCGCGGGCTCTTAGACCCACCCACGAGTTTCAATTCCACCCAGTGATGACGATCTGGATTGACATTCTTCAAGAGCACGGGCGGTCCCTCGATGGGGGAAATCACAACATCAATCTTGCCATCATTAAAGAGATCGCCGAAAGCAGCGCCGCGCCCCGAAACAATCTCTGCCAGTCCCGAACCTTTAACCGGTGGCACTTCTTCGAACTTGCCGTCGCGTGTGTTATGGAACAAGAGTGGCCTTTGTGCATACGATGTTCCCCACTCCAGGCGATCGGCTGCGGGATAGATATGACCATTGACGAACATCAGGTCCAGCCATCCATCATTGTCGAAATCAAGAAATCCGGTTCCCCATCCAAGAAACGGAATCGACTTTTTGCCAACTCCGGAGCGCATGGACACTTCAGTGAACGCAGCATTGCCGTCATTGTGAAACACCAACTTGGCCTCATCGGAAAAATCGCTGATGGCAAAGTCGAGCAGGCCATTATTCAAATAATCCCCCACGGCAATGCCCATCGCCGCAACTTCTCGCCCGTCCTCGTTAAGGGCGAAGCCGGAAGTCAGACTCATATCTTCAAAGGTGCCATCGCCCTTATTCAGATACAAATAGCTCAGCGTCGAGTCATCGGCCACCAGCAAATCGAGTTTGCCATCGTTATTCACATCCACAAACAGAGGAGTCAGGCCGTAGTATTTGTTACTCGAGTCGGCGACTCCCGCTTTCGCGCTCACATCTGTAAATGTGCCGTCACCGTTGTTATGGAACAGGTGGTCAGGCTCGCCTTCGATATTGCGCGGGCCGCACATCACCGGCTCGCCGCGAAACTCGCAGTAGGAAAATCCCACCGCTTTGGTCTTCTCATAGGGAAGGTTGTCGCGATCGAAATGAACATAGCCGGAGACAAATAAATCCAGGCGCCCATCGCCATCGTAGTCTCCCCATGTGCCGCCCGCCGACCAGTTGCCTAATGCAATCCCGGCCTTTTCACCAACGTCAGTAAACGTGCCATCGTGATTGTTATGGTATAAACGGTTCTTGCCGAGATTACTGACGAAAATGTCGGGCCAACCATCGTTGTCGTAGTCGGCGATGGCCACGCCAAATCCCCAGCGATCATTAGTCACACCGGCCTTCGCGGCGACGTCGGTGAACGTACCATCGTGATTATTGTGGAATAAGGCGGCATGCGGAGGTTCCTGCTTACCATCCAGTGCGCTGAAGTTGGACCCGTTGACTAAATAGATATCGAGCCAACCATCGTTATCGTAGTCAATCAATCCCACGCCCGAGCCGTTAACGTCGCAGATCAATCGCTTGTCCGCTGCCCCCATGGTGTGGCTCCAACCGGCAATCCCTGCGGACTTAGCAACATCTTCGAAAACGACGGGACCAGACTCAACGATGCCACCAGCGGTGATCGGCCTCTTTTGTGCGTCGTAGACTGGCGGCATTCCCGCGGCGGAATTACTCCCCATTCCGGACGGCGGTTTGGGAGGTGCCTGTGCTGAAACGTGCGTACGGGTTGCCGCGAATGCGAGCAGGCACAGCATCAATGCACAGGCCCAAATCCAGCGCGACCGCCGCAAATGTTTCCTCCAACGACTGAGTCTATCGCAGGGGTCAAAGGATTGTGTTCTCCCAGTCCCATGCATGTAATCCGAATCCTACCGGTATCGCGGAACCTCCAGCCATCAGTGAGCGCGGACATTCGAACTACAAGGTTTGCCTTCGCAGAGACTGCCGGTAACCCCTTTGCCCTCCATCACGGTGTAAATCCGATCGACTGCCGGCAACTTCAGTTTCTCCAACGCCCCACTCGGCCAATGAATCTCCACGCTGTCGACTTTTTCGGTCGCTCCTAGCCCAAAGTGGACACGCATGTCATTCGAAGAAAGATAGCTGCCGCCGCTGAGAACATCTCCGCGCTGGCGAACGCTGCTGGCGGTGAGATAGACCGTCGCTCCCACTGCATCCTTCGGGCTCCTGGGTCCACCCACGAGATTGAGGCTCACCCAATGATTGTGGTCGACATTAACGTTACGCAGCAGCACAGGAAATCCATCGAGATTGTTGATCACGACATCGATCTTCCCATCGTTGAAAATATCTCCGAATGCGGCTCCCCGTGACACGCTTACTTCGGCGAGGCCGGTTCCCTCAACTGCCGGCACAAGCTCGAATGTGCCGTTGCGAAGGTTGTGATAGAGCAACGGTCGTTGAGCATAGCTCATGCCCCAGTCGCGATGTTGATCCGCCTGCGGATAAACGTGTCCGTTAGCCACCAGTAAATCTTTCCATCCGTCGTTGTCGTAATCCAGAAACCCATCGCCAAATCCGACAAATGGGCCTGACGTTCCGCCTATCCCCGAATGAGCACTCAGGTCCTCAAAGATTCCTTTCCCATCGTTATGGAAGACCACCGTCGAATCATCGGAGAAAGTCGTGTTCACCAGGTTTATGTGACCGTTGTTCTCGTAGTCCCCGGCCGCAATGCCCATGTTTGACACTTCGCGACCTTCCTCGTTGAGCGCATAGCCGCCCATGTAGCTCTGGTCGGCGAATGTGCCATTACCCTTGTTGATATATAGATAGTTCGGCGTGGAATCATTCGCGACAACAAGGTCCGGCCGCCCATCGCCATTCACATCCACGAACAGGGCACCCAAACCGAAGAAGCCGTTAGGGTCATTGACACCTGCAGCCTTGGAAACATCGGTGAAAGTGCCGTTGCCATTGTTGTGAAATAAGTGATCGCCGGCCCCTTGCAACCCGCGTGGACCGCACATAATGTTTAGGCCGCGATATTGACACTGCGCAAAGTTGATCGATTTGCTGCCTGCCACCGGAGGATCCTGGAAGTCGTAACGAATATATCCTGCGACAAAAATATCGAGTCTCCCGTCACCATCGAAATCCCCGAACGTCACGCCGGTATGATCGACAACCGTACTACCGGAGCTTTCATCCAGCGCCACGCCTGCCTTGTCTGCTACATCACTGAACGTGCCATTCCGGTTGTTGTGATAGAGCCGGTTCTTGCCTAGGTTAGTTACGTAAAGGTCGGGCCAGCCATCGTTGTCATAGTCCCCAACGGCGCAACCCAACCCCCATCGATCGTTGTCGACTCCGGCTTTCTCGGCGACATTTGTAAACGTTCCGTCATGGTTGTTGCGGAATAGCGCCGCGTGCGGCGAATCCTGCTTGCCATTCAAAGCGTCGAGGGTCGAGCCGTTTACCAGATAGATATCCAGCCAGCCATCATGATCGAAATCCAAAAGGCAGACACCCGAGCCTTTGGCCTCGGTGATGACCCGCTTTTCAGCGGTACCTGTCACATTGCGCCATGTCGTAAGACCTGCTTTGGCGGCAACATTCTGAAAAACAACGGGGCCTGTCTTTACGTAGCCACCAGCGGTAATCGGGCGCCCTTCAGCGTCGAAATTGGGGTGATGCGCCACACCGGTCGCCATGCCCTGCTGCGGCTGCTCCATTGGCTTCGGGTCTAGCGGCGATTGCGTCCAGCACGCAACAGGCTGAAGAGAAATGCCGATCAAACAACCGAATAATAAGTCACGAACGCGCGGCAACGAGAGTCCCCCAAGCTCTTGAAGTGTATCGCAGCGGACGCTAGCATAAGCCGCGCAACCTCTCCCGATTGCATGATTGAAATTGCCCGGGCTTACTCCTGCAGCGTATACTCCTTGGTTTTCAGGCACGATGGGTTGAGGAAACTTGCAATACATGACTTCCATCTCTGTTGACTGGCATCACGAGTGCAGATTTTCCGTATTTTGTGTGATCGTAATGGCTGTTCTGGGTCCGGTCGTCCCTGTCTGCGCACAATCCACCACATGCCCTGCCCGGGCCGAGCGAGCGGCCACGCCCGCAGACACGGCGTACAGCAATGGCGACCTCTCCAGCGCGGAGTCACTCTACGCTCAGGCCGTAGCACAGCACCTGCAGGACGCTTCGCTGGCAGAGTCCCTCGTGCGTACCTTGCTTCGCGAGGGCAAAGTCGCGCAGGCGTCCGCCCAGGCCGCCACCAGTGCGACAGCGAGTCCTCGCTCAGCCGCCGCGCTGACCGCCTTGGCTGAAGTTGAATTGCGCCAGGGACAGCCTTGGGTGGCGCTGCAAACCCTTGACTCGGCAACGACCGCTGATCCTTGCTACGCCCGCGCCCACCTGGTTCGCAGCCGCGCGTTGCGCATTGACTCCATGTACGGCTCGGAGCGCGCCGAGATTCAGCGCGCCTATGATATCGATCCCACCGATCCCGATGTTTTAAACGCGTGGACAGGCATTGTTAATGCTGCGCACGAAATTGAAAGCGTCAACCAGTCGCTGTCAACGATGAAGGACATCGACGCGGACAGCCGCCAGAGGGCCGAAGCGGCCGCTCACTCGATGATGCCCCTGCTTTCAGAAAATTCGCAGACCTGCCAAGGATTGCCTTCCATTCCGTCCGCAACATTGCCGCTTCAGCCGTCAATGCCTGATCCGAAACATATCGATGGCTACAAGTTGCAAGTGCAGTTGCCTCAAAGTGAAGCGAAGTTACTAGTCGATTCAGCAGCGTCTGGCCTCTATATCACCAGGGCGCTGGCGGCTGCTAACGGGCTGCAACACGATCCGAACGACCCCGAGGGTACGGTGCGTCTTCCCTCCATGCGCATCGGACCGCTCGAGTTTCACAACTGCATCGTCGGCGTAAGTGAAACGCCTTTTGCAGGTAAGTCCGACGGGTTCATCGGCACGGACATCTTTGCGTCTTACATGATCACGCTCGATTTCCGTTCCGCCAAAATGATTCTGGATCCGTTGCCGAAACAGCCAGGGATTGTACCCGGAGATCGTTTCCCCGCGCCTGCTCTGGCGAACTTTACTCCCGTCTATCACCGGCGACAGTATCTCTTGGTGCCCATCGAGTTCAGTAACAGATCCCGAAAGTTGTTCATCCTGGCCACCGGCATGCGTTCCAGTGCCATGTCTTCTGATGCCGCCCACTCCGTCTCTAGAATCACCATGAACTTTACGAATACGGAGCAGACCACATCCGGCACGAGGGTGCAATTCTTTCGCGATATCTTCGACTTACAATTGGCAAGTCTGCCGACCGTTCATCAAGGCCACATCCTGGAACTCGATCCCACTGTTATCGATCGCAATGCGGGCTTCGAGATTGCAGGCATGCTTGGGCTAGACGTGCTGAATCCCTTGACTCTGCATCTGGACTATCGCGACGGGCTTGTAAAATTCGATACCCTACAAACAAACTTTGCACCTTTGCTCAATGCGAAAAACACCGCTCCATCTTTACCAGTGACCACCAACGAGTCTGGCCCGGAGGCTTGTCAGCGCGTTGAGGATAGCGATATACCCATCAATTCAACGGTAGAAGCAACGGTGACCGGAGCACTCGACTCGGCCCACCTCAAGCCCGGCAAGGAGATCTGGCTCAAGGCTAAGTATGGCTGGCAGCAAACCGACTGCAGAGTCGAAGCAGGAAGTATCCTTTATGGCCACGTGACTGCGGCCGTTTCATCCAAGGATCCTGCTTCATCAGAGCTGTCCCTCGTGTTCGATCATGCGGATTGCGTCGGCCACCCGAAGCAGCCAGTGCAGCTTGAACTCGTCGGGCTGATCGCGGCCGCCGACGAGTCGGAGAGCATCTTCGGCGCATTGCCTGCCGCGGTATCTGGAGGTGGGCGTCAGATATCGGAGGTTGTCGCTGGTACAACCGGTCGCTCCGACAACCTCAATCCCGGAGGCCGACCGAACACCGTGCACCCCGGCGTCGTCATCCGCATGCCGAAGGTGAAACTCGAGCCTCAAGCGGGTCCATCCTGCAGCGACCGGATCACCAGTGCAACACGCAGCGTGCAACTGGGTCCCAGCGCAGAACTAATCCTGCTGATGAAAAACCATCCGTAAATCAATGCATTGGATCAGGTCTAATCCTGCCGCAGCGTTGCCCCAAATCACCACTACTCAGAAATCCTCTTTGCCCGGCTCGATACTTAGTGCCTCGTGAGCCACGTACCTCGTTAAATGTGCCTTCAGCTTCGCAACAAGGGTGGCGTCTTGCTGGTGAATAGCGAGAGCCAGTGCCCGCTGCTCGACCTCGACTGCCTGGGGAAAACTTCCAGTCTCTGCAAGCGCAGCTGAAACCGTATCGAGAATCGCAGGGCTTTTTTCGGTCGTAGCTCGTTCAGCCCGATTTGCCAGATTCAGGGCTTCGGACCCATTGCGGATCGCAGGATCGGGGCATGTTGCAAGCAAAGTCGCTGCCAGATTCAGCGCAAAAAGCCGATTGGGCTCCTCATCCAAAGCAATTCGTAATTCAGCAAGCGATTCTGAATAATTACCACGCAGATACAGCGCATATCCGAGATTCTCATGCCCCTGAGCGAATCTCGGACGAATCCGAACAGTGTTTCGCCATGCATCGATAGCCTCGTCGAGGCGATCGTCTCGCGTAAGTACGATCCCAAGATTGTAGTAGGCTTCGAAGAATTCGCCATCAATCTGAATCGCCGTTTTGAAGTGCTGAATGGCTTCACCGGATCTCCGCAGTTGCCCTAAAACAATCCCGATTCCATTGTTTGCCCGTGCGTCCTTAGGGTCCATTTGCAGTGCCTCGCGCCACTTAGCAAGCGCACCGAGGGTGTCTCCCTTTCCTTGCAGCTCCATCGCTTCATCAACGACGCGATAAAAGTCGGATGCTGGCACATCGATGTTTTCGATCCCATTGGGCGCTATGTTTACAAATTCAGGTATATTTACAGCCCGGTTCGCTGCAGTCGAATTGTCGATGTAAATCGGCGGGCTGTCCTGTCCATTCCTATCAATGTGGGTCAGGAACATTTGCGTATAGGGCGACCGGCTTTTCGATGAGAAAACCAGCCAGCGACCGTTTGGCGAAAAGCTATGCCATGAGTTCATCTGCGAAGTATTGGCCCTCATCCTGCGCGCTGTCCCTCCTTCAAACGGGACGATGTATAGTTCGCTGTCCGGCCGCATTAACTGTCCATTACGGCATTTCACAAAAACAATCCATCGGCCATCTGGAGAAATCTTCGGAAAGCTGTTGCTCATGCCGTTATTGGAGGCGCCCTCGATCGGCTCAGCCTTGCCGCCCCGCCCGCCATTGAAGGGAATGCGATAGAGACTATATTGAATCTGAACTTCGTTCGCATCGTTGGCGTGCAGCGGCATCTGCTGGCCTTCGCGGTCGGAATCCTTAGCGTCCGCGCGAGCGAACACGACATATTTTCCGTCAGGGCTCCAAACTCCATCTGTCTGAACGTAGCGTGGATCATCGGCGCCAGGCAGAGTCTGCCTGCGACCGGTCGCACGACTATACCAGGCAAGGATGCCCCGAGTTGGATAAAACACCTGCAGAAATCGATAGTCCTTGAAGTTAGTTACAAAATAGGAACTGGAAATGGTCTGATCCTCTCCGGCAAAGGTCGAGAGAACATATCGGCCATCGGGCGAAAGCTGCGACATGAACCCTACGCGCGATTGTCCGACACGCAGATCGGCGTTCCACGAAACGGTGTCTTCATTGCGGATGGCCATATGCCGGCGCACAGGAACGATGGCATATAGCCCCTTGTCGTTGCCGGGACCATCCACATCCATACCCATCGTTTTTCCATCTTTAGAGAAGGAGTGGCAATTTCCGCATGTGTGTAAGTCGTGCATAATAATGCGGCTTTCCGGTTGCGCGATGTCGCGAATGCGCCAATTGATCAGGTAAAGCAAGGACGGGGACAACGGCTGAACAACGCCCCTCTTGCCTTCTGAAGGCATCAACGGCACATCACGATAAAAAATCTGTCCATCCACCGCATCGCTCGACATACTCAAGCTGATTTGACTTTTAGCGACTTCATGCTCTGCACGGTCGAGACCAATAATCGCTACTACGGCACCATGCTCTACTGAGTGCCGCTTTATGAATACCCAATTTTCTTCGTTGGGTTTCCAAGTATGCGCACCAGTCTGATCAGCGGTTAGCGACGGAAGTCGGTTTGTCATGGAAACACAACGTGGGTCGATTTCTCCAATTTGAATTGGCACACCACCCGAGCTCACGCTGAGCGGCTTAGTACCATCGGCAAACGCAATCTCAATGCGCCACTGCGTAGCTTCGCTTTGGTCGTGCCAGATAAATGTCGGCGCCGTAATCTCCGGCGGGAAAATCGAACCGTCTTCGGGATAGTCGATTTGGATCAGGTCGTGCTGCACTGCTGGAGTCGAAAGATGCTCTTTTGGAATTGCTTCGGAAGACTGCGAAGCAGCAAAAACTCTCGTTATACCGTAACAGTAGGAAAGAGACGATCGATAAGTCTGAAGCAGAAGGACAGCTTGCGCGCAGAAAGCAAGACTCCCGAGAATGAGTCCTGTCACCCGGTGTGGTCTGCGGTCGAGCACTTGCCTCACCTCAACCTTTCATACCTATCACCACCAATAAAACTTTAGAAGTATCCCCGGTCACTTCACCGGCCCAAGTTTGCGCTGTAGTTCTTCTAGTGTCTGGCCCTTGGTTTCTGGATAAGTGAACGACACCACGATGAATTGACCGCCGTCATGATGGCGCCAAGCGCGCCGGTCAGCGTCGCTTTCATCAGGTTCACATTTCATCGCGTGAAGGCTAGTTAGGATGCAAACGCCATCCAACGACTCACTCAAGTCAGGCTGATACCCACAGGTGCTTCGACGTATGCAGAGGAAGGATGCACGCTCCAAGAAGCCCAGCTTCCGAGCCGAGTTTCGCTGGAAGCACCTGAGTACCGCCGCAAGGCATGTCCTTTGAAGCAGCCCGTCCTGGAGCCGTAAGCGCGTAAACGTAACTGCGTCGCTCCAGTTCCTCAAATAATGACGGAGAAAGCAGGTCCCATGAATTTGCGACGCCTCCTCCCACAACGTAGAGGGGCAAGTTGAGAATATTGATTAATCCCGCCAAACAGATTCCCAACGCGCGTCCTGTTTCCGCGTAAATTTGTTTGGCGTCCGGATCGCCCTTGCGCGCTGCCTCAGCAAGGTCGAGGGCCGTTAAAGACACTCCGTCGCGTTTTAGTAACGCCAACCCAGGAGCCTTACCCGCGCTGATTGCGTTCTCGCCGGCCCTCATAACCGCGGTCGCTGAAGCACATACTTCAAGGCAGCCTGCATTTCCACATCCGCAAATGGGGCCGCCAGGATCAATGGTCATGTGACCTGCCTCACCACCCATGCCGCTTGCACCGTGCCAAAGTTTGCCGTCCAGAATGATGCCGTTGCCAACTCCAGTGCCCAATGTCAGCATGCACAACGAATCGATACCGAGCGATTTTCCTAATCCCAAGGCATATTCAGCCAGCACCGCCGCGTTCGCATCACTCTCGAGCACTACTGGTCGTCCGAGACGCTTTTCAACCTCAGCGAGGAGAAGAAAATTATCCCACCCCGGGAGATTCGGGGGATGGTGAAGGCGTCCGGCAGGGAGTTCCAACGGTCCTGGCGAACCGATTCCAATGCCCGCAAGCTCCCGGCCATCCGAGTATTGATTGAGAAGTTGATCAATGGCGCCGCACATATCATCGACAACCGCCAAGGGCCCAGCTTCAAGCCGGGTGCGCAATGAGATGGAGTCTAGTACGCCTTGTTCGGGCGTGTATGCCGCAACCCTTAAACTTGTTCCTCCGAGATCGATGCCAATCGTCAGAACTTGCGCGTTCTCCAAGGCCATTGTGATCACCGCAAACAGAAAGATACGAGCAGAAAAGTCCCGCAGACAGGCAAATGCTCACGGCGATAGAGCACAAAGACCTATTTGGCGCTTGTCGACTGGTAGGTCGCCGCACCGGGCAGTTTTTGCTCATGGAAACGATACCACAGTTTTCGAGCTGCAGTCTTATGTTGTCAATGCGCCTGACAAGTCAAGCACTTTGATCTAACTTGAGGAACAACGATGGTATCGTTTCCATTTTCCCCTTCCTCGTGGTATGATTCGCGGCGGCGCGGGGACCGAGCTTCGTAAGCAGTTCTGTGCCTAGCCCTCGCGCTGGACGAGGAGAGAACGAAATGGATAGCGTGTCAGGCATTGGAATCAGAAGCCGCATTTTGCATGCCGGCCTTTCTGCCGTTGCGCCGCTCGCGTTTGCCTTCGGAGTGTTGGGCTGCGTTCAGGCCAATGCACAAACGGCTGAACAGGCCGCGGAGGTCGTTAAATCGCTCAGCACACAGTCTCACGCAGTTGTTGCGCGACTGTCTGATTTAAACCACCTGTCGGCTGATGAATGGCGATTCCACCCTGGTGACCTTCCCCATGGCGAGTCTCCTGATTTAGACGATTCCAACTGGAAACCCGTGACAGCGAAGGCCGAGGCGCCTCAGGATGCGGTTTGGTACCGGCGCACGATTGAGGTCCCGCAGACTCTGCATGGCTACGACCTCACCGGAGCGCGGATCTGGTTTTCATTTGCGGCTTACGCCAACGGGCCCATGCCAGAAATTATCTACTTCAATGGCGGCGCGTGGCATTAGGCGATGATCTGGAACCGATCGTGCTCTTCGAAAAGGCCAAGCCTGGCGATAAAGTTCTCGTGGCTGTGAAGCTATTGCATACAGTCGATAACAAGACGTTCGGCGGAACGGAATTGAAGATCGATTTCGCTCCGGAGCGTCCTAATCCCGAGGATCTCCGTCTTGAGATTCTGTCCGCAGCGCTCTTAATTCCGAGCATCTCTAAAGAGGCTTCGCCAGACACATCGACCCTTGAAAAAGCGATTGGAGCCGTCAATCTCGGCGTCCTCGACGCCAAGGACCAGGCAAAGTTTGACGCTTCGCTCAAACAAGCTCAATCCGCTATCGAGGCCTTGAAACCGATGGAACAACGGGCGACGCTGCACCTCACCGGCAACTCGCACATTGATGCAGCCTGGCTGTGGCCCTGGACAGAAACGGTAGACGTGGTCAAACGCACCTTCAGCACGGCGCTGCAACTAATGGATGAATATCCCGACCACACCTACACTCAATCGGCGGCGCCGTACAACGCATGGATCGCCGACAAGTATCCGCAGATGAACGAGCAGATCAAGAAGCGCATCAAGGAAGGTCGTTGGGAAATCGTCGGCGGCATGTGGGTCGAACCAGATCTGAATATGCCCGACGGTGAGGCCCAGGTCCGATCAATCCTTATAGGTAAACGTTGGTTCCAAAAAGAATACGGTGTTGACGTGCGCATCGGATGGAATCCGGACTCCTTCGGTTACACCTGGCAGTTGCCTCAGATCTACAAGCGCTCGGGAATCGATTATTTCGTAACTCAAAAGACCGCATGGAACGACACCAATCAGTTTCCCTTTAAACTTTTCTGGTGGGAATCTCCCGACGGCAGCAAAGTTCTGACTTACTTCCCCCATGATTATGCCAACAACAATTTGAATCCGGTTCGATTGAGTTATGACTTCACGATTGCCCGGCAGCACACGCCGGGACTCACCGAGATGATGGATCTGTATGGCATTGGCGACCACGGAGGCGGCCCTACGCGCGCAATTCTTGATGAGGGCGCTCATTGGACCCAAACGGACAAAGTCGTTCCACAGATGAAATTTGGCACGGCCCAAAGTTACTTCTCTGAATTTGAGAAGAAAATTGTCTCCGACTCTAGCGTATGGGACTATGACTCGATCGCCAAAGGCTATCAGCCTCCTACTGCCCCTCCGGAAGGCAAGGTAGCGATCCCAACCTGGAAGAGCGAGTTGTATTTTGAATATCATCGCGGCGTTATGACGACGCAGGCCAACCACAAGCGCAACATGCGTGACAGTGAAGAACAAGCGCTGAATGCAGAGAAATTTGCTTCACTCGCGTGGCTTAACGGAGATCAGTATCCTGGCGAACGCCTGACCGACGCTTGAAAAAAAATTACTTTCAATGACTTTCACGACTTGGCCGCGGGCTCAAGTATCGGGATCATCTACAAAGAAGCGCAAGAAGATTATGACCAGGTGCGCTGGGCTACCAATGAAATCTCTGACAAGGCCATCAATTCCTTGTCGGCCGTCATTGACACACAAGTCAGCAGCGGCGTTCCCATACTTGTCTTGAATCCGCTTGCGTGGGAACGGTCTGGGCGGGTCACCGCCGACGTCCAGTTGCCCGCTGCCGCTGCCACTGTTTCAGTGCTGGATGCCGCGAACCATGTGCTGCCCTCACAGATTTTGAGCAGCGATGCTAAAACCCACAGCTTCCACTTGCTCATCGCCGTGGATAAGGTGCCGTCTCTCGGTTACAAGGTGCTGCATGTTATCCCTGTCGCTAAACCTTTCACGAGCGACTTGAAGACTGATGGATTGACGCTTGAAAACTCAGCGCTGAAGGTCACTGTTGACTCCCAAACCGGCTGCATTACAAGTCTCTACGACAAGAAAACAAAGTTCGAGACTCTTGCGCCCGGTGCCTGCGGCAATCAGTTGCAAACCTTCAAAGATCTGCCCAAGGAATACGACGCATGGAACATCGACCCCGGCACCCTCGATCACTTCACTTCAATCGACAAGGCCGATACGGTGGAACTGATCACGAAAGGCCAGTTGCGCGCTGCCATTCGAGTCTCGCGAAGCTGGCAGAGTTCCAAGTTTGTGCAGGACATTACTCTCGACGCTGCATCTGATCAGGTCGATGTCGTCAACGACTTCGATTGGCACGAAACACATGTCTTGCTCAAGGCAGCGTTTCCCCTCAACGCCACGAGCAACAAGGCCACATACGAAGTCCCCTATGGCACCATCCAGCGGCCGACGACGCGCAATAACACTTGGGAACAGGCGCAGTTTGAAGTACCCGCACTTCGCTGGGCCGACTTGGGCGACGGACAGCACGGATTCAGCCTACTGAATAACTCCAAGTACGGCTACGACGATAAGGACAACGTGCTCCGCATCTCGCTGCTGCGTTCGCCCACATGGCCCGATCCAGACGCAGATCGGGGTCACCAGCATTTCACCTACGCGCTTTACCCCCACGGCGGCGAATACAACTACGGACTTCAAGCGACTCAGGTGCAAGCGCATCAGGGTAACCAGCCCGCAGAATACGCGTATGTCACGGTGGAACCTGAAAACGTAGTTTTGACGGCCCTTAAGAAGGCCGAAGACGAGAATGGTCTGATCTTTAGAGTCTATGAATGGGCGGGGAAATCCAGCAATGCCCAGTTCCACGTGCCCAACGGAGCGACCGGGGCAACTGTTACCAATTTGATGGAAAAGCCGGAAGGAACAGCCGTGACAGTTTCCGACGATTCGGTTTCTGTTCCGATTCATCCGTACGAAATTCTAACTGTCCGTGTGAATTACCCTGCACATCAGTAACGAAGTTCGCACCCTACACAGGCCGGTACTTCCTGATTCACGAGGTGCCGGCCTTTGGCCCTCAGGAGCCTGAAGAACATCCGCATGAGTTGCGCCGGATAAGACTGGTCTCAAGCGTCACTCGCCGGATGCGCGGCGCACGTGTGGTCGCGCTGGGATTGTATCGACTCAGGAATTGTTCAAACAGGAGCTCAGCTGCAACCCGGCCAATTTCTTCCACCGGCTGCTGAACAACGCTGATCGAAGGGCGAAGTGCTGATGCCAGTTCGAAATCGTCGAATCCCAGTAATGCGATTGGCTTAGGTACAGCTATGTTCAACTTCTGTAAAACTTCAAATACAAAGATCGTTGTGCTGTTTTTCAATGTGAACAAAGCATCCGGACGGTTAGGGCCTGCGAGTAAGCTCTCGATCGTGTACTCCGCAGATTTGTAGTCTTTTATCGATGTGTTAACCGTACAGGTGAGCCCCGCTGAGTTGACTGCCGCGCGATAACCACGGATTCGTTCCTGGATGGTAAAAAGTGTACTTTCGCCGGTCAGGCAGACTATGTGCTTGCAGCCGTGCTCGATCAAATGCTGGGTCGCCATCCTCGCGCCCTTGAAGTTATCAGTGACAACCGACGAGATCGGCGAATTGAATATTGGACGATCGATTGTCACGACAGGCATCGAAAGCCGATTGATCAGGTCACACAGGGCAGGGCTTCGAGAGTTTGCAGGAGCGATCAGTAAGCCATCCACTCGATGACTTATGAAAATATTCATGTTTTCGATCTCGGTATGAGGATCGTTCTGTGTTGCCGTAACGATCAGCAGCGAGTCGTTGGCGCGAGCGACAGCTTGGGCCGCC
>OCTA010002685.1_pt1 | contig 16025 bp, 2 predicted proteins | sample 1538991 | NCBI WGS metagenome assembly OCTA01 (sample SAMEA3539302, study PRJEB22396) | soil metagenome | biome: tundra; feature: field; material: soil | place: USA | collected 2010-05 | depth 0.15 m | reverse complement strand
GCGCTCTCGCAGCCCGGCGCCGACTGCCAGGACTGGCTGCCGGCCACCGTGCCCGGAACGGTGCTCGTGAGCTACCTGAACGCCGGCGCACTGCCCGACCCGAACTACGGCGACAACCAGCTGCAGATCTCGGATTCCTTCTTTCACGCGGACTTCTGGTATCGCGACGAGTTCACCATTCCCGTCCCGGATTCGGACCGCAGAATCTGGCTCAACTTCGACGGCATCAACTGGAAAGCGGAGGTCTTTTTCAACGGCACGCCCCTAGGCCGCATCGACGGCCCGTTCCTGCGGGGGCGCTTCGACGTCACGGGGCTGGTCCGCGCCGGCAAGGTCAACGCCCTGGCGGTGCGTATTCACAAGCAGCAGACGCCTGGTAGCGCCCGAGAAAAGACCGCCGACGAAACGGGGGCCAACGGCGGCGCGCTCGGAGCGGACAACCCGAGCTTTCACGCCACGGCCGGCTGGGACTGGATCCCGAGCATCCGCGGCCGCGACATCGGCATCTGGTCCGATGTTTACGTGACCACGACGGGGCCGGTGGTGGTCGAGCGACCCTCGGTCTCGACCCGGCTGCCGCTGCCCGACACGAGCAGCGCCGATCTAACCGTCGAGGTGGCGCTGCGTAACACCGGCCCGCAACCTGTGGGCGGCGTGCTGCGCGGGCAGTTCGGCGATGTGCGTTTCGAGCAGCCCGTGGAAGTGTCCGCGGGGGCGACCAGGGTCGTCAGGCTCGATCCATCCTCGATTCCGGCGTTGCACCTGCGAAATCCCAAACTCTGGTGGCCCGTGGGCTATGGCGAACCGAACCTCTACGACGTCAGCCTGGCGTTCGACACCGCCGCGGGCGCGCGGTCCGACTCCGTCTCGTTTCACGCCGGGGTGAAGCAGTTCACGTACGCCGAGGAGGCCGGCGCGCTGAAGATCTTTATCAACGGCCGTCGCTTCGTCGGCCGCGGCGGCAACTGGGGCTTTTCCGAATCGAATCTGCTCTACCGGGCCCGCGAGTATGAGGCCGCAGTGCGGTATCACCGCGACATGGGTTTCACCATGATCCGCAACTGGGTGGGCCAGGTCGCGGATGACGCCTTCTACGACGCCTGCGACCGCAACGGCGTCGTGATCTGGCAGGATTTCTGGCTCGCAAACCCGCTGGACGGCCCGAACCCGGACGACAACGCGATGTTTTTGAACAATGCCCCCGATTTCATCAGCCGCATCCGGAACCATCCCTCGGTCGGCCTCTACTGCGGACGCAATGAAGGCAATCCCCCGCCGGTCTTGAACGAGGGCCTGGAGAAGCTCGTCGCATCGCTCGATCCCGAGATCCGCTATATTCCGAACTCGGCCAGCGGGGTCGTGAGTGGAGGCGGCCCCTACCACTTGATGCCGGTGAAGTTCTACTTCGATCAGCGCGCCACCGCCAAGCTCCACAGCGAGCTGGGCATGCCGAACATCGTCAGCTTGGACAGTCTTCGACAGATGATGCCGGTGGCGGACCAATGGCCGCAGGGCCAGGTCTGGGGCCTGCATGACTTCACCACCCATGGTGCCCAAAACGGCGGGGCTCTGCGCGAAACCATCCAGAAGGAGTACGGCGGCGCCGCGAGCGCGGCGGAATGGGTGGAACTGGCGCAGTTCACGAATTACGACGGACACCGCGCGATGTTCGAAGCCCAGAGCAAGGACCGGATGGGCGTCCTCATGTGGATGAGCCATCCCTGCTGGCCGTCATTTGTCTGGCAGACCTACGACTATTACCTGGAGTCCACCGCCGGTTACTTCGGCGCGAAGAAAGCGTGCGAACCGTTGCACGTCCAGTGGAACGCGTTGAACGATACGGTCGAGGTCGTGAACTACAGCGCCGGGCGGCACAGCAATCTTGAGGTCAGGGCCAGCATCCGGAACGTCGACGGCTCGGTGCAGTGGGAAAAAACGGCGGCGGTCGACAGCGCAGAGGACAGCGTCGCGTCGCCGGTGACGCTGGTTTTCCCGGTCGCGCGGCTCACGCCGCTGCATTTTGTGCGGCTGACCCTCACGGAAGGCGGCAGGACGATCTCGGAGAACACCTACATGCGCAGCCTTGCGACCTACGAGGTTCCCGGATTCTCCTACGGCCCCTTTCACGTCCCGGCGTACGCGTCTTTCGATTTTCGCGCAGTCCGGACGCTGCCAAAGGCGGCCTTGCATGACACCACCATGGCCGAGCGTCAGGGCGGGAGATGGGTCCTGTGGACGGAGGTCGACAACACATCGCGGACCCCGGCGTTGCTCGTCCGCCTGAAGGTCGTGCGCGAGAACAGCGGCGATCGCATCCTTCCTGCGCTCTACGAAGACAACTACTTCACGCTGCTGCCCGGCGATCGGCGGCGGCTCCGCACCGAACTGGAGGACGCCGACGCCCGCGGCGAACGGCCCCGGATGATCATCGAGGGCTTCAACGTCGAGCCCAGCGCCGGGCAATAGCGCCGGCGTAATATGAGACCGCACCGAGGTCTTCGCAGACGACTGCAATCGGAGTCGACATCGCCTTTCTGTCGTAAAAAACCGGTCAGCGCGTCTGAGAGGAGTGACGTGACATTCGAGTTGTGGCTCGAACGATCGCGATGAGGACTAGGGCAAGCACAAACCATTGGCTCGGAGCACCGCCGCCCCCTCCGCCGGTGTCCCCACCTCCGTTGTTCGGCGGGGGAGGCGCCGCATTGACCGTCAACGTTGCCCGATTGCTCGTCGCGCTGCCCATCGCATTGCTTGCCATAACGGTATAGTCGCCCGCATTTGCGGACTGCGCGTTCGAAATGGAATACGCGGTCCCGGTCGCCCCGCTAATCGCGGTGCCACCATAATACCACTGATAGGTCGGCGCGGGACGACCCACGGCCGTGATCGAAAACGACGCCAAACTGCCTGCAGTCACCGTCTGGCTCTGCGGCTGAGTTTGGATCGTCGGAACCGCAGGCATAGCCCCGAGCCGGATCGTGTGATTGTCTGTATCAGCAATGAAAAGGTTACCACTGCTGTCCGTGGCAATCCCTGACGGGGAATAGAACAACGCGGTCGACCCGGAACCGTCCGTACTGCCGCTCGTCCCGACGATGCCGGCGAGCGTAGTCACCACACCGGTGGACGGAACGACCATCCGGATCGTGAAGTTGTCCGTATCGGCAACATAGAGATTGCCGGAGGTCGTGTCGACCGCAAGAGCGGAGGGACTATTGAATTGCGCGGCCTTGCCGACACCGTCGGCGCAGCCAGAGCTGCCGGCGATGCCCGCGACAGTCGTCACTAAACCCGCCGGCGTGATGGCCCTGATCGTGTGGTTTTCCGTGTCGGCAACATAGACGTTGCCGGAGGTATCGACCGCCAATGCTGATGGGTAGTTGAACATCGCGGCGGTACCGGCGCCATCGGCAGAGCCCGTGACACCCGCCTCGCCCGCAAGGGTGCTCACTGCGCCCGTAGAGGCGACGATCTTGCGGATCATGCAATTGTTTGTATCGGCGACATAGAGATTACCGGAGCTGTCGGCGGCGATGCCCTGCGGCCGATTGAACGCCGCTGCGATGCCGATTCCGTCGCTGGCGCCCGCCGCGCCGACGTTTCCGGCGAGCGTTGTAATCGCGCCCGAGGAAGCGATCTTCCGGATCGCATTATTCATCGTGTCGGCCACGTAAATGTTACCGGAGCTGTCGACTGCGACGCTCGACGGATCCTGGAAGGTGACGCTGCTCGTGCCCGGTTGCCCGGCAATGGTGGTAACTCCTCCATTGGACACTTGGATTCGTCGGATGGTCGCATTGCCACTGTCCGCGATGTAAATGCTGCCCGTGTTGCCGCTGGCAAAGCTCACGCCCAGGGGATAGTTAAATTCGGCCGCAGTTCCCGTGCCGTCCGAATTGCCGACAGTGAGGACCTTGCCTGCCACGGTTGAAACGATCAGCGGTTCGGCAATCGCGATGGGCGGGCTTGTGGTGACCGTGATCGTGCTGGAGCTGCTGATGAGTGTCCCCGCGCTATTGTAGGCATCGACCTCATAATAGTAAGTCGTTGCGGGATTGAGCCCACTGACAACGGCTGTTTTGGCAGCGCCGACGTCGAGATTCTGGTATCCCGGAACGAAAACAGTTAGCCCGCTATTAGTATAGATATTCAGATGGTAGTCCGTGGCTCCATTAACCGCACCCCAGCCGGCGGTGAACCGGTTGGTGAGCACGTCGTTGGCTAACGTAGCCGGGAAACCCACCATCACGGTTTGAGCCGCGGTTGTCCCGGCGTAATCGGTCGTGTCCGTCGGCGTGAAGGTGACGCTGAGCGTCTGTACGCCTGGGCTCAGGATTGCTCCAGCCGCCGGTGAATAGACAAACGTGCCCGGCATATTTGCGGTCGCATTAAGTTGGGTCGAAGAGAGGACCGCGCCATAGCGAATGGCCGAGGGAGTTGCCCAACTGATCACCGGCGATGCCTGATTCACCATTAGCGTCTGGGTTGCGGTCGCTGCGGTGTAATCCGCTGTGTCCGTTGGCGTAAAGGTCACGCTCAAGGTTTGAGCGCCCCCAGTTAAGATGGTACCCGCCGCAGGCGTGTAGACAAACGTGCCCGGGACGTTTGCGGTCGCGTTAAGCTGTCCAAAATAGAGGGCCGTGCCGTAGGTGATGGCCGACGGTGCCTCCCAAGTGATCACCGGGACTGTCGGTGGTGGAAGCACCATCGCGGGAATTCCGGCAAATGTTGCTCCCCAACCCGTAGTTCCGGTCGCGTAATAGACCACGGCCAAACTCTGGTCCCCAGTGAAGACCGTCGAATCGGCATTAGGGGCGTTGCCTTGAAAATAGACTCGGGTGAGGCTCAAACAGAGTTGAAATGCCTCGCTCCCGATGTTGGTGATGCTTCCGGGAACCGTCACGCTGGCCAAACTCCTGCAGCCCAGGAACGCATCTGGCCCAATTGCGGTGACGGTGCCGGGGATCGAATAACTTCCGACCAATCCACCGGGATATTGAATGAGGGTCGTCTGGCTCTTGTCGAACAACACTCCGTTGGCACTGCTGTAGAAACCGTTCTGTGGATTCACCGTGATGGACGTCAGCCAGTCGCAATCGGCGAACGCCATGCCGCCGATGCTCGTAACTCCGGCGGGGATCGTGACGTTGCTCAGGCCTGAGCAGCCGATGAACACATCGGCCCCGATCGTGGTGACGCTGTCGGGGATCGTCACATCGGACAGACGATAGCAGCCGTGGAATGCAGAATCAGCGATGTCAGTCACGCCTTCAGGGATCGTGATGCCGGTCAGACCGGAACAACCGTTGAACGAGGATTTGCCGATATTCGTGACGGTATTGGGAATAGTGTAGCTTCCAGCCAATTTCTCCGGATACTTGATCAGCGTGGTCTGGTTCTTGTCGAACAACACTCCATTGACGCTGGAATAGTAGGCATTTTGTCCATTCACCGTTAATGCCGTCAGGTTCGGGCAGGCAGTGAACGCGTCAGATCCGATGCTCATGACGCTGTTGGGGATCGTGACCGTCGTCAGGCCCATGCAATTTTCGAACGCGCCGGCGCCGATGTTCGTGACGCTGTCGGGGATCGCGACGCTGGCCAGGCCGGTACAACCGCCGAACGCGTTGGCGCCGATGTTCGTAACGCTGGCTGGAATCGTGTAACTTCCCGCTAAGCCAGGCGGATAACCAACCAGGATCGTCTGGCTCTTATCGAAGAGCACGCCGCCAAGGCTGCTGTAGGAAGAATTCTGTGGATCCACCATGATTGCAGTCAGGTCGGAGCAGCCGGTGAAGACATAGTTCCCGATGCTGGTCACGCTGCGGGGAATCAACACATCGGTCAGATGGCTGCAGAAACTAAAAGCGTCGTCTCCCAGGCTAGCAAGACTGCTTGGGAGCGTGATGGCCGTCAGGGCATCGCAGGCGAGGAACGCAGAGTCTCCGATACTGGTGACCGTGTTGGGGATCGTCACGTTGGCGAGACTGCTGCAGCCGCCGAACGCCCCCGTCCCTATGCTGGTGACCCCGTCGGGGATCGTGATGCTGGTGAGGCCGGTGGCAGAGGCGAATGCATGGTCACCAATCCCGGTCACGGGAAGGCCGTTGACCGTGCTGGGAATTGTCACGACGCCTCCAGATCCGGTGTAGCCCGAGATAGTGATCGCACCGTTGGCGGTTGTGTAGTTGAATGGTATCACCGTCAGCGTCTCGGTCGCCGTCGCAGTTGTATAATTCGCCGTGTCGCTCGGCGTGAAAGTGACGGTGAGGGTCTGGGCGCCTCCTGCCAACACTGCGCCGACGTCGGGCGCATAGACGAACGTACCCGGCACATTGGCCGTGGCATCGAGCTGAGTGGAAGACAAAGCCGTCCCATTGCTGATCGCCGCCGGAGCGGCCCATGTCAAAAGGGGGGTGGTCTGATTCACGGTGAGCGTCTGGGTCGCCGTGGCGGGGGCATAATGCGATGTATCCGTCGGCGCAAAGGAGACGCGCAACGTATAGGTTCCCGCGTTCACTGCTGTTCTTGCCGCGGGCATGTAGGCAAATGTTCCCTGCTGGCTGGCGCTCGCGTCGAGCTGGACCGAAGACAGCGCCGTGCCGTAATTGATTGCTGCCGGTGGCGCCCAGGTAATCGCAGGAACCGACAATGGCGTGGACTCCAAGGTCGTTGCCTTCTGGGCAAATGTCGAAGTCCAGCCGGTAGCGCCCGGTAAATAATAGACCGTCGCCAGTAAATTGTCGCCATCAAACAGCGTCGAATTCGCACTTGGGGCATTGCCTTGAAAATAGACCCCCGCTAGGAGCGGGCAGGAGGCAAATGCCCCGGCGTCAATGATGGTGACGCTTGCGGGGATGGTGACGCTGGTGAGACTCTGACAGCCCCAAAATCCATTAGGCACGATTGCGGTGACACCGCTGGGAATTGTATAACCTCCACCTAGTCCGCCCGGGTACTCGAGGAGCATCGTCTGGCCCTTGTCGAACAGGACCCCGCCGACACTGCAATAAGACGGATTCTGTGGGTCCACCGTTATCGCCGTCAGACTTGAGCAGAATTCAAATGGTCCGCCGCCGATGCTGGAGACGCTGGCTGGGATCGCAACGCCGGTCAGGCGGACGTTGCCATAAAAAGCGTTGGATCCGATCGCTGTAAGGCCTGCAGGAAAGCTGACGTTGACCAGGTCGCATAGTTCGAACGCATTCGATCCGATGCTGGTGATATTATCAGGGATTGTGATGCTGGCGAGTTTGGGACAATCGAAAAAGGTCCCGTCCGGTATGCTCGTAATGCCGGGGCCAAGAGTGACGCTCGTCAGGACGCCGCAATTCCCGAAGACGTTCACCCCTAGGCTCGTAACATTATCGGGAATAGCGAATGCGGTCAGGTTCGCGCATCCGTAGAAGGATTCGTCAGCCAGTTTCACGACCGTACTCGGGAGCGTATGGCTTCCGGCCAGTCCCCCTGGATATTGAATGAGAATGGTCTGTTCTTTATTGAACAACACTCCGTTGGCGCTGCTATAAGACGGGTTTTGCGCATCGATGGTGATCGTCGTTAGGCTGAAGCAAGAACCGAGGGCGCCAGAGTCGAGACTCATGACGCCGCTCGGTATGCGGACGCTTGTCAGGCTCCTGCACCCAGAGAGCGCATCCTGCCCAATCTTTGTTACGGTATTGGGGATGGAGTAACTTCCGCCCTTTCCGTTGGGGCATTGGATAAGCGTGGTCTGAGCTTTGTTGAAGAGCACGCCATCGAGACTACTATAGGTGGAATTCTGCGGATCGACCGTGATCGTGGTCATGCTGATGCAGTTCACAAAGGCGCCTTGACCGATAGTGTTAAGGCTTTGCGGAATCGCTGCGCTTGTCAGGGACGTGCAAGCATTGAATGCTGATTGACCGATTGTGGTGACACCATTGGGCACGGTGACGCTGGTCAGAGAGGGACAGTCGCAGAAGGCGAACATGCCAATGCTGGTGACACCGCTTGGGATCGTCACGCTGGTCAGGCTTGCAGAATTGAAGAAGGCAAAATCCCCAATGCTGGTCACCGTCAGGCCGGCGATCGTGCCCGGGATGGTCACCGCGCCGCCGGAGCCAGTGTAGCCGGTGATCGTGCAACTGGTGCCATCGCTGTTGGCAGTGTAATTGAATTGTGCTTGGACGGCGAGCGGCGTGGCCAATAGGAGCCAGCCAAACAAGACCAGAGATCTACTTTTCATTTTGATATTCCTTCCGAGCGAACATGGCGGCGGATGCGCGCGGGGAAGAAGCGAAGTCGAGGGGTAGCTTCACGGAGTAGTTCTCGGCTCTGCAGCAGCGCCGCGATGGTCCACCATCAACGACTGCCGCGCCGCGGGCGCAATCTTTGCAGATACGGGAGATTCCGATTTGCGGGAAGCTTCTCGGCTTGATAAGGGGCCGTTGTGTCCGCTGGAGCACGCTATGTTGCGCGACGTCCTATCGTTCAGATCTTTGTGTATGGCGGGCCGGATTGTGACCGCGCGGGCTTGGGCTGAGGTGGTCGCAGAGGCTCGAGCCGTATGGGCATGCGACAAGGATTTCCGATCGGATTTGGCAACAAGGCACCAACAACATTAAGGTCGGACCAGGAGCCACACACTACTGCTTCCTGATATCTTGATTTCTACGTTCCTGCATGCGGGCGCGGCTCCGGGTAGCCGCCTGGCGGATTTCGAACCGAGCCACCCGCTGGCCGGCGTTGAGGAGGGTCTGAAAAAGCGCCGCTACGTGCGACCGCGGACGGCCCGGCGGCGACGAACCGCCGCGAGAAGCAGGAGGGCGCCGAAGAACCACCAACTGGGCGCTCCGCCTCCTCCTCCGCCACCACCACCGCTGTCACCGCCACCTCCTCCGCCGCCGCTCGGGGGTGGAGTGGCGGCATTGACCGTAAGCGTCGCCTGGTTGCTGGTCACGCTGCCGACGGTATTGGCGACCGTGACGGTGTAATTTCCGGCGTTTCCAGACTGGGCGCTCGCCAGGCTGTAAGAGCTGCCGGTGGCCCCGCTAATCGCGGAGTTGTTGAAGGACCATTGGTAGGTCAGTGCCGGCCTGCCGGAGGCCGTGACGGAGAACTGAACGCTGCTGCCGGCAATGACCGTTTGGCTCAGCGGCTGGGTCTGGATGGACGGCATCGTCGCCAACAATCCCAAGCGAATCGTGTAATTGTTGGTGTCGGCCATGTAGAGATTGCTGTTGCTGTCCACCGCAATGCCCGCGGGTGCGAAGAACCGGACCACCGTTCCCACGCCATCGGTGCTCCCACTTGTTCCCGCCAAACCGGCGAGCGTGCTGACCGATCCGCTTGCGGGGACGACCTTCCGGACGGTGTGGTTGTCGGTGTCGGCCACGTAGACGTTGCCGGAGAGATCCACTGCCACCGCCGAGGGACTGTCGAACCGCGCTGCGCTGCCGACGCCGTCCGCGCCGCCGGAATTGCCGGCCAGGCCGGCCAGGGTGTTGACCAGGCCGGTCGGCAGGATTTCCCGGATGGTGTGGTTCTCGGTGTCGGCGACGTAGAGATTGCCCGCGCCGTCGACTGCGACGCCAGACGGGAAGTTGAACCGGGCCAGGCTTCCGAGGCCATCGACGCTGCCAGAATTGCCGGCCAGTCCGGCCACGGTGGTTACCGCGCCGGTCGAAAGCACCACTTTCCGGATGGTATGGTTGTTGGTGTCCGCCACATAAAGATTGCTGGCGCTGTCAATGGCCAGGCCCTGGGGCCCTTGGAACTGCGCGGCGCTTCCCGTGCCGTCCGTACTCCCGCTGCTGCCGGTCGCGCCAGCCAGCGTGCTCACCACGCCTTGGGAGGTGACTCTACGAAGCGTGTGATTCAATGTGTCGGCCACGTAAACATTGCCGGCGCCGTCAACCGCCACACCGGAAGGACTGTTGAAACGTGCGGCGCTGCCCGTGCCGTCCGCATTGCCCGAGTTGCCGGCCAGACCGGCCAGCGTGGTGACGGCCCCGGTAGAAACGGCGACCTTGCGGATGGTGTCATTGTCGGTGTCCGCGACATAGAGATTGCCCGCGCTGTCGACCGCGGCGCCCGAGGGATAATAGAAACGGGCGCTGGTGCCCGTACCGTCGGCGCTGCCGTTGCTCAGGGGTTGGCCAGCCAGTGTGCTCACCGTCAGAGGTGCCGCGATGACAACGGTCGCACTCGTCGTCACCACGGCGGTGCTGGAGTTGGGCCCCGTCCCCGCGCTGTTATAGCCGCGTACCCGGTAATAGTAGGTCGTATTCGGATTTAGCCCCGTGATGTTCTTCGTGGTAACGTTGCCCAGATCGAGATCCTGATAGCCGCTGACAAAACTGCCAAACGAGCTGTCACTCGATACGTCGAGCCGATAGCCGCTCGCGCTGCCAACCGCGTTCCAGGCAGCGCTGAATCCGCCCGCAATCACCGCCCCGGCTGGATCCGTCGTCGGAGCAGGCGGCACGATCTGCACCGTCAACATCGCTGCAAAGCTGGGAGCATCCAACGCCAGGCTGTTAGTGACCACGCAGCGGAACTGATCGCCAGTCATGGCGGCAGACGTATCGGTGACGGTCAACGTTACAGAGGTGACGCCCGAGTATGTGTTGTCGCTGCTGAGATCGATCCATGTCGACCCCCCGTCCGCCGACTGTTGCCATTGATAAGTTAGCGGCCGGGTATCAATCGCCGCCACCGTGAACGAGGCGTTCTGACCGGCCATCACGGCGAGGTCGGACGGCTGCATTGTGAACAGCGGAACTCCATCGAGAACACATTTACGAATCGTACAATTGCCCGAATCCGCCACGTAGATGACTCCATTACTGTCTATCGTGATTCCATGAGGACCAAAGAATTGTGCTGTACTGCCCGTGCCATCGGCGGTGCCAGAGTGGGAGGGCAAGCCAGCGAGTGTCGTCACGACCCCTGTCGGCGTGACCTTGCGGATCGTAGAATTTCCGTCGGTCACGTAAACATTGCCGGCGGAATCGACAGCAGTGCCTTGAGGTCCATAGAACTGTGCAGCGCTCCCCGTGCCGTCAACGCTGCCTGAATTGGAGGCCGAGCCGGCCAATGTCGTCACGACACCCGCCGGAGTAATCTTGCGGATCGTAGAATTGCCGGTGTCGGCTACATAGACATTTCCCGCATTGTCAACCGAGAGGCCTTGGGGGTTGTAGAATTGCGCGGCACTTCCGGTTCCATCGGTGTTGCCGCGGTTTCCAGCGGAGCCGGCTAGCGTCGTGACAACTCCCGCCGGAGTGATCTTGCGGATCATAGAATCGCCGGAGTCAACCACATAGACATTGCTGACGCTATCTGTCGCCAATCCGACCGGGAAATCAAATCGTGCCGCACTGCCGATGCCATCTATATCGCCACGGTAGCCCGCCACCCCAGCCAAGGTGGTAACCACGCCAGCCGGAGTAATCTTGCGAATCGTCCTGTTACCACTATCTGCCACATAGATATTGCTGGCGCTATCTATCGCCAACCCCCGGGGAAAACCGAACTGCGCGGTACTTCCCGTTCCGTCGGCGCTGCCGATGGTACCTACTCGCCCGGAAAGAGTGCTGACCAACCCAGCTGGCGTGATCTTGCGGATCAAATGATTGGCCGTATCGGCCACGTACAGATTTCCTCTGCGATCAACCGCCAGACCCTCAGGAAGAAAGAACTCTGCAGCGCTACCATTCCCATCATTGCTGCCCGACGTACCGGCCCGACCGGCCAAGGTTGTGATCACCAGTGCCGGATTCACTGTGAGTACCACTGCTATCGAGTTGATGCTGCCGGCTCCGTTGCTGACTACGCAGCGGAATTGATTGCCACGCATCGCGAGAGTCGCATCGCTTACCGCCAACGTATTGGTGGAGACCCCTGAATAGGTAGCATCGTTTGCCAAGTCGCTCCAACTAACCCCGTCATCGGTCGAAATTTGCCACTGATATGACGGCGCCGGCGAGCCGTCGCCCGTGATGCTGAAGATAATATTTTGAGCGGAGACCGCCAGTTGGCTGCGAGGTTGGGCTGTAATCGAAGGCGCGATCAGCGGGAGGAAACCAGAGAAGGAATTACTGAGACCGCTGACACCGGCCTGGTTAAGCGCGTCGACCCAGTAATAGTAGGGCGTGTTTGCGGGCACGGTTTGGTCGTAGTAAATCGATGCAGTCAAATTGCCGGCGATCCGCGAGGCGCCGCTGAGCGAATCGGCGGTGTTGCGCCAGACTTCGTAGCGCGCGGCACCGATTGTGGGATTCCAAGTCAAAAGCACTGCGTTGACGACAGTGCCAGCACTGGCGGTGGCTCCGACAGGTGCCCCCGGAACCTCGGCCGTTCCGCCGATTACCGGGACCGGCAGGCTGCGATTCGTGTTCGTCCCATCCCCCAACTGACCGTAATAGTTGTTGCCCATGGCCCAGACGGTGCCGTCGGACCCGAGGTAGAGGCTGTGACTTTGGCCGGCGGACGCCGCCACGACACCGCCGGTTACTTGCACGGGAGTGTTCCGGTAATCGGAATATGAGAAGGGGTTGGATCCAAGGCCGAGCTGACCGCTGGTGTTGCTGCCCATTCCCCACAGCGTGGAGTCGGACTTGAGGAACAGGCAGTGGTCACCTCCCGCGGCCACCGCTGTTACGGCGTTTGCCACCTGTACCGGCGTCGCACGATTGATTGAGGTGCCGTCACCGAGCTGACCGGACGTATTCTCGCCCGCCGCCCACAACGAACCATCGGATTTCAAGAACAGGCTGTAGCCAGATCCAGCAGAGGCGGCGACAACCCCGGTGGCGACCTGTACCGGCGTCTGCCGAGCAGTGGTCGTGCCGTCACCGAGCTGGCCGAACGAATTGTCACCCGTCGCCCACAAGGTGCCGTCCGATTTGATAAAGAGACTGTGAGTTTGTCCGGCTGACGTTGCGACAATTCCGGAGGCAACCTGCTCGGGTACAATTCGATTGGTTAAGGTGCCGTCACCCAACTGACCGTATGCGTTGTCGCCCATGGCCCACAAGGTGCCATCAGACTTGATGAACAAGCTATGATTCGCTCCGGCAGACGCTGCTACAACTCCTGTCGCGATTCGAATCGAACTGGCTTGGAAGCCGTAGCCTTTGCCGTCGCCAAGCTGGCCAGCAGTGTCGTTGCCCATCCCCCACATTGATCCGTCGGATTTCAGAAAGAGACTGTGAGAACCACCGGCGAATGCGGCGACAACACCCGTGGCAACCTGTTCCGGGCGGTTCCGGAACGTGAACGTGCCATCACCAAGCTGACCGTAGGTGTTTTCGCCGACCGCCCAAAGACTCCCGTCGGAGCCGAGTAGAAGATTGTAGGCTCCGCCCGCGCTGATCGATACGATGCCGCCGGAAGAAAGGACTGGTATTACTGCCAAGGTAACCGCCAGGGATGTCACGCTGCCGGTGGTGTTAGTTACGACGACGGTGTAGCTGCCGGCGTCGGACGTCTGAGCGGTCGATACCGTCAAGGTGGCGCTCGTGGAGCCGCTGATTCGGTCGCCGTCGGCGAGATTTGCTCCGTCCTTAGTCCATTGGTACGTGAGCGGAGTGTCGCTGGTGGCAATGACCGTGAAGGTCGCGGTATTGCCGGCTGACACCGCCTGGCTCACCGGCTGAGCGCTGATGACCGGATAGCCATGCACCGTTAACGTGGCGATGTTTGAGGTGACGCTGCCGTTATTGTTCGTGACCACGACCGTATAATCGCCGGCATCGGTGGTCTGAGATGAAGCAATCCGGTAGGTCGCGTTGGTCGCACCCGAAATGGCCACGCTATTCTGGTACCACTGGTAGGTCAGCGGCGCTGCACCGCGAGCAGCCACGATCAGAGTCATAGAGTCACCAATATTTGGCGTCTGGCTGGACGGCTGGACGACAATCACGGGGAAATTCGGCGTCAGATTCAGGCTCAGCCTGACCGCGCCCGATCCCGCGAGATGCGTCGCATTAGTCCACCCGCTCACCGAAATCCAATAGGTCGTGCCGCCAGATGCGGCAAAAGTCAGCGTGCTGGAGTCATTCGAGGTGTCCGGCGGATCGTCATCGGATGCCACCAACGTGAGCGCATTGACCGCCGTCCCGGTATAGACGGACAGAAGCGTATCAAAGCTCGTCCCGGCGGTGGTCAGAAACACCTGGCCGTCGGCCGGAGCTGTCCATTCCCACCACACTGACTTTCCGCCTACGCTAGTCCTTCCCGAACCATCATTATAGGTGAAGTCAGGTTCGCCAGGTTCCTTGGTTGCATTGATATTGTTGCCAATAACCTGGGCTGATATCCCGGAGATTGCCGTGGCATTAGCGAATACGTCGTTCGCCGGGGCCGAGGGCGGCGCGAAACTCAGATTCAAGGTGACCGTGCCGGTCGTGCCGTTCTTCCCGTCCGCGGCGATCCAGTATTCCGTGGTCGCTGCCGCGGTAAAGTTCAACGCGCTGGTGATGCCTCCGGTGTCGTCGTTCGATGCAACCACCGTGAGCGAGCTGACGCTGCTGCCGGTGTAAACCGCAAGAAGGGTGTCGCAGGTGCTGCCTTGGGTGTTCAGTGCTACCGGTCCATCGCCGGGCGCCACCCAGCGCCACCAGATCGAGTGGCCGCCGGCGTTGCCCGCATGATTCGGTTCGCCGGACTCCTTGGTCGCATACTGGTTACTCGCCGTATCAGACACGGTGTCACCAAAAAGCTTCAGCGCCGCGGCCCACGAATCGTTGAGCGGTGCCAACCCGATCGCATTGAGCGAACTGTTGACCAAGTCCCATTCGGGCGAAGTTACCGCAAGCACGCCCGCCCCGACGATCGGGCCACCGCTGATGTCATCGTACCCATAGAGCAGGACCGCTGCAAAGCGAAGCCCTTGATCGGGATCCGTCAGGGAGGACTCGTCGGCGACAAACACCGGTCCGCCGCTGTTGCCATCCCCGGTGGTCACGGTGGCAATCTTGTAATTGCCGTCCATAATCTGGGTGAAGGCCAGGGGGAACGGCCCCGCCCCGTGCATCATGTTTTGCCGGGAATCGCCGGCAGCGTAATTCCCGGACGGGTAGCCGACGATGATCTTGCTCGCTGGAGAGACCAGCGCGGCCTGGCCATCGTACCAAAACCGCGCACTGCCCGGTCCCAGGTCCTCGTAGCCGTAATAGGCCGTGAAATCCTTTGCAAACGCCTCGTCGCTGTTCTGGCCGTGCGCCGAAACCATGCTGGCGTAACTGTCAAACTTCCAGTATCCGCGCAGCACCTGTCCGGCAGCATTGGTGAGCGGAGCGGAGCTTTCATAGGCCCGGTACCAGAGATTGTCGGTGGACCAGACCAGCGTGTTCCCATTAAACGGCAGATGCGCGCACGAAATCACGAGCCGGGAGTTGCCGACAACCGCACCGCTGCCCCGATAGCTGTCGGCGTCATTGACGACGATGCCGGCGTATTTGTAGGGCGCTTGCTGGGTCAACGCCGCATCCAGGGGCGTGGACGCGTAGTCCGCCCGCAGCAACGTCGCGGACAAGCTCAGCAGCACAACACTCGGAAGCAGCCAGGGTTTCATAATTTGCCTCCACGTCGGGCGCTCGCCACAAATCCCGCCAGCCGCTCCCGACTCGCGGCCAGCTCCTTGCCCAGTTCGGGATATATGCCCGCCTGGATCGATTGTTCGACAAATTGCAGCGCCGCCGCATCCAGCCGCGCGCTCTCCTCAAGCGACATCGGCTGACTCGTCGTCACCAGATGATTCGCCAGGATCATGTTCTGGTTGGGAAACTGGCGCAGAAATTCCGCCTTGGCCGCCTGGGGAACCGCCGCCGCGGCGAGGTAGGATTCGATCGCGGCGCGCTGCGCTCCATCGCGGATGTCCGCCCGCGACAGCAGCGCCGCCCGGCTGCCGGCATCCAGCGCCCCGGCATCGGCCGCCGAACCGGCCAGTAGTGGAATCGCCGTGGCGCGCTGTTGGAGCACCCACGCAGATCGGAAGAGCGTCGTATAGGGAAAGAGTGTAGATCTCGGTGGTCGCC
>OCTA010002684.1_pt1 | contig 16027 bp, 20 predicted proteins | sample 1538991 | NCBI WGS metagenome assembly OCTA01 (sample SAMEA3539302, study PRJEB22396) | soil metagenome | biome: tundra; feature: field; material: soil | place: USA | collected 2010-05 | depth 0.15 m | reverse complement strand
CACGCTCGATGACGACCTGAAACACAAGCTGGACGAGTGCACCCACCAGTACCGCATGGGTGATGCGCCCCGGTAGGCCAACGGACCGCAGTTGAACCGCGTAATGGACGGCCGGCCCCGCGTGTCCTGTCGGCTGCGACACTTTGTGCATGCAGGCACATGACGGCGCCCCGTCGCTGAGCGATGGGCATGTCACCTTAGACCAGCAGGTCGCCGGGATCCAGCATTCCAAGATGGTCCGGCCACCCACCTGGTGGACGTCATACTGGTCGAGGAAAGACCGGAGGACTTCGAAGCGGGTCACATACCCGGAGCCTGACTGCTTGACGTTCCAGTCCGGGCGATCATGGTCGCGTACTCCTCGTTGAGCACGGGATAGAAGATTGGCTGGCCTGGGAGCCGTGGCGGCCACTCGCGCCAGCCTGACGCTTCGACAAGCGTAAGATCCTCTGGCCCGGTCGGCCGCCAGAGCGTCATGGTCTCGATCCCGTCGTCACCTTGCTGATCATCTCTTGTGCCGGGCTGCGCAGACCACCGACTATCACCGCAGGAAGACGAGCGCGATGCGTTCTCCACCGCCGCTATCTGGCCCTGTCGTGACGTGCACGTTCCCAGCGTCGCTGGCCAGGGCCGCCATGGACGCACTGCGGGGCCTCACGCCTGACCCGCCCAAGGGAAGACACGCCACCACCATCGGATACCTCATGATCCACCACCAGCCCACATCACCATGTGACGCCGTAGCGCCTACCGGGAGAATCCCGACAATTCAAAGGTGCGTCGCGCACATCGGTTCGGAGTGCTTGCTAGCACCGCGCTCAGGCATCCTCGGTGACATCTAGCGAACGGTCCTCATCGTGGCCTCGCTCCACCGCGCGGATAGCGAGCGTGCGGAGAGGCGGGGCCACAGTCTGGTCTCGGCACACGCAGCCAGAAAACCAGAACGTGTTCTTGTTTTGCGGGATGCGGGGCCATAGAGTCCGGGGACCAGCCCGATCGGCCGCAGCCCAGCGGTCATCTCCCCCGTGTCCGTTGCGAGGACTGTATGGATCAGACCGCCGACTACGTCGTTGCAGGGGCCGGCAGCGCCGGATGCGTGCTGGCGAAACGTCTCGCCGAGTCTGGTGCCAGCGTCATCCTGCTGGAGGCCGGCGGGCCGGACCTCACGCGGCTGGTGCGGAAGCCGGGGATGATCGCCATCTTCCACAATGTCCCCGCGCTGAAGAAGCGCCTGGACTGGGGTTACTACACTGCCCCGCAGTCGAGCGCACTGGGCCGGAAGATCCCGCAGCCCCGTGGCCGGGTCCTCGGTGGTTCCGGCTCGATCAACGGCATGCTGTTCGTCCGCGGCAACCGCAAGAACTATGACGACTGGGCCGCGGCTGGCTGTGCAGGCTGGAGCTATTCCGACGTGCTGCGCAGCTTCAAGCAGATGGAGAACTGGGAAGACGGCGCTACCGCGCTGCGCGGCTCCGGCGGCCCGATCCAGGTATCCCGGCAGAAAGATCTCACGCCGGCCTCGCAGGCGTTCATCGAGGCGCTTGCCGCCACCGCAGGCGTTGAGAAGATCGACGACTACAACGGCGAGTCACAGGAAGGCGCCGCGATCTTCCAGCAAAACGCTCATGGCGGGCTGCGGTACAGCTCATCGGTCGGGTACCTGGACAACCATGGCCTGCCGGACCTCAAGATCCAGACGCGTGTCCTCATTGCCCGGGTCGTGATCGACAACGGCCGCGCCACCGGCGTCGAGGTCATCACGAAGGCGGGACGGGCCACGATCCGGGCCGCCCGGGAAGTGATTCTCTGCGCCGGCGTGTACGGTTCGGCGCAGATCCTGATGCTCTCCGGCGTCGGCCCCGCGGCACACCTGCGCGAGCACGGCATCAACGTTGCCGCCGACCTCCCCGTCGGCGACAACCTGCATGACCACATGTTCGTGCCCATGACCTATGTCATGAGATCGGCCCGCAACCGTGGCACCACGCCGTACTTCGCAAGGGCCGTGATTAGGGAGGCGGTCCGCGGCGACACCTGGATGGGCCGCACTGTATTCGAGGCCGTCGGTTTCGTCCGCAGCCCGCACGCCGGGGAGATCCCGGACCTCCAGATCCACGCGCTGCCCTGGTCGTACCCGTTCCCGAACCAGGATTCGCCTGCCAGGCAGAAGGTCGACAAGCGCTCCGCGCTGACGGTCATGCCCACGCTGATCTACCCGAAGAGCCGCGGCACCATCCGGCTCGCCTCCGCCGACCCGGCCGCCGCGCCGATCATCGACCCGGCCTACCTGGCCCACCCCGACGACAGCAGGCTGCTGCTGGACGGGATGGAACTCGTCCGCGAGGTGATGGGCAGCAAGATCATCGCCGATGACGTCGCCTTCGAGCTTTCACCCGGGCCTGGTTACCCGGACCGGGCCGCGCTGGCCAAGGAGCTGCCGAATCGCGCGACGTCGGTGTACCACGCGGTCGGCACCTGCCGGATGGGCGCAGACGAGCGGGCCGTGGTTGATCCGGCGCTGCGTGTCCGGGGTATTGAAGGGCTCCGCGTCGCCGATGCGTCGATCATGCCCAGCATCGTCGGCGGGAACACCAACGCCCCGGCCATGATGATCGGCGAACACTGCGCAGGCCTCATGCTGGGCGGCTGACCGTCGGTCATCTGAACCATGCCAGTAAGAGCGGTAGCGCCTCGGGCAGGTTGTCCTTGACCTGGAGCTCGCGTCTGTTTTCGGACGCGGTAGTGGTCGATGTCGACGGGTTCATGGCCAGGACGTAGGCCTGGGTGCCGCCAAGCAGGTCGGCCGTGAAGAAGCCGCTCGTCAGGATCGCGCTGGCCTGGAAGCGCAGGAATTGTGGCCAGGTGTGACCAGAAGCCGCAGCCCGTGGCGGCGCTCCCGGCTATTGGACACCGTGAGCGAACGAACCGGCCCAGTCAAGAATTAGAACATGTTCCATTTCTGTGCCAGGATCTGTAACGTGTTCTCACACCGACGACGGGATCAGTGAGGCACTGATGCGAAGCGCTGACTACGCAGTCGTGGTTGCGGGCAGCGCCGGGTGCATCGCGACCCGGCGACTGGCCGGGGCTGGGTTGAGCGTCGTCCTGCTTGAGGCCGGTCGTGTCGATCGGTCCAGGATCATCCGCAAGCCACCAACGCCACGACCCTGATAATCGGCGAGCACTGCGCAGCCATGATGCGGAGCTGACCGGGATGGACCAGATGGACCAGACGGCCGCACGGACCGAGCAGGCCACCACCGGATCCGGCAGCTTCGATGTTGTCAATCCCGCTACCCAGGACGTGGTTGGCAGCTACCCGGTGCACACCGCGGAGGACGTCGCGACGGTCGTGGCGCAGGCCCGCGATGCCCAGCACTGGTGGGCGGCATTGGGTTTTGAAGGGCGGAAGCCCTACCTCCGGCGGTGGGTGCGCTGGCTCGCCCTGCACTGCGACGAGGTGTACGAGATCGGCCACCGGGAGACCGCGAGGCCCAGGGCGGACGTCCAGTTCGAGCTGTACGCCGGGCTGGAGGACGCCCGCTGGGCCGCGGCTCACGCCAAGCGGGTGCTCCGCGGGCGGCGGGTCGCACCGGGCATCGCCATGATGAACTTCGACGCGCGCCTGTCCTACCATCCGCTCGGCGTGGTCGGGGTGATCACACCGTGGAACGCGCCGGTCTACCTGACGCTGTCCGGCATGGCCGCCGCGCTCGCCGCTGGCAATGCGGTCGTGATCAAGCCCAGCGAACTCAGCCCGGGCTCTGCCATCATCACCATCGAGGCATTCCGCCGGGCAAACCCGGATGCGCCCGCCGGATTGACCGCGTGGATCACCGGCTTCGGGGAGACCGGGGCGGCGCTGTGCGCCTCTCGCGTTGACAAAGTGGCCTTCACCGGCTCAGCGCCCACCGGACGGCGGGTGATGGCCGCCTGCGCCCAGAACCTGACCCCCGTCGTACTGGAGCTCGGCGGCAAGGACGCCACCATCGTCGCCGCCGACGCCGACCTCGACGCCGCCGCGGCGGGGGTGGTCTGGGGCGGCCTCTTCAACGGTGGGCAGGCCTGCGTGGGTGTCGAGCGGGTGTACGTGGTTGAGTCGGTGCGCGACGAGTTTCTGGCCAAGGTGCGCCAGCACGCCGGCGAGATCGCCGTCGGTGTCGAGGAATTGAGCGCCTACGGTCCGATGACGGTCGACGCCCAGGTCGACATCGTTCGCCGGCACGTCGGTGACGCGCTCGAGGCCGGAGCACACGCGCTGGTCGGGGGGCTGGAGTCGATCAGGCCACCGTTCATCGACCCGATCGTCCTGGTCGACGTCCCGGAGGACTGCTCCGCGGTCCAGGAGGAGACCTTCGGGCCGGTCCTAGTGATCAACACCGTCCCTGACATCGACGAGGCGGTGCGCCGGGCCAACGGGACCGCGTTCGGGCTCGGCTCGTCGGTGTACTCGGCCCGGCGCGGACCCGCGATCGCCTCCAGGCTCCGGGCGGGTGGCACGACTATCAATTCCGTCCTGACCTTCGTCGGGTTGTCGTCCATCCCGTTCGGCGGCGTCGGCGAGAGCGGCTTCGGACGGTTCCACGGTGACGCGGGCCTGCGGGAGTTCAGCTACGCCAAGTCGACCACGCGAAAGAGGTTCGACCTGGGCAAGGACCTTCAGTCGTTCCCCCGCACCCCGGACCAGTTCGATATCGTCCGCAAGACGCTCAGGCTGCGCTACGGCCGGTCGCTCCACTGAGACATTGGGCGATACGCCAGGCGGTCGTCCGACAAGTGCTTGATCCTCTACTTGCGCAGACATCGGTGAGCCCGTCCGCTCACGCCACCGAGCGGCTGGTCAGTCACAATCTGAGGGTGGCGTGCTCGATCCGGCAGTGCTCAGCGGCTGACCTCGCCCGGCTGCTGAAGTCCGCAGCAGATCCTGGGGACGCGCGGCATCATCGGGAGCGGTTCCGGATGCAGGAAGCTGGCCTGCCACCTACCTAGTGGCCTGGCGCGGTGACCAACCGGCCGGCCGGCGCATCGTGCTGGCCGCCTCCAAATATGGCAAGGTCCGGCATCTGCTCGGCGCCTTTCCGGAAATGAATGCCCTGGAGGCCCGGCCGCCGGGTCAGGGCACAGGGACGAAGATGATCGCCTGTGCTGAGCGGATGGCCAGAGAGCACGGGGCAGCAATGATCGGGCTGGCCGTGGCCGTCAGGAACGACCGCGCCCATCGCCTGTATCAGCGTCTTGGATACCACGACTGGGGCCACGGCCTGGTCCTCGACCACTGGGACGAAACTGATTCCGCAGGCACAGTGCTGAAGACGAACGCCGACCGTGCCACTACCTGACCAAGCCGATCACGTAAGGAAAGCCAACGGCAACGCACTGTCATGCCGCCGATCGCTAGTCGCGCGTGGGTTCTTGCGGGGAGGGTCGCAACAACCTGACGGACACCACCGCCCACAGGCCAATCAGGACAAGCCAGGTGATCAAGCGCAGCCATCCGGCCAGCCCGGTGCGCGGCGGATAGACCGCCTGGGTGAGCGGCGCGTAGGCGTACCAGCCGGCCCTGACTGTGTTCCCCAGATTGACGAAATAGCTGCCGGCCGCCCCGAAAGCCATCCCAAGGGCGATTACGACCACGATCCTCTGGGCTTTGCCCAGCCGGTCAGTCAAGCGCATCAGCCAACCCTGTCAGGTCCGTGGACGGAATGGACAGCCAACCCCTGTGAATGGTGAGCAGAACTGCTGCATGACACCCACCAGGAGGCTGCGGGACTGCCGCTCTAAGCCTCGATCCACCGCGTGAATGCTGACTCTTGGGCTGGCGTGCTTTCTGGTTGATGGTGTTCTCGGTGGTGTTGCCGGGGCGCGGGTGTCCCGCCGCTGGCTTGTTCTGCGGCTTGTCCGGGTCGTTGTGCCAGGTCTGGGATAGGGGTGGCCGCCGGGGGCCGTGTGAGGTGCGGGTGACCGGGTCTGGGCTGGTCAGGCCGCCTGGGCGGGCGGGCAGCAGGCTGCTTCGAAGAGGTTCATCCATTCCTGGTCGCGGTGCCAGCCTTCTGGCAGGTGGATGGTGATGTGGCCGCGGCCGTGGCGTGCGATCCGGGCGGCGATGCCGATGAGGTCGCGGCGCAGGGTGGCGGCCCTGGCTTTGGCGCAGGTGAGGCTGGCCAGGGACCCGGCGGCGCGCAGCAGGTTGTGCGCGATGGCGGCGCAGGCCAGCCAGGCGGCGTTCGCGGGAAACGACCCGGAGGGCAGATGGGCGAGAGGCCCATCGGCCAGGTCGGCGAACACCTGCTCTACCTAGGCGTGGTCGCGGTGCTGTTCCTCGGCCTGGACCAGCTCGAATGGGGAGTCGGTGAACACGGTGTGGTAACGCCAGGCAGGGAACAGCTCGCTCTGGCCTGGGGCGGCTGTGCGGTTGAGGTCCCTGACCCGGCGGACGATCAGCCGGGCGGTGATGGCCTGCCCTTTCTTCGAGGCGAAGGCGGTGTACCGCACCTCCGCGACCTCGGCGTCGGAGACCCAGCACCGCAGCTGGTCATCCCAGATCGCCCGGGGGTAGCGGATCGGCGTCCAAACAATCGCACTTGCGAGGTGTCCTCTCCACTCGGAACGCGGAAGTGTCGCAACTCCCATCGTCCCAGTTCAGAGGGCACCTTTCGCGTCGACGCGCCCAAACGCAAACCTATTCACACGGTGGATTCAGGCTAAGCATCCAGCGTTACCGCTCATGGCCGCAAATCGCGCGTCATGTCAGGCGTGATGTAGCCGCCGGGCGGCCATGGTGCTAGATCGACAACCACCTCGGCCTGCGACCGGCTGCTGCCTCCAGCAAGATCGCTTATACCGGACTGGTCCGAGGCCGGCGTCGGGCAACGTCGATCGGCAGTATCACCCTGAGTGACAAGAAAGGTCCAACGGGGCGCTCCGAGCCGCCGTTCTGCGCGTCCACGGGTAGGTCGATGCTGTTTGGCTGGCCCGTCCAGATCAGCCCATTCTGTGCGCTGACCCGGTCAGCGGCGAGCCCATCGGACTACACAGTCAGGCCGCAGAGCGTTATCCGGTGGCCGCCAGGGGCGTCCCCGGCTACGGTCAGGTGGCGGCGGTGCGGAGAGGCGGGGTGATGGCGGAGGCCTCGATGAGAGCGCACACGGCGATCGTCACGGGTGCCAATCATGGCATTGGGGCAGCCACGGCGCTGGCGCTCGGGCGGCGCGGATGCGCGGTGCTGTGCGCCTTCCTGCGGATCGATGATGCGGCCGATCCGGGCACGCCGGAGGCCTACCGGGACCGCCGCAGGCAAGACGCCGGGCCCGTCGCCGCCCAGATCCGGGCCGTCGGTGGACGGGCCACAGCCGTGGAGGCTGACCTGGCGGATCCCTCCAGCCCGGCCGTGCTATTTGACGCGGCCGAAGCTGAGCTGGGTCCGGTGGACATCCTGGTGAACAACGCCACTGGCTGGGTCGCCGACACGTTCGCGCCCGCAGCTGCGGACCGGCTTGGCCGGGCACTGCGGCCGGTCAGCGCTGCGACCTGGCAGCAGCAGTTCACCGTCGATGCCATGGCCGCTGCCCTGCTGATCGCCGAGTTCGCGCGACGGCACATCGCCCGCGGGGCGGACTGGGGCCGGATCATCGGGCTCACCTCCGGCGGCGACCTGGGCTTCCCCGAGGAGGTCTCTTACGGCGCCGCCAAGGCAGCCCAGGTGAACTACACCATGTCCGCCGCCCTGGAACTGGCACCGCACGGGATCACCGCCAACATGGTTCACCCGCCCGTCACTGACACAGGCTGGGTCACCGCACAAGTCCGCGAGGCCGTCGCCGCCAGCCCGGCCCTGATCCACATAGCCAGGCCGGCCGAAGTTGCCGAGATCATTACCTACCTGTCCTCGGATGCCGCCGCCTTGATCACCGCCAACGTCATCACGCTCCGCTGACCGCTGCACCCCGGCTGGGCACCGACAGCCAACGCACACCACCGCATGAGGAGCGCCTGGTGGCGTGTCGGCGGCTATCGGCTGGTGTGTACGGATCAAGCACTACGCGATGCGGGCAGCTGATGTCCGCCACGATGGCATTTGTGGCGTACAGGTACGACGAGCAGGCCCGGCAAGAAGCGGCGGATCACCCTGTTGACGAGGGCGACGCGGGTTGGCTTCGCGAGCAGTGCACGCGAAAGACCGCTGAACTAGGGGACGGCGGCGTGCGCGGTCACACGGTCAGCTTCTCGGTCACGGCGTGGGACCAGCCGCCCGGCTTGCCCGACAGCGTTGCCGGAACAGGTCATATCTCCCACGGCGAAGTTCTTGACATCGGCGAGCGAGTGCGCACCGGGACATTGCTGGCTACTGAGTTGATCGCCGCCAGCTTCGCATGGGGATGCGGAACAGCTGGCTATGCTATGGGCCACGCCGCTATCGCGACATCCGTGCCGCCGCCGGGGACCAGCTGGATCTGTCACTGAAGCATGCCTTGGCGGAGATCAACAAGGATCCAGGTTCACCTGATCCCGTCGCAGGCTACTGCTTACGTCAGGTAGTCAGCAAGATTACTGCCCGACGGTTGCCAGGATCAGATCGCGAAGGCCGTGTGCGATCAGGACGGCCATGATCCCCCAATGGCGTGTGGGGTGCCAGAACTCGTGCAGAGCATCTGACCTGGGCTTCTACTCTCAGCACTCATGCTCTTTCGCCTCATCTATCTGTTCATGGTCCGGTTGCTCGGCTGGCTGGCGCTCCTCGCGCGGAGCGAAGCCTCGAAGGACATAGAGATCTTGGTGTTGCGGCACGAGGTTGCGCTACTGCGCCGTCAGGTCGCCCGCCCGAAGCCGGACTGGGCCGACCGCGCCGTGATCGCCGCGCTGGCCCGGCTACTACCCACGCGCCTTCGGCTGCACCGGATCGTTACGCCAGGCACCCTGCTCGCCTGGCACCGACGCCTGGTCAAGAACAAATGGGCCTTCCCGAACACCGCGGGACGGCCACCAATCCCAGATGAGATCCGCGAGCTGGCCCAACAGTTGGCCAGCCAGAACCCGCGGTGGGGGCACCGGCGCATCCAGGGCGAACTCCCCGGCCTCGGCCACCGCACCGGCGAGGGAACGATCCGCCGGATCCTGGCCGCAGCGGGACTCAAGCCCGGGCCACGCCGGGAGTCACCAACCTGGCGGCAATTCCTTGATTCTCAGGCGTCCGGGATCTTGCCGTGCGACTTCTTGCATGCTGGCACCGTGTTCCTCAAGCGCCTGTACGTCTTCTTCGTGATGGAGATCCAGACCCGGCGCGTGCACATCCTGGGCGTCACTGCCCACCCCACCGGAGCGTGGACCGCCCAGCAGGCCCGCAACCTGCTGATGGACCTCGGCGAACGCGCCGGCTGCTTCAAGTTCCTGATCCGCGACCGCGACAGCAAGTTCACGCCGGCGTTCGACGAGGTATTTGCAGGCAACTGCTCGCGGATCATCAAGACTCCGGTCCAGTCACCCCGGGCGAACTCCTTCGCGGAGCGATATGCGGGGACACTGCGACGCGAGTGCCCCGGCCATCTGCTGGTCTATGGCGAACGGCACCTCCGGCAGATCCTGACCGAGTACTCCCAGCACTACAACGATCACCGGCCCCACCAGTCGCGGGCACAAAGACCCCCGCTGAACGATCCCGGCCAAGCGATCGACGTGACCGCCCGGATCAAGCGCAGACAAGCCGTCCAAGGCCTGATCAGCGAGTACCGGAGAGCAGCCCAACGATCGCAGAAAACACCAGCTCAGAGCCAGTGTGCGAGTTTTGGCACGGCACAGGGCGCAGCTACTGGATTGCCGCTCATGTACGACAGTCTGCCAACAGGATGACCGAAATTGCTGACTTCTGTGATGTCCTGATCTGAGCGCCTACGCCGACCGCCCCGCAGATCGGCTCGGCCAGCGCGGTCTGCAGACTGGTGCCAGCGGCGACCATACCCGGAAAGCTCGCATAAGTATTCGCCCGGGCTTGCCCTGTCAACGTCCGGATGTGCCGCATATCGCGCGCCAGGTCCGGCATGTTATGTCGTCTCCGCGGCAGGGCGAGCATCGATGAGCACCTCGTTCAGCGTCGGCGGAGGCCTTACGCGGGCCAGTCACACCAAACCGGTGCTCAGATTGGCCCTAGGGACTACGTCGATTTATGCATTACGCTGAGTGACGGGAATGTTTGGGAGTAACGCACACCGAGCCGCCGTTCGGCGCGCCAGCGATCGCTTGGCACTGGCCGGCAGTGGTGCCCAGAAATGGCAAATCTGTGCGCTGGCGCACCCATGGCCGGAAAGGTCAGCGCTGCTCGAACTGTCTGGCGCTGGGGTAGCGCTGGCCGCCATCGACCACGATGTTGGCGCCGGTGATCCATGACGCCCGGCGGGAGAGCAGGAAAGCGACGACATCGGCGACTTCATCGGGGCGGCCTAGCCTTCCCAGCGGGAACTGGGTGTCAAGGAACGCGGCGAACGCCGCGGGGTTGTCCTTACTGAACGCTTCCCAGGATCCGCCGGGAAAGAGGATGGAACCTGGGCTCACGGCATTGACCCGGATGCCCCAGGCCGCGAGTTCGGCGGCTGCGGTCGCGGCGAGGTGGATCTCGGCTGCCTTGGCAACGGCATACGTAGTCCGCGGGGCCGGGCGCATGCCGGTGATCGAGGAGATAATCACTACCGCGCCGTTCTGCGCGGCGCGTAGGTGCGCCAGGCCGGCCCGGATCAGCTCGGCGGCGTGCCCGGCGTTGAGCGCGAACGTGGCGGTAAAGTCGCCGGGAGCGGAGTCGGCGAGGTTCGCGCCGACGGTGCCGCCGGCGTTGGCCACCAGATGGTCCAAGCCGCCGAGCGATGCCGCGATGTCAGTGACCGCACGGCCCAGCGCTGGGGTGTCGGTGACGTCAGCCGCGACGGTCGCGACCGGCACGCTGTGACGGGCCAGGCGGCTGGCCGCCGCGGCGAGCCCGTCGGCGCCGCGGGCGACGAGCCCGACCGCAGCACCCTCGGCGGCAAGCACGTCAGCTACGGCGAATCCGATACCGCGGCTGGCCCCGGTGATCAGCACGCGGGAGCCGCGCAGGCCAAGTTCCACGAGCAGCACGCTACCCCCAGCCGCCGGACCCGGCATCGGCGACGCTGATCGGGCTCCCTGGCTTCGCGCAGATCAGGTTGATATGCATGCAACGATTTGGCACGGGCATCCCCGCACACGGCGAGGTCTCTGTGCGTCACTCCGGCAACTGTCGCCGACGTGGGCCGCCGCTACGGGGGCGTTTGGCGCGGGTATTGCTGTCACAGTGCGCCGGCAGGTTCGCCGCATGGCCGGCGGTTTTGATGCGGGCGAGGCACTGCGAGCCGGGCTCAGTGATCGCCAGCAGGCATGGGATTTCATCCGGCGGTTCGCCGCGGGCTGGACTGAGCCGCTGGAGGCCGGTGACGGGGTCGGCGAGGCCGAACTGCGTGCTGCCGAGCAGTGCATTGGCGCTGCGCTGCCGGCCGCGTTGCGTGAGGCATACCTGCTGTTGCCCGCTGAGCTGATCACCATGGTCGAGTCCGCCTGCGAGCACATGGCGCTGCCGGAGTATCCGCTGTGGGCCGAGCCCTGCATCACGGTGAGATGGTTCTCCGCACCGGGCAAGCTGCTACGCATGGACGGGCGGGGGCCATATTGCTGGCTGTCCGTAGGGGGCAGGACCCAGGCCGACCTGGAATCCATTTGCGCGACGATCCCCGGGCCCTGGTGCCTGGCGGAGGGGACCGCCCTGGAATCCTGATAATCTCCCCTGCGTCGTGGGCCTGAACGCGAGCGGTCCGCGCCGGCATCGCACACGAGGATGCGAGATCATTCGTCGGCAATCACGGCTGCGTCCCGCGCTCGTCGGCCATCACGGACACCGGTCAGAAAGGACGGCCGCCGATTCTGCCAACGACGCGGCCGTCACCGGCTGGTCAGACGTCAACGGTTACGGCGCTATTCAGCTGAGCCGCGCAGATCCGGCATGCCGTGCGCCTACGTGCCGGTGGCGGGGACGGAGATCGCTGATCTGTGTCCCCGCGGATTGGTCCGCGCAGCGCTGGAGCGGGCCCGATGCGCTCAGCGGAGTGGAATGATCGCCACATGTCTGTGGCGCATGGGCGTGTCGCTTTGGTGACGGGCAGCTCTCGGGGCCTGGGCGCCGCGATCGCTCGGCGTCTGGCTCATGACGGCCTCGCCGTCGCGGTCAATGGCCGGCGCGGCGACGGGCAGGCACGTGAGGTCGGCCGCAGCATCCGTGACGGCGGCGGTGTCGCCGAGGCCTTCTGCGCCGACGTCACCGATGAGCAGCAGGTTACTGAGCTGGTTGCCGCGATCACCGGCCGTTTCGGCCCGGTTGATGTGCTGGTGCTCAACGCCACCGGCCCGCAGCCCGAAGCCCCGGTGACCGATGTGGCGTGGGCCGGCCACCTCGCCCAGCTGAACTTCTTCGTCAAGAGCCCGGTGCTGCTCGGCCGCGCGGTGCTGCCCGGGATGGCGGCCCGGCGGTACGGCCGCATCGTGCACATCGACTCCGAGGTCGCCCACCGGCCACCCCCCGGCAGGTCCGCCTATGCCACGGCCAAGAGCGCGCAGATTGGTCTGACCCGTAGTTGGGCCCGCGAGCTCGCCCCGTCCGGTATCACCGTGAACACGGTCGCGCCCGGCTTCGTCCCAGTTGAGCGCCACGCGGACGTCCCTGACGAAATCAGGAATGCTTATCTCACCTCGGTACCCGCCGGGCGGATGGGAACCCCCGGCGACATCGCCCACGCCGTGAGCTTCCTCGCCTCCGAAGACGCCGGCTTCATAACCGGCCAGCGCATCGTCGTCGACGGCGGCCGCAGCCTCGGCAGCTGACAACCGGCCTCGACGAGTCGCCGACGGTGACCTCCAGCTGAATCGGACCGCACTAGAACCGCCGTTCTGGCGCGGTTCTGTGGTCGAGCGCGTACTTGCGTTGGATGTACAGATCGCTCAGTTTGTTTTCGTGCCGTCAGACTTCCGCGAAACTGGACGAGTGCCAGGACATGTGCGCCTCGACCACGTGGTGATCGCTGTCAGCGACTGGGATCGCTCGATCCGCTTCTACCGGGACGTCATGGGAGCGCAAGTGGTCGACCACCCAGACGGCCGGGTCGCATTCCGGTTCGGTGATCAGCAACTCAACGTGCACGGCCCGGGCCTCGACGTGGGCACCCTGGCCGCTTCCCCGCCCGTCGCGCCAGGCGGCAGCGACCTGTGCTTCGTGTGGCCCGGCACTATGGCCACGCTCGCCCGGAATCTGGCCGCCCACGGTGTCGCCGTAGGGGCTGGGCCGGTCATGCGACATGGGGGCGCCGGGGCTGGCAACAGCACATATTTCCGCGATCCCGACGGTTCCCTGCTGGAGTACATCGTGTACTCCGGCAATGAGCCCGCTGATGCCAGTCCCGTACAGGCGGGCCGCAGTGATCCGGCATGCGTTCCGGGCCCGGAGGGACAAGCTGCGGTGCCGGACCGGCGGGTGCTCGCGCCTGACGACGCGACGTGCTCAGCTTCTGCCCGAGATCCGGGAGGTCTGAGCAGATGCTGGTCCCTTGGGGCCATCGACAGTCCGGCGCGCTGGACGCGACGAGCCTCCTGGGCTTACCGGTGGCCAACTCGCCCGCATCGCAGTGACCAGGGGAAGATCTTCTGCTGGGACACGCCGGTGATTTGTGTCCGCCTGGCGCTGTCGATACCCGGCCCAGATAACAGGCCCGGTCAACACTCTTGCAACTCCAGTGCAGAAGCCGCGATGAATGCTGCTACTCGATCGCCGGAGGCGCTTCATCCCGCTACCGAACGACCGATCTGTGTCTCCCCCGAGGCTTGCGCCGACGGATGAGGTGGCGCAGATAATCGGCGACCTGCGCGCCTCGGTACATCCGGCGTGCTCACATTAGGTAGCCGCGGAGACCATCCTTATGGATGCGCCTAATGCCTGCCCGCTGGGCGGTCCGTGGTGCCCGTTCGCGAAACTGGGCACCCACCGCCTGGCAGTTGCCATCTCCGGCACCGGGCCAGTAGCGGAGGCTCCTGCCGCGCGGTCACCGATGACACTCCCCGACCCGGATCGGCCCAGCATCCGCGCGCCCATCTCAACGGCCCTGCAACGGCGCGCCGGGCTGCGCCCCGGCGCAAACCATGCGCGCCTTGCTGACGAACTGGGCGCATGCGGCGCGACCCCGGCGCCGTGGCGGCGCGGACGGCGCCCGGCACAGACAGCACAGGCGCGCATCGCGCACGAGCCCTCATACGAGACCGGCTCTGCGCCCGGCCGTGAGCGCGCGTTTCCGCTCAAGCGCACCACGGCGGCATCGCCGATCGGCACGGCCAGCCGCCAACCGCACGCCCAGCCGCGGGCTGACCGTCTGCAAAGGCGGCAAGAGTCAGGCCCGAATCCGCCGTACCGCGGACGCCAGAACGCCATCGGGGCCAAGTGGTCACCAAGGTGAAGGACGAAGAACCCATCCTGGTCACGGCGCTGGAAGCGGCCCAGGCTCCGCCGACCCGCAGCCCATGCCAGCAGTCGCCGCCCCGTAGGAAAGCCCGACCCGAAGGTGCGTGCGAGCTCTCATGCGGTCGCCACTGCTGTACTTCGCTGCTGTACCGAGACGGCTGGTTTTCGAATTATGTCTCTTACCAGTGGAGATATGGGGATTCGAACCCCAGACCTCTTGCATGCCATCGGGACGCTCCTGGGTTCATTTGCCGACAGCGTGCCCAGCGGAGTCAGCGGCGGCCTCCGGTCCGGCGCCGGCCGCGGCCTGCAGTGGCCCGAAAACCGCGGCCAACTGAGGGACACCGGCCCCCGCGAGTTCAGCCTTCGTGAATGCCGCCGTCATGGACATCCGGCGTGCTGTTTCAGGCTCGGCCCGTGACGCCCACTGCCGACGGGTCGCGCAGACGGGTCGGGTCCAGGCCGACGGCCACATAATGACGGACAGATGATCTTCCAGCCTGTCTGGGCTAGGCCTGGAATGACCACCTGAGCAGACGCTTCGCCCCCCGCGAAAAGGAATTCGAACCTCACGCCTTTTGCGCACATTCTGGTCACCTGGAGGCTGGCCTCGGCGGGGACCTCCCGGCGCTCCACCGCATGGAGGGACGGCCAGAGCGGTCTGCCTCAGTCGCGGGGAGCCGCTTGGCGTGCTGGTCGCCGTGAGCCGGGATGGCAGCGCTCAGAAGTAGTGCCTCCGGCCGCCGACCGTGTGACCGGTCCTCCCGAGCAGCGCCAGGATGAGGCCGGCCACGACGGCAATGATGCCGATCGTCCAGAGAATGCCTATTCCGGTGATGAATCCGATGATGAGGAGAATGACGCCGAGAATGATCAAGTGGGGCTCCTAGCTGGGAGCCGCCGTGCTGCACGGCGGCAGGAGATTATTGGGACGTTATGCAGGCCGGACAGCGTTGCTCGCGCGGCGGCCCGCGGGGCCGGGCCGGCTGGCAATGCCCGTGACCGGCGGGCTCCTGCATTTCCCTTGTCTTTCTCATCGCTGCGCTTCCATCAGCCAGGCCTGATATGCCAGGGCCCGCGGAGCGACCAGGCAGCGGCGGCGTTGCCATAGCGCACCGGCCCGGGCGCTGCCATCCCCAAGCGTTGATGCGGAGGACCCGGCCGGGGGTCATGTCATGGCGAGGGGGACGGGGGCGAGGGGGACGGGACGGCTGGCCACGGGCGCGGCCTCCGCCCGGGAACGCCCGGGGCTGCTGGCCGCCTCGTCCACGCTGGCGTGGATGGAGAAAACATCGATCAGCCGAGTGGCGGCAAGCACCCGGAGCACCTGCTGCTGCGGCGCGGCCAGCAGCAGGTCACCGCCCGCGTACCAGGCGTGCTTGCGGCCACGCACGAGGGCCGCCACACCGCTGGAGTCCATGAATTCCACGCCGTCCAGATCAACGATGATCTCCGGCTCCTGGGCCGCGACCGCCACAAGCGCAGCCGCGACACTCACGGCATCCAGCACGTCAAGCACCCCGCACAACGCGA
>OCTA010002682.1_pt1 | contig 16030 bp, 15 predicted proteins | sample 1538991 | NCBI WGS metagenome assembly OCTA01 (sample SAMEA3539302, study PRJEB22396) | soil metagenome | biome: tundra; feature: field; material: soil | place: USA | collected 2010-05 | depth 0.15 m | reverse complement strand
ACCACCGAGATCTACACTCTTTCCCTACACGACGCTCTTCCGATCTGGTCATCCAAAACGTCGAGCTCGTCGGCACCACCGGCGAGGTCGCGCTCAAATATTGGATGAAGGACAACCTGGCGCTCGTACCGGCGTTCAATTTCAACCTCGCGAAGACCTCGGGAATGGGCTCCACCTGGGGGCTGGACCCTCAATTGGTCGCCCTGTTCGTTCCGTTCAGGTCAACCTCGACGCGCCTTCTGGTCGGCGGTGGCCTGGGACTTGCCGTAGGCAAGGCGGCGCCCGGCGGCAGCACGGCGTTCGGCCTCAACCTCCCCATCCAGGCCGGCGTGGAACACTTCTTCACGAGGTGGTTCTCCCTGGGAATTGCGGCAGCGACGAACCTCTTCTCCTACACCCACCCGGGCGGTGGTGGGCCATATTCGATGTCGTTCGACATCAACACGGCGAGCCTGCTCGGCTCTCTCTTCTTCTATACCGACTGACGCTCGCGCGACTCCTTGGCCGCGGGCGAGCTCCAACGTCTGGCGGCCTGGCCCTCGCCGCGGTCCGGCCGCTCACTTCGGGACCGCCGGAACAACGGCCGGCGCCGGTCGCGCCGCTTTTCCGAACTGCTGATCGAGCGCCAGATTCGCCTGGAGGACATTCACCCGCGGCTCGCCGAAAACACCCAGGTCGCGACCCTCGATACGGCCTTCGAGCGCTTGGCTGATGCGTTCGGGGGCTACCTGGCGCGCCCGCGCGATGCGCTGCACCTGCCAGAGCGCGGCGGCCGGCGAAACCTCGGGATCCAGGCCACTCGCGGAGGCCGTGACCAGCTCACCCGGAACGGGCAGCGGCGCCTCGGGGTTCTCCTTGTGGAGCCTGTCGATGTCGGCCACCACGCGATCACGTAGCTTTTTCGAGGTCGGTCCGAAGTTGGAGCCAGACGACGAGGTCGGGTCGTAACCGTTGCCGGCCGCCGAGGGACGCCCTTGGAGATAGGCGGGATTCGTGAAGGTCTGTCCGATCCACTCCGAACCGACGACAGCGCCCGTCTCGTCATGTACCAGGCTGCCGTTTGCTCGATCATGGAAGATGGCCTGGGCGATGCCAGTCATCGCGAGAGGGTAGACGAGCCCTGTCAGAATGAGGGTGAGGAACGTGACACGGACCGCGATGACGATTTCTCGACGCATGGTCATTTCTCCGGCTAGACGATTCGTAGCGCTTGAAGCGCGAGATCGATGAGCTTGATGCCGACGAAGGGGGCGACGATCCCCCCGAGGCCGTAGACGAGGAGCGAACGCCGAAGGATGGCGGATGCACCGAGCGGGCGGTACTTGACCCCCCGGAGCGCGAGCGGGATGAGCAGAATGATGATGATGGCGTTGAAGATCACGGCCGAGAGGATGGCGCTTTCGGGGGATGCCAAGTGCATGACGTTGAGCGGGGCGATCTCCGGAAAAACGCCCATGAACATCGCCGGCAGAATCGCGAAGTACTTGGCTACGTCGTTCGCGATGGAGAAGGTCGTGAGCGTTCCACGGGTCATGAGGAGCTGCTTGCCGACCTCCACGATCTCGAGGAGCTTGGTGGGATTCGAATCGAGGTCGACCATGTTGCCGGCCTCCTTGGCGGCCTGGGTCCCCGTATTCATCGCCACGCCGACGTCGGCCTGAGCAAGCGCCGGGGCGTCGTTGGTTCCATCACCGGTCATAGCGACCAACTTTCCTTTCGCCTGCTCGGCCTTGATGAGCTGCATCTTCGCCTCCGGCGTCGCCTCTGCCAGGAAGTCGTCGACGCCCGCCTCCTTGGCGATGGCGGCCGCGGTGCGCGGGTTGTCGCCTGTGATCATGACCGTTCGGATCCCCATGACCCGGAAGCGTGCGAAACGGTCCGCAATCCCGGTCTTCACGACGTCCTTGAGGTGGATGATTCCCAGGACATGGGACCCGTCGGCGACGGCGAGGGGCGTGCCGCCGGAGTCGCCGATGCGGTCGGCAATCTGCCTCAGCTCTGCGGAGACCGAGCCGCCCCGTTTTTCGACATAGGCAGCCACCGCATCAACCGCTCCCTTACGAATGGAGCGTCCCAGCAAGTCGAGGCCACTCATACGCGTCTGCGCCGTGAACGGGACGAATGTACCGTCGCCCGGATTCGGCGCGGTAACGTGAAGCTTCTCGGTCACGAGCGTGACGATCGAGCGTCCCTCAGGTGTTTCGTCGGCCAGGCTGGCGAGCTGAGCTGCCTGCGCCAGATCCTCCACCCGCACCCCGGCCAGCGGGATGAGCTCGGTAGCCATGCGGTTCCCGTGCGTGATGGTGCCCGTCTTGTCGAGTAGGAGCGTATCGACGTCACCCGAAGCCTCGACCGCGCGGCCGCTCATCGCGATGACGTTCTTCTGAAGCAGTCGGTCCATCCCCGCGATCCCGATCGCTGAAAGAAGACCACCGATGGTCGTCGGGATGAGACAGACCAACAGCGCGACGATCACGGTCGCGGAAAGCCCGATACCGGAATACTTGGCCAGCGGCACCAGCGTGACGCAAGCAAACAGAAACACCAGCGTCAGCCCCACCAAGAGGATGTGAAGCGCGATCTCGTTCGGGGTCTTTTGGCGAGACGCCCCCTCGACGAGCGCGATCATCCGATCGAGAAACGATTCACCCGGATTGGTCACGATTCGAATGACGATCCGGTCCGAGAGAACCTTGGTTCCACCGGTGACGGCGGACCGATCACCCCCGCTCTCTCGGATCACAGGCGCCGACTCACCCGTGATGGCCGATTCGTCCACAGAGGCTATTCCCTCGATGATTTCACCGTCGCCGGGGACGAGATCCCCGGCCTCGGCCAACACGATGTCGCCCTTACGGAGGGACGAAGATGGAACGGATTCCTCCTTGCCGCCGACCAACCGCCGCGCCGCGGTCTCTTTTCGCATCTTCCTGAGCGTGTCGGCCTGCGCTTTGCCGCGCCCTTCGGCGACGGCCTCAGCGAAATTTGCGAAGATCACGGTGAACCAGAGCCACACGCTGACCGCGCCGGTGAACCAGAGCGGCGATGTGGCGCTAGCGCGGTGCAAGAGGTCGCGCACGAAGATCAACGTGGTCAGAATGCTGCCGATCTCGACCACGAACATGACTGGATTCCTCGCCACGTGCTGGGGCGCCAGTTTCCAGAAGGCATCGCCGATAGCCCTCTTGAGAATTCCGCCGTCGAATAGGGAGAGTGACTTTGCTTTGGGACGGAACATGGCTAGTAGACCTTTCCACTGAGTGCCGCGAAGTGCTCGACGATGTTGCCGAGGGAGAGCGCGGGGAAGAACGTCAGCGCGCCCACAATCAAGACGACCGAGACCAACAGCACGACGAACATCGAGCCGTTGGTCGGGAAAGTACCCCCGCTGGGCGGTACCACCTTCTTTCCCACCATCGCCCCGGCAATTCCGAGAGCGGGAATAATCATCAGGAACCGCCCCGCGAGCATGTCGAGGCCCAGAGAGACGTTCCACCAGGGGGTGTTCGCGTTGAGGCCGGCGTAGGCCGATCCATTGTTCCCGGCGCCACTGGAGTAGGCGTACAGCATCTCCATCAGGCCATGTGGCCCGTTGTTGTTGAGGGACGAGGTCCCGTAAGGCTTGACGGCGCTCCAAGCCGTAAAGCCCAGAACGATGAGTGGGAAGATGAGCACGTAGAGCATGGCCAGCTTCATCTCCTTCGACTCGATCTTCTTGCCTAAGTACTCGGGCGTTCGCCCCACCATGAGACCCGCGATGAAGACCGTTAGCACCACGTACATCAGCATCCCGTAGAGACCCGCGCCCGTCCCGCCGAAGACCACCTCGCTGAGCTGGATGTTGGCGAGCGGCACGAGCCCACCGAGGGGTGTGAAACTGTCGTGCATGGAGTTGACGGCACCGCACGAGGCGTCGGTCGTGACCGTGGCATAGAGGGCAGAGGCGGAGACGCCGAAGCGCGCTTCCTTCCCCTCCATGTTGCCGACGCTCTGGTTGACGGAAAGGCCGGCCAGCGCCGGGTTGGGGTGCGCCTCTGCCCAGTAGCAAACCGAGACGCCCGCAAAGAAGAGGACCGACATCGCGCCCCACACTGCCCAGCCGTGCTTCTGATCGCGCGCCATGCGCCCGTACGTGTAGGTCAGCGCCGAGGGGATGGCGAAGATCATGAACATCGACAAGAAATTCGTAAACGGCGTCGGGTTTTCAAACGGGTGGGCCGCATTCGCGTTGAAGAAGCCACCGCCGTTGGTGCCGAGCTGCTTGATCGCCTCTTGCGAGGCCACCGGCCCCAACGCGAGGGTTTGCTTGCCGCCCTCCAAGGTAGAGACGTCGAGGTAGGGCGATAGGTTCTGGATCGCCCCTTGCCACACGAGCACCAGCCCAAAGACGATGCTGAGCGGAATGAACACGTAAACGATGCCTCGGATCAGATCGACCCAGAAGCTTCCGAGTGTCTTCGAGCCCTCGGGCCCAGGGCGCCGGGTGAAGCCGCGACCGAGCGCAAGCGCGACGCCAATTCCGGCCGCCGCCGACGTAAAATTGTGCCATGCCAGCCCGGCCATCTGGGTGAGATAGCTCATGGTCGACTCGCCCGAGTACGACTGCCAGTTGGTGTTGGTGTTGAAGCTGGCGGCGGTGTTGAACGCCAGCCCGTGTTCGACAGGGCCGAAGTGCTGAGGGTTCAGCGGAAGTACGTGCTGGACGCGCTGGAAGACATACGTGACCACCATGCTGAATAGACTGAATGCGAGGAGCGCGAAGGTGTACTCCTTCCAGTTCTGCTCGCGTTTGGGATCGACGCCCGAAATCTTGTAGCAAAGACGCTCGAAACCACCCAGCAAGCGCGGGAATGGCTGGCGCTCACCTTCGAACACGCGGAACATGAAGACGCCGAGAGGCTTCGTTACTACGACGATCGCGGCGAAAAAGACGATGATTTGGAGCCAACCAATGCCAGTCATGTCGGTATCTCCTCAGAACGGGTCATCAGAATCGTTCAGCGCGAACGAGTGCGTAGACGAGGTACACGCTGAGCAGCACCGACAGCAGCGCGCCGAGTCCGTATTCGAGGCTCATGGATCTCTCCTATAGATGGTCGAGGGACTTCGTGTAGAGCCAGGCCAGCGCAAAAAATGCGCCGGTTACGACGACGAACAGAAAATCTTTCATCGGGAACCTCGCGACAGGGCTTGTTCAATCGACACGTAGGTCCCGTGAGCACACTTTGTGCCATCCTTCCGGCGCCTGCTGCGCGTTCTCATAGAGTGCCGGACGTTGCAGCTTGCGATGGGAGTACGCGTAGTCCCTCTGCGATCGAGTGGACTGGGCTCCTCGCGAAGGGGTCGTCCTCATGCCAGCCGGCGACAACCGGACCACGACGAGCCAGATCGCAAAGAGCACGCCCAAACGACGCACTTCATGCGTCTTGCAGGGGGCTCGGTCTGGACTGGCGCGTAACCACGGGATCGCGGCCTCCTCCGCGCTGGTATCCCGCGTGCATTCTGGAAAGGCGTTGTGCCGGAACTGATAGAGATACCCGCTTCTACCCCGAGCGATTCCACAGGGAAGCGTCTGAACGCAGTGTTGAATGCCGAGCGGCGTTCTGAGATCTGGACGGCCCGCCGGATCCTCTGCGCCCGGATCGTGATCCTCCTAAGCTTGCCGATGGCTTATCTGCTGCTCCGGGGACAAGGAATCGACGACCCAGGAGCACAGTTCGTCCTCGTGCTCTGGATCCTAGCGCTTGGGTGTCTCATCGGATGCGCCGCCGCCGGGGCGCGGGCGGCCCGGCTCGTCGATACGCTCCTCGATCAGGCCGCCGGCCGGCGAATCAAGATCGACGAATAAAGGGCGTTCTACGATGCGCGATCTAACTGTCGGCGATCATCTCGACCAATACCTCGTCACGGACCTGCTGGCGCGAACGGCGATGGCCACGACGTTCAAGGGACACGATACCGAGGTCGGCAAGCCGGTCTGCTTGAAGGTGCCTCACCTGGAACACGAGAGCGACGTCGTTTTCTACGAGCGATTCAACCGCGAGGAGCGCATCGGCCGACGTCTCGACCATCAAAATATCGTACGGGCGCTGGAGCCCCGCACGAAGAGCCGAATGTACCTGGTGACCGAGTACGTCGCCGGCACCTCGCTGCGGTCTCTGGTCGAGGCGGGCTCAATCACGACGGAGCGGGCGCTGGACATCGCTTGCCAGCTCTGCGAAGCGCTCGTCTATCTCCATGCGCACGGAATCGTTCACCGAGATCTCAAGCCCGAGAACGTCATCGTCGCCGCAAGCGGTGAGGTGAAGCTGCTCGACTTCGGCATCGCGCTCGACCGCGCCGCCCGCCGGCTCACCTGGACCAAGCTATCGACGACGCTGGGCACGCCGGACTATATGGCTCCGGAGCAGATCGGCGGGCGGCGCGGCGACGAACGGTGCGACATCTACGCGCTCGGCTTGATCCTCTACGAGATGCTTACCGGGCAATTGCCGTTCTCCGGAGAAAGCGCGAACGCGGTGATGCGCGCCAAGACTCATGAGGAACCAAAGCCGCCGACCTATTTCTTGCCGCAATTGAATCCAGTGCTGAACGACATCATCTGCAAGGCGATCGCGCGCTCTGCGCGGGATCGCCACCGGAGCGCGGACCAGCTGCTCGATCGGCTGAATCGACCCTATGCGGCCGACGCGGGCGACTTCACGGAAGCCCCGACCTTTGTGGGTTCGCGCCATCCCGGCGTGGCGAGACTGATCGCTGCCCTGATTCTAACGACGCTGACCTCACTGACCTGGCTCAGCCACCGCGCCGACAGGCGCGCTTCGCGTGCCGTGGCCCCCGATATTGCGACGGCCACTCGGCTGGTCGGCACGGACGAAACACGCTAGCCACTTGCCGTCGCCGAGCTCGAGATCACGGTCCCCCTTCGGCGGTTAGCGGGCGACGTCCTTGGACCGCCTGAAACGTAGCGCGTAGTTGACGCCGATCTCGTGGTCCCTCGAAAGCAGAACGAAGCCAGCATTTTCGATTTCTTGAACGACCTCGGCTTCTCCCGCGCGCACATGCCCGAGGAGCCAGTCTGGGCTCAAGCCAGGAATTCGCGAGAAATCCACCAGGAAGAGCTCGCCGTTGCCGCGCAGGGCGCGCCGGATAGAGGCGAGCATCTCTTGCGGGTGGTCGAAGTGGTGGTAGACGTCGCAGGCGAACACGAGATCGAGCGAGTCCGAGGGTAGCCCAATCCCCGTCTCCGTGCCCATCACGCTGACGACATTGTTGCGCCTCTCCCGCGCCGCTCGCTCGGCGATGAAAGAGCTGAACTTGGGGAGGATCTCCTCGGCATAGACTCGCCCTTCTTGCCCGACGGCGTCACTAAGCATCATCGTGAAGAGGCCCGTCCCCGCGCCGATATCGGCGACCGTCATCCCGGGCTTGGCGGCGGCGAGCTTCATGATGAGGTCACGCTTGCGATAGATCTCCCGGTCGTCCCCTTCGAACAGCTGCCTCCAGGTCTCGGCGGCGACGCGCGGGTCCTGGTAGGCATCGTTCGGTCCCGTGCGTCGCCGCGCACAGCTGCCATCGGCGATCGCGATGGCGATGGCGGCGACCACGCCTACGACAGTAAGCGGACGACTCAGGGACACGAGCAACGCTTTCTGCGAGTACCATGCCAACGTTACGACTACCAGCGATGCTCGCCGTCCCGACGCTATTACCGGTAGAGAGCCGATTCGAGCTACTTACGGCATCTTGCCTGGCGGTTGCCCCGACGCTGGGTCAACGGTTACCGGAGGCTCGCCGTGCGAATCCTGCTCCTCGTATTTCTTCCGCTTTCGCCAGAGCGTCGAATCATCGATGCCGAGGATGGCGGCCGCGTCTTCCTTCGTCTTCGACTGCGCGACGACCGCCGATATGTGAGCGTGTTCGAGCTCATCGAGAGTGAACTTTCCCCCCACCCGCGGCCCTCGTTCGCGCGTCCCCGAGATTCGTTCCGGAAAAGCGAGCGGATCGATGACCGGCGAAGGCCAAAGGATCACGGCACGTTCGATCGCATTGCGTAGCTCCCGGACGTTCCCGGGCCAGTCGTAGTTGGTGAGGACATTTTCCGCGGCCAGCGAGAGCGTCGCGACCGGACGGTTCAGCGAGCGGGCTGAGAAAGCCAGAAAGCGCCTGGCCAGCGGGAGGACGTCCTCGGGACGCTCGCGCAGCGACGGCACCCGAATCTCGATGACGCTGAGCCGGAAGAAGAGATCCTCTCGAAAACGCCCACTGCGCACATCGCTCTCGAGATCACGGTTCGTCGCAGCGATCACCCGGACGTCCGCCTTGCGCGTGCGCGTCTCGCCCACGCGGTCGAATTGCTTCTCCTGAAGAAAGCGCAGGAGTTTGGCCTGCAGAGTGGCGGGAAGATCGCCGATCTCGTCGAGAAAAAGCGTACCGCCCTCGGCAACCTCCACGCGGCCCTGCTGATCCCGGATCGCGCCGGTGAAGGCACCTTTGGCGTGCCCGAAGAGCTCGCTGGCGAGGAGCTCCCCGGTTAGCGTGGGACAGTTGACGGTAACGAATGGGTGATCGCGGCGCGGACTCTCGAGATGCATGGTGCGCGCGAGCACTCCCTTGCCCGTTCCGCTCTCCCCGACGAAGAGGACCGAGACGTCGGCCTGAGCCGCGCGGCTGACGACCTCCAAGACGGATCGCATCGCTGGGGCGGCAGACTCCAGCTCCGTGTCCGGCGCTTCCGCCTGCAGCCGCTCTTCGAGATCCGCTAGGCGGACCGACGTCGATCGCTGGACTCGAATTCTCTCAAGGAGGTGTCGGATCTCCGCGGGGGTGAACGGCTTCGGAAGGTAGTCCCGGGCGCCACGGCGCACCGCCTCGACTGCGGTCTCGATCGTGGCGTAAGCGGTCATGACGATGATCGCGGCGTTTGGATTCTCGGCCAAGCCCTCGGCGATGAGATCGAGCCCGCTATCGGTTCCCAGCCGGAGATCCAGGAAGACGACGTCGAACCTCGTCCGCCTGATCGCCTCCAGAGCCGCGGGCGCCGAGCTCGCCTCCGTCACGTCGGCTCCTAAAGACTCGAGACAGATCCTCAACGTGTGGCGAATGTTCTTTTCATCGTCGACGACGAGCACGGACAGGTTACGCATTTGGATAGTCTAATCTTCCCCCGTTCGGCTGCTACGACGCTGCGACCACCTGGACGACAGCGACCGCAGCTCGTCTGGATTGCCGTAACGGCGAGGAACTAGCGCAATTCTGGCGCTCAAATCGCCTTTAGCAAAAGCCGAGTCCGGTGGTCCGCTACCGCTCAACGTAGCGTCTCGGTCTCTCGATGCTGGCGTTCCGAACGTCTCCGCCCCGCCGCTTCCTTGGTAAAGACGGCCGGAGCCACGTTAGAGCGGCCCCGGCCTGCGCAGCTACCTTGAGGTCATCATGACCCGAGGCTGAGCTTCTCGCCCTCCACAGATCAGCGTCTTCTGCGGTGCGGTCTGAGACTGCACGTCACGCTCGGCGCGGGCGACGGCGCCCGTCTTGTATGCCCAGCCGCCCGCATGGCGCAGCTCTTCCAGTCGTTTGACCGCGGCCGCCTGCGCTGGTGCCGGCGCGACCGGTTTCGCCTCGTCGGCCGCTGCCAGAGACTGCACCTCACGTTCGGCGCGGGCGACGGCGCCCGTCTTGTATGCCCAGCCGCCCGCATGGCGCAGCTCTTCCAGCCGTGCGAGCGCGGCCGCCTGCGCTGGCGACGCCGCCGCGGGTAGCGGGCAGGCCATCGCCTCGGCGAGAGCTCTATCCGCCTCGGTCTGGTACCGGACGGCGTCTCGCTGAGCCCGCTCGAATAGGCCGGTCTTGTAGGCCCAGCCGCCGGCCCTCGCCAGCTCCGTGACGCGCTGTCGAGCGGCGTCTGCTTGCTGTTGCGCCTCCGCGGCTCGCGCTTGCGAAGTGGCACGGTCGCTCGCTTGCGCGTTCGCACCCGCGGACCAGCCGAGCGCCACGCCCGTGATGATCATGATGGCACCTACTTTGGACATTCCGTTCTTGGCAAGCATGGTGATCCCTTCCTTTTGTCGTCGTTCTTCGTCGCCGGCTTTGCTCCAACCGTGCGGCGTTGATCGACTTGAAGGAACTCTCCCACTCGCGTTGTTAAGTATTCGTTAAAACGGCGCTCGCTCGCCGGGCTTCGACCAGCCCGATCGAGACCCATTAGTCGCGGGGCGCGTCCTCGGAAGCTGAGTTGACCCGATCCGGTGGACGGTTTCGTTACGCTGCCTGCTTTTCGATGCCTGATCCAAAAGCCATGCTCAGGCCCACTTCCCGATCAACTCCAAAACCGCGCTACGAGCTCGTAGCCTCTCCGGCTGTGCCTCTGCTGCTCCTCGCGCCTCGTCGCCTCGTAAAAGATGGCGACCTGCCGGGGCCCGTAGCCACGCCGGAAGACCCATGACCACCACCGATCCGCGCCTCGCCGACTGCGTTCTCGGCGGCTACTCTGTCGTGTTGACGAGGCCCCGACCCGGCTGGGCGCGCGCGGTTCTTCCCGATAGGATCATCAGCCGGTCACGCTGTTTGGTCGGAGAGCTTGCTGACGTCTGGCTCGATGCCTACCGAGAACGGGAGGGCGACATGGAGACCGTTTACGGCCAAGTCCGCGAACGATTCGGCCTCGACCGCGCGGCCGTCGACAAGCTGTGTCGGTGGTACCAGGAGGGGCAGGAACTAGAGTTCGATCTTTTTACGGCGCTCCCGCCGGCGCAGGAGATCGTTCGCGACTTTCTCGCTGGCCGATCCGAGGTGGCGATCATCGGCGTAGGCCTGCCCCGCGCGTACGTTCAAGAGTTCCTCACCGGCGGTCCACCGCAGCCGGAAAGCGCCGGATTCGTGGATCCCTTCAATCCCGTCGTGGACGTAGTCAAGAGGGACCAGCCTCTCGCCATGGGCGGCACGGTGCTCGGATTCGAGCCGCTCGTGGCCAACGGCGGGCTCGCTTGCTCATGGCTATGCAATGGGATTGATCGTGTCGCCGACGAGAAGCTCGGGATTCAGGTGAACCGGTACGGTCTCATCGAGAATCTCGACGACGCTCTGCCAGCTGCGACTCAGGTGCAGCTGGCCGGACTGAAGCCGGGTGACGTCCAGCAGGCTCCTCAGGAGCTCATTGAGACGTCGGGCCTCGGCGTTGATGATGCCGCCCATCTCGGCTCGCCGCCCGCCCGACAGACGGGTCCCCTGCTCGGCGAGGGTGCTCGACGCCGAGGCGATGACCGCCAGCGGCATCCGGAGATCGTGCGAAACGGAGCTCAGAACGGCGCTCCGCATTCTCTCGATCTCGGCGTCCAGCTCGGCGGCGTGCTTCTCGCCCGCGAGCAACGTCCGTTCGATCGCCATGGCGATCTGGTCGGTCATCGAGACGGCCAGCGACGAGGGAGGCACGACTGCGCCGTTCCGCCTCCCGAGCGCCACCACACCGACGCACCCGCGCGGCGTGCGCAACGGCAGGTACGTAGAGGCGGCGGCCGGAAAGGTCGACGTTCCCGCCCCCGATGCCTCGAGGCGGGAAGCCGCCCACTCGACCGCCGCCGTCTCCTCAAGCGACAGAGCTGACGTTCCTTCCGGCCCGTGCGCGACCCAGAGCCGACCATCGCCGCCGCGCAACAGGATCCTGACGGCGGTATCGGTCGCCAGCGCGACCTGCTGCGCGGCGCGCGCGCAGAGCCCTCGAGGGACTCGGCCTCCCCCAGTGCCCAGACCAGCGCCGCCTGCTGTTCGTTTCGGCGCTCACTGCGTCGGGCGGCGCGCGCCTGCTTGCGCATCCGCTCGTTCAGCGTGCTGATGAAGACCGCCGTCCCGAACAGCCCCGCAAAGGTCAAGAGTTGGCGGCCCTGTGTGATGGCCAGGCTGTGATAGGGGACGGTGAAGCAGTAGTCGAGACAGAGCGCGCTGGTGACAGCCGCCAGCAGCGACGGACGGTAGCCGAGCCGAAGTGATACCAACGCGATGACGACGAGGTACAGGATCGCGACGTTCGGGAGATCCTCGCGACCGAAGATCACCATCGCCAGGGGCGTCACCAGCGCAGGCGCCGCGATGCCCAGGACTGCGGCCGCAGGCCCTGGAATTCGCTCCGGCTCAGGTTTTCTCGTCGGTTGTATGGTCATGACGGCGGGCCCCCTCTTGACCGCCGCCTGCACGCGCCGCCTTCGTGAAGGCAACGATCATGCCTTCTAGGATGCTCGACCCGTCAGGCCCGCGGACCTCTCTCCGACGGATTTCGCAAGAAAGGTCCCCCCACGAAGCGTGCGCGATGCGAGGTCGATCACCGTCGGTCCGAGATCAGAGCGACCTCTGAACCCACATCACAATCCGGCGTTAAAAGGGCGTTTAAAATGCACGGACCGCCGTCCCTATTCGACCGCCAGGGGGGGGTCGTTTGCGCCGTTTCCACTTACTGTTTCCGCGGGCGATTGAAGCGTCGATCGCCGCCAACGTGGTCTCGACCTTCCTCTGTTCCTGGTCGCTCCGGCGCTCGAGCTCACGCAACTCCTTCTCCGCGTCTCGCCGTTTCCGTTCGTCTGCCGCGGTCTTGCTCCGGACCATCTCGCCCTCTCCGAGGTCGATGATCCCTGACGATCGGTTGTCATCGACGCTATGCACGTAGACGACCAGGCCCCTCGGTGCGAAACAGCCAGCCATGAAGGTGGACCCGACGTCCAGGTCGACTTCTCCTACCGGACCGTCGGCGCCTGCGTCACCAGCCGACGCGGCGGGTGACGCAAAGCGTTCGCCGCCCAGGAGGGAGGCAACCCGACGACAGGATCGCCAGCAGACCGCAGCGAGGAGACGAGGACGTACCCCGCGACTATGTCGCTCGGCAGCAAAGAGAGCGCAGAGTAGACGCGGTCGAGCTCGCGTCAGCCTCGAAGTCGTTGCCCAGAACAGTGTGCGTCGACCTTGGACGATCACCGGGGGCCCCGACGGTGTTCTCGCGCATCTTCAAGAAGGGGCGCGCCTCTATCTCGGCCACTTCTTCACGTTCGAAGTTGGGACCGACCAGGATCGACCAGAGATTCAGGGACACTCGATGATCTACGACGGCCTCGGGTTTCAGGTGACCTGCTCGGTGGAGAGCCGTACAGGCAACCCTTCGGCGTATAGATCGGGTTCAGTGGGCGCCACGCGCGTCGGTTAGGACGTAGCGATTTTTATGAAGATGGTACGACCTGGAGACGTGCAGGACGCATTGCCGAAACATCCTCCACTACGTACCGCGAGCACCGCTCATGCCCACGGCGATTTAGAAGGTTTTAACGCCAGTTTAACCACGGCCTCGACAACTCTGTTCCTCGTGAAGGAGGCCACCAATGAACTGTTCCACCACGAACTGTCCAACCACAAAGCACTCGCAAACAACGTTACTGGCGCTTACGTTCGGGCTCATGGCTGTCGCAACAGGCTGCGCGACTACATCCGTGGCGCCCGATCCACTCGCGGCCGTTGAAGGCAGGGAGGACGCCAGCTATCTTTGCGCGGGCGTCCCGACGAAGGAGCGTGAACTAGGGCTCCTCAGCTACCGTGACGCGATCACCGGCATCGCCGCCCTGCGCGATCCCGTGAAGGCGGGAAAGACGTTGATGGTCGGCAAGTACGTTGGCGTGCAGATCGGACTGCGTGCACAACCTGCTCTCACGGCGCCGTGGCTCGGACGTGTGGCCTCGTGTCACGCGGCGCTGGCGACCACTAACCAGCTCAAGGCTCCAGACGCGAAGAACGATCCGCTGCTGGTTCCTGGCGTTCAGATCTCGATTCAGGAGGCATACGCCGGATTTGTCATCTCGGTCCGTGGAACAGATGCCAGCATGATTAGCGACGTAACCCACAGGGCCGGCGCAATGAGTGCGACGCGGGATAGGCCTACTACGGCGCAAGCCGAATGACGAAACGCCATCCAGCAGTGTGCGGCGTGCTGCATCTGCGAGGGCTCACTGTGGGACGAATCCTGCTGCTTCGACCCTCGCTTTTGCCCTGCTCAAGAGAACCGCCATGAACCACGGTCTCGACATCATTCCGATCTCCTCGTATCGCCAGATTTTGCCCGAGGGACTGAGAACCCACGTTGCTGTCGCCGAGGAGCGCAGGGCCTCGGGGCGGCGGGTGGCGCTGGTGATGGGCTGGATCCTCTTGATCCTGGCGATCGTAGCGCACTCCTGGATAAAGACGATCGGGAGCATCCGCGCGCTACCGCCGGCCGAGCGCGTCGCGCTCTACGACCGCAGCTTGAAGGATACGGAATCCGCCTGTACGACGCTCGCGGCGCGCGGGGGCGCGCTCCACGATCACTGTCTGAGCCAGGCCGAGTTTCTGGTGCTGTTCCCCGAGTGCGACGTCCGGTGCCAGAGCCTGGTCCAGACGATCCTGCCCCACGCGCGGCGTTGAGCCCACGTCAAGCACGGCGTTGAACCGACGGCAAACGCGCGCGGCAGTCACCTAACGCGTGCCCAGCCGCTACTGCGCCGCTTCCGGTTGGCTCACGGCGCGACTTCGTCGGTCTCGCGTTCGGCCCGCGCGCAGGGCGGCGCGGTGCGGATCGACGTCAACGAACGACGCGCCATTTACGTGAACTCGCCGGCAGCACTCGTCGAGACTACCTTACCGCGCTTTCTCATCGGCGACTCCAGGCACGACGTAGTCGAAATCGTTACTGTGCGTATTGGTCCTCTCCCTGTTGATGAGCGTCTTAAGGCCGCCGCTCTTCCGGTTCTGGAACGTCTCGTTAGGCGGCCCTGAGGCGTTCGACGTCGAGGGTCCGATAGGCGGGCACGGTCGGCCGTGGCGCCGAATGCTCCTTGAGCGCCTTCTCGGCCGCTGCGAAAAGCGCGCCTGCCTTGTCGCGCAGCTGCATGAACACGTGGGACCGCAGTGCGTACGAATTGGCGCCAGTCAAGCGACCGCCTTCTTGCTCCCACCGGTTGGCGGTCGCGCGATCCACCCCGAGATGCTCGGCGAGATCCGCCTGCGTGTACTCGAGCAGCTTCCGCAGAAACCTTACCTCGATCGGTTCGAGCTCGGCCTGGCTCAGCATCGAGCCGGCGATCCCGAGAGAGACTAGCTCGAGCACCTCTCCCGAAACGAGAATCGCCCCGCAGGTTGGGCAAGAGGGCGCCGAGAGATTCTCGACCGTCACCTCGCTCAAACCGAGGAGCGGTCCGAGGTCTCGCTTGCCCGCCTTGAAGGTCAGCTTCCCCTTCCCGCAGCTCGGGCAGATGGTTCCCGTTTGAGGATCGCTCTTTTTCTTCATGACTACTCCCTCTCTCCGATCAAAACACGGTCGCGATGACCAGCCGCTTGCCGAGGTGGTCTACGTAGACCTCGACGCCGATTGAGGTCGTGATCTCATCGAGGCTCGGCCCCGTTACGCGCCAGCATGTCCCACCGAAGCGGGGGATGCCCTCGCGATACGCCTCGCAATCGGTCGCCTTCGCCTTCTTGATAATATTCTTCATGTCGGCGGCCGTGACGCCTCGCTGCCGCTGCCGATCCCGAGCGTGGTCGACCACCCAATATCGCCCGCTTCCCAGTGCCTCCCTCGCCCAGCTCAACGCCTGGATAGCAGTGGATGGGCCGGCCACGCATGTAACATATTGCTACATCGTGGCTGATACATCAAGGGCCCCAAAATTACCGTTCATCCCCACCTGTTCCCCAACTCGGGTCATGGCCTGCCCCGCCCCGGGCGTTCTCCGATTCAGGTTCGGTGATTCCCTCGCGCGCCCGTGCCGCCGACCCGCTGCGACCAGCTCCGCTGCTGAACCATCGGAACGCCCGGCCCCGGTCAGCTTGCAGATCCAGGGACGAGTTCAGGGACGAGTTGGTCGTCCCGGAGCGGGTTGCTGTGGGTCTGAATGGGTTTTATCGCCTTCAGCAAATGCCCACAACTACATGAAAGACCTCAGTTTTATCGCGATTTCACTTGCCGCGATTCGTCAGAGTGCCACTTTCACACGGTGGAAGCCGAAGGTTCAATCCCTTCAACGCCCAC
>OCTA010002680.1_pt1 | contig 16038 bp, 15 predicted proteins | sample 1538991 | NCBI WGS metagenome assembly OCTA01 (sample SAMEA3539302, study PRJEB22396) | soil metagenome | biome: tundra; feature: field; material: soil | place: USA | collected 2010-05 | depth 0.15 m | reverse complement strand
CATGCCGCTGGCCGGCGAAGGCCCGCCGCCCGAGATGGACCTTCTCGTTTACGCCGCGGACCCGCTCGGCCGCCTGGCGCGGAGCGAGGTCACGCGCTGGCTCGAGACCATCTACCGGGACGTCTATCACTGCTCGCCGGACGATCCGCGCCTCGCGCAGATGGTGGCCGGCCTGCCCGATCCCGTGCTGCTCGACTGAACGAAAAAGGAGAACCGACATGGAAAGTGGGGCCGCCGTCATGATGACCTGGAGCAAGGCCGGTGTGATCGCCGAGGCACTGGGATCGATCGGTATCATGTTCACCCTTTTCTACTCGGTGTGGAGCTTTACGAAGACCCTGCGCGACGCCTACTACGCCGAGCTCGACCGCGTGTACTTCGAGCTGCTGAAGATAGGGCTGGAGCGGCCGGAGCTGCTCTCCTACCCGACCTCGCCCGCCTCGGCCGATCCGGCCAAGGCCGGCCAGTACGGCGCCTACGCGTTCATGGTCTGGAACTTCCTCGAGACGATCTTCGACCGCTGCCAAGGCTGGTCGAAGCGAAAACTGCGCGAGACGTGGTTCCCGATCATCGCCGCCGAGAACGATCTGCACCGCGCGTGGTTCGAGCTGCCGGAGAACCGCCGCCGATTCAAGCAGCGGTTTGTTCAGTTTGTCGAGGCGCAGTACCCGGTGCGGGGCGCGGGGTAGGCGTCGGCCGGGGAGCGGCGAGTAGCGGACCGAGAGCAACGCCAATCCAACTACCTGACCGTCACCCCGATGACGGGGTGTCGGGGAATTACTCGGCTTGTATACTGGCCCCAGCCGGCAACGTCCTGCACGTTACTCATGACTCTTCCCTTTCAGCTTAAACAACATCCCGACGGGTGATCGCTGCAGATCCTTCCCTTCTTTGGCGAGCCTTCTTGCGGAGGCCGGTAGTTCTCGAAGCTTTGGCGCGGCGAGAAGCTGGTCTGCGGCTAGCGCCGCCAGCCCCCACACAGGGACGCCGGTGGCAGCCGCCGTGGCGGCGAGCGAACCAACAACCAGCCAGCTCCCAATATCCTTTCCGGCAAACTTCCATTTCTTTGCCCGCAACGTATCGATGTCTTTTTGATGTTCAACAAACGCTGCGGTGATGTTGTCGAACACACGGTCGCTTGTGCGACAAAAGTTGGCCGGCTTGGCGGTCGCTAGCTCTTCGATCCCACTGCCTAGGATGCCCCGGATTTCGCTCAAGGCCCCAGTCTTCCTGATCTCTATCAATGCCTTCGACGGAATCTTTCCTAGCCATTTCATCTCGTTCTCCGCGAGAGCCTGGAGACCGCGTACGATATGCAGATCTTTCCCGCCTTTTGCGTTTCTGAATCGCTCTGCGTCGTATTCAAGCTTCCATACAAAGTATTGCCACGACCGGGGTGCATCTATAATCGGCGTGCCCTGCAGCCGGCTAGCTTTTCCCAGAAGCTCGTTGATCGTGCTCATTCTTCCCAGCTCTTGAGACGCAATCAGTAGCCCGGGGATCGTTGTCCCGTTCAGCTCCGTCACGAATGGATCGCTAAAAAATGCCGCGAGCCTTTCTCTAAAGCTTCCGCCTGTGTCTGCACCGAACAGAAAGCGGCTCTCATCCCTTATTGCAAGGGCAGCGCGCTCGGCCGTGTCCAGCGCCTTACAAAACTCGATTACCTCGTCGAATGAAGAAAAGTCACGACCGAAGAGTTTTGTGGCATGAATCACGGCGTCACCGGCGCCGAGCTTGTAATAGAGACTCCTTTCACCGTCTTCGATTATCGAGGTATCCGGCAGGACGACGACTACAGGCGGAGATACCTCGGCGCAAGCTAGCTCTTTGTACTGGAGAAGATTCATGCCGTGTTTGATCGCGTAATAGATCTTCCGTTGGTCATCTGATCGCTCGAAGATATGTTTCGAGCGAAGAAACGGATCGGGCAGAACTATCGTATCCGTGTAAAGGCCGCACTTCGAAGCGATGTTTTCGCTGTGGGTGGGGAAAAGATCTCCTCCAAAGACTCCTTTTAGTGAGTCATGCATGTCCTCGACGTGTGCGATAGCGGTGGGGCCTGCCGATCTCCAGAACTCCTCTACCGCCGACACAAAGCGGGGAAGGTCCTTCAGCGTGTCCCGAACTGCGCCTGGCGTGCGCGAGAAAGCCATCGCGACCTGATGCGGCGTCGCACGCCTCTTTCGCATCGTCTTGAAGAGTTCTCCAAACTGGCGATCCAAAAATCCAAAGTACTCTAGCTGAAGGTCGGCAAGCGACGCGGCGTCTTTGAGTTCCTGACGATCGTGCATGAATTCCATTGCCAGCGCGGTCGCTCTAACCGAGGCGTCGACTGTGCTTAGGTCGACCGATCCGTCTGGTGCATAGCGAACGCGCTTCAGGCTCTCTATGACCTGAGAGCCTTTCATGAACTCGACGCTTCCAGCGTCGAGTTGCTCCTTTAGGATCTTGAGGCGACGCTGGAGGCGGTGGTCATATGCTCTTTGTTCTGTCGCGGTGTCGTCGCTCATTGGGAAAGCATACGTCTAACAACATTTGCGGCGTAAGGGTGTTTGTACGCCAGTACAAGCCCCCATCATTCCCCTAGCCCACTGCCATCGAGCCGCGGCCGATCGAATCGGGTCCTCCGCCCTCACACGCCGAGCCCCACCCCCGTCCACCCCTCGCTCAGCCCCCACAGCCGCTCCGCCGCTTCGGGATCCATCGCCCATGGCCGCACGCCACCGAGCTGCTTCGAGTCGGCGGCGATGGGGGTCGCGATGTCGGCGTCCTCGCAGTAGACGCCGCCCATGCCGTCGAGCTGCGGGCTGGTCGCGCACCAGACGCTGGTGGCGGCGCCCTGCTCCGTCGTCTTGTACGTCGCGCCGACCAGGCGCGCCCGGATCGCCTGCAGCTCCTCGGCGGGGAGCGAGCGCACCAGATCGGTCATGACGGCGCCCGGGTGGACCGCGAAGGCGCGGACGCGATCCGGCTCGCCGCGCGCGTCCAGGGCCAGGGCGTAGAGAGCGTTGGCGGTCTTCGACTGTCCGTAGGCGATCCACTTGTCGTAGGCGCGCCGCTCGAACTGCGGGTCGTCGAAGTCGATGCCGGCGCGGCTGTGCCCGCGCGAGGACAGCGACACCACCCGGGCGCCGCTCGCCGCCCGCAAGGCCGGCCAGAGGCGCGCCGTCAGTTGGAAGTGCCCGATGTGGTTGGTGGCCAGCTGCGACTCGAACCCGCGCGCGTCGCGCGCCAGCGGAGGCGCCATGATCCCGGCGTTGTTCACCAGCATGTGCAGCGGCCGGCCCGAGGCCACGAAGTGCGCGGCAAACGCGTCGATCGACGCGGGATCGAGGAGATCGAGCCGGTCGACCTCCACGTGCGCGATCCCGGCCAGCGCCGCGCGCGCCGGTTCCACGGCCCGCGCGCCGACCACCACCGTCGCGCCGGCCCCGGCCAGCGCGTGCGTCGTCTCGAGGCCGATCCCCGCGTGACCGCCGGTGACGAGGGCGAAGGCGCCGGTCAAGTCGCGCCCGCCTAGGGCCTCGCGCGCCGTGGTCTGCTCACCGAACCCCGAATGGATGGGAGCCTGTTTGCTTCGCATGCGTCGAAATCTAATCGACGGAAGGAGCCTACGGGCCCCTGCCCCGCGGAAGGACCAGCGAGTAGCTGGTGCTCCGCCCGCCCGCCTGGTTCTTGGCCAAGATGCCGCGCGACAGAAGGTCGTCGATGTCTCGCAGGGCCGTGTCTTGCGAGCACTTCGCGAGCTTCGCCCACTTCGACGAGGTCAGCTTGCCGTCGAAGCCGTCGAGCAGTCTGTTGAGAATTGCGCGTTGGCGTTCGTTGAATGGAACTGCCGCGTGGGCCTCCCAGAAGCGCGCCTTCTGCAGCACCGACCCGAGAATCGTCTCCGCGCGGTCGAACGCCCGATCGAGACAGGCCAGGAACCACCGCAACCAAAGGGTGACGTCGAGCGTCCCCTTCTGAGTTGCTTCCAGGGTCTCGTAATAGGTCTTTCGCTCCGCGCGGATCTGCGAAGACATACTGTAGAAGCGCTGCGCGCTCTGCTCCGAACGCGCGAGGCAGAGGTCGGTGATCGCGCGCGCGATTCGGCCGTTTCCGTCATCGAAGGGGTGAATCGTCACGACCCAGAGATGCGCGAGGGCCGCCTTGATGATGGGGTCGCACGATACGGCCCCGTCGTCGAGCCAGTTGAGAAAAGCACGCATCTCCCCATCGAGCCGCTGCGCGCTCGGTGCTTCGTAGTGCACGCGCGTGCGGCCCATGGGCCCCGAGACGACCTGCATGGGCCCCGAGGCATCGGTGCGCCACGCGCCGACCGTGAGCTTGCTCATCCCGCTGTGCCCCGTCGGGAACAGCGCCGCATGCCAGGAGAACAGCCGGTCCGTGGTCAGCGGCTCCGCGAACCTCTGGGTCGCGTCGAGCAGCATCTCGACGACTCCGTCGACGTTGCGGTCGGAGGGGACCAGTCCCGCGACGTCCATGCCCAGCCGGCGCGCGAGGGAGGAACGCACCTGGGCGTCATTGAGAACCTCGCCCTCGATCTCGCTAGATTTGACGACCTCCTCGGTGAGGGCTCGCAACGTGGCGTCGGCGCGCAGGGGATAGCCGAGCGCTTCCATGCGCCCGATAAGCCGGCCCTGTCGATGATGCACCGGGCCGAGATATTTCGCTAAGTCATTGTCACTCCATCGGAATTTCGGCCAGTCTGGGAGCTCGTGGATGTAGGCCATAATCGCCGCTTAGTATGCGGTGATTGTGGGCGCGATTCTCCGCGTCGGCAAGTGGCAAACCGCGATTACCCGGGCAGAGCGCCGCCTTCGTAGAGCCACCCCAGCGCGACCGGATCGGTGACGATCTTCGAGCCGAAGGCCCGGAGCTGCGCCGCGATCTCTTTGGTCATGCCGTCCTCGTGCGCGGCCCCGGTCTGGCCCTTGCGGATCATGGCGCCCGACTCGAGGACCGGCACCACGGCGCCCGGGAAGGTGTCGAACTTGCTCTGGTTGGTTTTCATCCACTCGAAGGAGGCGTGCTTCTCGATCGTCGCCCACTGCGCCTCGGTCGGTGCGGTCCCCAGGAAATCGGAGATCCGACGAAGGACCTTCGCGCCACCGCGCTTGATGTCCGCGTAGTGGAGCAACAACACGTTGGGCTCGTTCCGCAGCGCCCACCAGCTGGCCACGAAGCCGAAGAACATGCCCTGCATCCCCTTGGATTCGACCACCTCGCGGTAGAACGTCGTGAAGTCTGGGCGCGTGAGCGCCGCCCGCGGGACCTTCCACAGGTCGTAGAAGGCGTCCGTGTGTTTTTCGAGGAAGACCTTGAAGGAGACCAACGCCTCCTCGGGGTTGCGGCAGACGGCGATGTACTTCACGTCCGGGCCCTGCCCCGCCTTGATGAAGGGCAGCTCGGGCGGCGCCGAGTGGCTCTTGAGCGCGCGGCGCGTGCCGGCAGGCATGGCCGCCAGGCGGTCCAGCACCTCGCGCGCCGGCTGCCCCGGTCGCTCGACCAGCTCGGGCCAGGGCACGACGCCGTAGATGCTGTCGAAGTCCGCGTCGCCCCCGGTCAGCAGCTGATGAACGATGTTCATCATCCAGTTGGTGCCGCTCTTGACCGGCACCGAGATCCAGATGTCGCCGTCGCGCATCGCGACGTCCGTCTGAATCTGCGGGTTCAGCCAGGGCGGCAGTCCCCCCTTCCGATTGACCGGTCCACTCGGCTGTGCAGTCGCCTGTGCGCTCATGCTAGTAGGCCTTCTGCTCGACGACCTTGAGGAACGCGATGTCGGGCGGGCTGATGACGCCGATCTTCTTCATGGTCTCCTTCAATGAAGGCGAGCTGGTGAAGTCCTTGGCCTGCGCGAGCGATTTCACCTTTCCGACCACGACGACGTGGGTGGGATCTCCCGCGTCGGTGAGCACGGTGGCCGAGGTCCACCCGAACTTCCTGCGCTCCGCTTCGTGGCCGTCGTAGCCGGTCTTCCACTTGTCGAAGTTGGCGACCGTGTGGCGGACCACCAGCGTGACGCCGTCGTTGGCATCGGCGGTGGCACGTCCGGCGCCGAAGCCCGCCAGCGTGAGGCCGGCGAGGCCGAGACCGAGTGCGAGTCGTTTCATGGGTTCTCTCCTGTTGTTTGTGATGGTGGTGATTGGTAGTGATGGGGAACGTCGTCGTTGCGGCGCGCCTTTTAGGTCTGCCAGGCACCGCCGTGGACAAAGCTGAGATCCGGTGCCCCGACCACGCCTGCGGCTTCCATGACCGCCTTCAAATCGGGCGCGGCCGCAAAGGCGCGCAGCGCCTCCAGCGATTCGGACTGCAGGTAGATGACGACCACGTTGGGGTTTCGCACGCTGCGGCTGACCGCGTGGCCGACGACGCCGGCCTTGCTTCGCGCGTCCCCGTGTCCGTCGAAGGCCTGCTTCCAGGCGGCGTAGTCGCGCACCTCCTGGCGGATGATGAGACCCGCCAGCGGGCGGTCCTTGTGGGTCAGATCCTCCATCGGCGTGAGGTCGACGATGTGCGGCGGACCCGTCACGCCCGCCTCGCGCATGGCCGCCATCAGAGCGATGTCGCCGACGAACGCCGCCAGCTTGGCGCGATCGGTGCCGGCCAGATAGATGCTCAGGCGATTCGGGTTCTCGGCATCCTGATTGACGTGCGCCGCGACGATGCCAGCGTTCCGGCGAGCGCCGGCGTGCCGGTCGAAGGCGCGTTTCCAGGCGGTGTAGTCCTCGACGTCGTGGCTGATCACGACCGCGGCGCTGGGAAGTTCGGGAAGTTCGGGAAGTTCGGGAAGTTGGCTCTGGGAGTCGGATCGCGTTTCCATGGCCTGCTTGAATAGCCGCTCGGCCGGGACACCAATAGCCGTCGTCTGCGCATGCCCCCATGCGCGAAATCGCCCCCCCTGGGACCTTCGCGCCCCTTGCGCGGGTCTGTCCGGCGGCGGAACATCGCGCGTTGGGGTTGGACTGGGACGATCTGCGGTTCGTGCTGGCGCTGCGGCGGGCGGGCTCGCTGGGCGCGGCGGCGCGCCTCCTGAAAGTCGAGCAGTCGACGGCCAGCCGGCGCCTGACGGCGCTCGAATCGGCCCTGGGGGCCCAGCTGGTCGCGCGGTCGCCCGAGGGCTTGGCCCTGAGCGAAGCGGGGCACCTGGTCGCCGACCTGGCCCAGTCGATCGATGGCGGCGTCGAGGAGCTGCTGCGGCGAATCGGCGGCGAGGATCAACGGCCCGAGGGGCTGGTGCGGCTGTCGACGACCGAGTCGTTCACCCCGTTTCTGATGGGGGGCCTGGTGCCCTTGCGCCAAGAACACCCCAAGATTCAGGTGCAGCTGGTGGTGAACAACGCCGCGCTCGATCTGGTGCGGCGCGACGCCGACGTGGCGCTCCGGCTGTTTCGCGAGACGAACCCCGCGCTGGTGACCCGCAAGATCGGCGTAGTCGGCTGGTCGGTTTACGCCTCACGGGCGTACCTCGATCGCAGCGGGTTCGTGCTGAAGGACGCCGGCCCAGACCTTTCGTTCGCCGGTCAAGCGGTGGTCGGTTACGCCGGCGCCGCCGGTCGCTCGCCGGGAGCGCTCTGGCTGCTCGAGCGTTGCCGTGCCGAGGACGTCGTGCTCACCGGCGAGAGTGTCCCGTCCGTGATGACTGCGGTCCGGGCCGGGATAGGCGTGTCGGTGTTGCCCTGTTTCGCAGCCCATGCGAACGCCTCGCTGGTGCGTCTGACCCCATCGGTCGTGGCCCAAACGGAGGCATTTCTGGTCATCCCGCCCGACCACCGCAACACCGTCCGCGTCCGCCTGGTGATGGACGCCGTGACCGCGCTTTTCGAACGCGAGCGCGCCCTGCTCGCCGGCTGCGTCTGAAGACGGGCGCCGGACGCAGAAACGTCTCCGCGCGATCGAACGGCCGTTCGAGACAGGCCAGGAACCCCCGCAACGTGATATGCGAGTCGCGATGACTTCACCCACCAGCCCCAAGAAGCGTTCCCTGATGCCGTCGAACAAGCTGCGGCGGTCGCTGCGCGCACACGGGCACGCGCTGTCGGCGCTCGTTCACGTCGGCAAGGGCGGCCTGTCGCCCGCCGTGATCAAGCAGGTCGAGCAGACGCTGCACGATCACGAGCTCGTCAAGATGAAGGTCGACACGGACAGCCCCGACGATCGCCTCGCGGTCGCCGAGCTGCTCGCGGCGCGCCCTGGCGTGAACATCGTCCAGATCGTCGGGCACGCCATCGTGGTCTACAAGCGCCATCCGCGTGAGCCGCGCTTCGAAGGTGGGACTCCCGAGGTCCCAGCCGCTGAGCGTCCGGCCCAACGCCCGGGCAAGCCGTCCGGGGGGCGGACCTAGGGGGTCGGGGGCGCGACGGGGGCGGACCAGGCGGCCGGCGGGCGCAACCTCAGCGTGAAATCCATCCTCTGGAAGATCTCGGGCGAGTAGTCGTCCTTGGCCGTGAAGTTCGTGACGAGCCGTCGCCGGGTGAGGACCCAGACGGCCACTCGCATCGCTGGCTGTCGCTGAACGGAGACGCGCACGAGCTCTCCCCAGCTGAAGGCCGACATGCCGGCGGTGGCGATCACGTGCCAGGTGGCGGGGTCGATCTGCTTGACCTCTTCGACCGACAGACCGAGCGATTGCACCGCCTGGTAGGCCGCGCGCGTGACGTCGGTGTAGTCGGCAGCGTACGAGCGTGCCACGCCTGCGTTCGCCGGCGCGCTCCGCATGCCGTCCACAGTCCGGCACCCGGTCAGGGAGGCGGAGGCCACCAGGGCAACCATCGCCATCGCCGCTCCGGCTTTCGGACCGAACATGCGCCGCCAAAGTACCATCTCTCAATCGCCGCCGACCTTCAGATTCGTGAGAGCTTGGCTATCGGCCTGCCGGATGACGTCGGAGACGTAACGCGTGCGCCAGGCTCGGGACGTCGGCGACGTGCCGGCGCAACGTGAAACTGATTGCGATCCCCTCGACGTGCGACAGCGTGCCGGCGGCGCAGGCCACCACCAGCCAGGGCCCGTCGACGCCGAAGCCGTAGAGCGCCACGGCCCACACCCCCAGGGCCGCGGCGAACAACTTGGCGCTCAGGGCGTGGAACCCGGCGGCGGCGCGCCAGCGCAACAGATCGAGCAGCATCCACGCCACCAGCGTGCCCAGGCAGATCCCGATGGCGGCGGCGTGGCGGCGGATCACGTCGGGGTGAAGGCGGTATGTGACCGCCGCCAGCGTCAGGTAAAAGAGCGTGTCGACCAAGCTGTCCGCCTGTCGGAGCCGCCGCGTGGCGACGCCGTAGGCACGCGCGATCACGCCGTCGAAGTAGTCGCTGACGAAGGCGATCACAAACAGCGCCAGCACGCGCCGATCGCTGAGCCCGCCGACCACCAGTCCTGTGGCCAGCGCAAACGCGGCTGCGGCACGCAGGATCACCAGCGACCAGGGAACGCGCCTCACGTCCGTTCCGCGATTCGGGATGTCAATCGCCGCCCAACCCGGCGGCCGTCCCGCCTCCGACGAAACCTTGCAACTCCGGAGCGCGATCGAGCAGCTTCCGCACCTCCTCGATGATCTCCGGGTGGGCATCGAGCAGGGGAACGCCCGTCGCAGGCTGCGCCCGGGGCTCGCGCTCGAAGGCGAGGCCCAACTCCCGTTGGTAGCGGACCGCGACGCCGTTCGGTCCGGTGGAGAGGACCGCGACGTTCGCCTTCGACGTGTCGAGGGTGAACGTCCCCACGGTGAGCAGACGGGTCGCGCGCGAATAGGAGACCGTCACGGGCTTGGGGATGGTGGTGATGTCCACCCGGAGGGGATCGCGTCCCGATGAGCCGGCTTCGAGCGAGCGACTGAACCCCTCCGGCGACTCGAGAAAGACCACGAAGGCCAGCTTTCGCTCGCACGGGCCGATGCTCTCCTCGACCGTCAACGTCACGGTATGCGGGTCGCGGACGGGGATGACCTGAAGATCGATCACCGGCGGGGTCACGGGCTTCGAGCACCGGCCCGCCGCGAGCCGGGCGCTGATCTCGGCGTCCAGCTGGTCGGCCACGCCGGCGAGGCGCTCGCGCGCGTCTGGGGTGAGGGGTGCGGAGAAGCCCAGGCTTTCCAGAAACGAGGCGTCGCTCCCGGATTTGCCGACCAGAGCCTCCATGAGCGGCGTGTGGCCTCGCAGCTCCCGCGGGTAGATGTCGGCGAGCTCGAACAGGCTCTCGACGGCGTGGTACCGCACGAGCCACGCCGGATCCTGCCGCACGCGATCGAGCAGCGGGCCGCGAAATCGAGCGAGCGAGAAGTGCCGAGCGCCCATCGCCGCCGTGATGCGCGCCTCCGTCGGTCCCGAGCTCAGGACGGCGATGAGCTGGTCGCTGAAGTCGTCGCGGCTGCCGAGCGCCTTGAGCGCCAGGATGACGTGCGCTCGAAACTCCGGCTCGCCTGTGAAGGCGACGGCACGCGTGAGGTCCGGCACGAGGTCGCGCCATCCCGCACGTTCGATCGCCGACACCGCGAAGGTCGAGCAAGCCTCGAGCCCGCGACGCAGCATGCGCTGGGCTTCGGCCTTCGGCTCGCCCGCGAGGTCGCGAATCCGCGCCGGATCCGGCCCGTCGTGAAAGACCTCGTAGCCGCCGCCGAAGGTGCGCCTGAACCAGGCCTCGTAGTCGCGATCGGTGGGCCCGCACGCCCGAAGAGGCGGCGGCACGGGTGCTTCGGCGTGCGCCACCGTGGACGCGCCGGCGGACGGAGCGCGCGCCGGGGCGGGGGCGTGAGCGCAGCCCCCCGCCGCGATCGTGGCGGCGAGCGCGGCCACCGCGAGCTGCGCCCGGTCAGACCTCGCCATCGTGACCCGATTATCTACCGGGCGAGCCCGCCTGCGAAAGCCGCGTCATTGAATGAGCTTCAGGTTGTCGATCGTGATGTCGGCGGTGTAGGTCGTCACGCTGCTGGTGCCCACGCCGAGTGGCGACGGAAGGTACCAGAGGATCGTAAGAATGCCGCTCGGGTTGACGGAAGCCTCCGGCTTGCCGCCGCTGAAGTCGCTCCACAGGAGGTTGATCGTGGTCGGGATCGACGTAACCGGGATCGTGTCGGTCGGATCCGCGCAGCTCGACTGGGTATACACGTTCGTCCCCGAGGTCGGGATGCAGCCGCCAGGGGCGCCGGCCGTCGCGGTGCTGCCGTGGGCGTTCAGCCAGGAGGCCGCGGGCGTGTCGTTCAGCGTCCCCACATCCATGGTCACGAAGTTGCCGCTCCCCACGAAGCCCGAGATGGTGAACGAGATCCCCTCGTAGGCCGAAGCGTCGACGTCGCTGCAGCCATCGAACGAGAGCCCGAAGCCCGAGTAGTCGCCGATCGTCCCCGAGATGTGCCAGTTGTTACCGGTCACGTCCGAGGTCAGCACGTACCCGCCCGAGGTCGGATAGACGTACTCGTCGCCCGAGAACGTGGTCGTGTCGTCCCCGAAGTGAACCGAGGCAGTCGAGCCACCGTCGGGCACGTACGTGAAGTCGGTGATGAGCGGCACCTTCACCGGGAGGCACGCCACGCCGTCGCCGGTCGAGGACGCTCCACCGGCGCCACTCCCGCCGTCGGGAGTCCCGCCCGTGCCGGTAGTTGCCGCGCCCCCTTGGCCGGCCGCGCCGGTGCCGGTGGTTGCCGACCCCCCTTGGCCGGCCGCGCTGGCCCCGCTCGCCCCGCCATCTCCCATGCCGCCACTACCGCCGCCTCTACTGCCCGCTTGGCCGCCGACGCGTTGCTGGAGCGGCGTCGATCCGCAGCCGGTCATCGCCATGGCTATCCCGCTCAGAAGAACGGTGACCTGAGTACGGCGGGCATGCACTTCACCACTATACAGAACGCTGCCGCATCATCGGAGAGCGGGACGATCAGCGCCCGCGGAGGGGCGAACGATCGACGAAGGGCTACGGAACATAGACGCCGACGTAATTGATGTGAGCGCCGTCCGTCAGCGGCGGCGTCGTCGTCGGGCGCTGACTGTAGACCGAGACGACCGCGAAGGTCCCCGATGGGGCGTCGGCCGGCGCTGTGACCGACACGCTGCTGGTCTCGCCGACCCGCAACGTTCCGTCGCCCCCGACGGTGGCCGCGAAGCCCATATTGGCGCTCCCGACGTAGGCCTTGACCGGCCAGGAGGACGTCATCGCGCTCGACGCCCAACCGTAGACGGGGATCGAGAGCGTCTGTCCGGCGTCGATCGGGTACCAGTCCTGGGCGAAAAGAGCGTCGTAATACGGCTCGGCGAGCTCGGGCGTGCAAGGATCGCCCCCCTTGGCCACATCGACGTTCGACCAGATCCGCTGGTAGTAGTAGCTCCCCTCGAGGTCGTACGTGCCCTCGCAGAGGTCGGCCAGCTCGGCGTGGCCGGTCAGGTCGTAGGCGTTCCAGATCGACTCCGTCCAGGGGGCGTGCGGGGCAATCCGCGGAAGCGCATAGCTCTGGTTGTCGGGATCGGTCGCGGCCTCCAGGATCTCGTGGCTCGCCGCCACCGTCATGCTGTCGCGCGGATCGGTTCCCCCGCACTGCTGGACCACGGCCAGGTTGTCGCCGCGGGTTCCGTACTCCGCGTGATAGGCCTCGAACTTGTTGCAGTCGGTGTTGGGAACGCCCTTCTCGATGAGCGTGATGCCCGCCGGCAGGTAGAGCAGGTAGAGCGAGTTGCCGTTCCGCGCGGGACCACCGTTCGCGGTGACCACGCCGGTGATGTAGTCGTAGACGTCGTGGTCGGTCATGTCGCCCGTGATGGGCGGACCCATCAGGTTGGCGGTCGCCGACGCCGGACCGAGGCCGTACTCGCCCGCCGGCCGATTCCACCAGGCGCTGGCGCCGATTCCGTTCGAGAACCCGAAGAGAAAGTCGGCGTCGCCGGAACGCGTCTGGGAGACGATGGTGATGAGATTGAGGGGCGCCAGCAGCGCCCCGTCGTAGCTGTTCACGATCGGAAACGAGACGCGCGGTGCACCCGCGTCCCCGGGCGATGAGCCACAGGCCGACCACGCGATGGCGCCCGTGACGATCATCACCTTCAACCAGGATCGCACGACGTCGATTCTTCTCACGAACGAACCGCGATTGACAATCCGGCCCCGGAACGTGAAAAGAGATTCGTGCGCAACCTGCCGCACCACCTGCCGGTGACCTGGGCGCGACGGGCGTTCGTCTTGAGCGCGCTGATCTGGTCGGGGGCCTGCGGCGGCAGCTCCTCGCCAGCCGGCGGCGGTCCGTCCGTCGACGGCGGCGCCGACGATGCACCCGATCTGGGGTCGGTGGTCACCGGCACGCAGCTCCTGGCGGGGGATCTCGACGTCGCCGGAATCACCACGGACGACGTCGCCGCCGTGCTCGATCAGAGCCGGGGCGCGCTGGCGGTCCCGATCTCGGGCGCTCCTGCACAAACGATCGATCCGGCCGCCGACTACCTGTTTGCGGTCGGCGGGGTGATCTTCTCCTTTCACAACCTCGACGTCCTGGACGGCTTTGGCGACCTCGCCATCTGGACCACCGCGAACGGCGCCGTCCCGTTCGTCGACGGCGCGACCTATGCGGTGGCGGTCAGCGACGACGCGACCAGGATCCTCGCCACCGGCCTCACCAGCAGCGACGCCACCACCACCAACCTGGTGCTGGGGGGAATCGACGGCAGCGTGCCGGTCACGCTGTTTCAAATCGCGCTCGGCGGCGGCTGCCAGCCCATCCTCACCTTCACGGGGAGCAGGTTCGTGGCGTCGCACTGTGCGCCGGGTTCGACCGCCGTCACGATCTCGTCGATCGATCCTGCCAGCGGCGCGGTCACCGATCTCCTGACCTCGGCCAGGAACGTGATACGCGCCGTCCCGGGCGGAAGCGGCCTCGTCGCGTTGATCGACACCAGTGGCGACGCCCTCCTGGTCCCCGCAGCGGGCGGCGCGGCCACGCCGATCGGCGGCGATGTCGACGCGTTGATCACGGCGCCCGACGGCTCGGCGGTCTTTTTGCGAACCGCGGGCAGCGTGGTGCGCGTTCCGGTCGGCGGCGGGCCCGTGGTCCTGGTCCCTTCCGGCGTCGTGAACCTGTCCGGGGTCTCGCCCGACGGCCAGCAACTCATTTTCCAGACCGTGGAAGGAACACGCGCCGGGTACGGAGATCTCTGGCTCACCTCGGCGACGGTAGCCGGTCCGATCGTCGAGCTGTCGAACGATATCAACACCACTGTTTTCGGCAGCGCGTTCTCGGCGGATGCGCAGGAAATCCTCTACTTCACCTCCGCCGACGCTCCCGGGGTTGGAACCTTCACGGCCGCGCCTGTGGCCGGTGGTTCCCCGGTCGTCTACGGGGAGATCGGCTGGACCGTCCGTGCCTATGCCGGGTCGCGAATCGTCTTCACGGACCAGTACGCGCCCGTTGCGAAACGGACGGGTCGCGCCGTCCTGCGCACCTTGGACGTCTCGGGGGGCGGCTCACCGGTCGTCGTCGCGACCCATGCGGGCGCCTATTTCTATCTCACCCAGGCGAAGGACCGGGTCGCCTTTTCGTTCAACGATGGCAGCGCCCAGTCCGGGCTCTACCTGGCTCCGCTTCCTTGAGCCGACGCCGAGGCGTCTGCGACGATCGCTCCCACGGAGCGATTGAGGCTCGCCACGTGACGTAAACGAGCCCCGTCCGAGCGACCTCGGCTATCCCTTGATCAGCGTGAAGTCGTCCAACGTGACCGTTCCGCTGGTGGTCGACGCGCCCACCTCACAGGTGCCGTTGGTGACGGCGATGCCGGTGAGGGACAGCTTGGTGAAAGACGATCCACCGCTGACCGAGATGCTCTGGTCGGTGCCACCGAATCCCTTGGCGTAAAGCGTGCCGGTCGCGGTCCCCTTGGCCCAGACGGAGAGCGTGTAGGTGCCGTTCGGCAGCCCGGCGATCTTCTGGTCGACGCTGGACGCCGCGGAGAGTTGCCAGGCGAAGTTTCCGGTATGGGTGCTGGTCACGTCGGCGCCGTTGCTGGTGGTCCAGCCGGCGGGCGGGTTGGTGGCCACGCGGTCGGCTTCGAAGCTGGGGTTGAGCACGTAGTTGTTGGCGGGCCCGACGCTCCAGGTGCCGGCCGCCGCGTCGATCGACCATTCGCTCATCGACGCCATGACGGGCGTGGTCCCGTTGAACGTCAGCGGCGTCCAGTCGTTGAAGCCGATGCCGTTGCCCGCGAAGTCGCTCCAGCGATCGCCGCCGAAGATGACCGTGCTCTGGGTGGTCCCCTTGACGGTGATGAAGAGGCCGGTCTGCGTGACGTGGCTGAAGTCGAGGTCGGTGTTGCCCATGACCACCTCCGCCCCGTAGGGGCCGAGGATGTTGGTCGCCGAGATGCAGTACGAATGGGAGGCGTTCCATCCGTGCAGGTCCGACGAGCAGGCGTAGTAGCGGCCATTGACTTTAAACATCGCGTTCCCCTCGCGGCCGGCGCCATTGAAGATCCGGGTGGCAGGCTCGGCCTCCAGGAAATCCGCCAGTCGCAGCGGGACGACGTAGATGTTGGCCCGTCCGTTCAAGCTGGAGCAGACGATGTAGGCGCTGCCGTCATCATCGTTGAAAATCGCCTGGTCCCCGCAGTTGTTGTTGGTCACGTTGGTGATCACCGCCTGGGCGTGATCGACCGTGAAGGCGCCGTTCGGGGTGTCGCTGGTGGCGAAGAACTGCTCCGTGTCCGGGGTCCCCTGATATTGCCCGACGATCAGGTATTTCTTGGTCGTGGCGTTGTACGCGGCGCCGACGCGGCCGATCCAGGTGCTCGTCGTCATGGTGAGCTTGGCCGCCACGCTGGCGTAGGTGAGCGCGTTCCCCTCGAGCTTCCAGTGCGCGAGATCCGTGGACGAATAGGTGGTGATCGCGACGAAGTTGGTGTCCGAGTTGGAGTTGCTGGGATTGGCCGCGTAGGTCGCCGCCCCTTCGTAATTGACGCCATACCAGTAGTAGGTGTTGCCGACCTGGAGCGCCCCGCCGCCCTGCGAGTAAATGTTGTTGCCCGCGGTGTCCTTCCAGAAGACGTCGTTCTCGATCAGCGCACCGCTTGAGGT
>OCTA010002678.1_pt1 | contig 16049 bp, 13 predicted proteins | sample 1538991 | NCBI WGS metagenome assembly OCTA01 (sample SAMEA3539302, study PRJEB22396) | soil metagenome | biome: tundra; feature: field; material: soil | place: USA | collected 2010-05 | depth 0.15 m | reverse complement strand
GGCCCGCGAAGGAGCCGAGGGCATCTTCCGAACGATCGCAGACGAGAACTTCGAACCGCCCGTCGTCGGCGAGCGTCCTGGCGATGAGGGCACCGACGAGGCCGGCTCCGAGGACGGTGACGCGCGGTATGAAGGGCGATTATGCGTCCGGAAGCCCGGGGACCGGCTCCCACCTCCACTCGCCTATCATTCCAACGTGGATTTGTCCGCGCCCTTCTCGCCGGAGCGGCTCGACCGGGTGCGGGTGCTGTCCCGGGAGACGGTCGTCGTCTCGCCGACATTCTGCGAGGCCGAGACGATCACCGACCACGTCGCGGATGTGTTCCGCGTGCTTCCCGAGGCGACCTTGCTCGTGGTCGACGACGAGTCGCAGGACGGGACCGCGGACGCCGTTGACGCGCTGCGCGCGCGGCATCCGCGCCTTCACCTGCTCCGCCGCAAGCCGCCGCGAAGCTTCACCGGCTCGTACAAGGACGGGATCTCCTGGGCGGTCGAGCGGGGCTTCAGCCGCGTCGTCTCGATGGACGCGGACGGCTCGCACGCGCCCGACTTCCTGCCGCTCCTCCTCGACATGTCGCACGACGCCGACCTCGTCGTCGGGTCGCGCTACCTGTATGGCGTGAGCGTCCTCAACTGGCCGCTTCGACGCGTCCTCCTCTCGGCGTTCGCGAGCATCTACGCGCGCCTGATCACGGGCGTCCCGTGCGACGACCTCACGAGCGGCTTCTGCTGTTACCGCGTCGACATGTTGCAGCGCATCGGGTACCGGGACATCCGGTCGTCGGGCTATGCCTACCAGATCGAGATGAAGTACCGGATCTGGCGGGCCTCGGGCCAGCTCGCCGAGACGAATATCCTCTTCGTCGAGCGGCGCAAGGGCACGTCGAAGATCTCCTCCGGGCGCGTCCTCGAGGGCGTCGCGCGCCCGTTCTGGTGCCGCCTGTTCCTGCCGGGCCGCCCTGCCGACCCCAAGGTCCCGATTAAGCGGGGCTGGAAGTCGTGGCACGAGTGGGGGGCCCCGCTGTGACCAGGGCCCACGGAACGCCGCGCGGATGAACGCCCTCGACCGCGCCCCCCTCCCGGTCAAACTGCTCGCCTTCCGGTCGTTCCACCGGTTCGGCGCGCCACGCCTCCTTCCGATCAACCTCACGGTGAGCGTGACCTACACGTGCCCGTCGCGCTGCAAAACCTGCGACATCTGGCAGAAAAAGGTGCCGGACTTCACGCTCGAGGAATACGAGAAGACGTTCCGCTCGATGGAAGGCGTACCGATCTGGGTCACGGTCTCCGGCGGCGACCAGTTCGTCCGCTCGGACCTGCCCGAGCTCTTCGGCCTCATCCGCCGGATCCTGAGGCCCAAGATCATCAACCTCCCGATGAATGGGCTCCTCACGAAGCAGATCGAGAAGCAAATGCCAGGGATCGTCGAGGCCACAAAGGGCTCGAAGCTGATCGTGAACCTCTCGCTCGACGATATCGGGACGCGGCACGACGAGATCCGCGGCGCGCGGGACAACTGGGAAAAGATGATGAAGGCGCGGGACATCGTCCTCGCGCTCCAGAAAACGAACCCGCATGTCACGGTCGGGATCCACACCGTCATCAGCAGCCTCAATGTCGAGCGGCTCCCCGAGATCCACGCGGAGCTGAAGAAGCTGCAGCCCGACTCGTACATCACCGAAGTGGCCGAGGAGCGCGTCGAGCTCGGGACGATCGGGAAGGACATCACGCCGTCCGCCCCGGCATACGCCGCTGCGGCGGACTATCTCATCGCGGAGATGCGCAAGAACCGCATCCGCCATCCGATGGGCCGCCTCGTCGAGAGCTTCCGGCTCGAGTACTACCAGCTCGTGAAGGAGTACCTCGAGCGCCGGGAGCAGATCATCCCGTGCTACGCCGGGTGGGCGTCCGCCCAGATCGCCCCGGACGGATACGTCTGGGGGTGCTGCGTCCGCGCCGAGTCCGTCGGCGGCCTCCGCGAGAACGGCTACGACTTCGGGAAGGTGTGGTTCTCGCCCGAGGCGGACAAGTTCCGGCGGAGCGTATACAACCGCGAATGCGCGTGCCCGCTCGCGAACGCGAGCTACACGAACATGCTCGTCTCGCCGCGGTCGCTGGCGCGTGTCGTGCGGAACTGGGTCGCATGATCTCCGGGAACTCGAGGAACCTCTTGAGCCGAGAGGATCTGCAACTCGGCACGGTCAGCTTCGGGATCCTCTTTCTCGAGCTGGCCCTGATCCGATGGATCTCCGGATACATCATCAATTTCGGTTACTTCACGAACTTCATCCTGCTCGGTGCGTTCCTGGGCATCGGGCTCGGATGCCTCGCTGCCCGACGAACCGAGACGCTGATCCGGTTCTTCACCTCTCTCCTCCTCGTGACGATCGGCGTCGTGTATGCGTTCCAGGTACGCATCATCGACCTCCCCGCGACTCGCTCCGTCGTCTTCTGGGCGGAGGCGCCGTCCTCGGACATCCACCGGACGGCGATCCCCACGTACCTGCTCGTCCCGATCCTTTTCTCCCTGACGACCATGCTGTTCGCGGCGCTCGCGACTCCGATGGGTGTCCTCTTCGGCCGTTTGCCGCGTCTTCACGCCTACACGGTGAATATCGTCGGTAGCCTCCTGGGAATCGGGGCGTTCGCCCTTTGCTCCTTCCTCTGGGCTCCGCCTGTCCTTTGGTTCGCCGTCTGCCTTCTCGCGTCGCTCCCGGTGCTCGCGCAGACTCCTCGCCGGTGGTGGATCGTCCACGGAGTCACGTCAGCCTGCATCCTCGGCATCGTCGCGATGATGGGTCGCGCCGACACATGGGGCCCCTACTACCGTCAGAACGTGAAGAAGATCGACGAGAAGACGTTTCTTCTGGCGGGTAATGGCGTGTACGGAATCGGAATCCGCGGACACACGGAATCCGGCGTCTATTACTTTTTCTATGACTCACCCTACGATGAGCTCCTGGCCCCGTTCCGGGACGCTCCGCCCCGGTACCATTCGGCGCTCGTCATCGGATGTGGCGCGGGCAACGAGATCGCCTACGCATTGCGTCATGGCGTCGACGAAATCGACGCGGTCGACATCAACCCGTGGGTCATCGAGATCGGCAGGCAGCTCCATCCGGAGAACCCCTTCTCGTCACCCCGAGTCACGACTCACGTCGCAGACGGCCGGGCCTTCATCCGACACAGCACGAGGAAGTACGACCTGATCGTCTACGGACTGCCGGACTCGACCTTCAATCTCAGCGACCGCACGAATCTTCGGATGGAGAGCTTCCTCTTCACGCTCGAGGCGTTTCGGGAGATCCGCGCGCACCTCACGGAGCACGGTGTTTTCGTCCTCTACAACTACTACCGTCTTCCCTGGGTCGTGCAGAAGATCGAAGAAATGCTGCGGGAGGCGTTCGAGAAGAACCCCGCCGTCTTCAGGGTCAAGGCCGACCAGGGCGCGTGGGGGTTTCCAGCGATCCTGGCCGTCGGACCTGGCCTTCCCCGGCTCGCGTCGGCGACACGGCCGTCTCACGGCGAGCCGACCCTCGCGAGGGACGACTGGCCCTTCCTTTACCTCTTCGAACCGAACGTGCCGCCGCATTATCTCGTTTCGCTTGGGATCGTCGCTTTCGTTTCCCTCCTCGCCGTCGTCTTCGGGTTGCGGTTCGCGGGCCCGACGCCGCCGGGCGAGCGGGAGTTGCCTAGCCACCTCGCGGCCTTCTTCTTCATGGGCGCCGCGTTCCTGCTCCTCGAAACCCGCAGCGTCGCGACGTTCGGGCTGTTCTTCGGCTCGACCTGGGCGACTAATGCGGTCGTCTTCGCCGCCATTCACGTGAGCGTCCTTCTCGCAATCTGGGTGGCGGCGCGGTTCCCGCGCCTTCCGCGGCTCGGGCTCTTCGGCGCATTGAGCCTGTCCCTCTTCGTGTCGTGGTTCGTGCCCCTGAACGCGCTGCTCGCGATGGACTACGTCTGGCGGGGGCTCGTCGTCAGCACGGTCGCGTTCCTGCCAATCTTCTGCGCGAACGTGCTCTTCGCGACGTTCTTCCGCGACGCGCGCGAGGGAGCCAAGAGCTACGCGTTCAACCTCCTCGGCGGAATGCTGGGCGGAATGCTCGAGTACTCGTCGCTTCTGCTCGGGTACCGCGCCCTGATCGGCTTGGCCGCCATCTTCTATCTCCTTGCCCTCCTGGCGGTTCTGCGCGTCGACTCGGCTCGAGCTCCGGTGCCAACCGCGGCGTAGACTGCCTCGAATGCGCGTCGTCGCCGGCGTCACGGCCTGCAACGAGGAGCGGACGGTCGGACCGCTTGTCGAGATGCTTCTCGCGTCCCGCCCATCCGGCGTGCCGATCGAGCAGATCACGGTCGTGTCGAGCGCTTGCCGCGACCGCACGGACGAGATCGTGCGCACGCTTTCCGCCCGTGACCCGCGAGTCGTCCTGATCGCCGAGCCCGAGCGGCGGGGAAAGGGAGCGGCGATCAACACCTTCCTCGCGACACGGCCGCCCGGCACGGACGTGACCATCATCGCGAGCGCCGACGTCCTCCCGGAGTCGGGCGCGACCGAGGCCATCGTCGCGGCGTTCGAGGATCCGGCCGTCGGGATGGCGGGAGGGCGACCCGTCCCGCGGAACGCGGGAACCGCGCTCCTGGACCGGATGGCGCGCCTCATGTGGCACCTCCACGACTGCGTTGCGCGGCGCAGCCCGAAGCTCGGGGAGTTCGTTGCGGTGCGCTCGGCGCTCGTGGAGTCGCTCGACGTGGCGAGCCCCGTCGACGAGTCCTCGCTCGAAGCCGCCGTCCGGGAACGAGGGGGAAGGCTCGTCTACGTGCCCGGAGCCGTCGTCGGGAACCGGGGTCCCGCGACGCTACGAGAATGGATGTCGCAGCGGCGCCGGATCGCGTTCGGCTACCTGTGGCTTCGCCGGCGCACGGGCTACTCCGTCTCGACCGACTCCGGTACCGCCGTCCTTTCCATCTGGCTGTCCGAGGTCCTCCCGCATCCTTCCCGCTGGCTCCCCGGGCTCGCTCTCGTCGCGACCGAAGTCCTCGCGCGACTCGAGGCCCGGCGCGACTTCCGCCGCGGGGGTAGTGAATACACCATCTGGACGATCGCGACGAGCACGAAGGCCGGCTCCGGCGCGCCGCCGTCGTGATGGCGCGCGCGCGAACCTGGGCCCTGGCCCTCATCGCTGGGATGGCCGCCTTCGCTCTGTGGTGGCGCCTTTTCGACGGCCCGAGGGTCGCCGCACTCGCCCTGCGCGCGGACCCCGGCTTCGTCCTCGCGGGGCTCGCTCTCATGGGCGTCGCGCAGCTTCTGCGACTCCTCCGGTGGCACGCGCTCCTGAACCGAGATCGGAAGAGCACACGTCTGAACTCCAGTCACTGACCACCTGCTTTACGCGAGCGAGTTCCTGAACAACATCCTTCCGGTTAAGGTGGGAGACGTCGGGCGCGCCCTCGCGCTCGCGGCGCGCAGCCCGGGCTTCACGGTCGGCTCGGCGACGGCGTCGATGGTCGTGGACCGCCTGTGGGGAATCGCGACCCGCCTACTCGCGCTCACTCTGCTGCTCGTCGTCCCGTCGCGTCTGCCTGCAAGCCTGCGCGTCTCTGCAGGGATCTTCGCGGGCGTCCTCGTCGGCGCGGTCGCCGGCCTCCTCGTCTGGAAGCGTTACGGGGAGGCGCTGGCCCGCGCGGGCGCCCCGCTCCTCCGCTTCCTGCCGCCCGCGGCGCGGGATGCGGCCGCGCGCACGCTGCGCGCGTTCGCGGACGCGACCGTGAAGGTTGGAATGCGCCCCGGGCTCGCCGCGAGCCTCTTCGCCCTGTCCGCGGCCTCGCTCTTCGCGCAGTCTGCGGGCTTTGCGCTCCTGTTCCGCGCCGCCGGACATTCCCTTCCGCTCGTGGTCGCCGTCGTCGGGACCGCCTTGCTCGACCTCCTCGCGGTCGTCCCGGCTCCTCCCGCGGGAGTCGGCACGACCGAGTGGTACGCGACCCTCATCTTCGCGACGGGCCTCGGACAGCCGACCGAGGCCGTCGCGGCCGCGGTGCTCCTCTACCACGCGGCCTGGCTCCTCATCGTGTTCGTCGCGGGCGGCTTCTCGATCACGGCTGTAGGCGAGATGCTGCCCCGGAGAACGACCGAGGTTCGGGCGTGACCGCCGTCGTCGTTACCGGGGCGACCGGCTTCATCGGGGGGCACGTGGCGAGCGAGCTGGTCCGCCGGGGCGTGCCCGTGGTCGCTCTCCATCGTCGGCCGTTCGAGCCCGCCGAGATCCCCGGCGTCACGTGGCGGACCTTCGACGAGTGGGAGCGGCGGGGCGAGCCGTCCGCCGCGCTCGTTCACGTGGCGGCCGTCCGCCACCGCCATGGCGTCCCTCCCGAAGAGTACGGGCGCCAGAACGTCGCGCTCACCGCGCGCTTGCTCGCCGCCGCGAAAGGGCGCGTCGGGCGCTTCGTCGACGTCTCGTCGATCGCCGTCTTCGGCTGGCCGCGTGAGCTCCCGATCGACGAGAGCCGCCCTTTCGCGCCGGTCGGGCCCTACGGCCGCAGCAAGGTCGAGACGGAGCGGATGGTCCGTGCGTCCGGCCTGCCCTACGCGATCGTTCGGCCGTCGATCACGTACGGGCCGGGGGACACGAACGGCATGATCGACAAGCTCGTCCGGCTCGTTAAGGCGGGCCGCTACCGACTCGTGGGGAGCGGGTCGAGCCGCGTCCAGCTCGTCTATGCGGAGGATCTTGCACACGCGATCGCCGAGACGGCCCTCCGGCCCGGGCTCGACGGCGACGAGTTCATCTGCACCTACCGCGACCCGATCACGATCCGCGTTCTGTCGTCTCTCGTCGCCGAAATCGCGGGCCACCCTCTTCCGGCGCTCGGCGTCCCGCTTGGCGTCGCGCGGGCCGCCGGCTTCGCCTTCGAGACGCTCGAGAAGCTCGGGTTCCGCTTTCCCGGAGGCGAGCCGCCCGTCACACGCGAGAAGCTCCAGACGGTGACCGTGGATCGCGCCTACCGTATCGACCGCATGCGAGGGCTGCTCGCCTGGGAGCCGCCCACGTCCTACCAGGAAGGCCTTCGCCGCACGGCGGTCGCCCTCGCGGAGGCTCGTACGTGAGGAGCACCGACGGGCTGGTGCCTCTTCCGCCTCCAGCCCGGCGTGACGTCGGTCTCGGAACCGCGTATGAGCGCTGGGCCGTCTACGAGCTCCTCGGGAAGTGGCTCGCGAAGGAACCGCCCGCGACTGCCCTCGAGGGGCCGGTGGACGGAATGGCCGGGATTCCGGGCCTCCATCTTCTTCCCGCCGCGGCCCGCGGAGCCCGCGTGACGGTGATCGTCCCCGACGATGCAAGCGCGGAGATCGTGCGGGGCGTCTATCGGACCGTCGGGCTTGAGGACCGCCTCGACGCGCGCGCAGGCTCGGCGTGGCCGGAGGGGACGTTCGACCTCGTGCTCACATACAACGCGCTTCCCTCCGTGCCCGACTGGAAGGGATACCTCGCCGAGGCGGCGGCTCGCGCCCGCCGCCGGCTCGTCGTTTCCGTCACGCATCCTGCGTCGTACGGAGTCTTCCTTAGGCGAACGCTCCGACTCGCGCAGCCGGGCGAGAAGACCCTCGAGCTCTTCGACCATCCCGCCACCTCGCCGCGCGCGCTCGAGCCCGAGCTCCGCCGCTACGGCCGCATCGCGGGAGACGCCTTCGTCGACTGCCCGTGGTGGCCGGACCTCTTCGTGGAGACGGGCGAGACGCTGCTCACGGGCACGCTGAGCCGCCTGCCCTTCGGCGCCCGGTTCCGGCGCGGACCTGCTGCCGCGGCTCCGGCGGCTCCGGGGCAGGAGCCGTTCCTCTACGGGCCCGGCCGGTTCCCGTTTTTCGGCGGCACCGGCTGGACCGACGAACTCGAACCGGCTCTCCGGCGGCATCCAAACCTGGACGGGAGTCGAATCCGCGCGCTCGCTAGCCTCTTGGCCCACCACCGCATCCGGAGCGTCGAGCGGACCTGATCGCGCACTTCACGGCGCCGGGCGCATGTGAACCTCGACAAGCATGGAACGCGGGAACCCCGGCACGAAGAGCTGCCGGGTCACGACGCGATCGCCTCGCTCGAGGACGACGTGCGCGAAATCGGCTCCCTGCCGCGCGCCCGCCTCGATATTCCAGATCTGCCTCAGGACGAAGAGCGTCGGACGCAGGGAGTCACGCTTGGCTCGCCACACGTCGGGCGTGGACGCGAGGTAGTGGTCGAGGACGGGCGAGCCGCCGGCGAAGAGGTCGTAGACGCCGCGCCGCCCGTTGATGAGCGAGAGGTCGGGAAGCTCGTGGATAGGGATCGCCGGCTCCCCCGGATGGAGGACATTCAAGTAGAAGTCGAGGCCGATCGCCTGCGCCGGAAGCGGGAACCCGCCGGTGACGACATGCTGGCAGACGACCGACACGTCGCGTGTGCCGCCCGGACGCCCGAGCTCGGCGGCGCGGAGCGCGAAGTCATCCTCCATGTAGTGGTACGTGATCTCGTCCATCCAGAGCGAGGCGTGGACGAGGCCGCTGGCGATGCAGACGGCCAACAGCGCGAGGATGGCGCCGACACAGAGGACCTCGACGGCCACCATGCGGGCCCGCAGGAATCGTTCGTCACCGGTCAATGCGCCGCCGATTCTAAGCGGGAGGCTGCCGCTTGAGGTGGATCAGGAGAGAGATCGGATAGCCTTCCGCCACGAAGCGGCCGACGACTGCGTAGCGCCGCTCGCCGACGAGGACACCAAGGAGCGCCGCGACCTGATCCCGCGACGGCGCGACGTCCCACAGCGGCTGGACGACCCACACGTCTGGCCGCCCTTCCCGTTCCGCCCACGCGCGAAACGCCTTCGGATGAATCTCGAGAACGCGCGCGAACAGGGGCTCGCCGCCGTTGAAGTAGCGATAGGTTCCGTGATCTCCCTGCGTCGGCCGCAAGTCGGGAAGCTCGAAGATCGGGATCGGCTCCCTGTCCGGGTGAACGTCGTTCAGGTAGAAGTCGAGCCCGATCGTATGATGAGGCGCCGGGTACCCGGAAATCACCCCGTGCTGGACGATCACGGCGGCCGCTGCGCGGCTGCCTCCCTTCAGGACCGCCCCGGCGATCTCGGCGTCGTTCGACTTGGCCCGGATCGCGGCCGCCGACGACGGGAGTAGGACGGCCTCGCCCGCCACGAGGAGGAGCGCGAGGAGCAGGCTGCGGCGGCTCGAGAGCCCGCGTGCGATCGCCCAAAAGAGCGCCGCGAAAAGCGGTACCTGATAGCGGCCATGGACGAAGTAGCCGAAGCCCACCGCGAGTGCGACCGAGATCGCAAGCGCGCCGAGCGCGACACCGGCCGCGCTCCGCGCGCCGAAGGTCCCCTCAGGCTCGGGCTCGCGCAGCGCGACAATCACGAGGAGCCCGAGGAGCACGAGGCATCCGGCGACGAAGGCGCGGACGAGTGCCTGCTGGAACACGAACTGGACCTGGAGAGGCCCTTCGAAGATGGACAGGCCAGTCTGCGCGAGCGTGCCTCCAAGGGGCTGCCGCGCGAAGAGCGCGAACAGGGGCTCGGGCGGCTGCGTCGTTTTCATGAAGGCGTACTCGAGCACGATCGTCGCGATGGCCGGGACGCTCGCCGCGAGCAGTGCGCCGACGAGAGGCGTTGCGCGCCGGCGGCGGAGAACCTCGAGCGCGGCGCGTGCGAGGAGCGCGGCGAAGAGGCACAGCGTCCAGAGGTGGAGCTGCGCGACGAGGACGCCGAGGATCGCGACGGTCAGGGTCGACACCAGGGTTCTTCGCGCGGCCGCGTTCTCGATCCGTTCCAGCAGGAGGACCGCGAGAAACGAGACGAGCGCGTACACGCGCGCCTCGAAGGCGTAGTAGAGGAATACGGGGGCCGCGGCGAACAGCAGGGCACCCGCGACGGCGCCCCACGGGCTCTCGCGGCGGCGCGTGCGCAGAGCAATCAACGCCAGGGTCGCCGCGTACGCGGCGACGGACAGCGATCGGGCGAGCCATTCCGGGCTTGTCTCGAACCGGACGATGCCCGCAGCGCCGAGGAAAGCCTGAAACGCCCTCTGGACGTCGCAGTAGAAGAAGCTCGAAAAGAACGGGGCGATCACCGACCCGGACCGCCCGATCTCCGCGGCGCGTAGCGCCAGATCGGATTGCAGGCGGAAGTAGGTGATCTCGTCCAGCCACAGGGACGCGGAGCCCGCGCCGAGCGCGAGAACCGCCGCGAGCGGCAAAAGCACGACCGCGGCAGCGAGGCCGAAGAGGCCGCGAGCGGCTTGAGTTTCCCGCTCGCTCAACGAGCGGATTCCAACCATCCGGCCCAGGAAATGCGACGGCGAATCATTGGGAGATCCTGCCTCCGACGGGCTAGAGTCCAACGAGCAAAAGGGCGCTCGCTAGCCTGTGGAAGAATACAGCATGCAAAAGTCCGCACGGGTTTCCGTCATCCTCCCCGTGCTCTCCGAGACGGGCAGGCTCGTGGAGCTCGTCGCGCGACTTCGGGAGCTTCTGGGCGCCGATCTCTTCGAGATCCAGATCATCGTGTCTCCGAAGTCGCCCGCCGAAGCGCTCGCGGCCTGTGAAGAGGCTCGGGGCCTTTTTGGCAACACCCATGTTTCCGTTCAGCGCAGGAGTCCCGGCGTCGGCTTCGCGTACCGGGACGGAATCGAGGAAGCCCGCGGCGACCTCCTTCTCCTGATGGATACCGGTGCAGAATTCGACGTCGAGACGCTGCCTCTTATGCTGGCGAAACAGCACCAGCCAGGAGCGGACCTCGTCGTCGGAAGTCGGTGGATGCATGGTGGTATCGAAGGCTGTCCGCGGAGAAAGTAAATGCCGCGAATCCTCTCGAGAGCCTTGGCCGGTCTGGCGCTCATCTGGGGCGCCCCCGTGCCCCGTCTCAGCATTGGCCTCCGGATCGCTTTCGCCCTGTCCGCTCTCGAGATCACGGGGCTCTTTCTCTCGCCCAAAGACTGGAATTCCCCTGCCCGCTACATGCTGGAGGTGAGCCCGGTTCTTGCCATTGGGCTCGCCGGGGCCGCCGTTGCGATCCTGACGACCGGGCTCCTACTCTCGCTTCGTCTTCTGCTCCTCCTTCGCAGCGTCAAGCTTCGCCGCTTCCTCGCCGGGCTCCTGCTCGCCGTCTTACCGGCGTTTTCTGTGTTCAACCTGGTCTTCCTTGCGGTTGAGGGGACATTCTTGAGTCGACAACTCGTCCGTGAGGGGGTCTCTCTCCTCGCCCATGGGGGGCTCGGCTACGAGCTGCCCGTCGCCGAAGTCGTGGTTGCTTGGCTCGCGCCGCTGGCTCCAAAGCCCATGCGGTCACCGCTCATCTGCCTTTTTTTCCCCTCGCCGCTGGGGTGGGGGCCGCGGACCTCCAAGCGGGGGTCTCCCGGAAAGACGTTTTCCGCCACCTGCGACCGCGGCGGGAGATTGATGAATATCTGGAGACCCTGCGCCGGCTACCCGTCAAGCCGAAGACAAATGTCGTCCTCGTGCTTCTCGAAGGGATCCCGGTGGACCACGTGGGCTTCTTCGGCTACCGCCGCAACACAACGCCGGAACTCGATCGCCTGGCCCGAAACGGGCTCGCCTTCGATCGCGCTTTCAGCGCCACCAACGAGTCGAAAAACGCCCAGACAGCTCTCCTCGCGAGCGTGCTCCCCATGCGGGGTGACAACAATGACTTCCTCAAGTCGCCACTCCTGTATCCCCGGGTCCTCTGCTGGGATGTCTTCCGGGCGCTCGGCTACCAGACCGCGGTCATCAGCACGCAGGACGAGAACTGGCTCGGCATGCGCCGTTTCCAGCTCTACGAGAAACAGCCGCCGGACATCTATCTTCATGCCCCCGATATGAGTGACGGGGAGTCGTATCTCGGCGGCTTCCTGAACAAGGACGAGGCCACCGTCAACCGCAGGATCTTCGCGTTTCTCGAGGAACGCAGGGGCGATCGACACCCCTTCTTTCTCTACACGAATTTCCAGAGGACTCACTTCGCGTATCCGCTTCCGTCCGGTGTCTCGCCCCGGTTCGGCCCTATCGTCCCGCTCGGCGACCGATGGCGTCGCTGGCAGGCGGACGACTTTCCAAACGCCGTCGACGTCTTCGATAGCGCCTTGTACTATGTGGACCAGCAGCTTGGCGCGCTTGTCTCCCGGATCGACACTCTCGGATTGGGAGACGACACACTTATCGCCGTCACGGCCGACCACGGTCAGGGCTTCGAGGTTGGAGGCTTCCCGGCCGCCGAGTCGATCTCCGAACGGTATGTCCACGTCCCCATGGTGCTGCTTCTACCGGGACGGCTGGCTCCCAGGCATTTCCGGGAGACCGTCTCGACGATCGACCTTTTCCCGACGATTCTGGGCGTCCTCGGCGTTCCTCCGTGCCCGGGCTGGCAAGGAATCGATGTCCGGGCGGCAGGCGAAGATTTCTGCCGACGACGACCGATCTTCGTCGGAGACATCGTCTGGAAAAACCTCTGGCTCATGATGAAGGGTCGTCAGTATGTCATCGTGGACACCGCGCAGAGGCGCGTCGTGGACGCCGATGACGCCAGCAAGGCATCCGGTGGACGCGATCTTCTCGATCTCTTCCTGAGGACGTTTCTTTCTCATGTCCTCTACTACTCTGACCCCGAGCTCCAGACGCGCTTTATCTATCCGGAGGCGCCGGGCGCGGTCGGAAATGAACCATGACCCACTCCAGCCCCGAAGGGCCAACCGGGGGCTCCCGGGTTCTCGTCCTCGTCGCCCTGATGTTCGGAACGACCGGCGTCACGAGTCTCGTGGGGGAGCAAGCCTTCGAAAAGCTGCTGGGCACGCTCCTCGGCACCAGCACTCCGGCGGCGACCATCGTGCTTGCCGTGTACTTCGCGGGGTTCACGCTTGGGGCCCTCCTATACGCACCATTCCTCCGTCCACGTGTCGGGAATCCCCTACGGGCCTACGCCCTTCTCGAAGGGGGCGTCGCCGTCTGGGCGCTCTTGCTGAACGTCGTCTTTCCGGCTCTCATCGGTTTCTTTACACCGGTGCTCAGCCTCGGGCGAGAACACCTCGCTGTCCTGCAGACGCTTCGGTTCCTGGTGGCCGTCGTCTGGATCCTGCCGCCCACGACGCTCATGGGCGCCACTTTCCCCGCGATCGTCGACGCGCTCGAACGGCTCGAGATTCGGGAGATCGGCCGAACCATGGCGGCCTTCTACAGTGTCAACCTCATGGGCGCCATTCTAGGCGCGGGCCTCGCGCCGTACCTCATCTTTCCGACCGTCGGGCTTTCCGGCGCGCTTGCACTCGTCACCGGGGCCAACACGATGGTCGCCGCGAGTGCGCTCTGGCTATCCCACGCGCGGCTGGGCGGCCTTCCGATCGCAAGCGGCCCGTTCGTCTCGACGCAGCCCCAAGCGATTGGCGCCGGACGCCTGCCAAGGATCGTCGCCGTCATTGCCTTTCTGTCCGGCCTTCTCTTTTTCGGTCTCGAGGTCACATGGATTCACCTCAACACGACCGTCCTCGGCAACAGCGTCTACTCGTTCGCCATCATGCTCACGGTCGTCCTGGCCGGACTCGGTATCGGTAGCTGGGGAGCCTCGCGCATCGCACCCGGTCGACTTCTTTCGGCCGCCGTACCCGCCTGTCTCCTCCTCGTTGCCGGAGCAACCCTGGCGGTGGCCCACAGCCGCTGGCCGAGAGTCCCCGAGACGTTTTCGAGGTGGGGCTCGGGACTCACAACGTTCTCACAAGGCGAGCTCCTGCGCTGGCTTCAGGCAACCATCCAGATTCTTCCGACGGCGTCCGTCCTCGGCGCGGTGTACCCCGTTCTTTTTCGCCTGGACGTCTTTCCCGGGAGTGACAGGAGCGCCGCGGTGGGAAGGATCACGGCCCTGAATTGTGTCGGCTGTATTCTCGGCGCGCTCGCCACCGGCTTCGGCGCGATCCCGCTCCTGGGCTCGGAGGCGACTCTTCTTCTCGCTGCTCTGCTTTACTCCCTCTGCGGACTGCTCCTCCTTCTGCTGTCTTCCTCCACCTTTCTCCGCCGCGCCGGCATCCTTGGCGCCGGCGTCGTGATCGCCTTTGTCGTGACGCGCCCCCCCTGGAACCGGCTGGCGCTGACCTCCGGAGAGAACGTGTACTTCCGTCGCGCATTCGTCTCTCCCTTGAGCCGGCTTCTCTTCTTCCACGAGGACACGGCCGGCGGCATCACGACGGTCGTCGCACGAACTAATCCCAACGGCGTCGAGCGAACGTTACTCACAAATGGCAAGTTCCAGGGAAGCGACGGAGCCGAGGTGGACGCCCAGACTGCCTTCGCTTTGATTCCTTCCCTGTTCGTTTCCCGGGCCGAGCGGGCGCTCGTCATCGGGCTCGGGACCGGCCACACGGCTGGCGTCATCGAAGCGCTCGGCTTCAGGAAGATCGACATCGCCGAGATTGCTCCCGGAATCGTGGCGGCGAGGTACTCATTCGCCGACATCAACGGCGGAATCCTCGAGAAGCCACACGTGACCCTGCACCTCGAGGATGGCCGGAACTTCCTCCTGCTGCGGCCAGACCGATACGACCTGATCACGACAGAGCTCACAAGTGTCTGGTTCGCCGGCGCGACCAACCTCTATAGTCGCGAGTTCTACCAGCTCGCGCGCCAGCGCCTGGCCCGCGGAGGGGGCTTTCAGCAGTGGATCCAGTTCCATCACATCGGTCTCAAGGAAGTGGAGTGCGTCATCTCAACGCTTGCCGACGTGTTCCCGCACGTCAGTGTCTGGTATTTCGGCGCGCAGGCAATCCTCGTCGCGTCCGACACCGAGCAGGCATTGCAGCCGGCCGCTCTCGACAGGCTCATGGAGCGGTCCGACAGGATCAGGTGGCCGCGAGCCAACGTCATCGCGCGTTTTCGAGGCGTCATCTCGAGCCGGCTTCTGGCCCCGGAAGACACATCACGGCTTAGCCAGGCCGCCCGCGCCATCCGAAACACCGACCGGAATCGCTACCTCGAGTACGCCACGCCCCGGTACAACCTGAGTCGCCTCGACCACCCTGCCCTCAACATCGCCGGGCTGCTGCCCTGGGCGACATTCCCCGCGTTCCGGGTCGCGGGACCGACCCGGAACGCGCTAGCTGTCGAAGCCGTGTCCATCGATCGAGACGAGATGCTGCGCGTCCTGGGAGTGGCGCCGCGGCCCGGCCGTCCGGCCCGACTCGAACGATGACGGCTATGATCAGCTTGCGCGATTCCTCGACGGCTCCCGATCTCCGCGTCATCAACCTGGACGGAGTCGTGAACCGCGCCTGTTATGAATCTCTCGTGGCGCGCCGGAACATCGACTACATCCTCGAGGAGAAGATCGACTACGCATCGGACGGCGAGAACACCGGGACCCCCCGCCTCGGCCGCCCGTAACTCGTCGAGAGGCTCGACGACATCGATTCCCGCCGCCGCGCACAGATGGATGAGCGCGGCGTTGGTTGCGTTGTCCTGAGCGCCGCATGAGAGCGCGACCGACGGCCGGACCTGGCACACGGACGGGATCGCGAGTACGAGGAACCGGACGCCCCTCGCTTCGCACACACGCCTAGCTTCTTCAAGGATCGCGCCCCTCTCGATCTCGGCCGGGAGGCGGTTGTCTCGCGAAAGGGCGCAGGCGAGCACGTGGGATAGGCGTCAGGTCGGTGGCGCGGAGAAATCTCCGGTCGAGCCACTGCCACTCCGCGAACAGGAGCCGTGGCGTGAGCATATGGTTCCGAACGAACGCCCGCACGGTCGCAAAAGCCCCATGCCGAGGCTTCGGGATGGGGACACCCTTCAGCAGGAGGCGGCCGCCCTCGAGCGCGTATACGGGACGGCGGTAGCCGTACGCGCTGTCGCTTGCGTTGTCCGCGAAGTCATTGAGGCAGAACCCGAGCGTCACGGCGTCCGGCTGTACCCGAGACTCTGGCATTTGAGCGGAATCGGATCATTGCCCGCGGCCGGGCCGTGGCACGAAAAGCAGCCCTCCCGACGCGTGCCGGAGCGGAACCGGTCCCGCCTCCCCGACGATGCGCCGCGCAAGCACGT
>OCTA010002677.1_pt1 | contig 16050 bp, 8 predicted proteins | sample 1538991 | NCBI WGS metagenome assembly OCTA01 (sample SAMEA3539302, study PRJEB22396) | soil metagenome | biome: tundra; feature: field; material: soil | place: USA | collected 2010-05 | depth 0.15 m | reverse complement strand
CAAGATCATCCGCCTTTGGAGAACTGCCACGCAGGCCGTCGAGCCACAACTTGTTACCGCGAAAGCGCTTATCGTCAATTACACTTTTGGGACAGGAACCTCAGAGAAGTCCCCCTTCCCCAAGGGGTTGAAGCTATGGCCGACCCTTTCGTGTGGGAGACGGGAGGGCGCGATTATCTGTTCTTTGAGGAGGTGGCTGCCGGATCGTCCAAAGGACGGCTTGGGTGTGTCGAGGTGTTCGAGAACGGCTCCTGCTCGGAGATGAAGATCATCCTGGAGCGTTCCTATCACCTGTCATATCCCTGTGTGGCGCCGGCTGACGGCGAGTTATTCCTGCTGCCAGAATCCGTTGAAACCGGCTGTGTGGATCTCTTCCGCTTCTCTCGCTTCCCGGAGGAAGTCGAGCTGGTTGCGCGGCCGGTTGAGGGGTTGGCGTTGGTCGATACCACGCCTGTGTTTTTGAATGATCGCTGGTATTTTTTCACGACGACCGTGCCGCCATTCATGGAATCTCTTCTCTTCTGGTCGGACCGATTGGATGGCGCCTGGCATCTGCACCCTTGCAGCCATATCTCCTGTTCCGTGAGAAACAGATGTTCCGCCGGCAATCTTTTCTGGAGGAACGGGCGGCTCTACCGGCCCACACAGGATTGCTCGGTACGCTACGGTTATGCCATCCAGGTGAACGAAGTCACGCGATTGACGCCGACCGAGTTTGAGGAGCGCGGGGTGAATTGGATTCCGCCAGTGTGGAGCCAAGGGTTACGGGGGACCCACACCTGGAACGAATCGAGCCGGCTGCAAGTCGTCGATGGCATCCGGCTGGTGAGTCGGGGGGGGCGTGGCGCCGCTGGGCTGATCGCTGGAAGGGAGATTCGCTTCGCTCGCCGGCCGGTGCGGCCGCTGCGGTATCGCGCCGGCGAGAGGAAACAGCGCGCTAGCCTCGCTAGCCCTCCGTCGGCGGCTGAGTCCCATCCGGCGGTCGATTGTTCTGGCGAGTTCGATTAAGAATTTGAACACCTGCGCGTTTCAACGATCTGAGACCACGAAACAGCAAACTTCGCGCCGTAGGCCGGCGGACGACGATCCATCGCAGCGGACGATGCGCGCTGGTGAGCGAACGTTTGTACTCCGCGTCTCCCGCCATGAAATCGAATCCCTTTAGTTCCGGCCGCTCCAGACAATGGGAGATTGTCAGATACAGAGTCAATCGGCCGGGGCTGCCGCTACTGTCCAAGGTGTAGGAAAGACCGGACTGATAAAAATACACCCACCCCAGGAACAGGAAACAGTACAGGACGCCAACGACTTCAGCGCCAGCCTGCACTCGGAACAGCAGGGTTCGGTCAAACTCCCGCCGGATCATCATTTCATGAAACCCAGTGAACCTTTGGGAGCTGAAAGCGCCGGCGTGGCCACGGCCCTTCCATCTAGCCTGGTGTAACTCCGCCAGTTGTTGCAGCATCCCGAGAGCCTCTTCTGCGCTCTGAGCAACGCGCAACGTGCAGGCGCCGCCAATTTCCTCGTATGACCGCTGCGTGCGTCGGATGTGCTTCCGGGTTTTCGACGACAGACTGCCGAGGAAATCGACGGGCGGATCGCGAAACCCAATGAAATCGATATATCGCGACGGCACTTCCGTAACCTCGTTCGCACCCAGAGCAATCTACCCACTCCCGGGAAAGAAAGAACGACGCAGCCGGGCACATGTTGTGGATGCGCTCCCAAGTAGGAGCGAAGCCGGACCATTGGCGCCAATTCGACCTCTGCACTGAGATCTCAGCCATCAATTGCATTCTCCCACAGCGCAATCCCGGCACTGCCAACGCCGCGCGGCGACAATTCGGCTCTGGGGACACCCCGATTCGGCGGCGCGCGCCGCTTTCCCCGGGGCTTGTCCGCGATCCCCAGATGGCACCAAAAGCCATCACCCCAGGGAAATCACTCCCTGGGCAATCGTCTGGGGCGGCCTCTTCAGAGTTGGAAACCAGAAGTACGAAACACGCTGGAGGGTAGCTTGCCAAATGCTACCGGATGTCGCAAAAGCGCCGCAGCCGCCGCGCCGGTCACAGAAACTTTATTTCTCGCAAGCCATTCAAAACAAAACGCGGACAAGCCTCAGCCGACCGGGGACTTTGGGGGGGTACATGATACGCTGAGCCTGGAAGAGGAATTATGTTCAGGATGTTTTTGTTGGTCCTTGGCGGGTTGACGCTTACGGCGCAGACTCAGATCGACTTACGCACTCAAGCCAAGCACATAGACTTCACGGCGGCGGATTCGACCCGGCCAATCAAGACAGGGACGGCGCTGCCCGCCACCTGCGTACAGGGGGATATGTTCTTCAAGACGGATGCTCCGGCCGGGGCGAACCTGTATGGATGCACGGCGGCGAATACATGGTCGGTACAAGGTGGAATTTCCAGCGCGAACTGCCAGTACGATGCAGCCAGCGGGACGCTACGGTGCACCGATGCACGTGGCAACGTCTATGCAACGGTCGAAACGGCCACGAACGGCACGCCGAACCAGTGGGTGGACTACATTGCCCCGACGGGGATTCCACACACCTCACAGCCGACGGCGGCCGCGGTGGGCGCCGTCGCCGATCCGGGGTCGAACGGCATTCCTTACCGCAATGGATCGGGTACCGCGGCGCCGGCCAGCGCGAACGAGATGAGCGGGCCGTCCTTCTGCCAGGACGCCGGCGCGGGGAACGGGTACGCCTGCAATCTCAACCCGCCCATTTCGAGTTACAAGACCGGCACGAGCTACTGGTTCAAGGCCGGCGCCGCAAACACCGGGGCGGCAACCATCAATTTCAACGCCCTCGGGCCGAAGACCATCGTGAAGCAGTACAACCAGGCGCTGGGGGTTAACGACATCCAAGCCGGCCAGTGGGTGATCGTGACATATGACGGAACGAACATGCAGATGCAAAGCCAGACGGCCAATGCGCCGCAAGGGGCGGTACCGAGCGTGTTCGGGCGCACTGGCCCGGTTACGGCGCAGAGCGGCGATTACACGACGGCGCAGGTAACGGAGAGCGGGAACCTATACTTCACGAACGGGCGGGCGCGAGCGGCGCTAGCCGGCGGAGGTCCGATTACGTTCAACAGTTCCAGCGGCGTGATGGATTGCCCGGGCTGCGTGACGACGGCGACCACGGCGGATACGGATCTCAATGGAAGCTTCCCGCACCTGAGCGTGGTGGGGGTGCAGGGCCGCCCCGTGGCGAGCACGCCGCCGACGGACCAGCAATACCTGGGCTGGAACGGCGGCGTGGGCCGGTGGGAGCCAAAGACGCTGCCGGGCGCGCCGGTTACCTCGATGTTTGGACGTACGGGTACGATCACCGCCCAAAACGGGGACTATGCATTCTCCCAGATAGCCGGAACGGTAAGCGCCTCTCAGCTTCCGGGAGTGGCCATGCGCACGGATCAGGGCAATGCGGTCACCGCGGGAACGCAAGACTTCAGGAACGCGGCGCACACGCTTCCCATGAAGTCCGGAACGTTGGCCACGCTGCCGGGCACGTGCACGGCCGGGGAGACCTATTTCGCCACGGATGCGCCGGCGGGGGGCAACGTGTACGGATGCACGGCGACGAACACGTGGTCGGCGCAAGGGAATCTTTCGGCGCAAGGGAATCTTACGGTGAAGAGCGGCGGTTTCACGGTGGGGACCAGGGGCGCGGCCAATTTCATCACGGGCGCGGGCTTGATGAGCACGATCAGCGACGACGGCGCCGAGATCAATATCCAATCGGCCCTGGACTCGGCGGTGATTCAGACTCTGCCGGGCGAACAGAGCGGCAGCGCGCTGCTCTGCGCTTCAGGCAGCGGATCGGCCAGCCAGTACACGTGCGCGTTGAACCCGACGCTGGCCGCCTATACGAGCGGCATGGTGCTTCACTGGAAGCCCGACGTCGCCGGCGCCGGCGGCGCAACCACGCTGAATGTGGACACGTTAGGGACGAAACCGCTCAAGATGACCGACGGGGTAAGCGATCCGACGTCGCCGGATATATCGGCGGGGAAACTGTACAATGTCTGGTACGATGGCGGGAGTTTTCGGTTGATGGCCACGACGGGAACAACTGGAGGAGGGGCAGTAACGAGCGTTTTCGGCCGGACCGGTCCGGTGACCGCCCAGAGCGGAGACTACAGTACGGCTCAGGTCGCCGAAAGCGGGAACCTGTATTTCACCAACGCCCGCGTATGGTCGGCGCTCGGAGCCAACGGGCCGATCACGTTCAATGGCGCTACGGGGACGATCGCCTGTCCAACATGCCTGACTATGGGGACCGTCCTTGCAGCAGCGCAGGAGCCGGCGCACACGGGTGATATGACGAACGCGGCTGGATCGCTTGCTACCACGGTAGGCAAGATCAACGGTGGCGCGATTCCTACCGATGGGAAGCCGGTCAAGACGAATGGCAGCGGCCAGTTGGTAGATGCCGTGGCTGGGACGGACTACCAGGCTCCGCTGGCGGCCGCGACCAATGCCGTGGCTGGTATCGTCACGATGAGCACGGCGACATCGAGCGTGGCGGTGGCTACGGACGACAGCCGGAACACTAATTCCCGCACGCCCACGGGCAGCGCTTCTGGCGATTTCTCCGGCACCTACCCGAGTCCCACCGTGGCGAAGGTGAACGGGACCAGCGTGCCAGCCAATTCCTCCGCCGACCAGGTGCTGGGCACGACCGCCAGCGCGACGGGAGGGTGGATGTCCGTTCCGAACTGTCCGTCCGGAGCGCTGCAATACTCTACATCCACGCACACGTTCGCATGCGGGGTGAGCGGGGGCGGCGCCATTACGCGCACCTATCCTTATGTCTGGCAGGGAGCGGTGCAGTCCGGGGTTGCCGGATTCGCGGTAAATCTCCCGGCAACCAACGCCCCGACGCCAACGAACTCGGGCGGCACGATGCCGATGGCGGTGTTGGAGTGGCCTACGGCGCAGAGCACCTACTACGCATGGTGGACGTGGGTTCTGCCGGCGGGGTACACGACAAACGCAGCGATCGGTTATTCGGTGGAGTCGCGCTGCAAGCCGGGCACTTGCGATTCCACGCACGCGAACATCATGACGCTGGGATGGGCGTGCTCGGCTAGCGCGGCGGCGGATGCGCCGTCGGTCACCAATATCACGCCGGTCAATATCACCAGTGGCGCGGCGGCGATTCGGACGATCACGAGCGGAACGATCACGCCAACGTGTGCTGCCGGGAACCGCGTTTGGGTGAGGATGATTTTGGACACGAACACCAACTCGTTGACGGGGGCATTCGATCTGATGTCGGCGGCCTTCAGCGTGCAGGGGAGCATATAGCCAATGAAACAGCTCCTCATTCTCACGTTGATCTCGCTACCGTGCTGGCCAGCCACCTACACGATGACAAATGCGGCTGGATCGGCATGCGCTACGAAGACCTGCACCAAGTCCGCTATCGTGGCGGATAGCACGCACGCCAACTTCATCGCAGGGGGGAATGGCTTTTTTCCGGGTGCGACAGACTCTATAATTGTCCCTGACACCTACCATCTCACGTTAGACACTAACACCACCATTGGCTCCAGTCCTGCCAGCAATGGCACGGCGGCGATTTACGCAAGTACAACCGGAGTCGTGGAGGTGTCTTCCGGCGTCACGTTGCGGGCGCGTGGAGACGTGGTGGCGGATTCTGCGGTCGGGCTAACGCCCTATCTTATCATGGACTCCGGTTCGACGTATATCTTCGACTCCTCGCAGGCATCCAGTCCAACGACCACCCGCTACCGCATGGGGGACGTGCATGGGAGCAACCAAAGTCTGCGGTGGCCGAGCTTTAACGGTACGTCCGGCTCTCATGTCACAGTTACGAGCGACCTGACCAATGGGGCGCTCCCTGGCCAGATCCGATACGGTTCGGCATCCGTGGGAACCATTCCTCCCGAAGAGGGGGGATGTATTCTAACTGCTGACTATACGGATTTCGCGGACTTTGGGGACGGGACTGCACACGGCGAGGCCATTATGGAGGGGTGGTTTACCGGAGGCGCTTCGGTATTGGCGTACGCATTTCATATTCAGCACTCGACCTGCACGCGATGTGGGCCTATGTCTACTGCAGGTAGCGGGACAGGTATCCCAAGCAGTATTGGGGTTTTGATCGACAGCAACGTGTTCACTGATAGTAAGGGAACCTCAAACATCAATCTTACGAACGAAGCCCCCAACGCGCCCAATACCGCGGTGGTTAGCAATAACGTATTCGACAAACGTTTCGACGCCGGGGACGGAGCTTGTGGCGCCGGGGCGGGGGCCTACCATGGCATCACGTTTTCAGGGAACTACTTTGCAAATGGGTTGTGCTCGAGCCCATCCCTGTCATCTCTGGCATTCTCCGACAATTTCATGCGCCTCGTCGGATATTCGAACACGCTAAATTATCCTGGCAGTGTTTCAGGAGATTATGTGTTTGTTGATGTGACTAGCGAAACCAATGTCCATTTAGTGGGCTTGTCGGCTGCTGCTATAACGTCTTCTGCCAGTGGACTTATTACAGAGGTTCCAGAAGATGTTATCGGAGATACCGGAGAGACGATGACGGAATGGTCGAACAGTGTTTCTAATTCTGGTACGATGCAGAACACAATCGATGTCCCCTCGAAAACGGGCATGGAAACCATGGAGTTGGAGTCGTGGACCTATGTCGCTCCTACGAACGGCTGGGGGCCTTTTTATTTTCTGCATAATACATGGGTTGGAGGTGACGGATCGGGGATGTTTAATACCAATGAGAGTGGTGCTCAGCTGGTCCCTCTTGCCTCCCTGAAGTCAAATTTGGCGTGGTCCTTGTCCCAGCGGTATTACAAGGTAGGCACAGTAGAGAAGGATTATGGAGTTGTCAACATTTCAGGAACTGCCGTAGCCTGGGTTTCTGGAACTACATTTACTACGGGTGGGGAATGGAATGGCATGCGATTGCAAATCCCCGCTGCCAGCGGAACGTATTATGTAGTTGCAAGTGTGACCGATAGCCACAACTTGGTGTTGACGGGGAGCGCTGGAACGCAGCCAGGAGTGACGTGGGACCGGATGCTAAAGGACCCAGTAACGACGGCAGATTACAATTCCGCAGACCATTTTCTTGCCGTGACGGACCCGACCTGTACCGCTTGTGTGAATCAGGGCCGGGGGTACGTAGGGAGCTGGACGGCCACGCCGGGGGCTCATGACGTGACGGCGGAACCTTATTTTGCCGACGCATTCCTGCGGAATGTTGCCTTGTGGGACACCCTGTACCTCGGTCATGCTGCTGGTACGGCTTGGCAGACAGGCACGTCCTACACGGTGGGGCAGATCATCTCCGACTCCCATACGGGCTACTGGCAGGGCCAGCCGATCAACTTCCGCTGCATCGCGGCTCACACGTCGGGGGCGACAACCGAGCCGAACGTAGGGGCAAGCTGGCGGAGCGACTGGGAGTTTGCGTCACTGGCAGACCTACGTAGCGACATCCCTGCCGGCACGACCTACACCGATGGGGCGATTGGGTGCGTCGGGTGTACGGCGATTCAGGCGTTGGTAAAATGGGTGCGGCGGGGGTTCACGCCCCAAAACCCCGTGCTCTGGTGCGCGGGGCACGATGGGGAGACGATTGGAGCGGTCCCGTTCTGCGCGAGCGGGAGAGTCATGATTGGACTTCTGGCGGGGATGTAGCGCCCAAAACAGGTTGGGAGAGATCGAGAATCGAGAAGCTTATGATGCAAAAGGAACGCCACGGCGACGTGTGGATGGTTATGCGGATAGGGGCGATGTTTCTTGGGATCGTCCCGGCTTTCGGCGCGCAGCCCGCCTGTAACCCTGGGATGCAGCAGAGCTTTCGCGCGGGGTACCCGGCACAGTTGGACGGCTCCGGGTCGTCTCCACTGGACGGCGGCGGGTCTCTCTCGTACGTATGGCAGTTGGTCTCTGGGCCGTCTGAGTTGAGCTGGTCCAGCCACAGCACGGTGAATCCCCAAATCAAAGGACTGGTGTTCGGAAGCTACGTGTTCCAACTCACGGTGACGGACAGCAGCAATCAGTCGAGCTCGTGCACGGTAAAAGATGGGGCTGTAGCGACCGACAACAACGATATCGTCATCACCAACAATTCCGCCGTGGACACGTTGCTGGGACCGATGGTACGGTGGGGCGCGAATCCTTGGCCATGGTACGACAACCGACATAAAGCCGCGGCGGATTACCAAATCTCGGTGATGGATACCATGTTCCCGGCATGGTGGGACACGCCAGGACCGGGGACGGTTACGGTAACCAACGGCAGTGCGACGGTCGTGGGCGTAGGGACGACGTTCACGACTACATTCTGCCAGGGACCATCGCAGCCTACGGTGATCCAATATGGGCCTTATAACCCCATCATTGCAATCTGGCACCCTCTCGGAACTGGGACGGGACGCAGGATGGAAAGCGTACTGTCCTGCACGGACGACACTCATCTTACATTGAGAGGAGACGTATGGAATAGCGACTGGACAACACCGCAGGGTTCTGGGTTGACTTATGCGGCGGACCCGGTTGGTCAATATGCTCTTAATTGGGAGTGGGCGGCGCAGGGCGCTCCAGGAAACTATTACGACAATGTGGCTGCGTATTACTCGTTATATTATCGTAGTGGGATCGACGACTATCTAACCGCTGCGAGAAAGTTTGCCGACCGGTTCTGGGAGAGCCCTATGGTAGATCAGGGAATCAGCCCAGGTGGCTTCTCGTTTGGTATTACGAACCGCTCAACAGCAGTTATGGGCCTCGTACTTCGGGCACTGGATGGCCGGCCGGATATGTGGACAGGACTGCATTTAATCTGGCCCAGAGTGATGTGGTTTCTGTCTGGTCCCGACATAACGAATGGGTTTATATGGGACGCGCGCGAGGAGGCATACCAACTGGCGATGGTCTCTTACTGCGCCCTGTTCGATACCGACTCTACTTACCGGAGCACGTGCAAGGCTGCTATCGTAAACTCTTTCCCTGCTGTCTGGACGCCGTTCAAGTTTTCGGACGGGAGTTGGCCGCAACTGAACTATAGTCATGTATCATGGAACCCACAGTCAACGCCCGCGACATTAACCAATGGCTCTACCACCGTGACTGGCGTGGGAACTACTTGGGGATCTTCGACCTTTCCGGCGCGGATCTGGTTCCTTAATGACCCAATTCCTTCCCAGCATGGCAATAATCAAGGTGATCCAGTAGAATATACAGTTACGTTTGTAGACGCAACCCATTTGACCCTTGACAGACCTTATGAAGGGACATCTGGCTCGCATCACTGGGTATTAGATAATATTGACCCACCGGGATGGGTTTCACAGCCGTATATGATCGGCATGTTGTCAACGGCATTCGATCTGGCGGCAAAGGCTGTGGCGGATGTCAGCCCGGCCACAGCAACCCTGGCGCACAGTTATAACGTCGCGTCGGCGAACTGGATCAAGGACGTAGCGTACTGGCCCTCGGCCAAAGGACTGTACTATTATGTGGGGAGTGTAGACTGCCCTGGAGGCCCACTTGCAGGCTCTAACGTATGGTGTGTCTGGGGAATGGATGCGGCGGCTTCTCGCCTCCAGTCGGCAGAGGCAATACGCGGAGTAATGTTGGCGTACGCCTATAACCGCGATCCGGCCCTGAAGGCGTTCGCCGACACACTGTATAACGCGATGTGGGGAAAGCCAGGCACGTGTCCGAGTGGGTCTACGCTGTGTGTGCCGGATGGGATATACCTGACCGGCATGGACGACGGGCAATACATGATCTCGGGTGGACCGCCTACAAATGGAGGTACTCCATGGAAATGGTTTGGGCAATTCTTTGGGTGGTCTGGTCTGTCCTCATGGCCGGGGAACCGCGTTGGAGGGGTGCAACCCAGGGCGGGGGAGTCGTTGTACATCGGGGCGAACCTGCCAGGGGTCCCCGGCGCCACAAAGATACGGGTGGTGATCACGGATCCGAGCGGGAGTACGACTACGACGGACTGCAACGCGTTGCCCTGCGCGGTGACCGTGGACAGTCGGCAGGGAGATCCTTTGGTGTCGATCCAGTACCTTTCCGCAACCGGCGCGGTGCTGGCATCCAGCCGCACCCCGCTCATCGGCGGGCAGTGATGCCCCCGCCGGGCAAACGCATGCCCGATACGCGCGTTGCGGCATGCCGATATTCCGGCGCCGCTTTCCATCCGGTGCGAGTTGGATCATTGCAGCCTCAGGGTTTTGCTAATATGGAACGTCGGTGCCGGGGAGGGCAAAGACGCTGACTTCGATACCTTGGGCTGCAAAAGAAGGGCACCATTCTCCACTCTACTGGAGGCAGAAGGCGATCGGTGGCAGAAAGGCCTTGTCTTCCGTCCTGGTCGCCGCCGCTTTTCTGCTGCTCTGTCTGTTGGTGCAGGGCGCCACCGGCGCCTGGCATGCCGCCTTTGTCGCGTATCCCGACGAGCCTTCGCACTTCATCGGCGGAGTGATGGTCCGGGACTATCTCGCGTCCGGCCTGTCCTCAACCCCGTATCGGTTCGCTCAGAATTACTACGCCCATTACCCGTTTTTCGCCATTGAATACTGGCCGCCTCTGTTCTACATCCTGACGGGGGTATGGTTTTTGCTCGCCGGCGTAGGGCGGTTTCAGGCCTTGCTGGTTTCGGCGGGCGCGGCGGCGGGCATGGCATGGATTCTGTACGCTCTAGTGCGAAAGCGGGGAGGGTTTGTAGCCGGCTGTTGCGCGGGTTTTCTGTTTCTGAGTCTTCCAGAAGTCCAACGCTGGATGTGCGCCGTGATGGTCGATGAGATGGTTGGGTTCTTTTGCCTAGCCGCCGCCGTACGCCTGTTGAGCTATTTCGAGCGGCCGACGGCTCGTAATGCGATCTACTGCGGGCTGTGCTGTGCGTGCGCCACACTCACAAAATATAGCGGCGCTTATGTCTGCGTAATGCCGCTCGCCGCATGTCTGTGCCTGCGCCGATTTAGCCTGTTGCGCAAGCCAAGTTTCCTGGCGCTGCACCTCGCGATCGCATTGCCCGTCGTGCCGTGGGTGGTATGGACCGCGAAGCTGTATGCGGTGGGCCTTCCCCACGAGCAGGGCGAGCCGATCGCGAGACGCGTGGGACCTCTGTTGGTGCAACTTCTCAGAATGTTTCCGCCGGTCTTGATGGTTGTTGTCATCCTTGGCCTACTCGCCTTGATTGTCATGCCGAGGGTGTGGCGAGCGGATCTTATCGCGCTTGGCCTTCTCTGCGCCGGAGGTCTCGCGTTACTCCTCCTTTCCCCGGTCCGCCCGGAAGGACGCTATCTGCTGGTTGCCTCCGCGGCGCTGCTGGCACTCTCCTTCGCGGGATGGGTGGCGGCGCTCGAACCGTTGAGGAGGCGTGGCGCGATGGGGGCGAGGATCGTACCAGCGTTGGCGGTGGTCTTCACGCTTTCCATTGCGGCCGCGCACCTGTGCGGCTACCCGAGACCGCCGGAGTATTCGATCCAGCCGGTTGTCAAAGCCATCGTCGATCATCCGGCATGGGCGGGCAAGCGGATTATCGTGGCGCCGGATCTCGAAGGGCCGATGATCGCCGCATTCGCCATACAAGACCGCCATCGTCCCGGCTACGAGCTATTGCGCCCAGGCAAACTATTTGCAAAGCAAGACTGGTTCGGAGGCCATTATGTGGAGCTTGTTCGGTCGCCGGAGGAGATGATGGCGTTTCTTCGCCGGGCCCCGGTCGATTTGATCGTCTGGCGCCTCCAACTGCGCACACCACTCAAGGCGCATGTACGTTTCATGGACGAGATGCTGAGAAACTACCCGCTTTCGTGGCGCAGAGTAGCTGCATTTGGCGCGGCTGGCGGCGATCCATCGTCTTGGGTGGTCTACGAGTTTGCGCCTTAATCGCAGCGGCTATTTCTTCTGTTTGTAATCTCCCCGGCTGAAGTACTTCTCCAGCCAGCAGTAGAGCGCGATGAAGAGATAGCGGCTGCCCATTTCCTTGATTTTGAGCTTCGAGATTCCAGAGCGCCGGTTACGCCAGGTGATCGGCATGGTGGTCCAGGAGTAGCCGCGCACGACGATCTTGAGCGGAAGTTCGACCGTCAGATTAAAGTGCTGCGACAGGAAGGGCCGGCAGCCGTCCAAAGCGCTCCGGCGGTAGCCTTTGAACGCGTTTGTAAAGTCGTTCAGCGGAACGTGAAACATCACCCTCAGAAACGTGTTCGCCAGGCGGTTGATCAGGAGTTTGTGGGCCGGGTAATCGATCACCCCTCCGCCGCGGATGAAGCGGGATCCAAAGGCGGCGTCCCACCCTTCGTTCAGGAGTTGCCAGTAGCGGACGACATCGCGGCTGTCGTCCGATTCGTCGGCCATCATGATGACGACGGCATCGCCGCGGCTGTGGTCGATGCCGCACGCAATGGCGTTGCCGAACCCGTGCGAACCGGTGTTCCGGACGGGGTTCAGCATGGGCATCTGTTGGGTGAGCTTGCGCAGGATGTCCCAGGTGGAATCGGAGCTGCCGTCATCCACTACGACAATCTCATGCTCGATGCCGCGGAGGCGCAACTCGACATGCAGGTGCTCGACGGTTCCGGCAATATTGCCTTCCTCGTCGCGGGCCGGGATCACGACCGAGAGGAGACGCAAGGGCGGCTGCGAGGGGGGGGTGGATGGCTTACTCACAGGCCGCTTCTTTCCAGCCAGTCCGGGTGAGCTTCCGCATGGCTGGCGATGTTATCGAGGAGTTCGGCCATGGCGACGGCGATTCGCCAGTTGAAATCCCGTTCCGCATCGCTGTTGTCCATCACCACCCAGGGAATGTCGTAGGGGCGTTCGCGAGGGTCGGGCGACGGGGCCAGGGCGCCGAAGCGCGCGTCGCACCATGCAGTCAGCCGGGCAAGCGACATCGAATTGTCCCTTCCGCCGCCGGCGGTGTAGATCCGCTGGCCGCCCGAGCGAGCGGTCGAGATCATGGCATCCAGAAGAGCGGCTAGATCCCGCGGATGAAAAGCGTCTCTCACCTGCCAGCCGGTTCCATTAAAGCCGATGTAACGCAGGCTCCGCCGCCGAAGATGGGCGTTGATCCAATAGGAAAAAATGCCCTGATCGGGGCCGCCGAACTGGCCGGCGCCCGCCAGCACGCCGCACCGGGCGATCCAGACGGGGAAGCCAAACGCTTCTCCGTACTCGAGAGTCACGGACTCGGAGGCGAGTTTGGTGCTGCCGTACAGCGAGATGGGGGGCTGGGTGGAGAAATCCACGCCGATGCCCTTGGCGGACAGGCCTGGGGGAAGCGCACCCGATGGGTCCAACTGGAAGGCGTCTCCGGAAACCCGGAGCGGCAGCGATGCCAGCGCCGGGATGGAGTAGACGCGGCTGGTGCTGAGCAGCAGCAAGCCGGAACGGTGGGCTTTGCAGTACTCCAGAACATTCACCAGGCCGCCCAGGTTGTGTTCGAACAACTGCCGACTCGAGCAGCTTCCCTGGACGCCGGCCAAGACGCTGGGATTGGCGGCCGCGTCGATCACCCAGTCGGCCGCGGGCAGGGCCTCGAAATCGCTGGCGGAACGGATATCGCCATGCCTGACATCCACACCCAGCCTGCGCAGGCGCAGGCGATTCCCCTCGGAGCCGGGACGCATCAGGTTGTCGATGCCGGCCACGGAAAGACCGGGCCGGCGCTCGATCAGGCGCTCGGCCAGGGAACTGCCGACGAATCCGCAGACGCCGGTGATCAGGAGTTTCATGAACCGATGACCGTCTTCGACAACCGGTTTACCCAGCTATCGGCGATTTCCTCAAAAATGCGATCGAGAGGTTTGGTGATGTCCCATCCCGGGTAATGCGCCTTCATTTTGCGCAGATCGCTGTAGTAGCAGATATGGTCGCCGACGCGATTCTCATCGATGTAGCGCCAGTTCATGGGCCGTCCGGTGGCCGACTCGGCCATACGAAACGCCTCGAGAATGGAGCAGGAGTTCCGCTTGCCGCCGCCGAGATTATACACTTCGCCGCAGCGGGGCGCTTTCCAGAATTCGAACATGAAGCGCGCCACATCCTCGGAGTGAATGTTGTCGCGGACCTGTTTCCCCTTGTAGCCGAAGACCTTGTACTCCCGCCCCTCCACATTGCACTTGATCAGGTAACTGAGAAAGCCGTGCAGTTCGACGCCGGAATGGTTGGGACCGGTCAGGCAGCCGCCACGGAGACAGCAGGTTGGCATACCGTGGTACCGGCCGTATTCCTGCACCATGACGTCGCCCGCCACTTTGGAGGCGCCGAAGACGGAGTGCTTGCTCTGGTCGATGGAGAAGTCCTCGGGGATTCCGTTGGCGAAGGTCGAACCGGCGTATTCCCATCGGGTTTCGAGCTCCTCGAGCGGGATGGTATTGGGCCGGTCGCCATACACCTTGTTCGTGGACATGTAGATAAACGGCGATTCGGGACAGGACTGGCGCGCGGCTTCCAGCATATTCAGGGTGCCGACGGCGTTGACCTCAAAATCGAGGAATGGAATGGCCGCGGCGCGGTCGTGGGACGGTTGCGCCGCGGCGTGGACGATCAGGTCGGGACGCAGCTCGTCCAGGAGCGCCAGGACGCCCTCGCGGTTGCGAATGTCCAGAGCCTCGTGACGGTAGCCGGGGATCTCCCGGCGCAGCCGCTCCAGGACCCAACTGGTATCGCCTTCGGGCCCGAAGAAGATCGCGCGATGATTACTGTCGATTCCGGTGACGCGGAAGTCCCGCTTTGCGAAGAAGACGCAGACCTCGGATCCGATAAGGCCGCAGGATCCAGTCACCAACACATGTAAAGGAGAAGGCATATCGTAGAACCTAACATCTCTTATCGGCGCGAATGGAATGGGGCTGCCACATTACTGCGGAGTCCTAGCGCTCCGTAACAGCTCCTCGTTCCGGGCGGAACGCGCCAGTTCCAGGAAACCATCCGCGCCGCCCACTGGGTTCACCAACTCCAGCTTGTGAAAGAACAGGGGCACGTCCGGCCACTTCACCCGGCTTTCGTCTCCCTCGATCCACCACTGAGGCGACGGGGTGGGGGGTAGGAAACGACTGGATATCCAGACCCGGCCGCCGCCGCGCCAGGTTTCGAAGACAGCTTTGGCCAGATTGTCCTGCCAGGCGACAACTTGCGAGGAGCCGGTAGGAATCCCGATGGTAAGGCAAAGCCGAAAGCGGCTGGCGGGATCGAAAGGACGGGCATCGATAAACTTCGCGGCTTCATCGAGGAAAGTCGGGACGAAAATGAGATCTTTCGCCGTCGCCTGCCGGTTGACGCTCTCCAGGCGCGCCATCGTGGCGGCGTACTGGGCATCGGAGCCGAAGCGGCGCATGGAGATGCCGTTGGCCGCCAGCATGCTGCCCAGGAATACCATCAACAGGCCGCGGGTGAACGCCCCCGCCGGCTCTCTTGCCAGAGTGAGCGCGATGGCGGCGAACAAGAGTGGGAAGATGGCCATGTACCGCTCGGGCGGAGCGGGGTCGAACAGAAACGCGGCGAAAATCGCGAGTGGCAGGGCGGTCGCGGCGAGACAGATCAGCAGCCGGCGGCCCCAGCCGGACTTGCGCAAGGTAAGCACAAGCGCCCCGAAGACCAGATAGACGCCGGCCAGCTTCCAGAGCCCCGCGCCCAGGACCTCCCAGACGCCGACCGAATCCCCGGGCGCTCTCAGCAGAAAACGTTTCCAGACGGTGTTACCGGTTCCCAGCATAAAGAAGGATCGGGGAATGGAGAACAACATTCGCGCAAACCCCTTCGTAGGCGAGATCTGGTAGCGCGAAGCCGCCATCCATTGCCGCGCGCCATCCACGCTGGAGATGTGGTGGGCCGCCATCACCGATGTATACACGATGATCACGACCACCGCCACGCCCGCGCAGATCCAGAGGGCGAAACGGAGTCGCGCACGCCAGTCGAGCGGCGCCGGATCCTCCCGCCAGATCAGGGCATAGCAAAGCAACCCGGGGACCGACAGCACGAAGGGGAACCAGATTCCGATCGACAAGCCCA
>OCTA010002675.1_pt1 | contig 16054 bp, 11 predicted proteins | sample 1538991 | NCBI WGS metagenome assembly OCTA01 (sample SAMEA3539302, study PRJEB22396) | soil metagenome | biome: tundra; feature: field; material: soil | place: USA | collected 2010-05 | depth 0.15 m | reverse complement strand
CTTCTTGCCGGTATCACCGATCGATTCGTCGGAACGGATGATCGAAGCGGATTGAATTGCAGGCCCTTGGAGAGTTGAAGGGGGGGGATTTGGGCCGCAAAAGCGCCGTAAGTTTTTCGGTCGCGGCATCGTCCCTATAGTGAAGGGCTGTTGTGTGCGCAGCGCGGAGCGCACGATGGGAATGAGGTGGCGGGGAGGCGGAGGGGACGGACAAACCGGGAAACCATAGCGAAACCATAGCGAAAACCTAGCAGAGCCATAGCGAACAACACGCTGCACACACGCTGTTAACAGGCTGAGTGCTGGCTGGCAGTATCGGGGCTGGAGGCGGCTGGGGGAGGCACTTATTGGGCGGGGCAGGCGGCTGCGATTCAACTTTACTCAGACATGGGGTTGGTTTCTGATTCAGGCTGAAGAATGACAGTGAACCACTCCACGCGACAGGCGCATGGCTGACGACCCGCAGGCGCCCGCCGGCTTCCTCGGCAGATTCACCGTGCTGAAAGGCGCGGCGCGCGAGTTGTGGCTGGTCTTCGCGATTAAGCTGCTTGGAATCGCAGCCTACGCGGTGACGAACTCGACCCTCGTGCTCTGGCTGTCGTCCGACATGGGCTATAGCGACCAGAAGGCCCTGGGCCTCGTCGCTGCCTGGTCAGCCCTGATGACCGCGATGACTGTGCTCGTCGGCTCACTTACGGATGCCATCGGCTTTCGCCGAACGTTCTTCCTGGGCGCTTGGATCTGCGTCGTCGCCCGCGCCGTGCTGGCTTTTTCGAATCTCAAGTGGCTGGCGTTGGTTGGTGGGTTGATTCCGTTGGCGGTCGGCGAGGCCTTTGGCACCCCGGTCCTGGTTGCCGCCGTCCGCCGTTACTCTAACACGAGGCAGCGGTCCATCTCCTTCTCCCTCTTCTACACGATGATGAACTTCGGGTTCCTGCTGGCCGCGTATGTCTTCGACTTCGTGCGGCAGGGCTTGGGGGAGCATGGTCATCTCACGTTGCCGTTGCTCGGGCTGAAGCTCACGACCTATCAAACGTTGTTTCTCGCAACCACGGTCATTGAGGCCTGTATATTGCCAATCCTCTATTTTCTGCGCGATGGGGTTGAGGCGACCGATGAGGGGCTCGTGATCAGCCCCCGGCCAACTCGGTATCCGCAGGAGCATCTTTGGAACTCCCTGCGCCTCACGGTGCGGGACAGCGTGGGCGAGGCGGTCCGGCTTTTCACCGGGCTGTTGCGCCAGGCGGGATTCTACCGGCTGCTAGCCTTTCTCCTTCTGATCGCATTTCTGAAGCTGATCTTCATGCAGATGTATTTCGTTTATCCGAAGTTCGGCATTCGCGTATTGGGAGATGGAGCGCCCATCGGCCGGCTCTGGGGAATCAATAGCATTCTTATTATTCTCCTCGTCCCATGCGTCGGCGCCCTCACTCAGAGGTTTTCAGCCTACAGGATGGTGACACTGGGGGGGGCCATCTCGGCCGCATCCGTGTTTATCATGGCTTTGCCGACGGTGTGGTTCGAGCCGTTCGCGAACGGCCCTGTTGGCGATTGGCTGGGCCATTGGTATCTTGGCTTGCGCGGCAGCGTGAACCCCTACTACGTCATGATCGCGCTGTTCGTCGTCTTGCTTTCAGTCGGGGAGGCCTTTTACTCGCCGCGCGTGTATGAGTATGCGGCGGCCATTGCGCCCAAAGGGCAGGAAGCCTCCTATGGCGCTCTCTCCTATGTGCCCTTCCTGCTTGCGAAACTTCTCATCGGGACCTTCTCGGGCATGCTGTTGGTCAGGTATTGCCCGGAGCATGGGGCGAGACACCCAGGAACGCTCTGGCTAATCCTCGCCCTCACGGCTACGATAGCGCCGGTCGGGTTGATCGCGCTTCGTGGCTACATTCGTGTCCACGAAGCGGGGCGCGAGGACTGAAGGGTGAATCGAAATCTGACGGGAAGCCGGCGGTAGACAGGGCGTCGAGCCGGTTACTTCACTGCTGGCTCGTCAATTGTCAGGTCGCCTCTCACCGCATCGAGGGTTACGCGCACGCCAACGGGCAGAGTGGCGTTAAGGGGGATGTGACCGAAGGGCAGACCAGCCACGATAGGGACCTTCAGCGGGAACAGCCTTTCCTTGAACACATCTCCCAGGGTTTGCCGGTATTCTTTGGCGTTCCTGGCGTTCGGATCCTTGCAGTTGGCGTTGATGCCGATGGCGATGCCCACGACCTGCTGGAGCAGGCCGGCGTTGAGCAACTGTGTGAGCATGCGGTCGAAGCGGTAAGGCACCTCGTCGAGGTCTTCGAAGAACAGGATCTGGTTCTTGAAGGAGGGTTGATAGGGCGTCCCGAGCGCGGCGCAGAGCAGGGTGATGTTGCCGCCCATCAGTGGACCAGAAACGACGCCGCGCCGCAGAATGGTGACCGTCTTTCTCTTGTAACCGTCGCGAATGCTGCCGGGAGCGGAAGGCAGCATCAGCGTCTTGAGGAAGCTTTGCAGCGTGAAGTCAGGGAAGTCCTTCTTGACGAAATCCGAGTTGAGCATCGGCCCGTGAAAGGAGACGAGATTGCATTTCACCAGCAGAGCGCAGTGAAGAGAGGTGATGTCGCTGTAGCCGATGAGGATCTTGGGGTTGGCGCGGATGGTCCGGTAGTCCAGAAGCGGGAGGAGTCGGGAAGCGCCATAGCCGCCGCGGACGCAGATTATGGCCTTTACCTTGCGGTCAGCGAACATCCTCATCAAATCACTCGCGCGGTCGCGGTCGCTGCCGGCGAGGAAGCCCCAGCGCTTGCGGACGTTGGGAGCAAGCTTGGTTTTGAAGCCGAGGCGCTCGAGGACGGCAACGGAGCGGTCGATGTTCTTCGGGTCCGGCGGCGCGCTCGCGGGCGCGACAATCCCGATGGTGTCGCCATAGTTCAGACGGTCAGGTTTGGTTGGCATGAATTGAAACCCGAGGAACCGGGTTATTGTCCGCGGATCGTTAGGAGTTGGGCTTTGGTCTGAGCGAACGCGGTTTCGAGTTCCCGGAGCAAGGCGGGAGCGCCGTGCACATTTCTGGTGCGGCCAAGAGCTTCGAGCTTCTGTGACAGTTCGACGATGCGTTTGACGCCCAGGTTGAGACCCATGCTCTTAAGTGCGTGGGCATGGAAGGCCAGCATTGGTCCATCGTTAATCGATTGGGTGATCTGGCCGATGCGCTGAGGTGCCGCTTCGAGGAAGAGGTCCACAAGTTCCCGCAGCATACTGACGCCGTTGGAGGGCGGCAGGCTGCGTAACTCGGCGATGATGGCCTGGTCGATCAGGTTGTCGGCCGGGCCTGTCTTAGCGCGCGACACGAAGGCAGTGTCGGACTTTCTGGTTGTCAAGGGGCCCCAGCGTTGCAGCGCGAACTGCAGTTCACTGATGCGGACGGGCTTGGAAATATAGTCGTCCATGCCGGCTTGCAGACACTTTTCGCGATCGCCCACCAGCGCGTTGCCGGTCATGGCGATGATGCGCGGTCGCTTGTCAGCGGCCCATCTCTGGTGAATCTGACGCGCTGCCTCCAGGCCGTCCATTTCCGGCATCTGCACGTCGAGAAAGAGGATATCGTACGCCTTCTGCTCGAGCGCTCTGAGGACCTCCACGCCGTTGTTGGCAATGTCAGCATGGTAACCCAGCTTCTGCAAAACGCTGAGGCCCACTTTTTGGTTGATGGGATTGTCATCGGCCAACAGCAGCCGCAAGGGCAGCCGGCGGGCCAGATCGGGGTCGAGCGTCGGCGCGGCTGGCGGTTTCTTCTCGTGCTGAACCTGGACGCTCAGGGCGCGGCACAGGGCGTCGAGCAATTGCGCCGGGCGGATTGGCTTATGGATTGAGACGGAAACGTTGGCAGGCAGCGGATGCGCGGCATCGTTGGTTCGCGCAGACGAAAGGAGAAGCAGCGGCACATAGCGTCCAGAAGGCTGTTCGCGGATTTGCTCGGCCATGGCCAACCCGTCCTTGTCCGGCAACTCCAGATCGAGGATGACGCCATCGAAGAGATCGCCTTTCGAGAGGAAAGCAAGTGCCTCGCGGCTGCTTCCGGCCGTTTCTACGGTCATGCCCCACTGTTGGCCGCGCTGTGTGATGATGCGCCGATTAGTGCCATTGTCTTCGATGACCAGCAAGCGTTTGCCGACGAGTTGCGGCTGCGGGCTCTGCCAGCCCGGTAGAGCGGAGGCCGCAGCCGCTCGGGCCAGGATGGTGAAATGGAAGGTGGCCCCTTTGCCGGCGTCGCTCTCGACCCAAATCTTTCCGCCCATCAACTCAGCCAGGCGTTTGGAAATCGCCAGGCCCAGCCCGGTGCCGCCGTAGTGGCGAGCCGTGGAGGCATCAACCTGTTGAAACGATTTGAACAGGCGGTTCTGCCGGTCCAGCGGGATGCCGATGCCGGTGTCACGCACGGAGAAATGGAGCAACCACTCTTCCGGATGGCGGATAAAATCGGTGTCCTGCTCATGTCCGAATGGGATGTTGCGCGCGCCGTGCGCCGCGGGGGCGACTTCGATCACGACCTCGCCCTGATGGGTAAACTTAACGGCGTTGCCGATCAGATTGACAAGGATCTGGCGCAGCCGCGTCATGTCGCTGACCAGAATCTTCGGAATGGTGTCGTCCACCAAGCAGGCCAGGTCGATTCGCTTCTCGGCCGCCTTGGTCGCCAGCAGCTCCATCGACTCCTCCATGCAGGTATGGAGTTCAAAAGGATGATACTCCAGATCCAGTTTGCCAGATTCGATTTTGGAGAAATCCAGAATATCGTTGATGATAGCCAGCAGCGCGTCAGCGCTGCTGCGGGTGGACTCGACGTAATCGCGTTGCTCGTCCGTCAGGTCTGTGTCTAGCAGCAGCCCGGTCATTCCGACAACGCCGTTCATGGGCGTGCGGATTTCGTGGCTCATGTTTGCCAGGAACTGAGACTTGGCGATAGTGGCTTCCTCGAGCTTTTGGTTGAGCGAAATGAGGGCGGCGTTGCTTTCGATGAGCTGCTGCTGGCTTTCGCGCAGCGCCCGGTAGGCTGCATCTCGCTGCAACAGGTTCAGGTAGGCCTTTGAATGATAACGAATCCGGGCGACTAACTCGATCTTGTCGGGCAGCTTCACCAGGTAATCATTCGCGCCGAGGGCGAAGGCATGGCCTTTGACCTGAGGGTTTTCGTTCGTGGAGAGGACGATGATGGGGACGTCCTTCGTGGCCGGGTTCGTGCGGAACTGGTTGACCAGCGTGAGTCCATCTACGCCGGGCATTACCAGATCTTGCAAAATTACCGCAGGCTTAATCTGGTTTGCAATCGTGAGGGCTTCGCGGGCGTCAGCGCAGTAATGAAAATCAATGTCTGTCTGACTCGCCAAAGCACGGCGGACTGCTTCGCAGACCATGGCCTGATCGTCCACGAGCAGCACCATCACATGGTACTGCGAGGGAAGCGGCGGGCGTTCCGGGTTGGCGTTCGTAGGGTAGTTGGTTAGCTCGTCAGCCATGTGCATTCGTGTTCTGCATCACAATATTCGTTAGCCTGGGGCCGATTTTGTCCAGTGCTAATATTTCACTGGCAGCCTGAAGCTCCGCCGCGGCCCCAGGCATGCCGTAGACGGCGCTGCTGGGCCGGTCCTGCGCAATTGTGTGGTGGCCTTTGGCGTGCAAGACGCGCAAGCCTTCGGCCCCATCACGGCCCATGCCGGTCAGCAGAACAGCGATGACGTCGCCCGGCCAGCAGCGATCCACGCTTTTGAAGAAAAGATCGATGGACGGACGGCAGGCGCAGTCCGCTGGCCCAGCCGTATAAACTAGCCGGGTGGGACTTGCAAACACGAGATGGTTATCCTGGCCGGCCAGTAAAACGGTACCCGGTTGAGGGCGATCGCCTTCACGGGCCAGACGTACGTGAAGCACGGTTTGGCTATTCAGCCAGCTTGCCAGGCCGCCCGCGAAATGCGCATCCACGTGCTGCACGACGATGACCGATGCGGGAAAGTCGGCTGGCAGATGGGCCAACACTTTGGCCAGGGCCGTGGGGCCGCCCGCAGAGGCGCCGATCCCGATGAGGTGATTGTGGTGCTGGGCGCGGTGGCGCGCCGCTGGTTGGGCCGAAGCCGTCTGGCTTGTCAACCGGTCGGCACCAATCAGTCTGCGGATAGTTTCAATTTTCCCCAGCAAGGCGGTGGCGCCTTCGCACGTGCCTGTAGATTCAAGGACTGGAGTGTTTACGACGTCAAGGGCGCCGGCGCCCAGGGCTTCGAAAACCTTTGACGAGCGGTCGGTAACATTCGCCGTGACAACCACAATGGCGCAGGGCTTGCGGGCCATAATGCGGCGTGTGGCTTCGACCCCATCCATTCCCGGCATGATCAAGTCCATCAGGATAAGGTCCGGAGTATCGCGGGCGCAAAAGGCGAGTGCCTCGTTGCCGTCGTGCGCGACCCACGCGAGTTTGTGTTCTCGCGTGCTGAGCACCACCCGGCGTATCGCTTCGACCGCCGCCATCATGTCGTTGACCAGCGCGATTCTCATGTGTTGGGCTCGCCAATCAGGTCCACAACGGCTTGCAGAAGAGTTTCGTCATGAAAACTGCCCTTGGTGATGTAATAATCCGCTCCCGCTTCCAGCCCACGCAGCCGATCTTCCTCCCGGTCCTTATAAGAAACGATCATGACGGGCACAGATTTCAATTGTGGGTCCTTCTTGATCAATGCCGCAAGCTCTATGCCGTCGAGGCGGGGCATATCTACGTCGATAATCACCAGGTCGTAATGGCCGGTGCGCACGGCGTTCCAGCCATCCATGCCGTCCACGGCAACATCGGCCAGGTAGCCTCGGCTGGCAAGTAGTTTCCGGATCAACTCGCGCACCGTGAGCGAGTCGTCCACTGCTAGTACGCGCTTCTCCTTTCTGCCGATCATTTCGAGGCCGTTGTGCTGGACCAGGGTTAGGGGCCGCTCCCGGACCAGTTCCTCGATTGATCTAATCAGGTCGTCCACGTCGACAATCAGTACTGGGGAACCGTCTTCCATGAGTGCCGCCGCGCTGATGTCTTTGACCTTGCCGAGCCGGGGGTCCAACGGCTGCACGACCAATTCGCGTTCTCCTAGGAAACGGTCCACTACCAGCCCATAACGCGCGGTGTGGCTTCCCAGCACGACAACCGGCAACTCGCAGCCGGGCGGTCTCGGGCTACGGCAATCAAAGACCTGGTGGGCTACCAGCAAACCAACCTGCTGGCCGCCGAACTGGAAATGGTGGCGGCTTTCGAGCGTTTCGATGTTCGCACGGTGTACCTTGAGGGCGCGGGTTATCTGAGTCAGCGGGAAAGCGTAAGGCTCACCGGCCACTTCGACCAACAAGGCGCGGAGGACGGAGAGTGTGAGCGGCAACTGCAATTGAACGCTCAAGCCGCGGCCGGCTTGCGTGTTGATATGAAGCGTGCCGCGCACATTCCGGACCATATTTTGCACCGCGTCGAGGCCGACGCCGCGGCCAGAGATTTCAGTGATGGTCTCCTTGAGCGAGAAAGATGGCAGGAGCAGGAATTCGAGCAGTTCAGACTCGGTTAGCCTGGCTGCAATGGCGGGCGTCGCGAGTTTTCGCGCCAACACGGCCTCACGCACGCGCTGCAGTTGCACGCCGGCCCCATCGTCAGTAACCGTCACCATCAGCATGCCGGCGCTGTGGCGCGCTTCGAGACGGATGATGCCCTCCGGAGGTTTGCCGGCGCGCTGGCGTTGCTCGCGCGTTTCGCAGCCGTGATCTACAGCATTGCGCAACAGGTGAGTGAGCGGACTTTCCAAGCGCTCCAGTATGTCGCGGTCCACTGGCGTGTTCGCGCCGATGATTTCGAGCCGCACCTCCTTGCCCACCGCATGGGCCAGATCGCGCACCATGCGTGGGAAGCGGTTGACCCCATCGCTGAATGGCCGCATGCGGGTGCGCAGCACTTCAAGGTACATTCTTTGCGAGAGGTGGGCGGATCGGCGATCGAATAAGTCTAATTCCTGCAGCCGGTCGGCCAGGAACTGTTCGCAGCCAGTTACCTTGTAAACCAATTCCTTAAGTTGGTGTTCCGCGCGACCGGATAAATCCTCATGCTTAAACCTCTGACGCAGATCGTCCACGTGCTCGGACAGTTCGGCGTGTTGGCGTTTGAGGCGCTGAAGGGAGGCCGCAAACGGACGCAGCCAGCGGGATTCGACCAGTGACTCGCTCGCAAGGCCAAGCAATCGATTCAGGTTCTCGGCGGTAAGCCGCACGATACGTTCGGGGCTCTCCAACATTTGCGGGGCGCTCCCCTCCGAATAAGCCTCCGGGAGCTCCGACTTCGTCGTTGCCGAGAGCGATGAACTTACTGGCTGGTTGGTCCCGGCTGGACTGCCGGAAGCGGCTGGCTCCGGGCCCAGTGTGGCCTGACTGCCGGCGGGAGGCGGCGTCAACGTAAGCAGCGCGTTGAGCAGCCCTCGAATCTCATCTGCGTGTTCGGTATCCCACCGGGTGATGTTCTCTTGCGGGCATTTGGAAAGCTGGAGCAGCAAATCGACCCCGCGGAACAGCAAGTCGATTTCCGGCTGACGAAGAACGAGCATTCCGTGTTGGGCCAGGACGAAACAATCTTCCATGGCATGGGCGATGCGCACCGCCGCCGGGAGATTCACGATGCGGGCGGCGCCTTTGAAAGAGTGTGCGGCACGCATCAGCATTTCCAATTGCCGGGGTACTTCGTGGCCGCGTTCCAATTCAAGCAAACCGCTTGTTAGAGTCGCTGTTTGAGACTCAGCCTCCGCGCGGAAGAGCTCCAGCATCGACAGGCTCGCGGCTTCCTCCAAGTGGCGCTTCTTCATGCCAGACTCCGGTTGAGGGACGAAAAAAGAAGGTCGGCATCGAGCAAACCAACTGTCCGGCCCTGCCAGGTAAGAATGCCGCGCGTGTGGCTGAGTCTTGACTTTGCCAGGGTGGCAGGTGGTTCTTGCAACTCCAGCGTCTGAAAGCGATGAATGCCGCGAACTTCGTCCACCGGGAAGACAAAACGGCCCTCATTCCACTTGGCGACTAGCAGCCGGTCGTACGTCGTGCGCAGCGCCTCGCGCAGCGGTATTCGGTCCAGCCCTAGCACGTGGCCGAGGGACATGCAGATCAACAGTTCGCCGCGAACGTTGACAAGGCCCAGCACGGAGCCTTCTCGCCGATGCGGCAGCGAATGGACCAGCCGACGCTCAGCCACCTCCTGAAACACATGTGCTGGCAGCGCAAGCCATTCGGCGTTGATGCGAAAGAGCAGGGCCGAGGTCTTGGCCGGCCCCGCGGGCTTCCGTTCCCGCGCGAAATGCTCGGTCCATCCCCGACGGTATCCCGGCGGCAAGGGACGGTCGAGCAATTGAACTGCTGCGTTGGAGAAAACTGGACAGTTGCGACAATGGACGAACCGCGGTAACTCCGCGCAACTGGCATTGCCTTGCACACCAATTTCCGTCCAGCAAGCCCGAATCTCCACCCCCTGGCCGTTCGGTTCGGGGCGTGGTCGCTCGTCGGTTGCCTCAGCAGCTTTGGGTTGTAGGCCGGAGGGATCCACGGTTTAGTCCAATCTCATCTTGACGCGCTGAGCGCGACTCTTGAAGGTGCGGGCGCGGATGGGGTCGCCGTTCTTCTGCAGCAATAGCGCCATTTGGAGAAGGCTTTCATAATGATCGGGCTCGAGGTAGAGGGCCTTCCGGTAGCAGTCGAGTGCCCTGGTGTCGCCGGCAGCGTCGCGCACCAACCCGAGCAAGTAATACGCCTGCGCGGAAGCCTTGCTTTCGAGCAGGTGAGCCTCGTAAACCTCAGCGGCTGCTTCCAGGTGCCCGACATCGGCGAGGCGCCGCGCGGTTTCAAGGTCGGCATGGCGGGAGAGCGAGCCTCGGCCAACAGCGGGAGGTATCGTTCTGCGGCTGTATGGAAGCTGCGACTGGGATGTGCTGCTGGGCTGGAGCCCGGCTGGAATGACCGGCTGCTTTGATAGTCGGGCCGTCCGTCGGGAGCGAACAGCCTTTTGTGCTTTGCGGTAGGCGCAAGCCCCCGGGATATTGGTGCTGACGAAGCCGTGGTTCAGCAGGAGCGGCTGTTCCACCGGACTCACAATCATGACACCCGAGGGCACCAGCAGCCTTTCGATCTTTTCGATGGCCCGCCGCTGCATAGGCCGGTCAAAGTAAATCAGAAGGTTACGGCAGAAGATGAAATCGTAGCAGGAGTGTCTGTGCCGGAAAAGCTCACTGAACAGGTTGCCCCGGCGGAACTTAACGCAATGGCGAACGGCTGGAACCAGAACAAAGCCTTGTTTGGATGGCTGGAAGTATCGGTCGCGATAGGCGAGGTCTTCGCCACGGAAGGAATTCTTGCCATAGATTGCCCGTTCGGCTTGGGCCAGCGCGCGAGCGCTGATATCGACCGCGTCGATCTGGAACCTTGCGGATGCCACGCCTGCGTCGAGCAGCGCCATTGCCAGCGAGTAAGGCTCTTCGCCGGAGGCGCATGGAAGGCTGAGCAAGCGCACTGACGCGTCGGGATGGGCGGGCAGCCATTCCTCCAGCACGAGGCGAACGACAGCGGCAAAAGCTTCCGCATCGCGGAAGAACCATGTTTCCGTGACGATCACGGACTCGACCAGTTCATTCCATTCGGCGCGCGATTCCTCCAGGAACTGCTTATAGTCTTCAAGCCTTCTCAGCCCAAGACTCCTCATCCGCACCCGGACGGCGCGTTGGATGGACGCCGAGCCAATGGAGGCGGCATCAAGTCCGATCGTCTTCTCCAGCAACTGTTCAATCCGTCTCATGGCATAAGGCCGCGGGTTCAGAGAACAGCAGGTCGCGCACATTCTCGGGGAGCAGGCGTTGCTCGTCGATCCATTGGACCGGGTGCTTGTCATTCATCAGTATCGGACCCAGGTAGGGAGCCTCGCGGAGCTTCAAGCCGGGATCCACGAAATCGGCGACGTCTTTGCGCAGCATGTCAGTGGCGTGTTCTGCAATAAGACCGAGCAGATGAGGGGTCCCGCTGTCATCCGCATAGTTGACGACGATGATTCTGGTGCTGAAGCGCTCGTTTGCCGGTCGGCCCAAGGTGAGAGCGCACAGATCGACGGCGGGAACTGGGCGCCCGCGGTAATTGAAAATGCCCGCCACCCCTTTGGGGGCCTGCGGCAGTTGCTTCAGCTCCAGCAGCGGCATGACCTCGATCACGCGGCTGGCGTCGAGTGCGTAGCGGTCGTTGCCCAGTTGGAAGAGCAGAAACAACATGATTAGGTTTTCAGCTTGAAGCGGGCCACGCTGGTCTGCAGGCCGCGGGCTGCGCCATTCAGTTGTTCGATAGCCAGATTCGATTGTCGCAGGGATTCGGCTGTTTGGTGCGCCGCCTCGCTCAGTTGCGTCAGCGTATCGCTGATCTGCTGCGCGCCGGTAGCCTGCGCGTGCATGCCTTCGTTCACCGTCTGGAATCGCGGGGTGAGCGTTTGGACCTCATGGATAATCTGTGCGAGGTGAGTGCTGACTTGCCGGATTTCCTCAACTCCCCGGCGGACATCCTCGGAGAACTTGTCCATGCCCATTACGCCGGCGGCGACGGCCGAGTGCATCTCCTTGACCATCTTTTCGATGTCGTAAGTGGCGACGGCGGTCTGATCGGCCAACCGCCGGATCTCCAAGGCGACCACGGCAAACCCCAGCCCGTATTCGCCTGCCTTCTCGGCTTCGATGGCCGCGTTAAGCGACAAAAGGTTGGTCTGGTCGGCCACCTTGGTGATGGTGGTGACGACCGAGTTGATGTTCGTGGTTTTCTCGCTCAGGACAGAGAGCTTGGCGGTGATGGAGCCGGACGCCTCTATGATCTGCCGCATGGTAGTTTCCATGCGCGTAATGGAGGTGTGCCCGCTGCCGGCAAGGTCGGCGGTCTCTTCGGCTACATGGCTCACCTCATTCATCGTTTTCACCAACTCCTTGGAGGTGGCGGAGATTTCCTTGGAGGTGGCACCGATTTCCGCCGTCGTAGCGGCAATCTCGTGGGCCGTGCTTTGCTGTTCCCGGGCCGTCGCGGCAATCTCGGTCGCGGTGGTATTGACTTGAATGCCCGAACGCTGCACCTGGCCGACCAGTTCCGATAGGTCATCCGCCAAACGATTAAGGCCATTGCTCAGGATGCCGAACTCATCGCGCCTCTGCACCGGCAGGCGTTCGGTAAAGTCGCCCTGGCGCATGCGTTCGAGCGCCGCGGCCAAACGATTCAGCGGCCGGGTAATCGTGTTGGAATGGACCCAGCCCACGATCGGGATCGCGAGGAGAATGATGATGATGGGCGTCAGGCCAACCAGCCCAAGCGTCTCCCCGTGCATCGACTCCGCGCTCTTCTCCAGCTCGATCTCATACGTCAGATCCGCCAACAGCTTGCTGCGTTTATCGCGGATTTCGGGATAGTCCTTGTTGTAGAGCATGATCGCCCCAGCGGGGTCGCTCTCCGCACTCGCCAGCACCTGATCATGGAACTGATTGAGCGTTGGTGACGTAAACTCAAGCAGATTGCCGACCGAGCGCATGAGCTCCGGATACTGGGAATACTCACGTTGGATGAAGGTCAGGCGCGAGGCCAGCTCCGCCTCCGCCTCGTGCTTACGCCTCTTCTCGGGTTCATTCTTGGGATCCAGCAGCAGGCCGCGAACCGTGTCACTAATGAGGACCACATCATAGGCGATGCGGTCCTTGGCGGCGGACAACTGGTCGCTGCGGTGGGCGCTGGCTGAGCGGGCGGAAGCCACCCAAAGCGCCAGGCCGACGCCGGCCAGCAGCAGCACGATCAGCAGCCAGAACGCGGTGTTGATGCGTTGCCAGATGGTCACGGGTTTCATGGGTTGTTGGAGTCAGGGTCTGAGCGAAACGCCCCAAGGCTCGACAAAGTCCGGGCACCCGAGGGAAAAACGACAGCGTAGGGTGGGAGTTCCGCTATTACCCCACAGAACCACTCGCCCCGGGCCAACAGCCGGATTTGGCATAAGAGCCATGTGCATTATTCACTCGCTTTTATGTGAACCTGATAATAACCCCGTTTGCCCTTGGAAAACAAGGATGAAGTGCAGGCAGCTTGGGCGGGGGTGCGGCTCACTTGATATGCATGCGCTTCGGCGTCCACCTACAGGGGCGCTGGCGAGGATGGCGTGTGCGGTCCTTGGCCGGTGAGTGGGGCCCTGGAGGTACTACGGTATTGCTCCGGTGTTGTTCCATAGGTAGTCCATAGGTACTCCATAGGGAGTCCATAGGGAGTCCATAGGTATTTGCCTGTTTTTCCCTTCTGCTAGAATGGGGCTGTCGGCAGTCCCGCGTTGTCTCCACCGAGACCTGGCCTCGTTTTGAGCGCATTGATTGGGCCATTATTCAAATGGAAGCGCGCTTTCCCTGCTCGACTTGCGACAGCGCGCTTGCGCTTCATGCGAAACACTTGTAAATACATAAGGTGAAGTTGTTGTCTTGCAGTCAAAGGCTCCCGTCCGCCACGCGGTGGGCCCTTCTTTTCCTGTTGGCCGCGCTCGCCGGTTGCGGGCGGGGCCAAATCCAGGAGTATCGCGTAGCGAAGGAACCCCCGCAGGCGCAACCGCAGTCCGCCGCCCTGCCGCCCGGCCATCCCGACACCTCGGGATCATCCGCCCCCCGGCTTGAGTATAAACGCCCGGGGGACTGGCAAGAGGCCGCTCCAGGCGAAATGCGGGCGGCCTCGTTCCGCGTCGCCGGCAAGGACGGCAAGCAGGCCGATGTGAGCGTCATCCCGCTGCCCGGTCTGGCCGGGAGCGACCTGGACAACGTCAACCGCTGGCGCGGCCAGGTCGGTCAGCCGGCTGTGTCGGAGGCGGAACTGGCCAAGCTCGCCCAACCCGTTGAGGTCGCCGGCCAGCCGGCGAGCCTCTATGAGCAGGCCGGCGCAAATCCCGGCTCGGGCGAAAAGACCCGCATCCTTGCTGCCATTACGCGTCGCGACGGGGCGGCCTGGTTCTTCAAGATGACCGGGGACGACGACCTCGTAGGGCAGCAGAAGCCGGCCTTTATCGAGTTTCTCAAGTCAGTGACTTTCCCCGCGGCAGGCACGCAGGCGCAACTCCCGCCTTCCCATCCCCCGATTGATGCCGGGAGCATGATGGCGCAACCCGCGTCGGCGACTTCCTCCGCTCAGTTCAAACCCAACTGGGAAGTGCCCTCCGGCTGGAAAGAAGTCCCCGGCGGACAATTCCTCGTGGCCAAATTCGTCCTCCCTGGCGGCGGTGACGCGCCGACCGCCGTCAACGTCAGCAAGTCGCCAGCCGACGGCGGCGGCCTTTTGGCCAACGTCAACCGTTGGCGCGGTCAGCTTGGCCTTGCACCCGCGGCCGAGGCTGACCTGGCCAAGCAAGTCCAGTCCCTCGACCTGCCGGGCGGCAAAGCCACGCTGGCCGACCTCACCGGCAAGGATGCCAGGACGGGACAGCCGGCGCGCCTGTTGGCCGCGGTAGTAACGCGAGAAGGGGAAACATGGTTTTACAAATTGATGGGCAACGAGCAAGTCGTGCAGCAAGAAAAGGATGCATTCCTCAAGTTCGTCCAGGGCGTCAAGTACTAGCACCGCACGCTGGATTCACATGCTCCTTGATCATCTTCTGGATCGTTTGATCAACTTCTTCACGTCGTTACGCCTGACGGTTGTCTGCCTGGCGTTGGGCCTGGTGCTGGTCTTTTGGGGCACCATGGCGCAGGTGGACCTCGGCCTTTACAAGGCCCAAAATGAGTTCTTCCGCAGCTTCCTGATTTACTGGGGACCGAAGGGCGCTTCATGGCGAATCCCCGTGTTCCCGGGCGGCTACCTCCTCGGCGGGGTGCTGGTCCTCAATCTCATCGCATCGCAGTGCAAGCGCTTCACCTTCACGCTCAGCAAGGCCGGCCTGTGGATGGTGCATATCGGACTGATCCTGCTGCTGCTCGGCCAGCTCCTCACCGACCTGCTCTCGCGCGAGAGCGCCCTCCACCTCCGCGAGGGCGAGGCCAAGAACTATTCCGAAAACGAACGTGAGGCCGAGCTGGCGGTGATCGACGCCACGGACCCCGATACGGATAAAGTCATCGCCATCCCACAGGGCATTCTGGCGAGCCAGAAGGACATTCGCCCGGGCGACTTCCCGTTCACGGTCCAGGTGAAGAAGTTCTTCGCCAATTCCCAAGTGATCAGCCGCGCCGCCGACGCGGCTGCGCCCCCGGCCGCGACTCAAGGCATCGGCCCGCGCGCGACCGTCACAGAGGTGCCCCGCGTGACGGAGATGGACAAGCGCGACGTGCCCAGCGCCGTGGTGGAGATACAGACGCCGCAAGGCTCGCTGGGCACCTGGCTGGTGTCCGAGTACGTGGAGCAGCCTCAGGACTTCACTGCCGGCAATAGGACCTATCAGCTCGCGATGCGGCCGCACCGGCATTACAAGCCCTACAGCATCCAGCTCCTCAAGTTCCAGCATGACGTGTATCCGGGGACCGAGATCCCCAAGAACTTCGCCAGCCGCGTCTTGTTGCAGCGCCCCCAGACGGGTGAGAAGCGCGAGGTGCTTATCTACATGAACAGCCCGTTGCGCTACGCTGGCGAGACCTACTACCAGGCGAGCTTCGATCCGGACGACCACGGCACCGTCCTGCAAGTCGTCCATAACCCCAGTTGGCTCACGCCCTATCTCTCCTGTGTGCTGGTTGGATTTGGATTGGTCTTCCAATTCACGACCAGCCTGCTGGGCTTTGCCCGCAAACAAAGGACAGCATGAAGCTTCTGGTAAAACTCATCCCCTGGTTCTTCGTCGCTCTCTTCGGGGCCGAGATCGTAGCCGTGATGATGCCGAAGAAAGACGGGGAGTACCACGTCCGCGAATTTGGCCGGCTGCCCGTGCTCCTCAATGGCCGCATCCAGCCTTTCGATTCGGTCGCGCGCAACTCGCTGCTCCAAATCCGCAGCACCGGCGATGTGCCGCTCGAAGTAGTGCCGTCCTGGCAGTTCTGGCATCACCCGAAGAAGCTCAAGTCCACCGAATGGC
>OCTA010002673.1_pt1 | contig 16069 bp, 13 predicted proteins | sample 1538991 | NCBI WGS metagenome assembly OCTA01 (sample SAMEA3539302, study PRJEB22396) | soil metagenome | biome: tundra; feature: field; material: soil | place: USA | collected 2010-05 | depth 0.15 m | reverse complement strand
ACATCGAGCACACCGATCTGAGCACCCAGACCGAAGGCGAAACAGACATCTCGTACACCTGGATCCTGGCCCGGAAGCGTGCCACCCATCCTTAACCCGCGGCGGGCGGCGCGGTGCCCGGGACGCGGGCTTCGATGGTGGTGCCGCGGCCGGGGCTCGAGCGGACGTCGAGGTGACCGCCGACCAGCTCGGCCCGCTCGGCCATGCCGCTCAGGCCGAAGCCGTTCCGGTCGCCCGCGCTCTCCAGGTCGAAGCCGGCGCCGTCGTCCGCGATCTGCAGGGAAACCAGGCCCGGGTCGCAGCGGAGCACGACGCTGGCGGCCGCGGCACCCGAATGCTTGACCACGTTCTGCAGCGCTTCCTGCGCGATCCGGTACAGCGCGATCTCCACGTGCTCGGGCAGGTCGCACTCGTCCGCGTCGACCGTCACCTGCACCGCGTGGATGCTGCGGGCCAGGCTGGCCAGCCCGTCGGCCAGCCCGAGGTCGTCCAGGACCGGCGGGCGCAGCCCGGAGATCGCGGCGCGGGCCTCGTTCAAGGTGAGGTCGATCATCTGCCGGGCCAGCACCAGCTGCTCGCCGGTGAACTCCGGCGCGTCCCACAGCGCGTCGGCCGCCGCGTCCAGGTGATAGGACAAGCTGATCAGCCGCTGCGAGATCCCGTCGTGGATATCCCCCGCCAGCCGGCGCTGCTCGGCTTCCTGCGCGGCGATCACCCGCTCGGCGAACCGTTCGTGCGCGTGCTCGCGCGCGGCCAGCCGGCGGTGCAGCCGCGCCTGATGGACCGCCCCCGCGACCAGAGAACCAATCGTGGTCAGGAGCACCACATCTCGTTCGGTAAAAATGTGGCGAGCACGGGTGTGCACGGTCAGCACGCCCACCAGCCCGGACGGGCGGCTGGCCATCGGCACCGACGCCATCGAGGTGAACTCCTCGCCGCGCAGCTCGGGAAAGTACCGGTACCTGGGGTCGCTCTCCTTGCCGTCGACGATCGTCACCGGCTCGCGGTTGCGGGCCACCCAGCCGCTGATCCCCTCGCCGACCAGCAGCCGGACGCGGCCGACCGCGGCGTCGAACGGCGGGGTGGCCCCGGTCAGGGTGAGCGCGCCGCCGCTGTCGTCAAGGACGTGCACGAAACACACGTCGGCCGAGGTCGCCGCGACGATCAGGGCGGCGATCCTGGCGGCCAGCGGACCCAGGTCCGGGCCCGCGGAAATCGCCTCCACCACGCCGGACAGCAGGGCGTTCTCGTCCTGGGAGTCGGCCAGGCCAAGGCCGCTGCGCGGGGTCGGCGGGGTCAATGGAAGATGCCTTCGCGGAGGGCGACCGTGACCGCGCCGGCCCGGTCGCCGACCTCCAGCTTGCGGTAGATCGATCGCAGGTGGCTCTTGATCGTTTCCTCGCCGACGACGAGCCGGCCCGCGATAGCCCGGTTGGACAAGCCCGCCACGGTCAGCGCCAGGACCTCGCTTTCCCGCTGGGTGAGCCCGAGGCCGGCGCCCGGCCAGAACTCGCCGCCTTGCAGCCGCGCGGCGGAGGTGACCGCCCGCCCGGCCAGGCTCGCGTCGATGGCGGTCTCCCCGTCCGCCACCCGCTCCAGGTGCCGGACCAGTTCCTCGCCGGTGATCTGCTTCAGCAGGTAGCCCTTGGCGCCCACCCGCATGGCCTGGAACAGGTACTGCTCGTCGTCGTAGGCGCTGAGCAGGACCACCTTCGCCGCCGGGTCGCGCTCGACGAGCTTGCGGCACAGGTCAAGGCCGCTCGTTCCCTTCAACCGCACATCACACAGAACGATGTCCGGGTTCAGCGTCGCCGCCAGCTTCTGCGCCTCGTCGGCGTCCAGCGCCTGGCCGACCACCCGGACCCGGCCGAGAAACCGGCCGAGAATGGTCGTGAGCCCTTGCAGCACCATCTCATGGTCATCGACGAGCACGATACGTAGCGGGCTCATGCTCATAGGATACGGGTGAACGTGCTCCCGGACCTCGGGAAAATCCCCTGCATATCCCCCCCGTGCGGGGGAGGCCGGCCGGCCGGGGCGCGGCTTACCGTTATCGCGTGCCGCACAAGCTGTTCCGGATGCAGAAGGCCGACCAGGCCGCGCGGGACGTCGCGCGCCCGGTCATGCTCGCCATCGCCGGCGACAGCGCCGCCGGGAAGACGACGATCACCCAGGGCCTGGTCGAGGTGCTCGGGCCTGATCGCTGCACCGCGGTCTGCGTCGACGACTACCACAGGTACGACCGGGCCGAACGCCGGGACAAGCCGTTCACGGCCCTGCACCCGGACTGTAACTACCTGCAGATCATGGAACAGCACCTGCAGCTGCTCGCCATGGGCCAGCCGGTGCTCAAGCCGGCCTACGATCACCACACCGGGCAGCTGAGGCGGCCGGTGCTGGTCGAGCCGCGGGAGTTCGTCATTATCGAGGGGCTGCTGCCGCTGCACACCAAGCTCGCCCGCGCCTGCTTCGACGCCACCGTGTACCTGGACCCGCCCGAGGAGATCAGGCGCAGCTGGAAGGTCAAGCGGGACACCGCCGAGCGCGGCTACGCGGCCCCGGCGGTGCTCGCGGAGCTGGACCAGCGCGAGCCGGAATCCGCGGCGTTCATCCGGCCGCAGCGGGCGTTCGCCGATATCGTCATCAGGTTCGCGCCGCTGCCCGGCCGGGTCGTTCCGGCCGGCACGCCGCTGTCCGCCGAGCTGCTGCTGCGGCCGACCATCAGGCATCCGGACCTGGACGGCGTCGTGCCCCAGGACGTCAGGGACAACGGCGCGCGGCCCGCCATCCACCTCAAGCTCGCCCGGGACGCGGACGGCCGTCCGGTCGACGCGCTGCACATCCACGGGGACGCGATCGATGCGGACAGCGAGGTGATCGAGAAGGCCATCTGGTCCCGGCTGGGCGCCGACTCCGACCCACCCTCGTGCCTGGGCCGGATCTCCGACGGCCAGCGCAACGCGCCGCTGGCCATCACCCAGCTGCTGCTGCTCTACCACCTGCTCGACGCGGCCCGGTTAAGCAGGTTCCCTCGGCTAGCCGCGAGCTGCTTATCCGCCTTGGTGGCGGGCTTGGTAGTCGGCGTTGGCGAAGCAGGCGTGGATGGCGTAGTCCAGGTCGAGGTGCTCGCCGTACCAGGCGGGGATGATGGTGTCCGGGGTGATCTCGGCGTCGTGGCAGTCCTCGATGGTCCCTTCCGGGCCGGGGAGGGCGGGACTTGAGGGCAGGAGGGTTCCGTCGGGACGGTAGAAGGTGACGGTGCCGCCGGGCCTGGTGGCGATGAGGTAGCCGCGGTCGTGGACGAGCGTGTGGTGATACGGGCACAGGCTCAGGAGGTTGTCCAGGCTGGTCTTCCCGCCGTTGCTCCAGTACTGGATGTGGTGCAGGTCGACCCGGCGGGACTCACACCCAGGGAACCGGCACCGGCAGTGGTCCCGGTCGCGGGCGGCCCGCGGGCGGCCCGCCGCTGCGCGGAGGTCGGGCGCCGGCGGCGCCGGCCGGCGTCCAGGATGGTGCCGTCCCGGCCGTGCCTCATCCAGCTCAGCACGGCCGTGCAGGTGAGCATCTGGGCGGTGGTGATGCTGACCGCGGGGCCGTCCTGGACATGGCAGCGGGCCGGATCCGCGGGATGACCCGGCGTCTGGGGGTCGCTGGACGTCTCCGCGGAGACGCCGTCGCCGTCGTGGCCCAGGTGGCCCAGGTCCCCGGCGGCGGCACGCAGGGCCTGCAGCAGCACCGCGCCGGCCTGTGGCGAACGCCGCTAGGTCATCGCGGTGACGCTCAGCTAGGTCCTTGGTGGACCTCGTCCACCTGGACCACGACGTCCGGCAGTTCGCGGCGGGTCGTAACGCCGAGCTTGGGATATGAGTTGTACAGGTGAGTGCTGACCGTTCGCGGCGAGAGGTGCAGTCTGTCGCCGATCTCCTGGTTCGTGAGGCCGCGGGCAGCCAGCCGGACGACCTCTTCCTGCTGCGGTGTCAGCTCCGACAGCGCCCCGCCAGAAGACAGCGTTCCGCCGGATGCCAGAGACCTGGCACCGCAGGCCCGCAGTTCGGTATTGGCGCGGAGCATGGACGGCGTCGCTCCGAGACGGGTGGCTGTCTGGAGGCCCAGCGTCAGGAACTCCTTGGCCTCGTTGATCCGGCGCTGGCGGCGGAGCCACTCGCCGAAGTCGAGGTGCAGTCTCGCCCGCTCGAAGGGCCAGTGATTTCCCTGCTCATCCTCCAGCGCCGAGCGGAAGTACCCCTCGGCGGTCGCCCCCTCAGCGAGGATCGCTCTGGCCCGCAGGAAGACCTGTTCCAGTCGGGGTGACGGCCGGCCCTGGAAGCACTCAAGGATCCGCGCGATCCTGTCCCGTCCCTCCGCCCGCCGGTCCAGCCGCGCGAAGGCTTCCGCGAGATCGGCGACGCCGGGATACGACTCGTATCGGTGCAGGGGATCGCCGCTGGAGTCGAAGAGCCCGTCCAGCCGCGCCAGGGCGCGGTCATAGGCGGCGTCGCCGAGGTCGGCCAGAGCGAGCACCCGCCGCACGCGGGCCTCGACGATGCGTGCCTGGTCGAGGTCGAAGAGCGCCGACACGCGTTCGGTCTGGTGCCGTGCTAGCTCGGTGTCACCGCGCAGGGCGTGCACCTGCGCGCTAGTGATGTAACTGGAGGCGATCGCGATGTCGATCCTGTAGGCGATCGCGAGGTCCTCCGTCTCGGCGGCGATCTCCAGTGCCTCGTCCCAGCGCCCGCTGTCGAACAGGCACAGGCTCAAGAGGGCGAGCACGCTCGGACTTGTCCCGCGGACGCCAGGGTGCCTCAGCCGCCCAACGATTCGCCGCAGGAGCCGGATGGCGAGCTCGATGTCGTCAAGGACCCAGGCGGAGGCGGCAACCACCTGCTCGGCCGATGCCACGTCGACCCCGAGGCGGTCGCCGGATCCGGGCGCGACACCGGAGTCAGGCGCGGTCTCCAGCTCCCGCACTGTCCTGCTCAGCAGCCCAGTAAGCCGGTCTCGCTCGCTGAACGGGCCGGTCGTGCACAGCGCCCACAGCCGGAAGCACTCGATGTCCTCTTTCTGGCGCCGACTGAGATCCGAGGTGTCCAACAGGTCGAGCTGGTCGAGTGCGGCTCGCACCGCTTCGCTTGCCCGGGGGGTCCCCGAGAAATAAGCGGCCTGGGTGGCGTTGCGCAGGCAGTCCCAGGCCGTGTAGGTCAGCTGCCGTTCTGCCGCTTCGGACGCCGCGGACAGCAGGACCGCGACCGCCTCGGAAAGGCGATTCGAAAGGCTGAGGGCGAATCCGATGGTCTCGCGCGCCGTGATCGACAGCACAGGATCGGACGTGATGCTCTGGGCGCGGGTGGCCAGCTCCGCGACCAGGTCGAGCTGTCCCACGAGCACGGCTAGCAGGGCCGCCTTCGTGAATCTCCGTGCCCGGTCCTCCGCGTGCTCGCTGAGCTCAGCCGCTCGCTCCATCGCGGCGACCGCCGCTGCCGTGCCGTCCCGCCGCTGGGCATCGGCGGCGGTCGCCTCGAGTAGCCGGGCCAGCTGGTCGTCGGGGCCGACGGTGGCTGCCGCCAGATGCCAAGCGTGGCGGTCGGGCTGATCCCGCGATGCCTCGGCCACCCGTCTGTGGGCCGCTGCCCGGCGGGAAAAGGTCGCGCCGTGATAGACGGCGGAGCGGACGAGCGGATGAGCGAACTGGAAGCCGGACGGGCCGATTCTGACCAGGCCGAGTGCCTCCGCAGGAGCGAGCACGACGTTGTCTTGCCCGGCGCCTGGCAGCAGGGGGGACACCTCCGGGCTGTCGGCTACCGCGGCGTGGAGCAGTGCCTCGTGCGTTGCCGGGGGCAATGCTGCCAGCCGCTCTGCCAGGACAGCGGACAGCCGATCACTCAGCGGGAGCGGTGCGGCGGTCCAGCGGCGGGCGGCGGCCGGGTCCGCGGTGATCGCCCTGCTCAGCTCGATTAGTGCCATGGGGTTGCCCGCCGCGTGCGTGAGTACCTGATCCCGCAGCCTTCCTCGCGGCGTGCTCGGCTGGCGGTCGATGAGCCGGTTGGCGTCATGGGAGCCGAGGGGGTCCAGGCGCAGCACGGGGAGCTCTTGGTAGTGGCTGCCGGGAAGCTCGCCGGCGCGGGCGGTCAGCATGAGGCTGATCCGCTCGGTGCCAACGCGGCGCGCCACGTAGCGGAGGACATCGAGTGAACTACGGTCGACCAGGTGCGCGTCATCGACGGTGAGCAGGACGGCCGACTCACCGGAGAGGTCCCTGAGCAGGGACATCACCGCGTCGCCGGCGAGGAGGCGATCGACGGCCACGGTGCTCGGTCCCGATCCGAGTACCGCGCCGATAACGTCCCGCTGCGGCTCGGGAAGGCGGTCGAGCCGGGCGCCGAGGACCGGCCTGAGGAGCTGATGCAGGGATGCGAACGCGAGGGGCGTCTCTGACGCTAGCCCGATCGCGCCGAGCACGCGCACGCCGCTGCGCCGCGCTCGACCGGTTACCTCATTGACGAGCGCCGTCTTGCCGATGCCGACGTCCCCGAGGATCATCCTGACCCGGCCGCCGGTTGGCGGAACCGGGTCAATGAGGCTCGTAAGCTCGGCGAGTTCGCGATCGCGACCGACGAGGCTGACCGTCCCGCCGTTCATTCCTGAAACATATCACCCGGACCGGACGGCCCAGGGGGGCCCGGTGCCGGCAGGTGAGGTGACGAAAGATCAAAGCCCGGCATGAGAAAGAATCAGAACCCGGGCCCCGGAACGGAGGCGTGGCGCTGCCTTAAAGGCCAAGCTCACTCGTCCAGGCCGCTCGCCTGCCACCGTGCGAGCTGTGGAATCAGGTCACGAAGGTGGTGGCGGCTGGCTATGCCTAGCTTGGGGTAACAGACGTACAGGTGCGAGCTCACGGTGCGCGGAGACAGGAAGAGACGGTCGCCAATCTCGCGGTTCGTTAGCCCGCTGCCCGCCAGGTAGACGATCTGCCGCTGCTGGGGGGTCAGCTCGGCGAGCGCGTCGGCCTGGCCGGTGACGGCTACCCCGCAGGCACGCAGTTCTGTCTCGGCCTGGCGCTCGGCGGGCTGGGCCCGTAGCAGGCCGAAGGTGTCACGGGCGGCGGTCAAGACGAGCTTGGCGTCACTGACCCGGCGCTGCCGGCGTAGCCAGGCCCCGTAGTCGAGCCGGAGTTGCGCGCGCTCGAAGGGCCACTGGTCTCCGGCTGGGTCGGCGAGGGCCGCGGAGTAATGCTTCTCGGCCTCGGCCTGATCGGCGAGCAGCCCGTGTGCCCGGCCAAGCAGCTGCTGCAGCCGGGGCGATGGCATCCCGTCCAGCCGGTCGACGGCACCTCGCAGGACTTCCCGTCCCTCGACCGTCTGGCCCGCGCGGACCGCAGCGGCCGCGAAGTCCGCTACCGCGAGGTAGCAGACATGGTAATGCAGCGGGGTGCCGCTCTCGTCGAATAGCCGGCGGAGCTGGGTATAGGCCATCAGGTCGCTGCCTTCCGCCAAGGCCGCGATGCCCAGCGCGTGCTGGGCGCGCGCCACCATGGACCGGCACTTCGCGGGGTCCCTGGCGAACGCCCTGGCAACCTGTGCCCGCGCCGCCGCCACGTCGCCGCGCTCCGCCAGCACGGTGGCCGTGATCAGGGCGGCGGAAGCGGCCACTATGTCCATTGCGTAGGCGTCGGCAAGACTGTCGGCCTCGGCGGCGGCGGCGAGCGCCTCATCCCAGTGCCCGGCGTCCAGGTAGGCCCAGCCAAGCGACGAAAGCACACCCCCGCTTGCGCCGCGGACGCCGGGCGCCTGCATTCGCCGCCTCGTCGCCTGGAGCAACTCGATCGCCTGGTCCGTCCGGTCGACAAGCCACGCTGCGGACCCTGCCCAGGGGAATATGCGCGCGGGGAGGTCGGTGACGGCCGTGCGGTCAAGGTACCGCAGGATCGCTGACTTGTCGCGGTACGGCCCAGTCGAGGCCAGTATCCATATGCGCGTGGCCTCCACGTCGTCCTCTAGGTAATCCTCCGCTACGTGGTGCTCCACCGTCACGGCGGGCGGCGCCGTGCATTCAAGGAGGGCGAGGGTGTCCCGCACGGCCCGCACTCCGGCGGGCGCACCAGATTGGTAGGCGGCCGTCGCCGCGTTCGCGAGCGCGTCCCAGGCGATCGCCAGGTCGTAGCCCGCCGCTTCCCTGGCGGCCTCGATGAGGGTGACGATCGCGGCGTCATGCTCGCTTGACCAGACCAGCGCCCGGCCGACCAGCCTGCGGGCACTGATGCGCGATCCCGGGCTCCCGGTGACGGCGAGCGTCCGGGTGGCGAGGTCCTTGAACCAGTCCGCCTGCCCGGTAAACGAGGCGATTTCCGCTGCGGATGCCAGCCGTCGGGCTTGCTGCGCGCGGTCTGGGCTGAGTTCGGCGGCGCGCTCAAGCGCGGCCGCCGCGGCGGCCGCGCCGCCACGGCGTCGTGCGTCGGCGGCCGTGTCCTCAAGCAGCGCCGCGACCTGCTCGTCAGGGGCAAGCGCCGCGGCCGCCAGGTGCCACGCTCGCCGGTCGGGGTAACCATGGAGCGTCTCGGCAAGGTCGCGGTGCGCGGCCGCGCGTCTAGCAGGGGGCGCGCTGTGGTAGATGGCGGAACGGATAAGCGGATGGGTGAACTGCACACCCGTCCGGCTATCCACGCGGATCAGGCCTAGCCGCTCAGCGGGAGCGAGGGTGCCAGGATCCAGCTCTGAGCCGCCGCCGGCCGCCGCCGGGTCCGCGCTATCGGCGACCGCGGCGAGCAGCAGCGCGGCCAGGGTGGGCTCAGGCAGGGCCGCCGCCTGCGCGGCGATGGCCGAGGTGAGCCGGTCGGTCAGCGGCAGCGGCTCCGTTGTCCAGCGTCGGCCGGCGGCAGGGTCGGCCGCGATCACCTTCGCCAGCTCGATCAGCGCCATCGGATTGCCGGCCGCCTCGGCGAGCACCCTGGCGCGGGTCCTGCCGCGAGGCGGGCTTGGCTGGACATCGAGAAGCCTGCCCGCGTCTGATTCCGGGAGCGGACCCAGGGTCAGCTCGGGCAGGCCCCAGTCAAGGCCGGCGGCCGGCGAGTTTCCACGTGCGCCGACGAGGAACACGACCCGCTCGCCGTCCAGGCGGCGGGCGGCGAAGGCCAGGGCATCCAGTGAGCTTCTGTCGAGCCACTGGGCGTCGTCGACGATCACCGCGAGCGCGCGGTCTTCGGACACGTCAGACAGCAGAGTGAGCACGGCGATCCCGATGCTAAGCCGGTCAGCGGCACCGGGATCTGCGGGGAGGCCGAGAGCTCCGAGCAGCGCCGGGCCTTGGAGCCCTGGAAGGCTCGCGGCATTGCCGAGGACGGGCCGGAGCAGCTGGCGCAGCCCCGCGAACGCCAGATTCGCCTCCGACTCCCGGCCCGATACTGAAAGCACCGGCAGGCCGGCCGACCGAGCCCTGGCGGTCGCGTCCGCCAGGAGCGCGGTCTTGCCCATCCCCGCCTGCCCGAGGATGAGCAGCGCCTGGCTCGCGTCGGCCGCCCCGTCCACAAGACCGCGCAGTCGGTCAAGCTCGGCTTCCCTGCCGATGATGTGCCCGGCGTCCGGATAAGGATCCCCCGTCAATTCTGCGGTCCAGGGCTGAGCATGTGTCCAGCGTAACCATGTGTCCTGGGTAACCATGTGTCCTGGGTAGGAAGGTCCGGGACGGCAAAGCCCTGGGCAGGACACGAATCCCGGCGGCTACTGCCCGTCGAGGAAGATCCGCGCGTGGCGGACGAAGAGCTCGTGGTACTGGAAGTGGGCGCCGTGGTTGGCGTCCGGGTACAAGATGAGCTCGGCATCCGGGAGGAACTGCTGCAGGATGTAGGAGTTGATCGTCGCGATGATGATGTCGTCGCTGCCGTTGACGACCAGGACGGGAAGCCTAAGGCCCTTGAGGCGGGCGTAGCTGGGGTCCTTCGCCGCGCCGTACGCGTGGACCGCGGCGAGCTGGGTGGTGATCGACTGCTCGGAGACCTGCTTATCGCGGTCGGCGCGGGCGACGATGCGCTCCACGTAGGCCCGCCCGGCCGCCTGGCTGGCCTCCGACGGTGCGAACAGGATCGGCAGCCACATGTCCTCCTGCCGCTCGTACTTCCTGGTGAACAGTTCCCCGACCCAGGCGGGCGACGCGCCGATGCCTTCACCGCCACGCGGTCCGGTGCCCACGAGCACCAGCCGGTGCACCAGGTCCGGCCGGGCGAGAGCGACCTCCTGCACTACGAGGCCGCCCATCGAGTGCCCCACCAGGTCGACCGTCGTCAGGCCGAGGGCGTCGATGAAGCTGATGGCGTCGCGGGCCATGGCCTCGATGGTGTCAGGCACGAGCCCGCTGGAGGAGGCCACGCCCGTGTTGTTGAACAGGACGACCTCCCTGTCGGTGGCGAAGGCGTCGCTCAGCGCCGGGTCGTGGTCGTCAAGCGTGCCCATGAAGTGCTGGAAGAAAACCAGCGGGGTGCGCTCAGGCACGCCGAAGCGGCGGTAAGCGAACCGGATGCCATCGGCCTCGATGTACTGAGTCGGTGCCGTGTCGTGCGTGAACTGCGTCATATGAACTGTTCTCCTCGGGTCGGCGGCCTTCGCCGCGGCCGGCTGATGCGCTGCTGGTACGAGGGTTCCCGTCAGCAAACGGCGGCGGTATCCGTAACCTGACGGTCTCGGCGCGGGCCACCCATTCGGCGATGATGGTGCCGTACTGCCCCGGGTCCAGTTCCCAGGGGAAGTGACCGGTGTCCAGGATGGTCAGGCGACTGCTCGGCAGTCGCTCGGCGAGGTAGCGGCCGTTGGACGGCGGCACGAGGGGATCGCGGAGACCCTCGACGATGTGGACAGGGACCTTTACCATCGGCAGCAGATCCCGGAGCAGGGCCAGCTGCGTAGGATAGCTGCGGACGTAGCGCGTCGATTCGGCGAACCGGCCGTACTCGTAGGAGGTCACGTAGTCCTCCCAGACGAGTGGCTCATCCTCATGGGAGGCGACCGGCTCCACCGTGGCGCCGACGGTAGCGCGGACGTCCATGCTCTTGAACGCCTCGATGTCCGGGGCGGCGATGATGTCGGCGAGTACGCCTCCCGTCTCGAGCGGCCAGGCCGAGGCGCCGCTTCCGACGATCAGGCTCTTGACCGCGCCAGGGTGGCGGGCGGCCAGGAAAAGCGCGGCGGACGTACCGACATCCGGTGCGACCAGGTGCGGCGACCCGAGCTCGAACTCACCGATCAGCCGGTGCAGGAACTCCGCCATGGCATCGGGCCTGAAAAGGTCGGTGCGGCCTTGTGAGTGGCCGAAGCCGGGCAGGTCAATCGCGACCAGCCGGGCACGGGTCGCCAGGGCGGGCCACACGCGCCGGTACGCCAGCAGGCTCTCGGGCCATGGGCTGGTCAGCAGGATGACCGGCCCGTCGGCCGCGTCGATTTCCGTATAGCGAATCGTCAGGCCATCGATCCGCCTGGTGCGCGTCGGCATGATCAGCATCTCGTTACTCATGAGCTGAGCGTGTTCGACGGATGGCGTCAGCGGTATCCGTCGGCTTACTGAACCTGGACGCAATCCCGCTCGGCCGGCGGGGCGCGTGTGCATGTCCTCCGTGATCTCGCCATATGCAGTCGGGTTACGTATACCTCCGCTACCCCGGCCCGGGCGAGGGTGGAGTCATCCACTGGAAGGAACGCACATGAGCAACGGGCAAGACCTCACCGGACTGACCGCGCTGGTCACCGGCGCGACCTCGGGGATCGGCCGGGCGGCCGCAGCGGAACTGGCGCGGCACGGCGCCGAGGTGATCGTGCACGGCAGGGACGCCACCCGGGGCAGTGACGTGGTCGACGCGATCGCCGCCGATGGCGGCAAGGCCCGCTTCATTGCGGCGGACCTGACCAGGCCCGCCGAGCTTGACGGCCTGGTTGAGCAGGCCGGGAGGGTCGACATCCTGGTCAACAACGCTGGCATCGCCTGGTTCGGGCCGACGAGCGAACTCGACGTCCCGGGCTTCGACACGCTCTTTACCGCCAACGTCCGCCCGGCGTACTTCCTGACCGCCGCCCTGGCTCCTGCGATGGCCGCCCGCGGCAGCGGTTGCATCATCAACGTCGGGAGCATGGCCGGCGAAGTCGGCATGCCGGGCGGTGCCGCCTACAGCGCGACCAAGGCGGCGCTCAATGCTATGACCCGGTCGTGGACGGCGGAGTTCAGCCCAGCCGGCGTCCGGGTCAACACGGTCGCCTCCGGCCCCGTCTACACCGACATCCAGCCGGCGAGCACGACCGAGGCGGTGGGCGCGACCACCGTGCTCGCGCGCGCCGCGCAGCCGGCCGAGATCGCCAATGTCATTGCGTTCCTCGCCTCCCCGGCGGCCAGCTACGTTACAGGCGCGGTCATCGCCGCTGACGGCGGCCGGACAGCCGTCTTAGGACATTCGCACCGCACCCGAATCGAGAGAAAGAGCAGAGCAGTGCACGAAGCAGAGAACAAGAAAGTGGCCCTGGCCTTCTTCGAGAACCTGTCGGCGGGAAAGATCGACGCCGCCCTTGACCTGGTCGCCGATGACCTCGACTGGTGGCTAGCTGGGAAGCCGGAGCAGTTCGCGCTGGCCGGCCCCAAGACCAGGCAGCAGTTTGCGGAGATGCTCACCACGATCGAGAAGGGGATGCCCAACGGCATCCGGCTCACCATCACGGGCATCACCGCCGAGGACGACCGGGTGGCGGTGGAGATGAACGCCGACGGGGTGTCGGCCGCCGGGCAGGAATACCACAACCAGTACCACGACCTTCTCGTCATCCGGGACGGGAAGATCCACGTCGGCAAGGAGTACCTGGACACGGCGCATGCCCAGGAAGTCATCGTCAAGGCCGCGCTCGCGACCGGCTAGCGGGCTGCCATGCCCGTCACCGATCTCGGCGCCCCGCTTGGCGGCACGGACGAAGATAGACCTCAAGATCACCGGCCAGGTTCCGGAAGGCTGACCTCCCGCCCGGCGTGGTTCGTCCGGCAGGACAAGAAGCTGTTCCTGCTGCCGGTAACGGCATCAGTTGCGCGCGGTGGTGGGCACAGACGCCTCCTGACCGCGGCAGCAGTCATGGTACTGATACCGCGAAGGCCGGAGTTGAGACGCGTACGCAGCCGTTAGCGAAGGGACAACCACATGAGCATCAGCATCTACGGCACCAGCTTCGACGCCGCCGACGCGGCGGCCATCGCGACCTTCTGGGGCGAGGCGCTCGGCCGGGCGGTGAACCCGGGGGCCACCCGGGACTCCGCCTCGCTCGCCGCGAGGGGGGGCGCCGACGAGCCTCCGATAATGTTCCACGGCGTGCCCGAGCCCAAGGCGGTGAAGAACCGCCTGCACCTGGACCTGATCACCGCTGACTTCGACGCGGAGCTGGCTCGGCTGAGCAAGCTCGGCGCGACCGAGGTGGCCACGTTCGAGCACTGGACCACCCTGGCCGACCCCGAGGGCAATGAGTTCGACCTGATCCGAGGCTAGCGCTGATCCCCTGCCCGGCCGACGGTACCGTCGGCCGGGTTGTTCCCGGGCGCCCCCGCCGGCTACGGCCGGGATCCTGGGATGCTGGCCGGCCGCGAAGAACCATGCTCACGGATATCAGCTTCGACAGCGCCGGCATCGATTTCGCCGGCCACCTGAATGGCTCGTCGCGGCGGAGCGCGGAGGGTGAACGTGATGGAGGCGCCGAGCTGATCCAGGCCCGCGAGCTCACGAGGGCTACGGCGACAAGACGCCGGTCAACCACCTATCGTTCGATGTCCGGCCGGGCGTGGTCACCGGGTTCCTCGGCCCGGACGGCGCGGGCACCCCGGCGGCAATGGGCCTGCTAGATCGCCCCCGGCGTCAAGCCCGCAGCTGATGGGTTCTCACCACGGCTGAACGGGACCTCGGCCTCCTCACGTTCCCCCTTGCGGGTCTGGGTGCGCGGTCGTCTGTTCCCGGGCGGCCTGGAGGATCTGGAGCGCTTCGCGGATGAATTCGCGGCCGGCGTCTGTCGGGGTCAGAGGCGTGCTGGACCGGTCGATGATGGGGAATCCGGCGGCCGTCTCGATCTTGGCGATCATCTGCCGCAGGGCGCGGTCGCGGCCGTCGTAGAGGGCGCACCCAGGGTCTTCAGGTAAGGGGCGGTGACGCCGCGCTCGCGGGCGAGCGTGTCGATGCTGCGCAGCTTGACGACGTACTCGCGGTGCAGCCACTCCCGGGTGATCCCCGACTCAGGCGGCGGTCTGCGGTAGGCGGGCCGCTGGGGCACTCCGTCGATCTTCAGGAGCCTGCGGATGGTGGCGGTGGCGCAGCCGGCCATGCCGGCGATCTCGGTCATGGGCAGGTTCTGGTGCTCGTAAAGATCCCGGAGGCGCGCAGAACTCAGGACTTCAGCCCGCGACTGCAAGACGGGCAGGCCGTTAGCGGTGGCGGGCGGCGGGCCGGTACCGGCAATCTCGCAGCAGAGCCGGACGTGCTCGGGAGTCAGCGCGAGGGCGCCGGCCGCGTCATTCACGGAGCCGGCCTCAGCCAGCACGGCAGCGAGGTCGTCCCCTGCGAGGCCAGCGGGAGCGGCACCGGGCCAGTCTCCCAGGTGACCCAGCAGGCGGGTGGTTCCCAGGTGACGGGCTCGGCGATGCCGTGCCGTACGAGGCTGGCCTCGGCTTGCTGGCGGAGGAAGGCGCGCAGCGGGCCTGGTGCGCTGTAGCGGAAGCCGGTGCAGTACCAGCTGAACGGCTTTTTCGTGCCGAGGATGGCGGGGTGCTCGCCGGTGAGCAGGACGAGCAGGTACCAGCGCAGCACGGCCAGGCGGGGGGCGTAGCTGCTCCTCCAGCCGTGCTGGAGGAGCAGCCGGGTGTAGGCGTCCAGGTCCAGCGTGACCGATTCCGGGCCGGTGAACAGCGCCCGCCGCCGCGCGTAGTCGATCGGGCTGCCGTGCTCGTCGAGGGCGCAGGCCAGCTGGGCCAGCACTGACGCCAGCGCGGTGAGGTTGCGTTCGCGGTAGATGATCCGCTCCACGGCACCGCGGTCGGTGCCGTGGGAGTGGTTGCCGAGCAGCGGGCTGGCGCGCTCGAAGTTCAGCTGCGGCGGCCCTCCGGGCAGCAGCAGGAAGCTGGCGCAGCCGCGCCGGAAGGAACTGCACGTGGCACTGTGCGGCGCGTCGTCATCGGCGGCACCGCCGGGGACTCGCGGCAGCAGCCGCAGGGACCAGCCCGGCCACAGCATCGCGGGGATCATCGCCGCCCGGCGAGTGATGGCCCCGGCGGGCAGGGCGGGCCAGCGCGGCCGCGGGGTAGCGCTGGCGTAGCGGAGCCGGGCGTGCAGGCTCGCATCGCGGTCCAGCCCGCCGAGCACCTTGGCGACCATGCCGGGGCCGCACCAGGCCCACCGCCTGGCCACGGCCCCGATGCCGGGGGTGTATCGCCGGTCCTTCAGCAGGGAGCGGTCGGCTTGCAGGATCCAGCCGAACAGCTCCTCGTGCCCGGGGCGGTTCTCATCAAGCGCGAGGCAGGCCAGCGTGGCGCCGATGGCCGCGGTGCGGGCATCGTCTCCGGGTTCGGCGCCGTCTCGCCAGGGCAGCGCAGCAGCGGCCTCGTCCAGTACGGCATGCACCACTTTGGCGGGGCCTGCCCGGGGATGGCGTGCAGGCCGCGCAGCGCACGCCAGGCTGTCGCGTAGACCTGCCGGAGCTCGGTCAGCGCCGCGGGCCAGGTGCCGGGCGGGCTGGCCATGAGGCTGGCTAGGTGCTGATGGGCGGCCATGACGAGCCCGCCGACGGGCAGCGGGACTGCCCCGGCATCGGCCAGGTCCGTTCCGCAGCTGCCGCGGCGGGCTGATGTCACGGGGTTGTCGCGGGTGCAGGCGGTGCCCGTTTGAGGCCCGAGGCGCCGGACGTTCCAGGTCCGCGGCGGGCGGTGGCAGGCCGGGCAGAAGCCGAGCAGTAGCACCTGGTGCAGCGGGCAGGCGAACGACCACGGCAGCAGCTGTTCATGTCCCAGGACGCCCAGCCGCGGCGGGCATCGAAATCGGCGAGCAGGACCAGGAACCGGCACGTCGCCGCGGCCAGGTGACCGG
>OCTA010002671.1_pt1 | contig 16076 bp, 15 predicted proteins | sample 1538991 | NCBI WGS metagenome assembly OCTA01 (sample SAMEA3539302, study PRJEB22396) | soil metagenome | biome: tundra; feature: field; material: soil | place: USA | collected 2010-05 | depth 0.15 m | reverse complement strand
GTCCCGCCAAAGACCTCGAGATCACGGCGGGCGGCGCGCTCACGGTCATTCCACCCAACATCTGGCAAGACAATTTCTTGACCGGCTCGGCGCCGCTCGTGATCTATCCGCGGCTAACGGCGGCGCCGGGATCGCCGATATCATTCGGAGTGCCCATTACACCGAACGAGTTGCCCGCTATACTTACCCCGTCGGGCGTCGATATTTTTGCCAGCGGCAAGTCGAGCGCAGTGCCGCCCAATACGGCTTGGGACGTCAATGGTTTCGAACGTGGGATAGCGGCGCTGAGTCCAAGTCATCAGATTACGCCCCTGAACACCTCGACGATCTGGCCGGGATTCGGAAACGGCTCTCTAGCAACTTGGAGCTTAGGCTTAGAGCGCCATTTCGGCGGCCTCGATGCGAACGCCGCGTACGTTGGGACGTCGGGTTCGAAGTTGCCCGCGATCAATTTTCTAAACGGGTATCCGGGCGCCTCTCCGGCCTTCGCGCCCTACACACAGTTCGATTCTTCGGGCACCGTCACGGGCGGGTTTGGAACCGAGATGTTGCTGACTAACCGGTCTCATTCGAGCTACCACTCGCTGCAGACTTCGCTGCAGGGGAATGTCGGGCACGGCGGGCCGGGCATCCAGGCAAGCTATACGTGGGCGAAGTCGCTCGACGATACAAGTTCGGTGATAGGCGGGTTTGTGGCGGGAGCGTCGGGCGCGCTTTCACTTGCGTGGCCCCAGAATCCATTGGACACACGGGCCGAAAAGGGGCCATCCACTTTCGATGTCGCGCATGCCTTCACGGCCAGCGTGATCCAGGATCTGCACGCCGACCGCGTACGCTTCTTGCGCCCGCTCAGCAAAAAGATAACGGGCGGATGGCAACTTCTCAGCATTTCCACCATCACGACCGGGCTGCCTTTTACGGTTTATTCGGGCGTGCAGCAAACCGGAGCCGGCTCGAACGGAGTGGACAGACCGGATCAGATCAGCTCCCCGGCGTTCTCGACAAGCCGCAAGATACGCGAGGACTATTTCGGGCTGGGCACGAATAACGCCTCTTTCTTCGCCATCCCCATCGGCATCGGCGGCGGAACGGGACCGAATTCCGGGCGCTTCGGAACCCTGGGCCGGGATACGTTCCGCGGACCGGCGTTTCGAAACTTCGACTTCGGTTTGATCAAGGACACTCCCTTCGGAACACGAGGCGCGGGCGAGCTTGTCAATCTGCAGCTGCGCGCGGAGTTTTTCAATTTATTCAACATCGTCAACTTCGGACTGCCGGCGAACACCATCCTGGGGTCTGGTTTTGGCGAGATTAGCCGCACCGCCGGCAATTCGCGGCAGATCCAGTTTTCTCTCAAATTAATCTTCTAGTCGCTCAAGAGTTCCTCGGTTCCTGCCGATATGGTAAGTGTGCCAAATATACTCGCAGCTGTTGAGCCCCTGATCTCGCTGATGTATGTCAGTTCCGCCGCTCGGCTTTTTTCGGAGAAGGACATTCTCGAAATTCTCCGAGTCTCAAGGATCAACAATGAACGACTGGGCATTACGGGCATGTTGCTTTATCACGAGGGCAGTTTTTTGCAGATTCTGGAAGGGCCAAAGTTCGAGGTGAGTAAGAAGGCCGACGAGATTGAACTTGATTCGCGGCACCGAGGCATGTTGCGACTGGTCACCAAGGCGGAAGAAGTGCGCCAATTTCCCGGTTGGTCGATGGGCTTTTGCAATCATTCCGGAGGAGGACCGTGCCGCTTTTTCCCCCTATCTAATTTCTTCCGTGTTGGATGAGAAGTTCCTAAAGGAACCGGCGGCCTGCTATCGGCTGCTTTGCGCGTTCAAAAATACTTTGCGTTTGTACGCCGGAGCAGAATAGGAGTGTGCCCTACTCGCTCAGGTTGGTGATTCTGGTCTCTGCGCTCTCCTTCATTGCCGGCGGGCAATCATCGGGCCCGCTAATGCACGCTGTCCCTTTACTCGATTGCGCTGGAATCCCATGTTTTGAGATGACGACGGGATCTGGCAAGACGCTTAAGCTGCTCCTTGACCTCGGAAGCATAAACGCTTATCTGGATTCGAAAGCAGCGGAAAGGCTTGGTGTCGCCGCGCAGGGTCTGAAGAGCAGCGACGGCGGAGATATCGCGTCCGTTCAGCAGACCAGCATCTCAGGCGCTCAGCTGGGCGATCTGCCGCTGGGCGATTTTCCCTTCATGGTGCTCGACACAACGCCGGACACCAGTGGCCCAGGAAAGAAGAGTCTGCCGTTGCCGGCGGATGGCGCGCTTACCTTCGGGTCTTTCAAGAACCGTTTAATTCAGATCGACCTCGCCAAGCGCGTAGTAAAGATTTCGGAACCGGAGAGTGCTGTCCTCCCCTGCCCTCACGGCTGCGGAGATTTGGCGGTGCGGAGAACTGGCCGGTTCGGGCCTGCGACGTTGACAGCCACGGGATTTGAGGTGAACGCCCAGCCGGTCGTCGCTCAAATCGATACGCTCTTTACGGGCACCCTGCTGATCTACCCGGATTCGGTTCAACGGCTCGGTCTTAAAAAAGTGAGTAAGGCCAAAACGAAGGACGACTTTCCGTATGTCCAAGGAGGCCTGAAATTGATTCGGGGGTCCGGCGCGACGGAAGGGTTTCGCGGCGCTGTGCTGTTGCAGGATGGACCCGTTTACTTCTGGGGCTCGAAAATGGACGCGCCGCCCCCGGTGACGTATGACGCGACCGTGGGAACGGCATTGCTGGACCGGGGCGTGATCACATTAGATTTCAAGGGCATGCACGTTTGGATCGACCCGGGTTCGCAGTGACTCGAACGCTTCAGCGCCAATCGATGTGCGAGGGCACACGGGATGCGTCGGCATCGCTGCTAGTGTCTCCAGCAACCGTATGGAGCTTCAGGTCGGCTCCGCCCGGGCTGAAAGCAGCTTCCACCCAGCCAACCGGATTGCCGTCGGCGAAGTTGTATCCAACCGCCGGCAAATTCAACAAGTGCAGACCGTTTCGAACTTCATGCGCGTAAACATGGGTGTGGCCAAAGAGCAGCGCCTTCACCTGTTTCGCTGGCGCGAGGATCGCCAGCAACCGGTCCGCATCCACCAGCGCCCCATCACTCTCCGCATCCGGATTGTGGTGGACGAAGACGATCACCGGCTTGGTATTATTTCCCCGCAGGAAATCCGCCAGCCACTCTCTCTGTGAATGACCGAGTTGTCCCGCCGCGATGTTGGTCACCATCAGCGAATCGAGCAGCACGAAACGGAACGCTCCCGCATCGATCGTTGTCACTAGCTTCTGTTCTACTGGCTGGATCTCGCCGGCTCGCTTCACCAAAGCACTGCGCAGGTTCTTCCGGTCGTCATGGTTGCCAAGAGTAATCACCGTGGGCAGCCGGTCCGCCATGGGGTCGATCAGGGAAGTAAACTGCGCGTAATCCCCGGGCTGGCCCTGCTGCCTAGCCAGGTCCCCGTTTACAACAAACAGGTCGAAGCTCAACGCGCTCGCTTGCCGAATGGCCGCCCTAAGATTCTTGTGCGGGAAGAAGCCGCGGAACTGATCGTCCGGATCGGCGGCGATGTGCGTATCGGAGAAAAGCGCGGCGCGGATAGGCGCCCCGGCGCCGCCGACCGTGGCCAGGGTCGAGAACGCGGCCACCGATAACGTCCGCTTTAGAAACGATCTGCGGTCAAGGAAAAAAGGCATAAACGTTAGCGGATTCGATTTGCAGTCCGTGACTGCTCTTCAGCCTGGTTCGAACCGACGAGTTGTTTCACGTCTTAACGCTCGGGTTGCAAGCGCGCCCCGCACCCAGCCAAGCTCGCGTTTCGAAACTTCGACTTCGGTTTGATCAAGGACAGTCCTTTCGGCGGCGATTAGGGTGCAGAACTCTTCCGCCCGCGTGAACACGCGGAACAGTCGTTTTCTTCGCCTCGCCGCTGCACCAATTTCATTTGGAGCGTTGAGGTGAATAGTTCGCGAGTAAGGCGACAGTAGAACCATCGAAAAGCTCGTATGGGTCGAATCCGTTGCCACACAATCTTAAACGGGCTTTCGGATACGAGTTTTTCCCATCTTCTAATGGTCATTTGGTTCAATCCGCCAGAGACCTCTCCAAATCGAGTGGCGCCATCGGTCTTGAAATCCGAGCGCCAGCGGATAAGCGCTTTCTCGGGGAAGATCAAATGTGCCCACGGGAACACTGAGAACAAGTGCCCCCCGAGAGGGTGATACCACGTATAACCGAACGTCACGATTGCGCAACCATCGTCCTTCATCAATCCACTCATGTTCACCAGAATGGAAGCGGGATCCATGAAGTGTTCGAATGCGTCCATGGAAAGGATCACATCGGCTTTCGCGCTAACGGACTTCGTAAACGTACACTTATCGGAAACGCCATGTTTTGCCGCCAGCTTGCAAGCGGCCTCAAGATTCTCGTCGATAATATCGAGCCCAATGACTTGCGCGGCTCCATGCAGCGCTAAATCGACGCACGCCCAACCGGTTCCACAGCCATAGTCAAGAACTGTCTTGCCCTCGAACTCCTTGTATATCTCCTCGCCAAAAAAGACTTTCAACTTTGAAACTTCTTCTTCCTCGAAGACGCCGCAGGATGACATGGCGACGCCCTGCCCAGCTGGGTACCGTTTCCTGAGAAATCGGTATGCGAGTTCGCCGCCGATGGATTGAAGCAATTTCTATTCCCGATTCGCCGACTCAAATCTATTAGCGGATTCGATTCTCAATCCGTGACTGCTGTTCAGCCTGGTTCGAACCGACAAGATGTTTCACGTCTTCAAGCTCGCGTTGCAAACGCGCGCCGCGGCGGGCAAGGCTTACGACATACAGCATCACGATCAGCCATGCGGCTAAGAAGCCGTAAAACATGTACGTGAAATTACGGACGTCCATTGGAATTCCTTCTCTCTAGATAGCGTTGGCAAAGCGGCGCAGCGAATCAATCTCGCGTGCTATCGACTCTTGACGCGTTCTGACCAGCACAAGCGCCGTCGCAACCAGCAAAATCGCCAAAAAATTAAGCCAGAAAATACGCTCCATGGCGGGGTCCATAGTGCCGCCTCCGGTGCGAATGCTCAACACGGGGCCGGGATGGTTATTGCGGAACCACTCGATGGACTTCCACACAATCACGACGTCCACGCAGCCGAAGATGCACAAAGCCGACGACAAACGCGCACGCTGCGTGGGTTCCTCAATGGCGCGCCGCATCATCAAATAGCCCGCGAAGATCAGGACGCAAACGAGCGCCGATGTGAGACGGTAGTCCCACGTCCACCAGATGCCCCAGATGATGCGGGCCCAGATGCTTCCGGTCACGATATTGACAACGGAAAAAACCAGCGCCACTTCGATGACGGAAGCCGACAGCGAATCCCAACGGAGGTTCCCCGAACTGAGATACAGAACGCTGAGCGTGAGGGCGACGAAATAGCCTAGCATTCCCACCATGGCCGACGGCGCATGGAAGAACAGGATGCGGTAGATGGCGCCCTGCATCGCCTCGTCCGGCAGCACCATAAACATCTGATACAGGTTGTACGACAGCAGCGCGCCCGCCGCAATCGCCAGCCCAATCGTAATCTTCTCGCGCATGTCCGCTCTTGTTCCCCCTATACTAGTTGACCAGAATCGTATCCGCCAAAACCATCCCCAGCGTAGTGAAGACGATGTCGAAGACCACGAGGATGCGGCCCCACAGCAGATCGTTCGGCGTGATCTGTTTGCCGAAGAGGACCGCATTGGTCAACTCGATCGCGGCGATCAGCAGCGGAATCAGCAACGGATAGACGATCACGGGCAGCATCAATTCCCGCAAACGAAGATTTACTGTCAGTGCGCCGAACACTGCGCCGATAACCGAAATGCCCCACGTAGCCAGCACGCACACGGCCGCCAGTTCGCCGGGGCGGGAGGTCCACTGGACGTTATAGAAGATCCCAAACACGACGAGCGAAATCAATTCCAACACCAGCAGCATCGCCAGGTTCGCGAGGGCTTTGCCCAACAGCAGACTGGCCGAGGAAAGCGGCGATGCGAGCAGCGCATCCAGACATTCGTTCGGCAGCTCGCGCGCGAAACCGCGGTTGAAGACAAGCGCGCCGGCAAAAGCAAACACCAGCCACAACAAGCCGCCCGAGATCTGACGCAGCGTGTCCGAAGCGGGATCGAAAGCGAAGCTGAATAGCAACAATATGGAGACGGCGAAAGCGCCCGCCGCATTCACCGATTCCTTGGTGCGAGCCTCTACCGCAAGGTCCTTGCGAGCCACTGAAAATGCCTGCCGCAGCGTCCTCACGTCGCGCCCAGTTCGGTGTGCGTGCGATAAAGAAGCGCGGGATCGTCCAGCATTTCGGAGGTCCGTTCGCCTGTGTACCGCAGCGTGCCGTTTTCAAGCAGCGCGACATGCGACGCAATGGCCAGCGCTTCGCGAAGCTGGTGCGTCGATAGCAGGATGGTTGCCCCGCGCTGCCGCGCCTCGTGCAGAAGCTCGCCGAGCATGGCGATCGCGCGGTCGTCCAGCGACGTAAATGGCTCGTCCAGCAACAGCACCCGCGGCGAATTTAGAAACGTGCGCGCCAAGGCTAGCCGCTGTCTCATACCGCGCGAAAACTGACGAACCGGCATCTTTGCGACTCGCGCCAGACCCACCCGTTCCAGCCAGCGGTCCGCCGCCGCAGGCGCATTTTCCACTTCACAAACACGCGCGAAAAAATGGAGATTTTCGAGCGCCGACAAATCTTCGTACACGCCAATCCCATGCCCCAGGAATCCGAGTTGTCTCCGCGCTGCGCTCGATCGAGGCGCGTGCCCGAAGACACCGACCGAGCCGCGCTGAAATGGCGACAAGCCGGCGAGAATCCGCAGCAGCGTCGTTTTGCCAGCGCCGTTGCGTCCAAGCAACGCGCAGCAGGAGCCTTCGGCTACCGTGATCGTGACGTCGCGAAGGGCTGGATAGTCGCCGTAGAACTTCCAGAGCTGCGCCAGGTCTATCGCGCCCGGCATTACGAACGCGACTGCGCGGGAGACGTTCTGAACAACACAACCAAACCCACGCCTAGTATCCCGAAGGCCAGTCCGATCAGCCAAGGCAGATGCGCATAAATCCGCGGCCTTCCTTCCGTGACCTGTGGCGAATCACTCGTGTCGGGAGATTCGTCGCTCCCGTTGTGAAGCGTGCCCGTGCCCGCGATATCGAATGAAAACGCCGCGCCGCGGCTCGTCAAAGTATAGACCGAGGCCTGCGTTTTAGGCTCGGTGCCCAATTGCTGAATGTCTTTTCCCGCAAGCGTCACACCGGGAGGCGCAATCAATCGCAGGGGCCCCGTCACCATGCCTTTGATGCTGGTATCGCGGCCGCGAAAGGTGAAAGGCGACCCTGCCGGCAGGACATAGGTCACCTGGAATTCGGTCGCGCCCGGCTTAATCGGGAACGCCACCTTGAAGATATCGGTTTCGGAAGTCTTCTCGGCAGTGCGCGGCAGCGGCATGCCCTGCGGCCCTTGCGCGCTGATCCGCACTTGGCCGTTTGCAGCCGGCGGCAAATAGAACCGCATCCCACCCAGCGCCTCATTGTTATACGTCTGCTTCGATTGGTTCTGAACAATCAGCGTCTCGTTCACGGCAATCTGGCTGGCATTCGGCTCTAGCAGCAGCATGCGCTGTTCGACATGCACAACGGAAGGCGATTGGGTTGGTTCATACACATCAAGTTCGACGTTCGACGTTCGGATGTTCGGCGTCATCAGCTTGTTGTAATTCACTTGGCCATAGCTGGCCTGAAGCAGTTGCGGGCCGCCGCCGGGCTCATCGTTGGCAAAAGCAAAGTGACCCCTGGCATCGCTCGTAGTGGACCCTAGCGTCCGCATGCCGCCCTGCCCAGGCTTTACCAGCGTGATGCCGACGCCGGGCTGAGGCTTGCCGGCGGTGCCGTTCACAACCGTGCCATCAATCGCCGCAAACGCGCAGAGCGAAGCGAGGTTCAACACAGCCACCAGCCCGACCGCCGGATAAAACAGGCGTCTCACGCGATGGCTCTCCCGCACTCTCCGCAAAACTTCAGCGTCTGCGGAAACTTAGCGCCGCAATGCGGACAGACGGTTGCGGCAGGTCTTGCCTTTGCGGTTTTCGCCGGCACGCGCGTAGGCTGCAGCCCGAGTTTCTTGATAGTCGCTTCCATTTCGGAAAGAACCAGCGCCAGTTCTCGCTGCAGCGCCTGCTTGTTTTGCTGGTAATCCCCGTCCGATAATTTGCCCAACCTGTACTCGAATTGCAAGTCGCGCAAGTTGTCGTAAATGGCGTGCTTGCGGTCTTCAAGATGCTGAACGGGCGACACCGGAACGGGCTCCGGGACATCCTTGTCACGAATAAACAAAACAAAGAACAGCGCTCCAAGGGCAAGCACGATGGCGCCAGCCACAATCATCCGCGGACGTGCGGGCCCTTCCCGTCACCCTCCGCCGCGTCACCCTCGACCGCACCCAGTTCCCGATCCATCTGCGCGCGAAAGCGGTCGATCATGGCCTGATCGGCTGCCGTCAACGGCTCCGCCTGCTTCCTGTTGCGCTTAACGTAAGACGAATAGACAAGAAAGCCCACAAGCAAAGCGACACCGGGCATCACCCAAGTGAACAGGCCAAAGCCCGTGGCTGGAGGAGACGCCAACGCGACAATGCCCTCCTCTTGAACGATGCGCTTCAAAATGGCATCGTCCGCCAAACCCTTGGATTGCATGTCCGCGATTCGCCGCCGCATCGGATCGGCGGAGTCGCACCGCAGCATGGGACACGTGCCAACCGTATTCCGGCAACCGCCACAACGGCACGCGAGCTTTTCGCCTACGCGCAGCACACTCGCATTTGAATAAGTAGCGGGATCCTGCGCGACCAGAACCGCAAGCGCAAAGAAAAATGCAACGGCCAGTTTAGGACTGTACCGTCGCGGGCGTGGTGGCAATGCCTACTACCTCCGTGCGCGCATATTGCAAACGCACCTTGCTCGGAATCAAACAGATGAGCGTGCCAAACAGCAGAACCCAATAGCCCGCCCAGATGCAACTGACCAGCGGGAAAACATAAAATTGGAAAATCGCTTTGCTATTGTCGGGCGTCGGACCCGCATAGTTCACATACAAGTCCTGGTTCAAACGGCGGCGAATGCCGACAATCGAACTCTGCTGCTGGCTCGATTTGTAAAGGCGGACCTCGGGCCCGAGCTGGTCGATCACCTCGCCGTTCGCTGAAACGTCGAGCAGCGCGTGGCTGAACTGGTAGTCCGAAGTTTCTCCATCGTTCACATTGACAAGCTTCAGATCGTAGTGTCCAAAGCGAAGCGTCTGGCCCAGGCCGAGGGTGTGCGTCTCATGCAGATTGAAAGCCGCGCCCGTGAAGCCGATGAACATGAACACGATGCCCATGTGAACCAAGTAGCCGCCGTAGCGCCGCGTGTTGCGCCAGGTGAGTTCGAACCCGGAGCGCGCCAGCGACATGCGTTCCTTCGCTTGAATCGCGCGCGATCCCTTCCAGAACTCAATGGCGATAGTAGCTAGCACGAAAACGCAAAGTCCGAATGAGATCAGCGGCGCGATGTCGTGAACGCCCCCTATAGCGAGCGAGATCACGACGACCAAGGCCACCGAAGTAGGCAGCATGAAAGCCCGACGGAGGCTATTCAGCGAACTCTTGCGCCAGGCGATCAAAGGCCCAACGCCGGTGAGCAGCAAGAGGAAGAGCGCGATCGGAACGTTGACGCGGTTGTAATAGGGAGCGTCGATGGTTTCCTTTTCGCCCGTCAGCGCCTCCATCACAACCGGGAAAAGCGTGCCCCAAAGCACCGCGAAGCAACTGGCCAGCAGAATCAGATTGTTGAAGAGGAAGCTAGACTCACGCGAAACGACGCTCTCCAGCTTTACTTCGCTCTTGAGGTAACGCAGATTCGCGACGATCGCGAACGCGGTCAGCACCGTCGCCGAAATAAGAAAAGTAGTGAAGTACGGTTTCACCGGCGATTGCGCAAAGGCGTGGACCGAAGAGACCAGTCCGGTGCGCGTAAGGGTAGTTCCCAGAATGCTGAGGAGGAACGTGGCGGAGACCAGCACCATATTCCAAACTTTCATCATTCCCTTCTTCTCCTGCATCATGACCGAATGCAGAAAGGCCGTCGCCGTGATCCAGGGCATCAGCGACGCGTTCTCGACCGGGTCCCAGCCCCAGTAACCGCCCCAGCCCAAAACCGTGTACGCCCATCCCATGCCAAGCAGCACGCCGGTGCTTTGAAACAACCACGTAACGATGGCCCAGCGGCGCGTCGTGTGAATCCACGCTTCGCCCGGCTGCTTGGTAAGGAGCGATGCCATGGCGAAGGCAAACGGGACAGTGAAGCCCACATAGCCGAGATACAGGAAAGGCGGATGAATGGCCATGGTCCACCACTGCAGCAGCGGGCTCAGCCCGTTCCCATCGCCGACATCCACAATCCCGCGGCCTGCCATTAGGACCGAAAAGGGGCTCGCCACAAACGTGATCATGCCGGTGAAAAATCCCAGCGTGGTCATCAGAATTGCGACCACGATCGGCATCATGTCGCGGAACTTGCGGCGGTTCGTATACGTGACGATGGCCGAGTAGCTGGCCAGCAGCCAACTCCACAACAGAAGCGATCCTTCCTGGCCACCCCACCATGCCGTGAACTTATAGATTGCGGGCATGGCCTTGTTGCTGTGAGCGGCGACGTAAGCGATCCGGTAATCGCCCTTGATCAGCAGCGTCACCAGCACCACGGAAGCGGCCGTCAGCAGGAGCCACGCCGCGTACACCGCGCGCTCCGCGCTAACCACTAAGTACGGGCGTTTAGCATACTTGCCGGTGACCGCGGCAGCCACCGCGAACACGGCCATACAAAACGCAAGCAGAACCGATAACGCGCCCAGATTTTCCATGGTTGGGTTTTCTACTACTTTATGACGTCGGCAAGAAGCGAAGAGATGTTATGAGTGTTTGGCCGGACTGGATTCAACAGAGCTGCTGATTTTGGCGCCTGCCGGAGCCTCATGCGAAAGCCCCCGCTGCGAAGGCTTCGATTCGTACTTCGAAGCACACTTGGCCTGAATCTTATTCGCCTCGAACACGCCATCGGAGCCCAGCCGCCCATCGGCCAACGCCTGTGCGTTGTCCCTGAAAGTATCGGGCAGCGGGTCGTTGCCCGAATACACAACTTTCAGCGTTTGCGTTCCCTGATGCAGCACAAAGGCGGTCTGCGTCCCGGCCTTTTCGATGGAACCCGGCTGCACATCGCCGCCCACTCGCAGCCGCTGCCCCTGCGCATCGCGGCCCATGGTTGCAAGTTCGGGGATGGTCTTGTAATAAGTCTTGGTTTCTTTAACCCCGCCTACCGCAAGCCACACCAAGGACCCTACAATGAGAGCCATCAGGGCCCCGAACTTCACATATGTCTTCATACTGGAGATAAACCTCCAGTATAGTCTTTTATGGCGCGAGCGTTCAGCGGCGCGAGGGGTCTACCCGCCGTCAGCCGGGTTGTGGCGCAGGGGCGGCCGGCACCTTGCCGCGGTCGTTGCGCTTCCGGATCGCCTCCCGGAACAGCACGGCCGAGCGATCGGTCATCTCATAGAAGCGGCCCGGCCTAACCTGCTTCTTCTTGCCGCAAACGGGATCGTTTGTATCCACCAGCATTTCCCAGCCACAGTCGGCGGGACACGGAGGCATGTAAAACTTGATGGGCTCGTGGTGCGGATTTAGACAAAACAGAAAAGTCTCATCGCCGATCGGCTCTCCATAACGATCGACATCGTCCAGGGTCTTACCGCTGATCCGCACGCCCATGCAGCGCACCCAGCCCGCTCCCCATTCCTCCTCAGTCATTTCTTCTCCGTCCGGGCGGTACCAGCAAATGTCCTTTTCGTCGATATCGCCGACGTGCTGCGTGCCGCTCTTCGACGGACTGATCTGACGGTCCTGGTAGAACTTCCTGCGCCGGAAATTCGGGTGATCTTTGCGCAATGTAATCAGATTGGTCGTGAACTCAAGCAACGCCTTCTTGCGGTCGTCCAGATTCCAGTCGATCCAACTGATTTCGTTGTCCTGCGCGTAGGCGTTATTGTTGCCGCCCTGGGTCCGGCTTATCTCGTCACCGCCGCATATCATGGGAACGCCCTGCGAAAGCAGCAGCGTCATCAGAAAATTGCGTTTTTGGCGCTCCCGCACTTCGATGAGTTGAGGGTCGTCGGACGCACCCTCGGCGCCGTGGTTCCAAGAGTAATTGTCATTTGCGCCATCGCGATTGTCCTCGCCGTTGGCATCGTTGTGCTTATCGTCGTAACTCACCAGATCGTTCAGGGTGAAGCCATCGTGAGCGGTCAGAAAATTGATGCTTGCGGACGGACGCCGGCCATCCCGCTGGTACAAGTCACTGCTCCCGGTAAGCCGGTAACCAAGCTCCGCCAACTGTCCGTCATCGCCCTTCCAGTACCGCCGAACCACGTCGCGATACTTCCCATTCCATTCGGCCCATAAGGCGGGGAAGTGCCCAACTTGGTACCCGCCCTCGCCAACATCCCATGGCTCCGCAATCAGTTTGACTTTCGAAAGCACGGGATCTTGGTTGATGACGTCGAAGAACGCCGACAACTTGTCCACATCGTGCAGTTCGCGCGCCAGAGTGGAAGCCAGATCGAACCGGAATCCATCCACGTGCATGTCCAGCACCCAGTACCTCAGGCTGTCCATAACCAGCTTGATCACCTGTGGATTCCGCATGTTCAGCGTGTTCCCAGTGCCCGTGTAGTCCATGTAGTAACGCCCGTTATCTTGCATCAGGCGGTAATAAGTTGGGTTATCGATGCCGCGGAAACTGAGGGTCGGCCCCATCTGGTTGCCTTCGGAGGTGTGATTGTAAACCACGTCCAGAATCACTTCGATTCCCGCACGGTGGAACTCCCGGACCATCGCCTTGAACTCGCCGATCTGCTGTCCGCGGTCCCCGGAGCTTGAGTAGCGCGCATCCGGAGAAAAGAAATTCGTCGTGTTGTAGCCCCAATAGTTATGCAGCCCTTTGTCGAGCAGATGCTTGTCGTCCAGGAAATCGTGGATCGGCATCAACTCGACCGCCGTGATTCCCAACTTCTTCAGGTAGTCGATAGAAGCGGCGGTCACCAATCCGGCGTATGTCCCGCGCAGATTCTCGGGCACATCCGGATTTGTCGCGGTGAATCCTTTCACGTGGACTTCGTAAATGACCGATTCATGCAAAGGCGTTTCCGGCGAACGATCGTTCTGCCAATCGAAATGCGAGGTGGTCACCACCGACTTCGGCATTCCCGCCGCATCGTCGCGGTCGTCAAAGCTCAAGTCCGCATCGGGGTCGTCAAACTTGTAAGAGAAAATCGGATAGTCCCAGTTGACCTTCCCGGCAGTCGCCTTCGCATAAGGATCGATCAGCACCTTCGCGGCATTGAAACGCAGACCACGCTCAGGGTCGAATGGCCCATGCACGCGATATCCATACAATTGTCCAATGCTGAGGCCCGGCACATAGCAATGCCAGACATATCCCGTACACTCCCTCACCTCGATTGTTTCGTATCCACCCGAATCCACTTCATCGAACAGGCAAAGCTCCACCTTCGTGGCGTTCTCCGAATACAACGCGAAGTTTACGCCCGTTCCGTCCCAGGTTGCTCCTTGCGGGTATGGTGTTCCTGGCAGCGTCTTTGTCGCCATCGTCTATTTGGTAAGGTCCTCTCCCGGGCATCGACACTGATCCCCACTAGCGAAGATGCAGTTCTTCGCCGTTTGTTTCCACAACGTGCGAAGCTTCTCGCCAATTCGGAAAGATGTACTGGGCGTAACGGAGCTGTGCTTAGAATTGAAACGTGCGCTTAATGGTTCCCTCTTTGTTTCTAAATTCGGTTCTCCTTTTGGCAAGCGCCTCACTGGCAACAACTCGGCAGCAGGAACCGAGTCCGCATAGTAATCCGTCCGTGCTTGCGGAGACGGGCGAATCGCTCTTCCTACAGAAATGCGCGTTTTGTCATGGACGAGACGCTGGCGGCGGTGAGACCGGCCCCGACCTGACAAGCTCGAAGTTGGTTGCCGACGACGTTGCCGCGGACAAGATAGGTCCCGTGGTGCGCAACGGCCGCCCTGAAAAGGGCATGCCGCGCTTCGCCGTTTCCGATCAGGACGTCGCCGCGCTCGCCGCTTTCATTCACGACCAAAAGAAGAAGGCCGATGCGCAACAGGGCGGCCGCCGGGGAGTCGATGTTTCCGATTTGCAGACTGGCAGCGCCGCGGCGGGCAAGAGTTATTTCAATGGGGCTGGGGGCTGTGCCGCCTGTCACGCGCCCGCCGGGGACCTCGCGGGCATTGCCGGTCGATACCAGGGTTTAAAACTGGAAGAGCGTTTGCTTTACCCGGAGAACGCGCCCGCGAGGGTAGCGATCACGGACGGTTCCGGTAAACATTTTTTGGGAAAGCTGATCTACCTGGACGAGTTCACACTTGGGATGCGCGACGGCGAGGGTTATTATCACTCCTGGCCGGCGGGATCGGTGCAATACAAAGTGGATGACCCGGCCGAAGCCCACGCGGCCCTGCTATCGAAGTACTCCGACGACGATATCCATAACCTGATGGCTTACCTTCAGACACTCAAGTAACGCTCAAGTAACGCCATGACCTCCTCATTCAATCTATTTCGTCTTGCCGCCTGGGCCGCTTTGACGCTGGCGCTAGAGGGCGCGATGCAACCGCAGGGCCTCGATCCCAACTTTCTTCTGAAGCCGCCAGCGGATAGTTGGCCGCAATACCATGGCGACTACTCCGGCATGCGGCACAGCGCGCTTACGCAGATCACACCGCAAAACGTAAGCGCGCTGGCATTGTCTTGGATATTCCAAACCGGACAGAGCGACACCCTCAAATGTTCGCCGCTGCTCGTGGACGGCGTGCTGTACATTACGGTGCCGGATAATGTCTGGGCCATCGACGCGCGGTCCGGACGCCAGTTGTGGCATTACACTTATCCGCCCAACAAAGGCTTTCACATCGGACACCGGGGCGTCGCGATGTACAGGGACTGGCTCTACTTCACCACGCCCGATGCGCACCTGCTCTGCTTAAACTCGAAGGACGGCAGCGTGCGTTGGAACATCGTCATCGCCGATTCGAAGAAAGGTTACTGGGCCACCATGTCGCCGCTCGTCGTGCGCGATCACGTGATTGTCGGAGTGTCCGGCGACTTCGATAATCTCACCGGCTACCTGCGCTCCATCGATGCGGAGACTGGAAAGACGCAGTGGCAATGGAACGCCACGCCGCCCGTGGGCACGCCGCATGCAAGCTCCGGCGGCATGACGTGGATGACAGGCACTTACGATGCGAAACTGAATCTTATCTATTGGGGAACCGGAAACCCGACGCCCGTTCTGACCGGCTCTACCAGGCCCGGCGACGATCTCTACACTTGCAGCATTGTCGCCATCGATCCGGATACAGGCAAACTCAACTGGGCTTTTCAACCGTCGCCGCATGATACGCATGATTGGGATGCTGTTGAGACGCCGGTGCTGGTGGATGCCGATTTCAAAGGCACGCCTCGCAAGCTGCTGTTGCAGACTTCGCGCAACGGCTACTTCTTCGTGCTCGATCGGACGGATGGCAAGTGCCTTTTGACCATTCCCTTCGGACCCGTAAACTGGGCCACGGGCATTGACGAGCGGGGCCGCCCCATCCCTAATCCAGCGAAGGAGCCGGCGCGCGATGGACGCCTGATTGCCCCGTCTGAAGGCGGGCTCACCAACTATCGTTCGCCCAGTTTCGATCCGGCGACCGGCCTGTTCATCGTGGACGCACAACCGAGTTATGGCATTTATTTCGCGAAGCTGGCGGATGGCACGTTCGGTTGGGCCGGAGCCGATTACGATGTCTGGAAAAAGGGAGTGATTGAGGCCATCGACTACCGGACGGGCCAAATTCGCTGGCGGCACGAACTCGGTCCGGGGCATTCCGGTTCCGGTGTTTTAACAACCGACTCGGGGGTCACGTTCAC